>Ga0105242_10005206_pt1 | contig 10039 bp, 8 predicted proteins | sample KBSM24metaG_FD_81521 | JGI IMG/M metagenome (GOLD analysis project Ga0105242, IMG submission 81521) | Miscanthus rhizosphere microbial communities from Kellogg Biological Station, Michigan, USA - KBS M2-4 metaG | ecosystem: Host-associated > Plants > Roots > Rhizosphere > Soil | place: Michigan... | reverse complement strand
TCGCCGAGGCCGCGCGCATCGCGGAGGCCCCCGTGCTCGCCGAGCTCTACGGCGTCCGCGGCGCGGACCGCGAGCACCGCCGGGTCGGCGACCTGCCCGTCTCCCGGCGCTCGGCGTCGCCGCTCACCGGTTCGATGTCCGGATCGATGTCCATGCCGATTGAGACCTGCCTCGCCTCCCGCGCGGCCCGCACGGCGTCGGCCGCCGACCGCACGACGTCGCCCAGCTCCACGGGTTGACGAACCAGCCGGATCCGTCCCGACGCGGCGCGGGACGCCTCGAAGAGATCGTCGATGACGCGTGTCTGCGCGGCGGCGTGCCGCTCCACCGCCGCGAGCGCCTGCACCTTGCGGTCGTCGGCCAGCGCGCCGCGGCTGATCATGCGGGCGTACCCCTGAATGGCGGAGAGCGGCGTCCGCAGCTCGCGCGACACCGTGGTGAGGAATTCGTGGTGTGCGTGCGCCGCGGCCTCGGCATCGGCGCGCGCCCGCAGCAGGTCCGTCGACGCGCGGCGCGCCGCGCGCGTCGATGACGTCAGCGCGACGGCGACGGCCGCGAAGACGGTACTCGCCGACGCCAGCACCGGCGACAACACGAGCCCCCAGTGCCCCAGCAGCCACCACGCGCCCCCCCAGAGCGCGGCCAGGCACGCCAGCCCGGCAAGGGCGCCTCCGGCGGCGCCGAACCGAACCGCCGTCAACGCCACGAGCGCCGCGGTGGCCAGCGTCACGACGGCTTCGACGAGCGGCGCGGCGGCCGGCCGGTGGAAAAAGTCGCCTTGCAGCAGGTTGTCGGCGACGGTGGCCTGCACTTCGACGCCGATGAAGCGCGGGTCGTGCGGCGTCGCCACCAGTTCCTGCGTGCCCAGGGCGGTGGCGCCCACGAACACCAGCTTGTCGCGGAAGGCGTCGGGCGCGGTGCGGCCGTCCATCACGTCGGCCGCCGACACGAACGGAAAGGTGCGCCGGCCGCCGCGAAAGCGCAGCAGCAGATTGGCGCGGCCGTCGAGCGGCGCCGTCCGGTCTCCGATCGTCAGCGCGGTAGTGTTGGCGTTGACGGCGCGCAGCTCGCCGGCGCCTGCTCCGAGAAACACGCGCGACGCGGCGAGCGCGAGCGACGGGTAGACGCGGCTCCCCATCTGAATGGCCAGCGGCACCCGCCGCAGGATGCCGTCCGTATCGGGAGTGGCATTGAGGAACCCCGAAGCGCCGGCGGCGGACGTCAACGTGGGCAGGCTACAAACCGCGCCCGTGGCCGTGAACATCGGCCACTCCCCGTCCGACCCCGTCAGGTCGACCACCGTCACCGGCAGCGGCTGCAGCGCGCATCCAGGCGGGTCTGACGACCCGGGGCCACGTTCACCCGCTGACGCCGCTCCGAAGGTGAAGGCGTAGCCCACGATCACGCCGCCGCGGCGCAGCGTGTCGGCAAAGCGCTCGTCCACGCCGCCGTCGGCACCGGCGGTGGTGGTGCGATCGGGTTCGCCGAAGACGAGATCGAGCGCAATCGTGCGAGCGCCCGACTCGCGCAGTCGATCGACCAGCGCGCCCAGACGGTCGCGGCGCCACGGCCATTGCCCGAGCGCCGCCAGACTGCGCTCGTCCACGTCCACGATGGCGATCCGCGGATCCGGGTGCGACCAGGGCTCGGCGCGCCGCAGGAGGTCCCCGGCGCCATCATTCAGGCGCAGCAGGAGCGCTGGCGGCGCCACGGCGCCAGCGGCGCACAGGATGGCGGGCAGGAGCCACGGCCACTGTCCAATCGCGCGCCGCCGCCGCTGTTCGGATGCCGGCACGCGCGCCTCCTCAGCGAACCGAAATCTCCACGCGGCGGTTCCGCGGCTCGAGGACGTTGTCGGCGGTCCGGATGCGGAGGTCCGACTCGCCAAGCGACGAGGTGTCGATGAGCGCCGCGTCCACGCCGGCGCCGATGAGGAGCGTGCGCACGCGGTTCGCACGGTCGAGGCCCAGCGTGTAGTTGGCCTTTGCATCGCCGGTCGTGTCGGTGTGCCCCACGACGCCCACTTCGGGCGCCGGCCGTCCGGCCACCGCTTTCAGGACACCCGGCAGCAAGGCGCGAGAGTCGTCGGTCAGCTCGTCGGATTCCAGCCGGAAATACAGCGTGAACGCTTCCGGCGCCTTCGGCAGGGCGGCCAGCGTCTGACCGAACCGCGCGTCGATCGTGGCCGCATCGAGCGTCGCGGCAGGCGAGGGTGCCTGCCGGCCCACCACCGTGGTGGCGGCGCGATCGGCGGCCAGATCGACCACGCCCGCCCCCGCGGTGCTCGTAACGGCGGCGCGGCCCACTGAACCGTCGGGTTCGGCCAGGAGCACGACCGTGGACGGGCCTGCCTCTCCAGTCGTCGACACGCGGCGCGGTCCGCACGCCGCGGACGCGACCACGGCCACTGCCACCGCGCCACGCACGATCAGCCACGCCGCCCCTCGAGTCACCGGCCGGCCTCAATCACGAGGCGCGTGCCGCGCACGCCGATGATGGCCGACGGGGTCTCGAGTCGCACGGCGTCGGGCGACAGCTTGGCGATGTGTCCGGACACGTAGGCCACCACGCCCTGCACGACCTTGAGGACGAAGGCGAACTGGCTGTCGGACTGCGCGTAGACGAAGCGGCTGATCTCGATCGTCGTCTGCGGCCCGATCGAGAGTCGCGTGTCGTCGCGCAGCGTGATTCCCACGCGGCCATCGGCGCCGGTGGCGAGAGAGTCCTGTTCGTAGACCGGGGTACCGACTGCGGCTGGAATCCGCTGTCCTTCGTGAACGACGAATGCCATCCCGCCCACGAGCTTGATGCGGCCGGCCGGGGCGGGCGACTGCCCGAGCGCCGGCGAGGCGGTGAGCAGGGCGACCAACAGCGCAACGATCGAACGGCCCGTCATTGCCAAAGTCCTGCTGCCGCACCATACCCTATGGCGCCGCCGCTCATTACACCAAATCCAGGACGTCGCACACTCTCTGCGCAAGCGAGGCGGGAGTGAACGGCTTCTGCAGCAGAGTTTCATGGGCCTCGAACACGCCCTGCCTCAGCAGCGCATCGTCCATGTAGCCGCTGAGAAAGAGCACCTTCAGCCCGGGAATTCGAGCGCGGAGCCGATCGGCCAGCTCGCGCCCGTCCATGTTCGGCATCACGACGTCGGTGACGAGCAGGTCGAGCGGCTGCGGATGCGCCTCGAGAACTCGGAGCGCCTCGGCACCGTCGGCCGCCTGGAGCACCGTGAACCCGCGCGACCGCAACGCCTGAGCCGCCAGCTGCCGCAGGCTCGCCTCGTCCTCCACCAGCAGGATCGACTCGTGGCTGGTGCGCGGGGCCTGCGTCGCACCATCGGCCGGCGCGGACTCGGTGAGACTGCTCTTCGGAAGGTAGATCGAGAACGATGTGCCCCTTCCCGGCTCGCTTTCGACCTCGATGCGTCCCCCGCTCTGATCGACGATGCCGTGCACGACGGCGAGTCCGAGCCCGGTCCCCTTCCCGACAGCCTTCGACGTGAAGAACGGCTCGAACACCCGCGCCAGCACTTCGGGCGACATGCCGATGCCGGAATCCAGGACCCGCAGGCACACGTGGTCCTCGACGTTCGTCGTCCGGATGACCAGCGTCCCGCCTCGCGGCATGGCGTCGCGGGCGTTGACGGACAGGTTCATCAGGATCTGGCTCAGGTGACCGGGGTCGATCGTCACCGGCCACGCGTGCGGATCGAGCTCGACGACGAGCAGGATGTCTTCGCCGATGAGCCGGCGCAGCATGCTCTCGGCCTCGCGCACCGCGGCATTGATGTCGAGCACCTTCGGCGCCAGCACGTCCTTGCGGCCGAACGTGAGGAGCTGGCGCGTGAGCGCCGACGCGCGCTCGGCGGCGTTGGAGATGTCCTTCACCAGTTCGGACTGCGCAGGGGACTTCAACATGTCGATCAGCATGTGGCTGCTGAGCGTGATCACGGTGAGGAGGTTGTTGAAGTCGTGTGCCACGCCCCCGGCCAGGCGCCCCACCGCCTCCATCTTCTGCGACTGACGCAGCTGCTCTTCGAGCAGCTGCCGCCTGGTGATGTCGATGATGCTGCCGCGGATGAGCGTCCGCTCTGAATCCGGCAGGCGCACCAGCGTGACCTCGCAGGGGAACGCGCGCCCCGCCAGCGTCTGATGCGTCCACTCGAACACGGGGCGGCCGCCCGCGAGGGCCTCTTCCAGATGGGAGGGTACCTCCCTGGCCGAGGCGCGGCCGTCCGCCTGCACCGGCGGGCTGATGTCGAGCACGCCGAGCGAGCGGAGATCGGCGACGGTGGCGCCGAACATCTCGCACGCTTTCTGGTTGCAGTCGACGAAATGCCCGGTCGCGACGTCGAGCACCACGATGGCCTCTGGTGCCGACTCGATGAGCGTGCGGTACCGTGCGCCGCTCAAGAGCAGCGCCTCGTGAGCGCGCACACGCTCGGTGACGTCGCGGCTTTCCAACACGAGCATCGTCACTTCGCCGCGGCCGTTCCGCACGGCCGACATCGAGCAGTCGGCCCACGACATCGAGCCGTCGTGCCGCGGGTGCGTGGCCTCGAACTTCGCCGGGAGCCCGCGGGCGGCATCGGCCACCGCGCTCTTCAACCGCAGCCCGTCCTGGCTCCACCACGGCGTGTCCCAGATCGGTCTCGCCACGACGTCCTCGGCCACCACGCCGGCGGCCGTCAGCGCGGCCCGGTTGGCCTGCGTGAGGGTGCCGTCGGGCTGCGTGAGGAACACGAACTCGGAGGCTTCGTCGAAGACGGCCCTGAAACGGCGCTCGCCCGCCGCCAGGCGCTCGCCGCGATCGGCGTACTCGCGCGACACGACCATCGCCATCAACACGACCCAGACGGCGATCGGCGCGTCGAGGAGGTACGGCACGCTGCGGCCGCCGACATCGGCGACGGCGGCCACCACCGACGCGATGACGCCGAGCGTCGCCGCCGCGCCGGCCAGGGCCGCGCCGATGCGATCGCGCTGCCACATGCGCACGGCCGCCACCACGCCGTAGACGAATGCCGCGCCCACGGCCAGGTAGACGGCGCCCAGCCAGGCACTCGGCTCACGCCGGACGATCGTGAACGTGCCGCCCCACCAGGCCTCCGCCGTCCGCAGGTCCGTCACGGTGCCGTTGAGGGGAAGGAAAAAGCTCACCACCGACGCCAGGACCAGCACGGCCGTCATCGTGCGGGCGAGCCCGCGGGCGTGAAACCCGGTGATGCGCCGGACCAGGGTTACGGAGACCGCCACCCAGATCAGGGAGAGGGTGGTGCGGGCGCCGAGCGCCAGCTGAGCCTCGCCGATCGTCCTCGCGTTGCCAAGCGCGAGGATCGCCAGCGACAGGCTGGCGCCGAGCAGGCAGTGCCCGGCAAAGAGCAGCAGGACGCGCTCACGGCGGGACCAGCACCATTGGGCGAAGTACTGCACTGCCCCGAAGCCGAAGAAACCCGCCAGGAGGGCGTGGAGCGTGACGTACCGGCCCACGGGCGGAGTCTAGCAGGCAAACACGGCCGTTGAAGAGGACTCGAGCTCGTCGATACGACCTGACGTAGCGGTACGTACGAACGGGCGCGGCGTGAACCGCGCCCGTTGAATCCGAAGGTACGTAGGGGCCGCCTTCAGGCGGCCCGTCCTTAGAGGCTGCCCGGCTTCAGGATGTACTGCATGTTCTCATCCTGCACACGGTAGGTCTTATGGCACGCGCCGCAGGTGCCGCCGACGGCCTTGAACGCCGCGAGCACGGCCTGCTGATCCGGCGCCGGCGCGGCTAGCGCCTGCTCGACCGCCGTCACCTTGGCAATCGAATCCTTGCTGAAGGCGATCGCGTCGTCCTTCTTGTTCGTCACCCACAGGTTCTCTGCGTCCGTCAGCGTCTGCTTTACGATCGCCACCTGGGCCTTCGCGGTCGCGAAGTCGCCCGACTGGATCGCCTTGCCGGCTGCGCCCTGGGCGGGGCCGATCTTCTTCATCGCGGCGTCGAGTTCCGCGGGACTAGTTACTTTCTGGGCAACGAGCACGGTCCCGGCCACGGCAATCATGGCGGCCGTCGCGATCGTGAGAATACGCCGCATTCGGAAGTCCTCCTTGGGAGAGCGCACCAACGGGGTGTCGGCCAATCATGCCCCAGGCGCATCAATCCGAGCAAGGCGCTGTGTCTGATTGCCCGCCCTTCGGGCGGGCGGTTGGACGCGAGGTGTCTCCGCCCACGAAGTCGTCGCGCACCGTTACCGCCAGGTCGGGCCGGTTGCTGATCAGCGCATCGGCGCCCCAGCCGAGCAGCCGCTCCATGTCGGGCTCGACGTCCACCGTCCACACCTGGACTTCCAGGCCGGCCGCATGCGCGTGCCGGATGAAGCGCGGCGACACGATACGGATGCGGCCGGCGTGCTCCGGCACCTGGTAGCCGTCGAACGGCGGCCGCTTCACCGGCCAGCCGCCCCATGAGCGATACACGGCCAGCCGCACCTCCATGGTGGTCGCACTGGTGGCCACGTGGGGGAGCGCGCGACGGACGGTGGCGGCGCTCGTACTGCCGTAGCCGGCGGCGCACACGGCATCCTCCGCCCCGGCGGCGCGAATGTCCTCGGCGACTCGACTGCCCATCTCCTCGTTATCGAGCTTCATCTCGATGATGATGGGGACGCCGCGATGCCGCTGCAGCACGTCGCGCAGCGTCGGGACGCCGAGGCCTTGTCCCCGGAAGGGAAAGTCACCCCGCTCGCCGCCGAACTGCCACCCCGCATCGACACGCGCCAGCTCGGCTGCGGTCCGCCCCGCGACAGGCCCGGTCGCATTGGTGGTGCGGTCGAGCGTGGGATCGTGCACCACCACCGGGACGCCGTCGGCCGACAGCCGCACGTCGAGTTCGAGCCCATCGGCGCCCAGACGGAGGCCGTTCTCGAAGGCCGCCAGGGTGTTTTCGGGGGCGAGCGCGCAGCCGCCGCGGTGCGCGAACACGCGCCGGCGGCCGCGTTGGAAGAAGGCCATCGCGCGTCATGCTAGCAAACGCCATCGATTGCCCGCCCTCGCGGGCGCGGCTGCTATAGGATCCCGGTATGCCCAATCCTTCGGCGATCTCCACCCTGGGCGACCTGCGCCGTGCCATCGAGCGCGGCGAGGTCCGCCGGCGCAGCGTCCACGTCGAGGTGCGCGACAACCTGATCGAGAAGCTGCGTGGCGGCGGCACGCTCTTCCCCGGCATCGTCGGCTACGACGAAACGGTGCTGCCCCAGCTGGTCAACGCGCTGCTGTCCCGGCACCACTTCATCCTGCTCGGCCTGCGCGGGCAGGCCAAGACGCGCCTCCTGCGTGCGCTGGTGACGCTGCTCGACGAGTTCATCCCGGTGATGCCGGGCTGCGAGATCAACGACGACCCGTTGGCTCCCATCTGCAGCGCCTGCCGGGCGCAGGTGGCCGAAGCCGGCGACCGCACGCCGATCGGCTGGCTCGAGCGCGACGCACGCTACGTGGAAAAGCTGGCGACGCCCGACGTCACCATCGCGGACATGATCGGCGACATCGACCCGATCAAGGCGGCGCGGGCCGGGCTGCAGCTGTCGAACGAGCTGACGATGCACTACGGCCTGCTGCCGCGGGCCAACCGCAGCATCTTCGCCATCAACGAGCTGCCCGACCTGGCCGGCAAGATCCAGGTGGGGCTCTTCAACATCCTTCAGGAAGGCGACGTCCAGATCAAAGGCTACCCGGTGCGCCTGCCGCTCGACGTCCTGATGGCGTTCACCGCCAACCCCGAGGACTACACCGCGCGGGGCAAGATCATCACGCCGCTCAAGGACCGCATCGGGTCGGAGATCCGCACCCACTACCCGGTGAGCCGCGGCGACGCCCAGGTGATCACGGCGCAGGAGGCATGGATCACGCGTCAAGGTCCCGGTCCCCGCACCGAGGTGCCGCCGTTCGTCGCCGAGGTCGTCGAGGAGATCGCGTTCCAGGCGCGGCAGGACCGCCGCGTGGACAAGCGATCGGGCGTCAGCCAGCGGCTGCCGATTTCGGTGATGGAGAACGTCATTTCCAACGCCGAGCGGCGCGCCATCGTCTCCGGCGAAGGCGTCGCGGTGCCGCGCGTGACCGACGTCTACTCCGCGCTGCCGTCGATGACCGGCAAGTTCGAGCTGGAGTACGAGGGCGAACTGAAGGGCGCCGAGACGATCGCGCGCGAGCTCGTGCGCAACGCCGTGGCCAGCGTGGCCGAAGGCTACCTCACGCACCTCGACCCGCGGCGTGTCATCGAGTGGTTCGACCTCGGGGGCAGCCTGCAGCTCGGCGACACCATGAGCGCCGACGACGTGCTGACGCACGCACGCGCCGTGCAGGGGCTGGTCGACCTGGCAACGGAAGCGGGCACGCCGAAGGGCGCCTCGGCGCCGATGCTCGCCGCCGGCGTGGACTTCGTGCTCGAAGGGCTCTACGCCACCAAGAAGATCAGCCGCAGCGACGAGCGCGGCTACCACGCGAGCGATACGCCCGTACGCCGCCCGGCGCGCGAGTCTCCGTCGCTCGAAGACGAGCCGCGGATCCCGGCCGGCGGCAAGAAGAAGTACTACAACTAGGTCAGGTGGGTCAGGTAGGTCAGGTAGGTCAGGTAGGTCAGGTAGGTCAGGTAGGTCAGGTAGGTCAGGTAGGTCAGGTGGGTCAGGTGGGTCAGGTGGGTCAGGTAGGTAAAGACGCTTGAAATATCGGTACACCAAATACACCGGCGACCTGATGGACGAGATCGATCTCGAGGATCTCGTGTCGAAGCTGTCGGACCTCCTGCTGTCGAGCGGCTTCAGCAACCCGTGGGATCCGTCGGACACCGACGAGGACCGCACGATGCAGGCGCTGCACGACGCCATCCTCGACGCGCTCTTCAGCGGCGGCGTGCTGTCGGACGAGGCGATGCAGCAGCTGCTCGGCGAGCCGTCCGACGGCGATCAGGAAGGCGTGCGCCAGCAGCTCGAGGATCTGATCCAGCAGATCATCGACCGCATGATGGAGCGCGGCTTCATCACCGGCGCGCCCGACCTCGAGACCGAGCGCGAACGGCGCGTCGGCATGGGCGGCAGCGTCGGCGAGGACACCAGCCGCGTCCAGTTCGAGGTCACCGACAAGGCGCTCGACTTCCTGGGCTACCGCGCGCTGCGCGATCTGCTCGGGTCGGTGGGCCGCAGCAGCTCGGGGCTGCACGACACGCGGCACCTGAGCACGGGCGTCGAGGCCATCGCGGCCCCGAAGCCCTACGAGTTCGGCGACACGCTCAACATCGATCCCAGCAGCACCATTCTCAACGCGGTGCAGCGGCTGCACGTCGACGCCGCCGGCGCGGCCACCGCGGTGGGTGGTGGTGGCGGGATCGAGATCGACTACGCCGACCTGATGGTGGCGCAGAGCGACTATCAGAGCTCGTGTGCCACCGTCATCATGCTCGACTGCAGCCACAGCATGATCCTGTACGGCGAGGACCGTTTCACGCCGGCCAAGCGCGTCGCGCTGGCGCTGTCGCATCTGATCCGCACGCAGTACCCCGGCGACTCGCTGCACGCGGTGCTCTTCCACGACTCGGCCGAGGAAATTCCGCTCAAGCAGCTCGGACGCGTGCGCGTGGGGCCGTACTACACCAACACGCGCGAGGGGCTTCGCCTGGCGCGGCGCATCCTCGAGCGCCAGCGCAAGGACATGCGGCAGATCGTCATGATCACCGACGGCAAGCCGTCGGCGCTGACGCGCCCCGACGGGCAGATCTACAAGAACGCCTTCGGGCTCGACCCGCACATCGTGTCGGAAACGTTCGCGGAAGTGAATGCCTGCAGCAAGGCCGGCATCATGATCAACACGTTCATGCTGGCCCGCGATCCGGATCTGGTGGCCTTCGTGCGCCGCGTGGCCGCCGTGTGCCGCGGCAAGGCGTATTTCACGACGCCGTACACGCTGGGCCAGTACGTCCTGATGGACTACATGAACCGCAAGACGAAAACGATCCACTGAGCGGGTCCGCGTTCGATGCTTCCGCCGACGATTCCCATCTTCCCGCT
>Ga0105242_10005205_pt1 | contig 10039 bp, 6 predicted proteins | sample KBSM24metaG_FD_81521 | JGI IMG/M metagenome (GOLD analysis project Ga0105242, IMG submission 81521) | Miscanthus rhizosphere microbial communities from Kellogg Biological Station, Michigan, USA - KBS M2-4 metaG | ecosystem: Host-associated > Plants > Roots > Rhizosphere > Soil | place: Michigan... | reverse complement strand
TGCACGCCACTCGCGCATCCGCTGCGGCGGGAGAACGGCGAGGAGATCGACTGCATAGGCGCGCGGGTTCCATCGCGACGCGACACTCGCGCGCTCCTGCTGGCGGCTGATTGCCGCGACGGCGTCGAGGAGAACGTCAGCGGCGCGCGGAGTCGGAATGCGAATCAACGTGCGGAGCGCGAGACGCTGGCGCGCGGCCGCCGCCGGAGTGACCTCCACGTTCGGCTGTGTGCTGATGTCGATGAGATGCCGGAGCGTGACGACCGATGCCGGATTCGCGATCAGTCCCACCGCTTCCGCGGCGCTCTCGAGATATCCGGGTGACGCGTCCGCCGGCTGCGGCGTGAGCAAGTACATCTCCCAGGCCAGGCGATACGCCTCGGTGGAATGTTCCAGCGCGGGCGGCGGCGCGCTTTGCGACACCCACTCGCGAGGCTGATCCTTCATGTAGATGTCGCGGATCTCGCGATAACGCTCCGGGTGACGCTGCCGGTCGGTCGCGATGGCGAGGAGCTTGGCCTCGATGCTCTCTCCCTCGGCGGCGGCGGCCGCATTGGCTTCCTGCGGCGTGGCGTTGCGCGCGGCGGCATCGAGCGCGGATGCGAATCGCTGGGCCGCTTCGCCGAGGGCGCGCCGTTGCGCGCGCGGCTCCATCTTTGAGGCCGCGATGCGGAACGCATCGTACGTGATCGTATCGGCAGTCTTCGCCGCTTGCGCCGCCGTGGCGACGCGCGGTTCCTGCGCAACACATGCGCCGGCCGACAGGAGTGCGCAGACTGCAATGGCGATTCTGTTCACGGTTGGTGCTCCCACCAGTTGATCGAAAGCGGAAGACGGACGATCGTCGATCCGCAGTGCACTTCGCCGTCGAGGCGATGGTAGACGTCCCAGTCGTCGACGAACTCCGCGCCCATGGCCCGGCTGCGCACGCGATTCTCGAAAATGTCGCCGCCGCCGTCGCGCGGTCCGAACTGGCGCGGGAAATAGAGCTTCGTTCCGACCGGCTGCACGTTCGCCGTTCCGGGAGTGAATGCTACGGCGGAGCGGCCGGTCGCGAATCCGGCGCGCGTGCCGGCGAAGATCGTCGGCATACTGATGAACATCAGGCTGCCGCCGGACGCCGCACTCAGCGCGGTACGCGCGGTGTCGATCTGTGCACGCGCATCGATGAGATTCAGATTCGACAGCTCGGTGTCGGCAAGAACTTCGGCGACCGTGACGATGGCCGGAACGGGCGCGCTCCCGGTGCGCTTCCACTCGCGCGTCCCTTCGACGAGGACGTACTTGTCACCCATCGCCGGAGGAACGGCCCACGTCGGAGTGCTGGGGAGAGCGGTGCGCATCCATCGCGAGACCCACTTCGTGTCGCCTGCGTTTTCCACGATGTGCGTGCCGGTATCCCACACCTCGTCGATGACGAGGAACCCGCTGCCGAGCGACGAGATGTGCGCGACTTGTCCCGCGGCGCCGGAGCCGGCATCGCTGTAGATGCGCACATACCGCCAGCTCGTTCCCGTCAGATCGACGCCGGTCTCGAGCCGATTGGGCATCATCGGAGACGCCGAGACGGTGCCGTCGACCGGCGCCGCGCCGGTGGCGAAGAAGACCGACCGACCGCGATTCGCCGCGGGGATCGCGGTCAGCGCGGCATAGGCATCGTCAGGGTCGGCCAGGAAAACCTGGGTGCCCGACGGATGGAAGGCCACGACTTCATCCACGTGAGCGACGGACAACCATGACGTCGGGATCTCGACGGGAGGCTGCACTTCCTGCGAGTCGAGGAAGGTCTTCAACTCATCTGAACGAGTATTCCCGACGACGATGCGGCCGAGGCCATGCGCGGCGGTCGGAGGCATGACTTCGACGTTTCCGCCGTAGCTCCCGGAGCGGTTCGTGGAGCCGTCACCGTCGTTGCCGATGTCGCCGCCGAGCTGGAACATCGCGAAGTCCGGATTGAGGAGATTCGCCGGAGGCCACGCCGGCTGCGTGCCGTACGGAAGCCGGAATGTCGCGCGCGTCGCCGGTCCGCCCGGCCGCTGGTAGTAGCCGGTCTCCACGTGATCCTGGAACCATTGCGATCCCGCCGCCGGATTCGGCACGGCGGTCAGCGGACCGCCGTCATCGAGGCCCTTGTATCCCGGATCGGCGGCCGCATTCTCGCGGAATGGGTGATTCAACGAGTGGTCCATGACCCACGTGGCGGCCGAGCTCTGCGTGTGCGGCAGCATCATCCAGGGCGCAACTTTCAGCTCGACGGAATCGCTGAAGATCACCATTCCCATCCTGCGGAACTCGAGAGTGATGTCGATGACGCCGTCGAACGGAATGAAGGCGCCGGTGTTGCGGAACATCAGCCCCTCGATGCCGAACGTGACGTCGCCGGCCGGTCCGCTGCCGGCGAACATCGCGCTCGTCGAATTCACGAACGGCGTGACGTCGAACTCCAGCGGCGGACTCGGATTGCCGAGGCGCGATCCGGCCGTGCCCCAGAATGCCGTCTCGCCGGCGGCGATGCGCTTGAAGACATGCATCGACTCGATGTCCTCGACCTCCGGCACCTTCAGGAACACTTCCACGCCAGCCGGCAGAGGAACTCCGATGCCACGGAGGATCACCGGCGTGATGTCCGGCATGTCGGCGGCATTGCCGATGGTCAGATCTTCGTTCGCGAGGAAGCCGGTGTTGTCGTAGTCGATGGCATCCGGCACCGGAACTCCCGCGACGCTGCGCCCTTCGTCGCGGTCGAGATTGACGCCGAAGATCGCGCCGCGAGGTTTCGTCCAGGCATCCTCGCCCATCTCGTCGTCGGCATCGACGATCGTGCCGTTGCGGTCGGTGTCGACGTCGAGATCGGTGCGCACGACGAGGAAGTGATGACGTGCCGACGTACTGAGCGTCGCGCCCATCTTCGTCGCCACGATCTCGGCATCGAACGCGCCCGTGCCGATGAAGACCATCGGCGCGATCACTCCGTTCCACGACAACGTCCCGGAGCCGGCCGCCGCATCGACGCGCTCGAAGATCATCGTGCTCGAGGCGTCGTAGATGCGCAGGATGAGCGCGTCCGGCGTCGCCGCGCCGGTGACGTCGTAGTTGAAGGCCAGCGTCGCCGAGCCGTCGCGCAGCCGGTCGAGACTCTCGATCGTGTCGCTGCTCGGCGCAATCGTCACTTCCGCGGTGGCGATCCGAATCGAGCGGAGCTCCTGATCGGTGACCGCCGACAAAGCGAAGACGGAGTCCATCAGCGTGATCCGCACGTCGTAGTCGCCCGGCTGCGGCCGCGCGCCGGCAGTCGTGAAGCCGTTCCAGTGGAAGGCGTTGAATCCGCCGAACGAAGTCGCGAGCGGATTGAAATCGACCGTCGTGTAGACCGGCGTGGTCGTGCCGTGCCGCAGCACGTCCAGACGCGTGAAGATCCCGCCTGCGAATGCGACCTGGCCGTAGACGCCGGAGTCGACGTGGTAGCCGATCTCGACGTCGGTGCGGTTGGTGAACTCGATGAGCTGCGGAAGCGTTTCGGTCGGATAGTCGATGCAGATCAGATCGGGGCAGTTGCCGATGATGAAGTCGATCAGCGTCCGGCCGGTTCTCGCGGGCGTGTCGTCGTCGGTGACCACGAGCTCGATCTGCCACCGGCCGTGACACTGCAAGGGAACGAGCGAGCCCGCGGTGAAGAGCGTCACCGCCGACGTCGTGCCGAGCGACGGGGCCGTGCATGACGGCGGCATGTGAAGGACGTTCCACTGATAGGCGGTGATGCCGGTGCCGGTCATCGAGGAGACGAGGTTGTCGAGATCGAAGCTCGCCGAGCCGTCCAGCCGGACGTCGCGCTCGATCGCGCCGCCGATCACGTTGTAGCGCTGCGGGCCATTGCTGACCGCGACCGGATTCGTGTTCGTGTCGATGACTTCCACGCGGTGCGAAGTGCCACGCTCATTGTTCTCGGCATCGCGCACGTCGAGTTGGAACGTCCACTCCCCGGTCCGCATGGAGAGGAAGTTGAGGCGCATCGTCGGATTGGTCGCGTCCACGCTGAACACGTCATCGACGCGCCCGAGCGGGAAGTCGGCCGCATGTTCCAGAGGAACGTCGGTGACCGACCACGTGCGGCTGGTGATTCCGCCGGAGACGGAGGGAGGCGAGCCGTCGAGCGTCGAGTGCGGCGCATCGGAGTCGGGATCGGTGGACGTTGTGCCGTCGAGAATCAGCGGGAAGCTGAGCGAGCCGAGTCGCGCCGGGCCGGTGATGCGCGCCTCGGGCGGCGCGTCGACGAGAACGGTGTAGTTGCGCGTAAGCTCCGAGTTCGCCGCCATGTCGTTGTCGCGCGCGGTCAGCCGCACGATCCACGTGCCCGCAAACGCGGCCGTGGTCGTGGTGGGGATCTCAAGACGCGAGCCGGCAACACCGCTGCCCGTGCGAAAGGATGTCGCCGGAGCGATTCCGGAAGGATCGGGCGATTGAAGGATGGCCCAGGTGAACTGAAGATCGCCGCCGTCGCGGTCCGCGGTCTCCGCCGTCTGCACCGCGATCGTCTGACCAACGTCGATGTCTGTCGCACCGCTCAACGTGATCTCCGGCGGCAGGTTGCGCACTTCGAACGTCAGGTCGTCATCGCCGGTCGTGTTCTCGTTATCCTGCGCGTGTGCGCGAATCGTCCACATGCCGATGTCCGTCTCGACGGTCGGAAGCGTGAACACCGCTCCGGTCTGGCCCGTGCTGCCGGGGCCGTGCGTCGAACGCGGGGGACTCGACACGATGTCCCAGTTGATGGTGAACGCACCTCCGCCGTCGACGTCGTTGACCGGCGTGACGTTGAGGGAGATGGGCTGGAGCACGTCGATGCTGCCGCCGTTGACGGTGATGCTCGGAGGAGTGCCGATGACCCGGAATGTACGCATGTCGGAATGCGTCGCCCCGCGGTTGTCGGTCACGGTGAGTGTGACCTGCCACGAGTCGCCGGTTCGAAGCTGCGAGTCGTCGAACGTCTGCGTGAAAGCCGTTTCACTTCGCGCGAAGGTCGTGCCGTCGGGACGCCGGAACGTCCAGGTGCGGCTGGCGATCGAGCCGTCGGGATCATTCGATCCGGCGGACTCGAACGTGATGTTGAATCCTTCGGTGCCGAGGTGCAGCTCGGTGTCGGAGATCGTCATCACGGCGTTCGGACGAAAGTTGCGGCAGGTGCGATTGACGATGTTACTGACTAGGGAGTTCAGGTTCGTCGTGGCGCGGACTTGCACGTGGGATCCGGCGAGCGTGGCGATGCGTTGAAGTCCGGCGTGCCCCGGATCGCCCGGGTTCGCGATGAGGATCAATTCGGTGAAAACGCCGGGCGGAAGATTCGCCGCCACGTTCGCGGGCGTCGTCGCCGTGCCGCCATGTTCTCCGTCGGTGAGCACGACGTAGAGACGCGTCTTCGTCGTCGGGACTCCGTAGATCACGCCCGCGCCGAAAATGATGGCGTCATACACGACGGTATCGGCGCCGCCGGAGCAACTGAGCGATGTCGGCGCCGTCGCTACAGCGGCGAGTCCGTTGCGGATCAGCGTCGTATTCGTCGTGATCGCATCGATGGCGACGATGCAGTCGGTGAACGCGAAATCGCCTGCCGACTCGAGAAACCCGGTAGCCCCCAATTGATTCATCAGGGCGACGCCGAAGTCGGAGGCTGCGACCTGCCGCGACCCGGTCATGCTGCCACTCAGGTCGACGGCGAACTCCACGACGATGGGCCCGCGATCGACGCATACCTGGCCAAACAGCCTCGCCGGCGCGAGAACGAGAATTACGGCGAAGAGGTGAGCAATGCGCGCTCGGCTCGTCCGCATGTCTGGTAGTGACGCATGCGGCGAAAACGTTTCATCACTTCCAGAACCTCACCTCAAAAATCTCCCTCCCCTCCGCGCGATACTTCGCCTCGTAGTTCGTCCGCGGCGGGTCGTCGGACATGGCGACCGCTGAGGGCGGCGGCACCCACATGCGGCGCTCGGCGCGGAAGACCTGCTCGATCAGCGGCGCGGCTCTTTCGAAGTACTGCCGGTGATCGGTGACGTAGATCCCCGATCCGCCGTCGACGAGCACGCGCCTGATCTCCTGCAGCACCTCCGGACGGACGATCCTCCGCTTCTGCTCTTTCGGCCTCGGCCAAGGATCGGGAAAGTAAATGTGCACCTCGGCGATGGACGCATCCGGCACCATCTTCTGCAGGACGAGGAACGCGTCGTGGTTGATCAGGCGCACGTTCGCGAGCCCGCACTTCACCACGCGCTCGCGGATCAGGCGGTGATAGTGCAGCGACTTCTCGACGCCGACCAGATTGAGATCGGGGCGCTCCGTCGCCGTGCCGATCAGGAAGCGCCCCTTCCCCGAACCGATCTCCAGCACGACCGGATGCGTGTTTCCGAAGAGGCTCGCGAAGTCGAGACGCACGAACCCCGTCTCGCGCGGGTTGATCACCAGGTCCATCCGCGCGGAAACTACATCACGCCCCGGCCGCGCGCCAGAACGGAGTGGCGTCCACCATCCGCCGGATCGCGGTCAGCAGCGCGGGATCCTGGCGCAGCCGCGACCGCACCCAGCGCACGAAGCGCACGTCGCCCTGATCTCCTCCCCCATGCGCGCGGATGTGTGCGAGCCAGGCATCGGGATCGCCGCCGAACACGCGCACGAGCACGTGATAGCGGATGAACTGCGCGATCACCGACTGCTCGCCCGCGGGCATCGGCACGACGTTCTTGGCGATCAGCGCGCGCCGGCGGCGCTTCGAAATGACCGCGCGCGTGAAGACGTCGGCGATGTGCTCGACGACGTCGCCGTGACGCTCGACGTGCCGGATGATCTCGATGATCCGCACGCGCGCGCGGCCGACGCGCAAGACTTCGCCGACCTCGAACGGAGCCCACGGGCGGCGGGCCGTGAAACGCGCGGCAACGGCCCTCCGATCGCCCGGAGCGTAGATGATCAGAACGTATAAGTTACTGATTCGCCTCGTTTTGACTCTTATGGGCGCCACTCGTACCCCCTCATCAATGGAGTGTATGGAAATCCATGAATACCTACCTCCGGATCGTGGTACTGTGGCCACAAATCCAATTCGGGCCCATGACCTTCGTCACTACTCAACTGCACGATGACCAGCAGTTCGAAGTTGTTTACACCGGCTACTTCGACCTGCTCGTTCAGATCGCCGTGCACAAGTTCCGAGTTCCGGACTCGGAGGCGGAGACGCTCGCGCACGATGTGCTGATCAGCTACCTGCGCAAGGGCAACGACGTGATCTCGCTGCGCTCGTGGCTGATCGGGGCGATCTGCCACGCCAGCCGCCACTACTGGCGCCTGAACGGACGGACGATCGGAGCGGAACCGGACATGGCCCTCGATCGCGCCGATCCGGCGTCGATGCGGATCCTCGACAGCCTCCCCGACCAGCTCGCGGCGCGCGAGGCGATGGACTGTCTCAATCCGCGCTGCCGTGAGATTCTGCACATGCGTTATTTCGAAGGCTGCACGGTGATCGAGATCGCCGAGCGGCTCGGGGTGAAGCCGAAGTACGCCCAGAAACTGATCTCCAGATGCCTGCGCCGCGCGGAGACGCTGTACGGCGAGAAGGGAAAATCGCAATGAGCGACGACGAAAAACTCGTCCCCTTCGATCGGGGCAAACGAGAACCTGATCCCGCGAGAGTCGCGGAGTTCACCGCCACCGCGCGCAAGCTGCAGCAGGAGCGCGAAGGGGCGGCCGGAGTCGCGGCGCGCCTTCTCGGCGCGACGCCGTACGCGGAGTGGCCGAGGCTCGCCGAGCGCGAAGAGCTGCGGAACAGCGGCGCGCTCGATGAATTGAGCCGCGAAGTGGCCTCGCGCGTGGACCGCGTCCCGCTCGAGTCGCTGGCCATCGCCGAGCTGGCGACGAAGATCGCCGACTCGCTCGCGGCGGACGCATACCCGGTCGTCGTGCTGGCCCAGATCCGCGCCCAGGCGTGGAAGGACCGCGGCCTCGCGTTCTGCTATCTGGCCCGCCACAGCGACGCACTCGCGGCGTTCGATCGCGCCGAACAATTCCTGCAGCCGTTCGGCACGCTCGCGCACGACCGCGCGATCGTGCGGCTTGCGCGCGCCACGACTCTGCAAGAGGCGAATCGTTACGACGAGTCGATCGCGCTGCTCGCGGAGTGCAAGGAGATTTTCGAAGACCACGGCGACACGCGAAGGCAGATCCTCTGCGGGATCGCCGAAGGCACGCTGCTTCACCGCATGTCCCGGTTCGGCGAAGCACGCGAGGCGTACAAGGCGCAGCTCCCGACGGCGGAGAAGGTCAACGATCTCATCGCGCTGGCGAGCATTCACAACAACATCGGCCACTCGTCGACCGAGCTTGGCGACTGGCAGACCGCCGAAGCCCATCTGAACAAAGCGATCGCAATCCTGACCGAGCTCGGTCAGCCGCTCCGCGTCGCCGGCTCGGAGCTGGCGCGAGGGCGCATGTTCGTCCGCAAGGGAGACATCGAGCGCGGAATCGAGCACCTGCACTCCGTGCGCGAGCAATACCTCACCCACAATCTGGTCGAAGAAGCGGGACTCTGCGGTCTCGACATCGTCGAAGCGCACCTCGCGCGCGGCGCTTCGATCGAAGCGGAAGCCTTTGCATGGCAGATCGTGCGCGAGTTCACGGCCGCGCGACTCAACGCCCGCGCGATCACGGCCCTCGGCTATCTCAGCGAAGCCATCGGCGCGCGCAAAGCGTCGGCGGAGACGGTCCAGAACGTGCGGCATTTCATCCGCTCGTTGCGCAAGAAACCCGACGCCGAGTTCGTCGCTACGGCGTGAGCCGGTGATATCTCACCGGCTCGCCGCCGCCCACCGCGTTTCTCTTATGGCCAGGGATTGATCAGGCCGTCGCCCATCGAGATCTGGACGAGTTTCAGAACGATCCGGACGAGCGGATTCTTGGGTACCGGATTCTCGGAGCGACGCGGACTTGCCGCATACGCCGGAGCACCGAGAGCGAGGACGAGAGAGAGAACGAGCACACCACGGGCACAGAAACGGACACAACGCATAAACCCTCCTGTTGCCGGCCGAAGCCGAGGTTTTCGGAGGGCGCCCTCTCATGTGCGGTGTGACGGAAAGGGCACTTATGCCCCCTGCCGTGTGCAGGGAAATGCACAAATTCAGGCGGGCGGGGCGCAGAGCGCGGAGCGCAGAGAGCAGAAGCGGAAGGCAGAAACGCAGAGAGGGAGCAGGCGGCGGCGCTTCTGCCCTCTGCCCTCTGCGCTCTGCCCTCTCGCCTACATCAGGTCATTCCACAGCCGCACGTACGTCTCGTAGCGCGCGGGATTGAGCTCGCCGCGTTCGACGCGCTGCTGCACTTCGCAGTCGGGCTCGTGCACGTGCGTACAGTTGGTGAAGCGGCAGGACTCGGAGGGCTCGGTGAGCTCGGGAAAGTAGTCGCGCAGCGAGTCGCGGTCGAGGTCCCACAGACCGAACTCGCGGATCCCCGGCGTGTCGATCAGGAGCGTTCCGCCGCCGAAGTCGTAGAGCGTCGAGGCCGACGTCGTATGCCGTCCCGTGCCGCGCTTGTGCAGCGCGTTCGTGACCAGTTGCAGCGACGTATCGAGCGCGTTCAGGATCGACGACTTGCCGACGCCGCTGTGCCCCACCAGCGCGGCCATCTTTCCCTGCACCGCGTCGCGGAGCGCGTCGAGTCCTTCACCCGTGCGCGTGGAGCAGCCGATGACCGGCACGTCGAGCTCGAGGTACGGCGCCAGTTTCTCCAGCTCGCGCTCGCGCTCCGCCGCGTCGATGAGATCGATCTTGTTCACGCAGATCACCGGCTGCGCGCCGCCGCGTTGAATGGCGATCAGGAATCGGTCGATGAGACGCGGCCGCAGCGGCGGCGCCTTCACCGACACCACGTGGATCACCACGTCGACGTTCGCGGCGATCAGGCGCTGCATGTGTTTGTGCAGCGGGTCGGGCCGCGCGAGCACCGTCGTTCTCGGCAGCACCGAGCGCACCCGCCACACCCCTCCCTCCTCGGCCACGCC
>Ga0105242_10005204_pt1 | contig 10039 bp, 9 predicted proteins | sample KBSM24metaG_FD_81521 | JGI IMG/M metagenome (GOLD analysis project Ga0105242, IMG submission 81521) | Miscanthus rhizosphere microbial communities from Kellogg Biological Station, Michigan, USA - KBS M2-4 metaG | ecosystem: Host-associated > Plants > Roots > Rhizosphere > Soil | place: Michigan... | reverse complement strand
GCGTGAGGACGCGGCCCGTGTCGCCCCTGCCGTAGCTGAAGGAAACTTCCTGGAAGCGGATCTCGCCGCGCGACACTTCGAGCGGGCGGGCATCCGGCCGATCGACGCCGCTGCGCGCCACGGCGATCGCCTGCATGCCTTCCTGCACCACGCCGACGTTCTCGAATATTCCCGCGACCTCCCAGCTCACCCAGCCCGCCACGTTGGCGATCTGCCAGGCGAGCGGCAGCGCAGTCGCCACCACCCCGGCGCCCACCGTGCCGTCCGCCCAGAGCCAGATGCCGATCGCGGCAGTCCCGGTCAGCAGCAGCGCGTTCATGGCCGACAGCCAGAACATGAACTGCGATATGAGGCGCATGTGCGCGCCGACCGCGACCTGGTGCTCGTCGATGACTTCGCGCACGTAGGCGTCCTCGTCGGCGAGGCGCGCGAACAGCTTGACGGTCAGGATGTTGGTGTAGCTGTCGACGATCCGCGCCATCACGAGCGAACGCACCTCCGAGCTCGTTTTCGCCAGGTCGCGCATGCGCGGCACGAAGTAGCGCAGGAACACGAGGTAACCGAGGAACCACAGGAGCGTCGGCAGGCCCAGCCGCCAGTCGGCCATCGCCATCAGGGCGAGGGCGCCGAGGCCGTAGGCGGCGATGTACCAGACCGCGCGGATGCTGGACATCACGCTTTCGCGCAGGGAGTTCGCCGTCTGCATGACGCGGTTGGCGATGCGTCCCGCGAAATCGTTCTGGAAGAACGTCAGGCCCTGGCGCACCACGTGCCAATGGCTTTGCCAGCGGATCAGGCTCGTGACGCCCGGCACCAGCGCGTTCTGCCGGATCGCGACGTCGACCAGCAGCACGACCGGACGCACGATCAGGATCAGCAGCACCATGCCGGCGAGCAACGGCATCTCTTTCGCCAGCGCGCCCTGGCGGTCGGCGGCCCCCATCAGCGAAACCAGCTAGCCGATGAAAACCGGGATCGCGGTGTCGATGAGGGCCACTGCAAGGCTGGTCGCGAACATGAGCGCGTACCAGCCCTTGGTCTGGCGCACGAAATGCCAGTAGAAGGCGATCAGCCCCGGCGGCGGCGTGCCGCCGACAGTGGCGGTGCCGCGGATGCGCGATTGCAGGTAGCGGAACATCGCGCTCAGGCGAACAGGTGCAGGGCGCCGTCGAGCCCGGAATGGTCCAGCGCGCAGCTCGCCCTGGCGCGCACCGCGGGCTTGGCGCGATAGGCGATCGACGTGCCTGCTTCGGCCATCATTTTCAGGTCGTTGGCGCCATCACCGATGGCGACCGTCTGCTCGCGCGCCGCGCCGAGGCGCTGCGCCATCTGCCGGAACTTGGCGGCCTTGGCGTCGGCATCGACGACGGTGCCGAGGACGCGGCCGCTGAGCTTGCCGTTGTCGATCTCGAGGACGTTGGAGAGCGTGTCGTCCAGGCCGAGGCGCTCCTTCAGCCGCTCGGTGAAGAAGCTGAAGCCGCCCGAAACGAGCAGCAGCTTGATCCCATGCCGCTTGCATTGCTCGATGAGCCGGTCGGCGCCGGGGGAGAGGCGAAGCTTCTCGTCGTAGACGTCCTGCAGCACGTCTTCATCCAGGCCCGCGAGCAGTGCCACCCGCTGGCGCAAGCTTGTCGGATAGTCGATCTCACCGCGCATCGCTTGTTCGGTGATGCCGGAAATCTGTTTTTTTAAATTCAAATAACCCCCCAGTTCGTCGATGCACTCGATCGTGATCAGGGTCGAATCCATGTCCATGGCGAGGAGCTTCAGGTCGGCAAAGCGCCGGGCTTCGGGAATCCAGGCGTGGTCGAGCCGGCGCGTGTCGCACCAGGCCGCGACGCGCTCGCGGCGCCGCGGGCCAGGCAGCCGCCAGGCGTGCTCGCCGATCTGCTGCGGCGGCTGCGACCCGCACAGGTCGGCGATCGCCGCGGCATCGGCAGCCGTCGCCTCAGCGCTTTGTACGACCAGGATCGACACGCTGGTTGCTGCGGGGCTCGTCGGGGGAATTTCGGGCTGCCTGTTCCGCCGCCTTGGCGCGCTCGCGCCACTGTTTCGCGGCGACGGGATCCGCCGGCGTGCCGAGCCCCAGTTCATAGGTCTCTGCCAGTTCCAGCATCGCCAGGCGGTGGCCGCGTTCGGCCGCCCGGCGAAACCACGCCAGCGCGGTTTCGGTGTCGCGCGGGGTACCGATGCCTTTCTGCAGCAGCACGGCGAGGAAGAATTGCGCGCCTTCGTGGTCCTGCGCGGCGGCGCTGCGGAACCACTTGACGGCCTCGGCCGCGTTCTGCGGCACGCCCTCGCCGTCGAGATACATGCGCGCCAGGTGCGCCTGTGCGCGCGCTTCGCCGGATTGGGCGGCCTTCTGCAGCAGCTGCGCCATCATTTCGACGTCCTGGGGTACTCCCAGCCCCATGCCGTACATGAGGGCGAGGTTGGTTTGCGCGACGGCATTGCCCTGGTCGGCGGCGAGCTGGTACCAGTGCGCCGCCTCGATGAAATTGCGGAACGTGCCGCGCCCGTCGTAATGCATCGCGCCCAGGTTGTTTTGCGCCGCGGCGTGGCCGGATTCGGCGGCGCGAAGGTACCAGCCGTACGCGGCCTCGGTGTTGCGCAACGGCGGCGGCGCGGTCTCGAGGATGGTGCCGAGCGTGTATTGCGCCTCGACGGTGCCGTCCGCCGCGATCGGCACGAGCGAGTCGATGGCCTGCTTGTAATCGCCGCGCTCGAGCGCGCCCATGGCGGGCATGAGGCGGTCGTAGTTTTCCTTTTCCTGCGCATGGGCGGAAAAAGACAGCAGAAGACAGAAAATAAAAGGGAATTTCACGCGGCCAGCGCTCCCAGCAGATCCCGCGCCGCCTGCACGCGCAGCGGCCACTCGGCCATCTTGGCGTCGAGGCGCAGGCGGTCGGGCCCCGCCAGGCGCAGGTTCTTGCGCTTTTGCACCAGCACGATGATCTTGCCGCGATCGATCGGCGGGTCCTTGTGGAACTGGAGCTGCAGCGTTTCATGCGTCGCATCGACGCGCGCAACGCCGAGCGGCGCCGCAAGCAGGCGCAGCATGTGCGATTCGAGCAGCACCTTGGCCGGATCCGGCAGCAGGCCGAAGCGATCGATGAGCTCCTCGCGCATGCTGTCCAGCTCCTCCTGGGTGCCGCAGTTGGCAAGACGCTTGTAGAGCGTCAGGCGCTCGTGCACGTCGCTGCAGTAGAGCTCCGGCAGCAGCGCCGGGACGTGGAGCTTGATCTCGGCGGCAGCCTCGAGCGGCTGGTCGAGGTCGATCGCCTTGCCTTCCTTGAGGGCCCTGACCGCGCGCTCGAGCATGCGCGTGTAGAGGTCGAAACCGACTTCCTGGATCTGGCCGGACTGCGATTCGCCGAGCACCTCGCCGGCGCCGCGGATCTCCAGGTCGTGCATCGCCAGGTAGAAGCCCGAGCCGAGCTGTTCCATCATCTGGATGGCTTCGAGACGTTTTTTAGCCTGATTTCCCAAGGACTTTAAATCCGGGACAAGCAAATAAGCATAAGCCTGGTGATGCGAGCGGCCGACGCGGCCGCGCAGCTGGTGCAGCTGCGCCAGGCCGAAGCGGTCCGCGCGGTGGATCACGATGGTGTTCGCGTTCGGGTTGTCGATGCCGGTCTCGATGATCGTCGAGCACAGCAGCACGTTGTGCCGCTGCTGCGTGAATTCGCGCATCACGCGCTCCAGTTCGCGCTCGCGCATCTGCCCGTGCGCGACCGCGAGCCGCGCCTCCGGCAGCAGGCGCGCGAGCCGGTCGTGCGCATGCTCGATGGTCTCGACTTCATTGTGCAGGTAGTAGACCTGCCCGCCGCGCCGCAGTTCGCGCAGCACGGCCTCGCGCACCAGGCCGTCCGAATGGGGCGCGACGAAGGTCTTGATCGCGAGGCGCCGTTCCGGCGCGGTGGCGATCACCGAGAAGTCGCGCAGGCCTTCCAGCGACAGCGCTAGCGTGCGCGGGATCGGCGTCGCGGTGAGCGTGAGGACGTCGACCTCGGCGCGCAGGCGTTTCAGGGCTTCCTTCTGGTGCACGCCGAAGCGATGCTCCTCGTCGATGATGACGAGCCCGAGGCGCTGGAATTTCACGCCCTTGGACAGGAGCTTGTGCGTGCCGATGACGATATCGATCTCGCCTGAGGCTATTTTTTTCAGTACTTCGGTGGTTTGTTTTCCAGTATTGAAGCGGGACAATTCGCCGATCTTCACGGGCCAATCCGCGAAGCGGTCGGCAAAAGTCTGGAAATGCTGCTCCACCAGCAGCGTGGTGGGGCACAGCAGCGCGACCTGCTTCTTGTCGGCGACCGCGACGAACGCCGCGCGCAATGCGACTTCGGTCTTGCCGAAGCCGACGTCGCCGCAAATCAGGCGGTCCATCGGCTTGCCGGTGGTCATGTCGGAAGCCACGGCTGCAATGGCGGCCGCCTGGTCGACGGTTTCCTCGAAGCCGAAGCCGTCGGCGAACGCTTCGAGGTCGCGCTGCGTGACATTGAACGCGTGGCCCAGGCGCGCGGCGCGCATGGCATACAACTCCAGCAATTCGGCAGCCGTATCGCGCACCTGCTTTGCGGCGCGCATTCTTGCCTTGTCCCATTGGCCGCTGCCCAGCTTGTGCAGCGGGGCCTCTTCCGGCTGCGCACCCGAGTAGCGCGAAATTACCTCCAGCTGGGAGACAGGCACATAGAGCTTGTCGCCGCCGTCGTACTGGAGCAGCAGGAATTCCGTCATGCCTTCGCCCAGGTCGAGGTTGACCAGCCCGCCGTAGCGTCCGATCCCGTGCTGGGCGTGGACCACGGGATCGCCGACCTTCAGTTCGGACAGGTCGCGCAGCATCCCCTCGACCGAGGTCTGCGTCTTCGTCCCGCGGCCCTTGCGCCGCGCGGTACCCGCGTAGAGTTCCGCCTCCGTGACGATGGCCCAGCCTTCCGCGGCGACGCAAAAGCCATTGGAGAGCGGGGAAACCGTAATTGAAAGTGATTTTCTGCTTGAAGAAAATTCTTCGAAATTTGCGCATGGCAAGGGCGAAAGACCATGCTCTGACATATACGACAGCATCGTTTCGCGCCGGCCGGGTGATTCGGCGCTCAGCAGGATGCGCAGGCCTGAACCCGCGGTGAATGCCTTGAGCGCCGCAAGCGGATCCTTGGCGCGGCGGTCCACCGCGAGCGGCGGCAGCGCGGCGGCGGCCAGCGGCTGCGCCGCGTCCTCGTCCGACGCATCCAGAAAATCGATCCTCGGAAACGCCTTCGCGCGGATGAAGAACTCCTCGGCGGCGACGAACAGCTGGGCCGGCGGCAGCAGCGGCCGGTCCGGATCGCCGCTCATCATCGTGAAGCGCGACTGCGCATCGCGCCAGAATCCCTGGATCGCGCCCGCGACGTCGCGATGCAGGACCAGTGTCGAGGCTTCCGGCAGGTAGTCGAAGATGCAGGCCAGCGAGTCGAAGAACAATGGCAGGTAGTACTCCACGCCCGCCGCCGGAACGCCGTTCGAGACATCCTTGTAGAGGCGCCGCTTCGACGGGTCGCCTTCGAACAGTTCGCGCCATCGTCCGCGGAACTTGGTGCGGCCGGCTTCGTCCAGCGGAAATTCGCGCGCCGGCAGCAGCCGCACCTCCTTGACCGTGTAGAGCGTGCGCTGCGTGTCGACGTCGAAAGTGCGTATCGTGTCGACGAGATCCTCGTCCAGGTCGAGCCGATAGGGCACCGGGCTGCCCATGGGAAACAGGTCCACGATGCCGCCGCGAAAGCAGAATTCGCCAGGCGCCATGACCTGCGTCACCGCGCTGTAGCCCGCGAGCGCCAGCTGCCGGCGCAACGCCGCTGCGTCCAGCCTCTCTCCCTGGCGCAGGAAGAAGGTGTAGGACGCCAGATAGGAAGGCGGGCACAGGCGCACGAGCGCCGTCGCCACCGGTACAACGACGATGTCGAAATCGCCGCGATTGATCCGGTACAGGGTCGCGAGCCGTTCCGATACGAGGTCGTGGTGCGGCGAGAAGCTGTCGTAGGGCAGCGTTTCCCAGTCGGGCAGCAGGCAGGTGCGCAACTGCGGCGCGAACCACGCGATCTCTTCCAGCAGGCGGCCGGCATCGAGCGCATTTGCGCTCATCACAGCGATTGGGCGCGACTCTACCGCCAGCCGGGAGAGCGCGAGAGCGTCGGAGGAGCCGGCCAGGCCGCAGTAGCGTTTCTTGCCTGGAAGTGAGTCGCGATGCATGACAAGACAGAAGCGCCATGCAATTATACGGTGTTGAAAACACGAAAGTTTTCGCAAACACGAAGGATTTCCTGATTGACGGTCTATGCGCTGATTCCCGCCGCCGGCGCCGGAACAAGGCTTCCTGGGGAAATTCCTAAGCAATACCAGCGGCTCGCGGGCCAGCCGATGCTGTGGCATTCCGTGAAATCGGTCTGCGTGCCTCCGGTCGAGAACGTGTTCGTGGTGCTGGCCCCGGGCGATCGTGAGTTTGCCAGGCACGACTGGCGCGCGTTCGAGGGGCGCATCGAACCGCTTTACTGCGGCGGCGCCACGCGGCGCGATTCGGTCTACAACGGCATGGTCGCCGCGATGGCGGCAGCCGACGCGGATGACTGGCTCCTCGTGCATGATGCGGCGCGTCCCTGCCTGCCGGCGAAGGACCTTGCCAACCTCATCGCGGAGACTCGCGAAGACAGCATTGGCGGGATCCTCGCGCTGCCTGCGGCCGAAACAGTGAAGAAAGCGGGCAAGGATGAGGCGGGCGTGCAGCGCGTCGCGGCCACCGAGGACCGCAGCCAGGTTTGGCTGGCGCAGACGCCGCAGATGTTCCGCTTCGGCCTGCTGATGGAAGCGCTGAGGAAGGCGAAGACCGCAGTGACGGACGAAGCGGGCGCGGTGGAGCAGATGGGGTTGCGTCCGCGCCTCGTGACCGGCAGCCGCGAGAACATCAAGGTGACTTTTGCGGAAGATTTGAAGATTGCGCAGGCAATCCTGGAGAACAGATGAGGATCGGGCAGGGATTCGACGTGCACGCGCTGGTCGCGGGCAGGAAACTCGTGGTCGGCGGCGTCCACGTTCCGCATGACAAGGGCCTGCAGGGGCATTCGGACGCCGACGTGCTGCTGCATGCCATCTGCGACGCGCTGCTGGGCGCCGCCGCGCTGGGCGACATCGGCACGCACTACCCGGACAGCGACCCGCAGTACAGTGAAGTGGATAGCCGTGAACTGCTGCGCGCCACGGCGAAAAAACTGGCCGCCGCCGGCTACCGGATCGTGAACATCGACGCCACGATCATCGCGCAGGCGCCGCGCATGGCGCCGCACGTGGCGAAGATGACCGGCAATATCGCCGCCGATCTGGGCATCCAGCCCGCCGCGGTGAGCATCAAGGCAACCACGACCGAGAATCTGGGCTACATCGGTCGCGGGGAAGGCATCGCAGCCCAGGCCATTGCACTGATCGAATGAGGACCTGAATGTACTCGCCCGACTACAACCGCATCGAAGACCGGCCCGAACTGCTCGCGTTCCTGCGCGCGAACAACTTCCCGATACTCGTTACCGGAACCGGCGGTGCTCTGCACGCCTCGCACCTGCCGGTGACGATCCACGAACATGGATCGAAGATCGTCATCGACATGCACATGGCGAAGAACAACCCGCAGTGGAAGGAATTCTTCGACGACGAGGTGCTGGTGATCTTCACCGGGCCCCATGCCTACGTTTCGCCGCGCTGGTACGCGGAAAAGGAACGCGTGCCCACCTGGAATTACGCCGCGGTTCACGCCTATGGCGTACCGCAGATCAATTCCGACCGGAAGGCGAAAGCAGATTCCCAGCGGCGGCTGATCGAGAGCCTGGATCCGCAATGGCTGCCGAAGCACGACGCCCTCAGCCCGAAGTACGTCGAGATGATGCTCGAGGGCATCGTCAACTTCTCGATTCCGGTCGCGCGGCTGGAGACGCGCTGGAAGCTGTCGCAGAACCGCGGCCGCAAGGAAATGGAACTGATCGCCGAGGCGCTGGAAAAATCAGGCGATCCTGGAGAGCTCGCCCTCGCGGCTTTGACCCGCCGGCATCTTCCCGGCTAAAGCAGGCCGCGCCAGCGGTCGTTTTCCGAGGTTGAACAATCCAACGAGGGCGTCTGCCATGGCTTCGCCCTGGGCGAGACGGGCCTTGGCGCGCAGTCGCTCGTGGCCGTTGATCCGGATCTCGTCGATCAGGTCGCTGAAGAAGGTCATATTAGCGTTAGGTTTGCTAATCTTCTCTTTCATTGGTACTCTCCTTAAGTACCTATAATGGCATGTTTTATATCGTATAGCTGCAGTGCAGCAATGAATGTTTTCTTAATGATATGGATAGAAAAGCTAACCACAAACTGAGAAGCACGGAGCGCCTGCCGCCCCTCAACGCCCTGCGTGCTTTCGTGGCGGCGGCAAACCACCTGAGCTTCGCGATCGCGGCCCGGGAATTGCACGTGACGCCCGCTGCCATCAGCCACCAGATCAAGGGTTTGGAGGACCACCTCGGGCTGCGGCTGTTTCGCCGCCTCGCCAGGAGCCTCGAACTGACGCGCGCCGGACAGGCCTTGCTGCCGAAATTGCGGGAAGGCTTCGGCCGGCTCAGCGAGGCGCTCGAAGAGATGCGCGCGATAGAGGCGCCGGGAACCCTGGCGGTGAGTGCGGCCACCTCGTTCGCGACCCGTTGGCTGGCGCCGAGACTGCACCGTTTCGTCGCCGCGCATCCCGAACTCGACGTTCGGATCAACGCCAGCACGCGCCTGATCGATCCGAAGAAGGACGATGTCGCGCCGGGCGACGCGGCCGCGGGCTCGCCTGTGGAAGATGCGGACATCGCGGTGCGCTTTGGCACTGGCGACTACCCCGGATTCCGCGTCGACAAACTGCTGTCGGTGGCTGTGACGCCGATGTGCAGCCCGAGGCTCATCGACGCAACGCATGCCCTGAGTTCGGCGGCGGACCTTACGCGTCATGTCCTGATCCACGACAACGTCGCCTACGACGACGGCCGGCAGCTCTGGGACGCCTGGTTCGAGGCGGCCGGAATGCCGCAGGCCGATACATCGCACGGCTTGCGCTTCAGCCACGCGATGCTCGCGCTTGAGGCGGCTGCCGACGGCATGGGCGTCGCCCTCGGAATGTCCGTGCTCGCGCAGTCCGATCTCGCGTCGGGCAGGCTGGTGGCGCCGTTAGCCCGCTCGCTGCCGCTGAAATTCGGCTACCACATCGTGAGCGGCGAGGATACGGCGGACCGAAGCGACGTGATCGCATTCCGGAGCTGGCTGCTCGCGGAAGCCGCGCGGGATACGCCGGCGAAGAGCTGAACGCGTCAGGCGCCGCAGGCCAGTCCGAGCCGCGCCACCAGGCCGCCGCCCTCGCGCACCGCGAGATCGAAGCGCCCACCGTGCGCACGCGCGATCCGGTCCACGATCGCGAGGCCCAGTCCCGCGCCGCCGCTGCCGCTGCGCGCCTCATCCAGGCGCGTGAAAGGGCGCTTGAGGCGTTCGAGTTCGCCGTGCGGCACGCCGGGACCGCGGTCCATCACTTCGACCAGCGCCAGCGCACCATCGCGCCGCGTTTCGATCTCGATCGAGCCGTCCGCGTAATTCAAGGCATTGTCGATGAGATTGGTGATCGCGCGGCGCACCGCCAGGGGCGCGAAATGGAACGGCGGAAGTTTTCCGGCCGCGAACGAAATGCTCCGGTCCCGTTTCCGGTAGCTGTCGGCGATGTCCGTGACCAGGCTGTCCAGGTCGCCTTCGACCATCGGTTCGTCTTCGCCGCGCGCGAAGGCGAGGAACTGACCGATCACCTTGTCCATTTCGTCCACGTCGCGGCCGATGCCTTCGACGGTTTCGCGGTCCGCGCCGCTCATCTCGATCGCCAGGCGCAGGCGCGACAGGGGCGTGCGCAGGTCGTGCGAAATGCCGGCCAGCACCATGGCGCGCTCGCGTTCCATCGCCGCCAGGTCGCCCGCCATGCGATTGAACGCAACCGACACGGTGCGCATTTCCTTCGGGCCCTTTT
>Ga0105242_10005198_pt1 | contig 10047 bp, 9 predicted proteins | sample KBSM24metaG_FD_81521 | JGI IMG/M metagenome (GOLD analysis project Ga0105242, IMG submission 81521) | Miscanthus rhizosphere microbial communities from Kellogg Biological Station, Michigan, USA - KBS M2-4 metaG | ecosystem: Host-associated > Plants > Roots > Rhizosphere > Soil | place: Michigan... | reverse complement strand
GGGTTGGACAGGTTGAGGAACAGCGTCTCGTTGGACTCGTTGGTGGTGTCGCCGCTGACGCTGACGACTACGGTCTTGCTCGTCTCGCCCGGGGCGAAGGTCACCGTGCCCGAGCCGGCGGTGTAGTCGCTGCCGGCCGTGGCGGTGCCGTCGACCGTGGCGTAGGCGACGGTCACGGGCACGGTGGTCGGCTGCGACAGCTGCACCTGGAAGTACATCGAACCGGCGCCGCCCCCGTCGCCTTCTCGGAGCAAATCCAACTTTTGTTGACGACGGACTTGCTGAGCGAAGGTCTGAACCTTCAGGAAGCGTCGGTTGTCGTTCATCTCGACTATCCGTGGAATCCGGCTCGCCTCGATCAGCGCGTCGGTCGCGTGCGGCGAATCAGCTCGCGTCACGAGTGCGTGACCGTCTATGCGATGGCGCCCCCCGCTCCGGTGGAGCGACTCCTTCGACTCGAGAAGAGGCTGAATGCGAAACTCCGTGTCGCCAACAGGGCGATCGGTGTGGCCGGGCACATCCTGCCCGCGTGGAGCGCGGCGTCGATCGGCGAACGTGGTATGGCCGACAGCGACGGTGAGCTGAGGCGGCACCTCTCGACTTGGCTCGACGACGCGATCGCGACCGCGAGCAGCGGCGCGCAACCGATCGTTGCGGCAGCGCGCAGCGCCGTCGAGGGTTTCCTGGCGCTGGTGATTGACGGCTCGTCGCCGTTGCTCGTGACCGGCGTCGGCGGGGAATTGACCACGTCGCCGGAACACCTGCTCGATGGCGCGGGCTGGGCGAACGGCTCGAGCGTCGGACCGGATCTCGCGGTCGCTGACTCCGCGCGCGAGCGCCTGGAGGCGTGGCTCGCCAACCGGCGGGCGGCCGCGAGCATCGATCTTACTTCGGCCGCCTCGTCGCGCACACGACGCCTCGCCTTGACTCGCGTCGCCCACGCGCTGTCCCGCGCGCCCCGGCATCGGCGCATGCTCCTCGCACCGCTCGCCGCGGCAGCCCGCGCGGTTGCCACCGCGCCGTTGCCCGAGGGCGCCGAACGCGTGCTCGACGCGCTGGTCGGCGCGGATCTGTCCGACGAGGCTTGGCTCCGCAGCGTGGCCACGTTCGGCGAACTGAACGCGCGTCGGCCTTCGCATGACGGGCGAGCGGACGGCACACCGGTGGTCGCGGCGATCATTCTCTTTCAGCGCGAGTAAAGCACGCGACTTGCCTCGGAGACGTACCTTTCTCTCCGCGGCAATTCCTCCCCAAAAAAACGACTTCACCGAGCGCGCCATGCAATACACCACCCTTGGCACCACAGGAATGACGGTGTCCCGCATCTGCCTCGGCTGCATGTCGTACGGAAATCCCAAGTGGCGGCCGTGGGTGCTCGACGAGCAGGCCGCTCAGCCCTTCTTCCGCGCCGCGATCGACGCCGGGATCAACTTTTTCGACACCGCTGACATGTATTCGCTCGGCATGAGCGAGGAAGTGACAGGCCGCGCATTGCGGTCGATGGGCAACCTCGAGGAGATCGTGCTCGCCACGAAAGTGTTCAACGCGATGAGCGACGGGCCGAACATGCGCGGGCTGTCGCGCAAGCACATCGTCCAGGCGTGCGAAGCGAGCCTGCGACGATTGGGTGTCGAGACGATCGACCTCTATCAGATTCACCGCTTCGACGCGTCCACACCGATCGACGAGACGCTCGCGGCGCTACAGCTCCTCGTCCAACAGGGGAAAGTGCGCTATCTCGGTGCCAGTTCGGGGTACGCGTGGCAGCTGATGCAGGCTCTGAGCATCTCCGAGCGCAACGGGTGGGCGCGCTTCGTCTCGATGCAGCCGCAGTACAACCTGCTCTCCCGCGAAGAAGAGCGGGAAATGCTGCCGCTGTGTCGCGAGATGGGGATCGGCGTCATCCCCTGGTCGCCGATCGCGCGCGGTGTGTTGGCGCGGCCGCGCGAAAAGACCAAAGGAACGACGACGCGCTCCGACAACGATCCGTTCGCCGACCGTCTGTACAAGAACGCCGCCTGGGAGATCGTCGACCTCGTCGAGCGCATTGCGAAACAACGAGGTGTATCCATGGCGCAGATCGCTCTCGCGTGGCTGCTCTCCAAGCGCGACGTCACTGCGCCGATCATCGGTGCAACCAAACCGAATCATGTCGGCGACGCCGTGGCGGCGCTGGACATCGTGCTCAGCGCGGAGGAGATTGAGGCGCTCGAGGCGCCCTACCTTCCCCAGCCTCCCCAATTCTGACGCTCGCTTCCTGCGTTCTTCTTTTCCTCGGCGTTAGCTCGGGGCTCGCGCAGAGCCCCAACCAGAACGCGGACTCCGCGCTTCCCGAGCGCATCGCCGCCAACGACAATCGCGTTGCCGCGGGGACACTGCGTCGAGACACGCTGATCCTCCGCCTCGTCGCGCGCGAAGGCCGGTGGTTTCCGGAGTCGGATTCGGGCGAGAGTATCGTCGTTCAAGCCTTCGCCGAGGAAGGACGCCCGCTGCAGATCCCGGGGCCACTCGTGCGCGTGCGAAGTGGTACGGTCATGCGCGTTTCAGTACGGAACACGCTGGGTTCCACACTCGTGCTGTTCGGGATGCATCAGCGCCCCGGCCCAGCGAGCACCACGCTTCGAATTCTCCCTGGTGCGCGACGGGAAGTCACATTCCGAGCCGGCGCGCCCGGCACGTACTTCTACTGGGCGAGCACCTCCGGCAACGGGATGCGCGATCGCGATTGGATCGACACTCAGCTGTACGGCGCATTCGTCGTTGACTCTGCCAACGCGAGTGGGCCGCCGCGCGATCGGATTTTCGTGCTCGGAGTGCTGCACGAGGGAGATGCTCCGCCGCCGAACATGATGGTGATCAACGGCAAATACTGGCCGCATACCGAGCGCCTGGAGTATCAAACCGGCGACACCGTGCGTTGGCGCTGGGTGAATCCCTCGGCTCAGCCGCATCCAATGCATCTGCACGGATTCTATTTCAACGTCGAGAGCCGGGGCGGCTGGGCGAAAGACACCGTGTATCGGCCTGGAGATCGCCGGCTCGCCGTGACGGAGACGATGTACCCCGGTGCGACGATGAGCATGAGTTGGGTGCCTACGCAGCCGGGTGGGTGGCTCTTTCATTGTCATTTTGGGTTCCACGTCGCGCATTACTTGTCCATGAAGGAAGTCCCGTCGCCAAAAGAGCCTGATTCCCCCGCAGAGGTAGATCACACGGTGTCGGGAATGGCGGGGCTTGTGCTTGGCATCACGGTACGCGACAAACCCGGCTCACCTGTGACGCAAGCCGGGAGTCGAAGCGCGCCGCGAGACATCCGGCTTTTCATGCAATCGTCGCCGCCGTTGTCCATCGGCGGCGGCGTGACGCTACACAACTACGCGTTCGTCGAGCAACGCGGCTCCATCGCGCCCGCCGCGGACTCTGTTCCGAAGCGCGCCGCGCCGCTTCTGCTTCGTCGGGGAGAGCCAGTACGGATCACGATTGAGAATCGAATGCCCTATCCCGGCGCGGTGCACTGGCACGGCATCGAAGTGCAGGACAGCTACGTCGATGGTGTGCCCGGGTGGAGTGGATCCCCGGAGCGCAGGGCACCAATGATCATGCCCGGCGGTTCGTTCGTCGCCGAGTTCACACCGACGCGCGCCGGGACCTTCATCTATCACTCACACTCGAACGAGTACTTTCAGATTCCGGCTGGACTGGCCGCGCCGTTGATCGTGCTCGAACCCGGCGCGACGTACGACACACTCACCGACAAAACAATCTTCATCAATCAGGGGTTGGACGATAAAGGCCGCGTCAACGGCCTCACACAGCCGGATACCCTTCGCCTCGTCGTCGGTCGTCAGTATCGATTTCGCTTGATCGACATCGCGCCGGACTTCCGGGTGTTCGTCACACTCACCGACGCAGCCGGCCCATTGCGATGGCGCGCGCTCGCCAAAGACGGCGCTGATCTTCCGCTACTTCAACGCACGATGCAGACAGCGCGAGTGCCGATGGGCCCGGGAGAAACGGCGGATTTTACCTACACGCCCGACGCACCAGGTAGTCTCGTCCTCGACGTCAGCACTCAGGTCGGCCCCTGGGCAATTCGAATTCCGGTCAGGGTCGAGCCCAAGAACTGACACTCGCGGAACGGCTCGCGCGGTGGCGTTAACCGGAGAGCCCGAATGCTCCGTTGATCCAGCGCACGAGCGGCATCAGCGCTTGGTATTCACGCGCCAGAAGTGAGCCAAGTTTCGCGCGTGTGACGTCGGCGTCCGTCAGCGAGCGACCGCTCGTGAATGACTGAAGCTTGAGCCACTTCGCCGCGGGGTGATTCTCGTCGAAGCCGCGCGGAATACGCTTCAACGTCGAATACTCGTGGATTCCGCCGAAGCGTTTCGGCAAGCCGCGGGCGACGGCGAGAAACGGATCGGGCTTCTCGGCGATCGAATCACGGATGCGATTCAGCTGCGGCCGCGGCGGCATCCATACGCCGGCGCCAATCATCGACTTTCCGCCCGGCTCGAGGTGGAAGTAGAAGCCTGCGCTTCCCTGTTCTGCCTCGCTCCCGACGGTGCGCGTCGCGCCGCGATGGTGGAACCAACAGGCGGCGTGCGTCTTGTACGGCGACTTGTCCTTCGAGAAGCGAATGTCGCGGTTGATGCGGAACATGCTGCGCTTCGGGTCGCCGCCGATCTCCGGAGCGAAGGCCCGGAATCGGGCGAACATCTCGTCCACGAGCTCGCGCATCGGTTCGCGCACGTGCTGCTCGTAGTCGTCGCGGTGCGCCTCGAACCACTGCTTGTTGTTGTTCGCGGCAAGCTGACGGAAGAATCGGAGTGAGGACTGAGTGAACGGCATGCGTGCCCTCAGTCGTCCAGCGCCGGCTCGTATTCTCCGGGCACATAGACCCGCTCATGCCGCCCGAGCATGCGCGCGCAGGTGTTCCAGCGAAGGATCGCCTCGTCGTTGCCCTTCGGCCGCATCGGTTCCGCCTTCTCGTACCACTCCATCGCTTCGCGGAATCCTTCCGACGCCACCTCGGCTGATCCGAGCGTTCCGCGATGCAGCTGCGCGCGCGCGCGACGCTCGCAGATGATACCCGCGTAATACGTCCGTTCGTATTCGTCGGTGATGCGCGGCAGGATCTCTCGCGCGCGCCGCACCCCTTCTCCCATTTCTTCGCTGAATTGGTCGGTGATCGACAGGAGGAGCGAGACGATCGCCTCCTGGTTCTCCGGATCGATCTCCAACACGTCGAGGCAGATGCTCTCCGCCGCCGACGAATCGTTGAGCAGACGATAACGCTCCGCCTTCTGCAGCGCCGCAGGGATCCCTTCGCGAGTAATCGGCTTCAGTTCCATTTAGCCTCCATTTGCTGCCGAGTCGCCGAGTCGCCGAGTCGCCGAGTCCTATCGCTTCCGCCGGCTGAAAATCTTCACGAGCTTGCCGAGCGGATCGAAGAACTCGTCGACCACGCGCTCCTTGAGCGGAATGATCGCGTTGTCGGTGATCGTGATGTGCTCCGGGCACACCTTCGTGCAGCATTTCGTGATGTTGCAGTAGCCGATGCCGTGTGACTGGCGCAGCTCGGGCACGCGATCCTCCGTGTCGAGCGGGTGCATCTCCAACGCGGCAGCGTACACCAGGAACCGTGGTCCAATGAACTCTTCGTGCTTCTGATGGTCGCGCAGCACGTGGCACACGTCCTGGCAGAGGAAGCACTCGATGCACTTCCGGAATTCCTGGACGCGATCCACGTCGACCTGGTCCATCTTCCAGGTGCCGTCGGGGAAATCCGGCTTTCGCGGCTTGAACGGCTTGATTTGCTTCTTGACCCGGAAGTTCCACGACACGTCGGTCACCAGATCGCGGACGTGCGGGAAGCTGCGCATCGGCTCGATCGTCACCGGCTTCGACGCGTCGAGATCCGAAAGACGCGTCATGCACATCAGCTTGGGCATGCCGTTGATCTCCGCCGAGCACGAACCGCACTTTCCGGCCTTGCAGTTCCAGCGGACGGCGAGGTCGTTGGCTTGCGTCGCCTGGATTTCATGCACCGCATCAAGGACGACCATGCCTTCGACGACGTCCTGCTTGTACTCGACGTATTCGCCCTTCCCCGCTTCGCCACGCCAGATCTTGAACGATCGCGTGTCGTGCTTGGCCGCGGCGTCCTGCGCGGCCTGTGCGGCGGTGAACGCGTCTTTTGCTTTGCGCTCGGTCGCGGCGCCCGTTGGCGCGGTAGTCGACACTATTTCATCTCCTCGATGACGGCCTTGAGATGCTCGGGCATCGGCGGAATCGGCTCGCGCACGAGCTGCATCTCACCGTCCGGTCCCTTTCGGGTCACGAAGTTGAACGTCGCGTACGCCGGATCCTTGTCCGGGTAATCGTCGCGGAAATGGCCGCCGCGACTTTCCTTCCGCTCGAGCGCCGACCGCGCGATTGCCTCCGAAACGGTGAGCAGATTCGTCAGATCGAGCGCCGTGTGCCATCCCGGATTGTACTCGCGGTTCCCGCCCACACCGACCGCGGCCGCGCGCTGCTTCAACGTCTGCAGGCGCGACAGTGCTTCCTCCATGTCGGCCTGCGCCCGCACGATGTTGACGAGATTCTGCATCGTTTCCTGGAGCGCGTCCTGTACCTGGTACGGGCCCTCGTCCGACTTGCGATCGAACGGCGCCAACGCCGCGCGCGCCGCGGCATCGGCTTGGCCGGCATCAATGGTCGCGTTGCCGTTCGATCGGGCGAACTTCGCCGCGTACTCGCCGGCACGCTTGCCGAATACGATGAGGTCGGACAGCGAATTGCCGCCAAGCCGATTCGCTCCGTGCAAACCCGCCGCGCACTCGCCGCAGGCGAACAGTCCGGGCACCGTGGACATCTGCGTGTCACCGTCGACGCGAATACCGCCCATGACGTAGTGCGTCGTCGGACCGATCTCCATCGCTTCCTTCGTGATGTCAATTCCGGCGAGCTGCATGAACTGATGATACATGCTCGGCAGCTTGCGCTTGATGTGCTCCTCGGCATTGGGGATCTTGTCTTTGATCCATGAAATGTCGAGGAACACTCCTCCGTGCGGCGAGCCGCGCCCTTCGCGCACTTCGCGCACGATCATGCGCGCCACGTGGTCGCGTGTCAGCAGCTCGGGTGGACGGCGCGAGTTCTTGTCGCCCTGCGTGTAACGCCATCCCTCTTCGGGAGTGTCCGCCGTCTGTGATTTGTAGTTGTCGGGAATGTTGTCGAACATGAACCGCTGTCCGTCGCGGTTCTTGAGAACGCCGCCCTCTCCGCGCACGCCTTCGGTCACGAGAATGCCGCGCACGCTCGGCGGCCAGATCATTCCGGTTGGGTGGAACTGCACGAACTCCATATCCTGGAGCGCGGCGCCGGCGTGGTAGGCGAGCGAATGTCCGTCGCCCGTGTACTCCCAACTGTTCGACGTGATCTTGAACGCGCGTCCGACGCCGCCAGTCGCCAGCACGACGGCTTTCGCCTTGAACAGCCTGAAGCGCCCGCGCTCGCGTTCGTAGCCAAACGCGCCGCACACGCGGTCGCCATCCTTGAGGAGCGTCGTCACCGTGCACTCCATGTGCACGTCGATGCCCTGATGGATGCCGTGATCCTGGAGTGTGCGAATCAACTCCAATCCGGTGCGGTCGCCGACGTGGGCGAGTCGCGGGTAACGATGCCCGCCGAAGTTGCGCTGAAGGATCCGGCCGTCGGGCGTACGATCGAACAGCGCGCCCCACGCCTCGAGCTCCTTCACGCGCTCCGGCGCTTCCTTCGCGTGCAGCTCGGCCATGCGCCAATTGTTGATATACTGCCCGCCGCGCATCGTGTCGGCGAAATGGACGCGCCAATTGTCGCGGTCGTCGACGTTCGCCATGGCGGCGGCCATGCCGCCCTCGGCCATCACCGTGTGCGCTTTGCCGAGCAGCGACTTGCAGACGAGTCCTACGCGGACGCCTTGCGCCGCCGCCTCGATCGCCGCGCGCAACCCGGCGCCCCCGGCGCCGATGACGAGCACGTCGTGTTCGATCGTTTCGTATTCTGTGCTCACAGGATCCTCAAGTCGTGCCAGATTCCCATCGAGCACATGCGAACGTAGAGATCAGCGAACGCGACACCGAACAGGCTCATCCACGCCCACTTCATGTGCCAGCGATTCAGACAGCTCGAGCAATCGTAGGCGACTTTGCGCGCCGGATGCTTCGAGAGCTGATCGAGAAACCCGCCGACGATGTGCCGCATCGAGTGGCAGCCGAGCGTGTAGCAGGCGAGGAGCGTCGTGTTGAGCGCGAGCACGAGGGTGCCGACACCGATGCCGAATTTCACGCCACCCGCGCCGTCGCTGAACCAGAGGGCCTTCCACACGTCGTGCGACAGGAAGAACAGGAACAACACCGCGATATACAGGAAGTAGCGGTGGACGTTCTGGAGGATGAGCGGGAAGTAACGCTCGCCGAGATACCCTTTCCGCGGTTCACCGACCGCACAATTGGACGGATCCGCCCAGAACGCCTTGTAGTAGGCGCCCCGATAGTAGTAGCAGGTGAACCGGAACAGCCCGGGGAACGGCAGGATGATCAGCGCCGGCGAGAATGGCGCGAACGCCGGCCACCACGACGGCTTCGGACCGAACCACGCGTGCGGCGAGTCGCCAAAGATCTCGGGTGAGTAAAAGGGCGACAGATATGGCCCGTACGTGTAATGCGCGTTCTGAAACGCGGCCCACGTGGCGTAGCCGACGAAACCGCTGAGGATCGTGAAGACGACGAGTGGCTGCAGCCACCATGCGTCGCGCCGCTGTGTTTCACCGAAGCCGCGGTGAAGGAGCGGAAGCGGTGCATGACTCATGTCGGGAATGTCTTGGGGTGAAGATGAAAGGGGCGGGAGAGTTCAACATCGCGCGGCGCGGGTAATGGATCGCACCCGCAACTTCGAGTCAATATGCGACGAGGCATTCTCACGGTGGAAGCGCACCACTCGGGCTCAACGGTGGCAGAGTAAACGGGATCTCCACGAGTTGCGCCACTCTGCAGCCGCGAATCTCGGCCGGGACAAACCGCTGCTTGGCAAGGGCGTTCAGCGCCGCGCGCACAAAATCGATCGATGTTCCGCGCACGATCTCGAGCGTCTCCATGATCGGTTCGCCAGTTCGATCGACGACGAACCGGAGCACCGTTTCGGCCGGAGCACCCTCACGCCGTTCCACCTGCGGCAGATCAGCCTTCGCGGTCCCGGGTTGCGGTACTGCATCCGTGACTGGCATCCGCGGAAATCGGGTCGTGACCAATCGCCGAGCCGTCCATCCCGGACCGCCCACCGAGTCACTGGCGAACCGGAAATCGATCGTCGCCGACCCAGTTCCGTCGCGCGGTGCCCACAATCCTTTCGCGTCGCCCGCGGACTTGATCGCCGCCATCGCCGCGGAGTCGAATCCCGGCATGAGTGACGCCCGAATCGTTTCCAATGCCGTGAATTCACCGTTCGATCCGACCTTCACGCGATACGCGCCCGTCAGCGTCGGCGGGCGAAGCACCGGCGCGGGATCCGCCGATATACGGCGGAAGGTGGGCGTCATGACCGGTCCGGAAAAAACTGTGAGTCGGAACGGCGTCGGCGGAGTGAATGCCGCGCCCGTGAGCAGCAGCATGTCCGTGATCTGGGCCGTCGCCAGCTCGCCGCCGTCGACGCGCTTGAGCGCGAGAAACAGTCCGCTCGTGATCGTGTCGGCGCGCGCGGCCGCCACCACCGAGTCACATCGCGCGTCCTCAAGTCGCGCCGCGCTCGTGTCCTGCGCACCGGCATTGCTCGCGATGCACACCACGCAGGCCGCGAACGGGACGATGCGCGTCACCGCGGGCGCCACTCCTGCACCACGCGCGCGGTCTTGATCCGGTCGAGCTTCGGCCAACCCGCATCCAAGTACGCATTGCCACGTGCCGCGATCGAATCCTGGTCGGGCCCCTCGCGCCCGAATTGCGGTCCACTCCGCGGCGCGCTGTCTCCGTATCCCCAGTAGAGCGAGTCGACGACGTCCATTCCCGC
>Ga0105242_10005197_pt1 | contig 10048 bp, 13 predicted proteins | sample KBSM24metaG_FD_81521 | JGI IMG/M metagenome (GOLD analysis project Ga0105242, IMG submission 81521) | Miscanthus rhizosphere microbial communities from Kellogg Biological Station, Michigan, USA - KBS M2-4 metaG | ecosystem: Host-associated > Plants > Roots > Rhizosphere > Soil | place... | reverse complement strand
CCTGTTGAATTGGTTTCTGTTGTGGTTGTGTTAGTTTCTGTGGTTGTAGTGTTTGTCGTAGTTGTGCCGTTGTCTACTGGTGGAATTACTTGATCGGCTACACAGGTTCCGTTTTCGTCATGAGTTCCTGGTTGACATTGGACTGGTTCGGTTGTGTTACTTCCCGTCCCACCTGTTCCGTTATCTACTGGAGGAATTACACCGCCACCGCCTGTTCCGTTATCTGTTGGAACTGTTCCATTAACAATTTCAACTGTAGCGTTCTGACCTGGAGGTCCCATCGGTCCTTCTGGTCCTGCTGGGCCTTGTTAACCTTGGACTCCTTGAACACCTTGTACTCCCTGCTCACCTTGATCTCCCTTGTCTCCCTTATCGCCTTTCTCGCCTTGTATGCCTTGGATTCCTTGCTCTCCTTGATCTCCCTTCGGACCTGGAGGACCTTGAGCACCTGTACCGCCGCCTCCGCCTGTAACTTCAATTGTCACCTTTGAATTAGTCACTATTACCTTGTCTGCTTTGATTACCTTGTCTGCGTTTGTTGTAGCAGTTCCTACTCCGGCTATAACCAATGATGCTATAGCACCGAGCATTAATGCTAGTGTTATTGTTGATTGTTTTGATGTATACATCATGTTGTATTAGGCAGCAGACTATTAAAGGGATTAAAGATTAATCTATTCGTTTTTAAAAACTTTAGATTCTAATCTCTTTATTTTCTCGTTTATCTGTTCAAGTTTTAACATTAGTTCGCTGGCTATTGCGTCCAGTTTGTATTTTTGGGAAACTGTTTCCTCTATGTCTTTCCTGTTCTGTTCTCCAATCTCCCTCAGTTTAAAAAATATGCTAGCGATACCAACTATGATACCGACTATTAACGATATTGTGATAATTGGGTAGTTTATGTCGGAGGACAATTATTTTAACTCACTCAGTTTTTTTTTTGTTCTTCCTTCTGACGTTCTACGTTCTCCGCTGTTTGCTTCTCCTGTTCTTCTGGGGTTTGCTCGTAGAACATTCCTGTACTTGGTTCGTCTTTATGGGCTTGGGTTTGCTCTTCACCTACCATATAAGGTGGGGTTGATTTGGCATCTCCTCCAAAGGCTAGGGTTTGGAGTAGTTCTAAATCTCGTTTGCTCTGTTTCCTGAACTCTTCGAAATCGCCTCGGAGTGTGTCTATCTTTATCTCACGTGCTTCCATATTAGAAAATATTTTCTGATCCATTAATGCTATTTCTGCCCTCAGGGTTCCGAACATTCCGCCAACTTTTTCGAGTATCTCCTGTCTAACATCTACCGCTTTTATTCTTGCTTCTTCTGCTAGTTCTTTGGCTACTCCCCTTTCGATAACTAATTTCTCTCTTGCTATTCGCTCAACATCATAGGCTAGGGCTTTGATATCTGCTGCTTGCTTGTCTTTGCGCGTTCGTATATTCCACATCCAAGTCCCTAAAATTCCAGCAACGGTAATGATTGCAATAAAATAAGGAAGAAACGCATCTAGTTCGTTACTCACTTTCTAAAGTCCTACCATTTCCCTATTTGGGTGAAAATAAACGTAAGAACTAAACTAATTTGGGAACGGTTTTTTTATTCAATATCCTTTCTAAAAGGAATATTTTTCGCATCGTTAAAATAGTATAATGTGCATAAAACACTGGCATAAAAAACGGTGGGATCGCTAAAAGGTTAGCGGTTCCGCCGGCCATCCCACGTCGTTCTTGATTACGTCAGTTAATAATACCGTACCTGTTCTTAAGTATTCTATTCAAAAGGCCGGAGACAGACATCTTCTTTTCTTCGGCTTCAGAGTCAAGACAGTCCTTAACTCTCTCGTCTAATGAGAAATTAAAGCCGGAGTGTTTACTGGCCGGATTTTTCAGTTTTGCAGGGAAATCAGATCACTTTTCAATAATTAAATACTTGAATTTATAGTAACTATGTATGAAACCCTGTGCCTGCGGTTGTGGAGAATTAATTCCAGAAGTAAACAAATGGGGCAAGGAAAGAACATACAAAAATTATCATGGGTGGAATGGCAGAAAACATAAACCTGATACAATAGCAAAGTTAACCGGAGTCAATCATTATAATTGGAATGGTGGAAGAGTCGGTAACGGAAAAGGCTATATCAAGATATTAAATAAATCACATCCTCAAGCGGATTCTATGGGTTATGTAATGGAGCATAGATTGATTATGGAAGCCCATTTGGGACGATATCTAAAACCCGATGAGATTGTTCATCATATCAATGAAATCAAAGATGATAATCGATTAGAGAATTTACAACTTGTGACTTATAGCGAACATCAAAGAATTCATAGATCGCCAAAAGAAAAACGAATTTGTTTTCTATGTGGGTCTGAAAAAACGTATATTAGAAAAGAGAGTGGGTTGCCTCATTGGTATAAATTGAATGATGATATTATTTGTTATATTTGTGATGCTTGGTTAAGAAGAAGTGGCTTGCGGTGATTGGCCGGCAATTCGTTTCCTCACTTGATTCGCTATAGCCTTGGGTTCTAACGTACCATACTTTCCTAATGTTACCAAGTTATCATAACTTTCTTCGCAGAACTGGTCACGATTAAAACCGCCGTAGGTTCTACCTCCATCCTTAACCATAAAGCCGCAGATGTCGTCTAACTCAAAGCCGTCCTGATTAAGCCAACCGTCTACAATGTTAGGTGTCCATGGGAATTCGTAAACCGTTGTGAAACCCTGAATCTCGGTAGCGCGGGGAGTGTTGGTTTTGGGGTCTATATGAGTGATAAACTCGGGGTCTTCGTACTTGCCTACTGTACGAGAATGGTCTATAAAGTTATTCATAAAGTCTCTTGATTGGAGAGTTTCCTGATAGTAAACGTGTTCATCTTTTCTTATGCGGGTACGGACTATCTTGATAATCTTGTGGATAACAGGTTTCTTGGCTATCTTTACTTTAGCGAAAAAGTTTTCTTCGTTGTCTGAGTTGGCAACCTCGTTAGGTGGCATATCAAACTGGTTCTCTTCGTACTTGGCCTTAACAACAGGATGCATATAGATAGGTAAGACTAAAGTTAGTTACTATCTATGAACTAAATAAAAGGAAAAGAAACTTATTTCTTATACGTGCTTACTACCTTCTCTGCTTCTTTCTTTGTCTTGGTATCTGGTGCGAACTCTGCTACTGTCTTAGCATCAGCCAGTGCTTTCTTTTCTTCTGGACTTGGAGTTGGTGCTTTTGCTGCGGCTGTCTCTATCTCTTCATGTGAATCTTTTACTGCAGAGACTCTAACTCTATCAACAGTGACAGTATAGGTTGTATTGTTGTATCTTGCTGTTGCTATTGGAGTGTCAACGTCTTTGAATTCTATTGTCCATTTGAACGGTACTACTTTGCCGTCCTTGTCGAATGCATCCTCCGGTCTTGCTGATAAGACTTGGTCGGCTGAACCTATTAGACCCTCTTGTAGGCTTGTCATTTAGGCGGTTACACCTGTTAGGTCTCGCGCTCTTCCTGCTATGAGTAGATCCGCTCTGTTAAAGTCAAAGACTCTAAACGCGTCTACGTCTTCCATGTCCATTCTTACAACTGCTGTTCTTATTGGTCCCTGGAACTTTACTGCTGCTCTCTTATCGTATAGAGTGAACAGTGTTGAGGTCTTGGAGTTATCAATATACCATGTTACGCCTGGCAGGTTTGGAGGATTCTGTATTACTTTAGCGGTTGATAGGTTGACGTTCTGTTGTCCACCCTGGATATAGTTGTGAGTGTTCTGGTTACTCATGTATTCTCTAAAGACTTTATCGTGAGTTGCAACTGTGTCTGGTGTTCCGTTGTTGCTGTATATAGTATCTGCTATTGCGCCTATCTTATCCAGTGGGAAGTATGTCCATAAGCCCGAGGAATAAGCACCAAAGTCTTCACCTGTAACATCGGTTGCTGTCTCTAGCATGGTCGCTATAGTTGCTGCCTTTATCCTTCTCAAGTCGGATACTAGATTATCGATATGAGTTCTCATAAGGTCATGGCTTGCTCTTGTCTGTGCTTCGAATGTTAGGCCTACTCCACCGCCGTCTTTTGGCAGGTCATAGGTCGTCCTGGCTACGCTTCCAAGTTTGAGCATTGGAGGCACTCCCTCACCGATGTTCTTCTGTGCTGTGAATCTCGTATAGGTGTCTATTGATATGGTTAGTTGTGGTACTGCTATCTCTGTTACCGCCTGTTCCAGGCTAAAGGCTCTTAGTTCTGTATTGATAAGTTCGTTAGCGACATTGATTACGTCGATTGCTGAGAAGTCTCCTGTTAATCCGATACCTGCAGATTTTAGACTACTCTTGGAACCTGATTTGATAGCACTCTGTACTAATTCGTCATACTCATGAGCGATATTAGCCCATTTACCAATGTAAGGATCGGATCTAATCTTTTGTCTATCAGTTGAACCGCTCTTGATTGCAGCCATTCCCTCGCGGTAAATGTTCATATCGAAGGCTGGCTCTTCCCATGTTGGTTTTCCGTTCTTTGTACCGAAATAGATTGTTTGTGGTCTTACATACTGTCCATCGTCTGAGAGTTCCCAGCCTTTCGCGGGATTAATCCAGCAGTCCTTAGCCTTCTTGGATTCAAAGGCTTTAATTTCTTCTTGCGTTGTTAAAGTTGACATTTTAACGGATCCCCGCCAGTAATATACGACCTGTATCTCCGTCTATCGCGTCTGTTGGAATTGTGCTACCGTCGCCTTCGTTCTCATGGCCTAGATAAATTCCTATAACTCTCTGGAAGTCGGCTGCTGCTGTGATATTCTGGGTTCCTGTAGGAGTTGTAGTATTCTGAGCACTTGCTGTATAGGCTGCTACTGCTCCGGCTGTAGTTCCTGAAGTTGCAACAAGCCCGTTTACTGTAACTGCTCCCTCTATCTGTACATAAACAATACCCTGAACTATTCCTTGAAATGTAGTCGCTGCTGTAGTCGCTGCTTTAGTGGCTACAATGAAAGGTCCAATAAGATTAGCCGTTGCCGCTGCCTTGTTAAATTTACCAGTTGTGACAGTGCAAACGTTACCCTTTACAATAGCCGCTGATGTTCCTTTAGAGGCTTGAATTACTATAGCGCCCTGTGACTCGTAGTCTCCTGCGAAGTTTGCTGCGGTGACCATTCTATGAAGTCACTCCTACAATCGCCTCATTTACTCTAGCCCAGTATGGCATATCGTTACCATTGCTGTCCTCGGTTGATGATGCACTCTTTACCGGGAGTTTAGTTTCATTCTCATGACTGACTGAGGCTTTCTTTAACGGTGATGTCACTCGTTCTATTTCCTCGTATGTCATACCTGATTTAGTGAAAGTCTCAATGTTCTGTGCTCGTTCTTCGTCTGTCTTATAGAAAACATTCGACAGCAAAGAAGCAACTTTGTCCTTCCTATATTCTCCTTTTAGAGAATCAAGAGAGGCGCTTACAGTCTTATTTTCTTCTTGAAGTTTGTTGTTTACTCCTTCCAGGCTGGCGACTTTTGCTTTAAGTTCGTCACGCTCTAGACGGATCTTCTCGATTTCTTCTGGTGAAATCTGAGGAGTAGCGTTATTCGTATCAGACAATATAGATTTAGTTTCGGTTTTTTGGAATAGAGAACTAACGCTAGAGTTTTTATAGTTACTAATTGCTTTCTTTATACAATTGCATTTTGTTTTCTCTACGCTTGCTCTCTTTAGTTGTGCTAGACATTGATTAGGAGAACCTGAGCATTGTCCTTCTACTCTTGCCTTCATCACGCCAAAAGCAGGTTCTTTTACTATTGCTAGGTGAGTTCCTCGCCATGTCTTGGTGGCAGTATCTGGTTCTTTGCCTACTGCGTCATGGAATAGTTGAGGACTAACATATAGGGGAAGGTCTCCTTTCTTGAAGGCTTCCTTTGCTGCGTTATCGGTTACCTCTATGATAGCGGAGTAGATAGAGTCCTTGTTTACTATGTCAATGATATTTCCAATGCGGAACTTGTCCTGATATGCCATGTGATGGTCATAGTTGCTATCTCCCGAATCCGGATGCTGAAAATCATCCTGTAAAACGAGGGGTTTACCAATGTAGGTATTGATGTTCTGGTCTAGAGTTGTCGGGTCTACTCCCCAAGAATTAGCGTTTAATGAACTGTCAAGGAGAAACGCTTTGAGAAAGAACTTGCCGTTATCTTCAATGATTTCTGTTGTAGCGGCTTGCTTTTCCATCGCTCCGCAAATCTTTTTAGCACTTTCGTTATCCTTTCCTTTACTTACTTGAGCATTAACACATTCTTGAAAATCCTTAAACGGACCAATCGGCACGTTTAGTTAACACATAAAACTTATGTAGAGAACTAAATTATTGCGCTTAGGCGTTGGGATTTCCTATTTTATCACCAATCTCTATCAATTGAACGAGTTGATACGATGCCTAGATTCAGTTTACAAACACGTCTATAGAATCTATCTGGTCAACGGTAGATATAGAGAGTTTAAACATACTATGGATTACTCGGTTGAGGGTACTACCGAACTACTTAAGCAGCGATATCCTAATGTTGAAGTGGTTGACTGTTGTGCTACTCAGTTGGTAAAGCGACAGGTGTATTTGGAGATGGCTGGTGGTGATAACTGCGACTATCTTCTAGTAATGGATTCGGATGATTATGTTCACTCCGACTTTAAGGACTGGGAAGGATTCTACAAGGAACTGGAAGCGGTGTACGACGAGGAAGAACTGCTTTATTTCCTATGGTTCTGGGTTGATAAAACGTGGAAGTGTTCGGCTAATCCCGTAGTAATGGAGACATGGCAAAAGTATATCCGTATCCACAAATTCCCAGGGAAACAAAAGTATCACATGAACCATTATACATGGCGGCTTAAGGAAGATAACAGCGTTAATCTTAATTCACTACTGGCAAAGAAAACCCTGGGAGGAATAAAGTTAACCTGTGATTCGCTGTATAGAGATGAGGACTTTTTGAAGAGGAAGGCTAACTGGGAGCAAGCGGACTTCCAGACCGAGCAGGCTAGGATATGGGCCTGTTTTAATAAGGTCGAGGAATTAAGCCGTATTGTTTTTCCTAAGCGGTAAGTTCGTCCTCTTCTGTAGTTAAGAAAGTTTCTTCGGCTGGTACTATATCTAGGTAGCAACGGCAATTATCGTGTGTATCATCTGGAGGCGTTTGTAAGCCTGGGTCGTCTACCGTCCATTCCTCACCGTCCAGTTCTTCACAGATAGGGCATACTTTCTCGTCCTCCTGAGTTGTCCATACAAGCAGGTCTTGGGCTTGTGCTTGTTTTATCTTTATAGATTTATGCGCTGATTGAAGTTGTTCTAGTTCGCTTGCTGTACCTTTACCTATTGCACTAGTGATTAATGAAATAGCGATTATTGTTACTGCGTAGTTGGTACTTAATTCGCTACGGGGTTCAAAGTCGTATTTCTGCATTAAGACATCGTTACGGTGGATGATCTGGTTTAGCCGTAGCCATATCCTAGGATAATAATAGTCTGTTACCCCTCGCATGTTCTGGAGGTCTATAGCCGTAGGAAAATAGGCCATTCTCTTTTTAGAAGCCGCATACTCTGCACCTACAATATACGCTTTATATGAATAATGTCGTAATATTTCCCTTACCTGTCCGCCGTAGAGGCTTTGTGCTTTGCTGATATCTCCTATTCCCTGATTTCTGATGTTGTCTATGATGTTAGAGAGTTGGTACTGGAGTTCGTATTCTAGTTTATCACGTTCTTGCTGGCGTTCTACTTTATTCATACCCCTTCAATATCTCTCCATCTTCAAACTCAAGTATCCAGTATCTAGACTGTGCTCTAGTTGGAGATCCATAATCATCTAAATGGTTGTCTACTGTGAAACTAAATCTAGTTATCTTTTTCTTTGTCATTTGTTACCACCTGTTTTCTTCTGGCCTATAACATTTCTCTTTGTACGATGGTAAACTCCTGCATCGTTTAGGTCAAACTCCCATCTTGTTAACGGAACTCCTCCTGCTCCGCCTGTATCCTCGGGCTTGTATGATTTCACCTTGCTAACCTCGTCTGATACGTCAATATCCTCTGCTAACGCTCTTGTCTTGGTGGACGCTCTTGCTATTGCATCAACTACCGTTATAGTCTCTGCTAGTACTAAATCTCTAACTGAGCCTTGGACTAGAGTGTCTGTTATTGTGATAGATTGAGCAATGTCTTTAACAATTGTTTTAGGAAATAATACAACATCGCCGCTTGACATTGTTTCTGTTAGTCCTCTAGCCATAATCATAGCCCTTGCCAGTGTTTCGCTAACGTTTACTGTCTCAGATTTGGCTCTTACCTTTGTTCTAACTCTTGCTAATGCTTCTGAGATAGTTATAGTGTCGGCTAATGCTCTGGTCTTGGGTATTATCTTCGTTAAAACCTCTGATACTACTATCGTATCTGCTAAATCTTTGGCTCTTGTTATCGCTTTAGTTAGTGCTTCTGATATGGTGATAGTATCGGTGGTTGTTCTAGCCTTAACACGCATCTCTACGGTAGGAGTGCCTGTATTGGTTACGGTTTGGGCTATTGCTCTTGCTTTGTTCCTTACTATGGTAATAGCATCGGATGATATCGAAACAGTTTCGGATAATGATTTAACAAGCCTGCCACCTGTAGATAGATCTTCGCTTATGTTTATCGTTTGTGATATGGCTCTAACCTTGTTGATAACCTTGGTGAGGGCTTCTGAGATAGTTATTGTTTGTGCGATTGCCCTTACAGAGGTCTTTATTCTGCTTAATGTGTTTGCTGCTGGAATTGTTGCCAGTTTAGCCATAAATGACGTTAGGTAAGTGGGTAGACTGTCATAGGGGTTAGAAAGTACGTCATCTGTTACCCAGTAATACCCGACATAGGGCGTAATGGTAGAATCGATATAAGCAGTGTCTAGAGAAGACTGGTTGTATATTATGGAACAGAATTTCTCTCTAGGGTATACGCCGGAGAATGTTCTAGAGTTCATTGTTGCGCTGTTTGGTCTGCTACTGTTATCTGCTTCTACTATAACGATAGTGTCAACTGTTGGGACATAACCTGCGATTGTAGAAGTTCCAGGATTTCCCCATGTTATACCAGCCCAATTCTTACTTTTAGCATGGTTGCTCCTTGCTAGATAAAATGCCTCGCTTCCAGTGGTGTTTTTCATTTCATCAAAGAAGATACCGTCTATTTGCGTACCGTAGAATGAAAACCATCTATCGGTGTCTAGGTCTATCTGTGCCGCACTTCTTGTACCGTTATCATAGAGGGTAGAGTTATAGCCTATTATCTTGAGGTCTGCGCCTGATGCCGTAGCAGCGTTTCTGAGGTCTACAAGGCCATGTGCTGAATAATCTGTATTTACTGCCGTATCTGGACCTGAGTTTATGTTTATAGCGACAACAAACTTTACAGTTGGGTTGTTTGTTATAGCGGTGATGAGTGGAGTCCAGTTGTAAGTAGGGCCAATCCACCAGTTAGGGTAAACGAAAAGTGGAACGTAGCAGGCAACTCCCTTCTCTACTGTTATAGTGTCAGATAGGGTCCTTGCCTTTACTGCTACCCTTGCTAGTGCTTCTGATGATGTTACCGTCTCGGCTGCGGCTCTTGGTACTATACGCTGTCTTGCTATCGCTTCGCTAACTGTAATAGTATTCGCTAAAGCCCTTGCCTTGATAGATTGTTTTGCTAATGCTTCTGAGACTGTAACGTTTTGAGTCAATGCTCTGGCCTTGATGCTTGCCCTTGTGAGGGATTCAGATATTGTTACTGTCTCGGCCAGTTGGGTTTGTTTAAAGACCTGTAAGCCTAATGCTTCGTTAATGGTTATAGTCTCAGTCTGTACCCTTACCTGGAATTTGTTGTAGAGAAGTGACTCGCTTATGGTTATGAATTCGGAAAGTCCTTTAGAAACTAGATGGAGAAGGTAGGGGACTACGTCATGTGTATGACTTGGGAAATTAAAGCCTATGAATGGCATAGGCCTTTACTAACTTAAGGTAATTGTCCAGGTTACGGCTAATTGATCTCCAGATATG
>Ga0105242_10005196_pt1 | contig 10049 bp, 10 predicted proteins | sample KBSM24metaG_FD_81521 | JGI IMG/M metagenome (GOLD analysis project Ga0105242, IMG submission 81521) | Miscanthus rhizosphere microbial communities from Kellogg Biological Station, Michigan, USA - KBS M2-4 metaG | ecosystem: Host-associated > Plants > Roots > Rhizosphere > Soil | place... | reverse complement strand
GCGGGCATGACGAACTCGGGGATCACCACCCCGTCGGCCAAGCCTGTGCAGGTCAGCCCCGCTAGGTGCGACGCACCCATGAAGGTGTCCTCTGGTGGACCTTCGTAGGCCAAGGCCGCGTCGACGCACCAAGCGTCCTCTGCCCCGAAGGGGAAGGCCCGCTCGGCGAAGCGTTCGATGTAGTTCCACTCTTGGCCATTCACTTCCCTGCGGACCACCACGTAGACCGCATCCACATTCCCCACAGGTACCGTCTCGGTCACTGTACAGATCGAGGTAAAGAGCCCTTGGGTGTTAGTATGCGACCAGCCGATCAGTTCCTGTTCCTTGACAAAGGTCAGCGATAGCATGACTCCATCGTTCCGAACCACCCAGACGACCTTGAAGGGCTCTTCGGCCCAAGCCCATTCAAGCATCTGGTATCCATAGAACAGCTGGGAAGAAAGAACTGAGATGTCGGTTCCGGTATAGATGTTGGAATAGAGGTTGTAGGTAAGGTCACGCACGATAGAACCCTTCGACTGGACAAAGAGGATGTCGAAGTTGGCAACAATAGGAGGAAGGATTGAGGCTCCGTTGTAGGAATGAGAGTTTGCAACGATGTTACTCGGCGTGACAGCCGACCCCTGTTGACCCCCGTCGATCTGCCATGCTGCGCGGTCTGTGAGGAAGATCAGACCCGAGGGCATGGAGATCATCGACTGGATGGTGTTGAGTTGACCAGAGACCAAGGCCGCGCTAATCGCATCGTCTGGTTCGATGGGATTGCTTACGTTGAAGTTGAAGTAATACCCCGGCTGGGACATGTAGAAGGCCTGGGGGTCGCCCGCGAGGCCAGCCAGGACTAGGCGCTGTTGGAAGTACCCAGGGACGGTTGGATTGAGATCCTGGGCTGCGCCAAGGACAGCGGTGGCTGCGGCTGCTCCGGCGGAGAAGGTCACCGCTGGGGCCACGGTGTATCCCGCGCCAGAGCTAACCCTGCGCACAACGGTGACGCCCCAGACAAGGTTCACCGTAGCACCTGCGCCACCGCCTGAGGTGGAGACCTGCGCCACAGGGTTAGCAGGGACAGTGCCAGCGGTGAAGGTGCCTGGGTTGCTTGGTGAGACTGTAATGGCCTTGAAGGCGGTGATAACACCAGCGGCTACGGTGTTGACCACCACGATCACGCCATTCGCCAGGGTCAGGGTATCATTGGGTGCATAGCCCGCACCGCCAGCGCCGACGGTAGGGGTGCCTGTGACACCGAGGACCGCATTGGCCGTGGCAGAGGTAGAGCCTCCAGAGGGTGGGTCGACGGTGACTGACGGCACTACTGTGTAGGTACCGGCATTGGTGACGGTGTAGCTGGCTACGCCTGTGCCGGAGAATGGGTTCTGGGCCACTGGAGGGGTGATGGAGAAGTCTGGGGCGATGTTGGAGTCAATGAAGGGTGATTGGGTGCAATCCCCGATGAAGCCATAGGCCGCACCAGCGGGGACAGGGTTGCCATAGCGAACCTCGGCCTTGTAGACTCGGTAGAAGAGCGAGTTCGGCACGAAGGTCCAAGAGATAGTGTTCGACCCCGCTACGGTCCGTAGGTCCTGCACCGCTGCGATATCAGCCGATGCGGAGGGGACTGACTCCTGGCCACTGTTGTCTATGGTGGTGACCACATAGGAGTAGTAGACCGCTCCAGCGGCCAAGGTTGAGGACGCGCTCAGCCCTGTAGGTGCGTTGATCGTTGTGCCAAAGGTGATCGCGGTGATGGACCATAGATCGAAGGTGATCAGGCGCAGTTCATACGGAGGATAGTCGGGGTGGCAGAAGATCATCGTGTCGACGTTCTGCGCGAAGCGAAGCAAGGAGAGATCATCCGCAGCGGCGTATGGGGAGGTCAAGGTGTAGACCCAACTAACGTTGCCACCAGAGGTCCATGGGGTGAAGCTGGTAGCGTCGACTGGGGTTCCGTCAAGGTTGGCTATGGTGATTGTGCCAACCGTTGCAGCGGTGACGATGTAGTAGTTGCCATTCAGCTGAGTGGTGCCATTCACGTCGGTGATGTAGACCCAATCCCCGGCGTTGAAGTCAATCGGCCCAGTGATGACGCATGGATTGGTGAGGGTCACACCTGTGATGGCCTCGGTAGCGGTGAGGACCGGTGCGCCATCGTTGAAGAAGCGAATGTAGCCGTCTCCGAACTCCAAGACGTAGGTAACATCGAATGAGGCTTGGAAGGGAATGAGGCGAACCTGGGAAGTCGAGTCACGGCATTGAAGGACATAGCGGGTACCGGTCCTCGAAGAGGCCCCACCACGGTAGTCCACGAAGAAGTTCTGTAGCTCTGCCGCTGCGGCCTTGTACTTGGCAAGGTCCACGCGGGCGTTCAGCGCCGGTGCCCATTCGCCAGCGTGGAAGGAGGTTTGGATAATCGGTTGAGCCATTCGCTATCTCCAGCCTACTGGACCGGGCCAATCGCGCATGCGGTCGTATTGTTGCCACTCAGAGCCCACGACAATCTGGCGAGTTCGGCCCACTGGCGGTCCTGGGGGTGGGACCCACGGCGGTTGGTAGAGAGAAGCTTCCCAGAAGACGGACTGTTGTAGAAGCAGGGGATAGCGACCTGGGAGAGGCCAGATGTATTGGTTGTAAGGTATTGGCGGTGTGGGTCGGAGTAGCAGCCCATTGGTTGGGGCGATGTAGCTGCTGAGCCGACGAGGATCGCGTGGGAAGGGCCAGTCTTGCTGATTGAAGGGCTTGGGTCCTGGAGCGACCAGCAGGGCAAGGTTGAGGGAGTTGACCCAGGTTTGTAGGAGCGGAGGCTTGCCCTTGGGCAGGGGCCAATCGGTCTGATGGAAGGGATCACCAGCCACAACCGGTGGGGTAAGGGCAACGTTGACCGCGTTGATCCAGCTTCGCGTAGTTTGCTGTGGGCCACGCGCGAGTTGCCAATCACTCTGGCTGAATGGCTTCGGTGCTTGGTTCAGCGCAAGGTTGACCGCAGAGATCCACGAGAAGGCCTGGGCCCTAGACAAGGCCGTGCGATCAGTAATGACCTTACCAACCGGGAGCCTGTCCTGTCCGTGCAGAACCTTGGGGAAGGTCGCAATGAAGGACCGACCCTCAGGCTTCGGTGTCGGTACCGGCCAGTCTTGTTGGCGGATCGGCAGGCGATCCTGACCATGCAGGACCTTGGGGAATGTAAAGAGGTAGGATCGATCGGGTTGGAGATGCCCACGGCCCAAGGGCCAATCCCTCTGACGGAACGGAACGGTCAGAAGGAGCTTGACTGGATCAAACCAAGAGACCAGTTGTGGCTGGCGCGCCTGTGGTACAGGCAGGGGCCAATCCATCTGCCGGAAGGGCAGCTTGTCCTGCCCAATCAAGACTCTGGGGAAGACGAAGCCATAGGATCGATTGGTCTGCCGAGGATCCTGGGCATTGGGCCAGTCAGTCTGCTTGAAGGGATAGACCACAACGACTGGTGGGCCACCATAGAGGTTGATATTGTACGGATGGTCAGTATTGAACGCCTTCACCGTCCTCTGGGGAGTGAAGTGCGGCGCGCGAGGAGTTGAGTCCTCCGGCGGTGTGGGCATTGGAAGCAGAGTGGTGAAGCAGGTAGAGGTCCGAAGCTGAACCGCATAGGGCAAGCCGAGGTTAGGATTGGGCCAGTCGTATTGGTTCTTCGGCAGGGCCGCAGCCATGAAGCTGATGGTGCCCTGCTGGGACCCGGTAGGGTTGGTTCCGGTCCAGGCTGGGGAGACTGTAGTGGTGACGTTGACTGTCTGATAGCCAACGACCGTGCTGACTGTGGTCTGGTTCCGTTGGCTGGTGATAGTGTTGGGCGACGTAGCGGTCTTAGCATTGGCCGTGTTGTCGACCATCCACGCGATAATCATCTCCAGCTGCTGGGTCAGGGTACCAGTGGCTGGACAGGTGAATGGCGAGGCGTTGTCTGTGTTGTTGTTGTTCGCTGGGGTCTTGTCTACGGCGGAGAAGGAGCCTTCCCACGAGGCGGCGACTATGGCGACGTTGTTACTAGAGGCGGTCGCTTGGACGTTGATGTTGGTGTTAGTACCAGGATTGGTGACGATGGTATAGAAGGCACGGCCTGAGACACCACCACCTAGGGTGCCAGCGGTCGCAGCGGTGTAGGTGTTACCTAGGGTATCGCTTGCGCTAGCGGAGGTATTGGCAACTACCTCGCCAATGACCACGACGATCAGATCGCCACGCGCGACCACAGCGCTGCCTGTTAGCAGAGTGGCCTGGTTATTGGCCACAATGCTGTTAGCGCCGAATGTCCAGGTTCCTTTTAGTGCACCAAAGGCCATCTTACATCCAGATCTGTCCCATTAGCTTCCAAAGGTTAAGGCGCGACGAGGCATAGGTCGCCTGCGCGAAGGTTGCAGAGCCAAAGAATGATCCACCCATTAGACACCTAGCTTTGTTCGAACCGCTGCCTTTAGCTGCGCCACGGTTCGGTCTGGTAAGGCATGTTGTTGGCGCAAGAGGTTGATCTCATCAAGCATGACCAAGGAGAAGGCGCGAAGGATCTTCATGGTCTCGAGTTCCTTGACGATAGTGTCGTCATAGGCCTGGAGGATCCCCGCAGGAATTGGTCGGAGTGAGTGCTGGGCCAGGACCTCCCCGAGCTCTACTTCGCTAGGGATCGAGGTGGTCAAGTTCCCAGCGGTGAGCCAAGCCTGATAGGTAACATCGGCAATAGGCACATAGTTGCCGATTCTGCTGGAATAGACCTGGGTGATTGACCCAGCAACCTTCCAATACCAATTCGAGATTATGAATGGCCTTACTGGGATAGCGGCTGGCGGTCTCATATGTACAATCCGTATGGTGACGTGCCACTGTTGGTACCAGAACCAGCAATGCTGCCAGGGAAGTAGGTCGTTCCGGCCCCGTTGACATTAATAACCGCGTTTGTAGCAACGGTGTACCTCTGACCAGTGGCGGCAGTTCCTGTATATGTGATACTGATCATGTACAATAGCGACAACGAAGATGCTTGGGCAAAGTTGTTGCTAAAGACGGGCGAGTTAGAGAGGGTACATGTTACACCGTTCGCTTTAATAACCCCACCAACGTCAGCGAGTATATGCCACGGAGCGCTGCCACTGATGGCGTAGTTAGTATAAACCTCAATTATCGCCGCTGATTGTGTTGACATATGAGGGCCGCCAGAGCAGGCACCAAACTCTATATCAGAGAGACCAATGTACGATCCTCCATTGGCACTAATTCCGCCACCTGCGCTGGATAAGAACTTCATACCTTCAATGTAGTATACTGACTTTACACCATCGGCGGAAATGCACCCGCCAGTGACGTTAATAACAACATTAGAGGGTGTGCCAGTATTACCAGAGAGCTGTACTCCCCACCCTGCTCCAGTCATAGATTTAAGTGCAATTGTTCCAGTATAGGTACCGTCCGCGATATTGATCAGTACACCATAGATCCCACAGTCGAGTAGGGCCGCTGTGTCGATTGCCTTTTGGATCGTTAGGAACGCGCCACCTGAGGTGTTTGCCAGGCCGTTGTTGCTATCGTTACCGTCGGTGCGGACGTAGTAAGTTATGTCCGCCGATAGGACTTGCCGCCCTCCGGTCTGGGCCAACGGACAGCCCATCGCTACGCGAGGCGCAAAGGTGAAGTTGACCACCGCGCCAGCATTGGAGGAGTCGTAGATGGTCTCTCTGGTTAGGGTAGTGCCACCTGCGGTGTAGACCCCCTCACCGTCTTCCCAAGATTGCTGATCGTCGCTTTCGGCGAAGTAGTAGTACCGCGTTGCGGTGACCACAGCAGGGTTGGCGCATTGGGCAGGCGTGCGGAACCCCGCAATAGCAGACGATACGGTCCACGTGCCCGTACCGCCCGCGCTCGCACGCCAGATGCAGCGGTTTAGATAAGCTGACATACCTAAGCCTCCTCGCTAAAGGGGCTTAGAAGCTTTCGTAGATGATGTGCGCGTCGGCGAGGCCGGATGAGCCGCCGCCGGAGGAGGAGTTCCAGAGGATGACAGAGCCACCTGGGGCAGATGCGGAGATGATCGTCATCTGCTGCGTCGGTGCTGCGTTCCAGCGGATGATACCACCGAAGAGGTTCAGGCCAAGTTGGAGACGGCCGTCGGTCACGGTCGAGGAGGGGATTGCTTCGTTGGTGGTGTAGTCAACGGCGACTACGACTGGGGAAGCCAAGGCAGCCGTGGCCGGGTTCATCGCACCATCGGAGTTCTGACCAGCCAGGGCCACAGCACCGCCAGTGCCGAGGGTTGAGGCTCGGTTGAGGTACATCGCGGCCACTGTGGATGCGGTAGCCTTACCCGAGATCATGACCTCGAGGATGTCAGTGATCTGCGTCGCCGCAGAACCAACCACGGTCATATACCCACCGCCGGTGGCCTGCGAGCCAGCCGCTGATGCGGTGAAGGTGACGTTACCAGAGGCGAATATTCGCTTAGCCATTGGACGGTGTCCTTGTTAAGATGGGAAGGGAGGTGGAGCCAGACATAGCGTAGCGGCCGCTTGAGACCTTGTCGATTACTTCGTTCACGTGACGGTGGACATAGTCAGGGGACTTGCTGGCTATCTCACATGCGTCGCAGATGTAGCCATTGCACTTGTAGCAATGACCTCGTTCGCGGGTGCGAAGGGGGTTCTTGATGAAGACCGAAGGACAATGACAGCAACGCTGGGTCGCTGCCTCGAAGACCGTGCCTTCGCCAACCAGCTTTGGGTCAAGGCCCATGTTCCGCGCCACGTCTGGTGACATGCCCGGCGAGGCTCGGTGATCGACGAAGAGATACCCTTCGGGCTTTAGAACGTTGGCCATACTGCACCCCATGAGAAGTCAGAGTTCGGTGTATAGGAATAGTCAGAGTAGCTAACCCCTCGGATGCGGACCCAATCAGGGGTCACGTCATTCATGGTCAGGCCTTCGTTGGCGTCGGCCTGACGCGCCTGGATGATGGCACTGTTGACCTGCTCAACTAGGTTATTGGCTAAGCCCTTGTCTCCAGTCAGGGCCATGCACAGGGAAGAGCCAACGGCGGCGATCCAAGCGCTTTGGAACAAGGAGTCCATCACATTCGGATCAGTGACCTGCTTCACGTACGCGAGCGTGGCTAGCTCTTGGTTGGTCAGGATGACTCGTTGGTCGCCCTTTGCGCCATAGGTCAGCGAGAAGGTTGCGCCAGAACCAGAGCCGGTTGTGGAGCCCTGAGCTACAGGGTTGATCTGCTGGGCGAAGTAGCTGCCGCCCATGGGGACATCGGAGCCTTGGATCTGGTTGACCACAGTGACGGCGATGATTGCGCCAGCACCGCCAATGTTGGCCACCTCAAGCACCACCGGTGCACCAATCGGGGGCGAAGTGGCTACGCCATCCGCGAGGGTGATCCGATCCCCAACCGCATAGCCTGTCCCTGCTGCGGAGATGGCAGCGGTCAAGACCGGGACGAACTGGTCGACGGCGACCTTGAACTTCGCCGGTGGGCCCTGTCCGTAGGACGCGATCCCGCCTGTGATAGCGGTGGTGATCGGCACCCCTCCGGCAAAGCCAGTCTGGAACTGCGGAACGATCCAGCAAGCGCGGAGACAGTCCACCGGGTACTGGTACTCGTAGGTCCACGGCGGAGCCGGTTGGCCCTTCTGCCAAAGCTCGGTTCCCTGAGTGACGTTCTCCGGGGTACCAGCGATGGAGGTGATGTAGGCAAGGTTCGTCATATTGAACCCACAGTCCCACGGAGCCATCCGTAGCAGGTCGTCCCTATCTCGCTCATAGGTGATGGCTGCCTGGATGGCTTCGTTGGTGGACTGGGCCGCAAGCTCAGCAGCGGTTACAGTCGTTCGAGTGCCGATCGACTGTAATGCGCTGTTGATGATATCTACGGCGGTGGTCATCTAGTGGCGGCCTTGAGTCCCAGCCGTCCCTTTGTTAGATCCGCCGAGGCCTGGGCTGTTGTGGCTTTGGCCTTTGGGTCCGACTGGGGGGCAGTAGCGGAGTGGTTTGGGGTCTTGCTTCCCCCCGTTGGTCGCGCGTGGTTTCTGCGAGGAAGCTTTGTCAGGTCCGTACGCATTGAGGATATCCTTCGCCATTAGACTCTCCGTTCTGCGCCGTTCTCAGTGGGTTGCAGGGCAGGCTTCTGCATCGACGGCTCGTTGGCCTTGGCTTCCTTCTCAGCCTGGGCCTTGGCCTCGGCAGCGGCCTCAGCGTCAGCCTTGCACTTGGCCTCGTACTCTTCCTTGATGAGCTTGTCGAGTTCCTTCGTGGCGACTTCGTTCTCCTTGACCAGAGCGCGAAGGGCCAGATCGTGGATACCCTTCAACTGCGGGTAGTCACGAGTCTTGTCGACGATGGCGATTGCCTTGTGTACCTTCTCGATGTCCATTAGTGCCTTCCTTGAGAGCCCGACTTGTGGCTCTGGCTAGAGTTCTTCGGCGCTTCGTAGCCCCGACCCGAGTACAGTTCCTTCGACACAGCGCGCTTGGTGCCAACCATTTCGCCTAGTTGGGCCACAGAGCAGATGTCGACGGCCTTGGACTTGGGTTCGGTCTTAGGTTCGTAGGTGGTCTTGAGTGGGCCTTGCTTCATGGGAACCTCTCTAGTGGGTGGTCTTTCTTGCGGTCAGGGTGCCGGTGTAGGTGATGATGATTGAGTCGTTTGGATCGACCCAGAACGGGCGCATGGATCCAGCAGCGATCGCGCCGGGAAGGATCTCAACGCCGCCGTTGGTGATGGAGGAGATGCCGGTGTCGGAGAGGATGTAGAGGGTTACTGGGGAAGAGCCAGCTGTGAAGGTCCATGGCGATGCGCCTGGGGTCTCGCCAGCGGAGCCAACGGGGTTGTATCTGTTATTGCCCTCAATGCGGATGCGGGTTCCGGCGTTGGCGATCTGGCTGGTATAGCCCTCGAGTTGGTTGTGGGCAATGATACCATCTTGGGAGAAGGAGCCGATATTGAACGCAAGGCTTGGCCCCGGGCCACTGTCGGTAATGGTGTTACCGACTATGGTGAACTTGTCCGTTCCGTTGATGGTAAGGGCCTGCGAGTTGGCAAGATTGGTCCCGATGTTGTTGCCGGTGATCTCGACACCGGATATCCAAGGACCGGAGTTGGTGTCGATGCGGATGGCGAACTTGCAGCCAGAGATCTCGTTGCCGGTGATCTGCACCGCACCAAAGACCACACCTGCGCCAATGGTGAAGAAGATGGCGTCTGAGGTGAAGGCTTCAAAGCTGTTGTCGGCAATGACAAGCACAGAGGTGCTGACGCCAGCGGCGAGGTTGAGCTCGTAACCATTCCTCATCAAGATGAACTTGTTGCTAACCAACCGAAGCCCACCAGCGGACTCTTGATGCACTCCAACCCCGGGGCTAACGGTTGTGAACAAGCAATTCATTATAGACATATCCCCGCCGTCGGTATTCGCTTGATCTTGTATAAATACACCAACGTCGATGAAGTTGATGAACCGACACTGGTCGATGACGTATTCGGCAGCGCTCTCGGTGAAGATCTGGATGCTGCCATAGAGGAACATCATATCTCGGAATACGGAGTTCTGGTTGGGCTCCCCAGGGGTTCCGTCGCCATCGATGTAGAGAAGCACCCCACCTGTGGCTAAGGGCTTGCCCTCGATCCTGAACTTGCTAAAGTTGACACCTTCATTGCAGAGGATCTCGATGCCGTCCATGACGGTGTCGTTAAGGCGAATGATGGTGTCATAGTAGTTGACCCCATAGATGGTTATCCTTGCGGAGACGAATGGCGCTGTATGGATCGTGAAGTCGCCACCGGTGAGGAACAGCGGAGCGTTGAGGGCTATTGCGCAATCTATGGCGTCCTGTATCTTTGGGGAGTCGTTGGTCCCATCACCCTTTGCGCCGAACTGGCGAATGTTCAGTTCAACACTGGCGATCTCCCACCATGCGCCATCGGCGGATTGGACCTTGCCTGCGTGGGTCGGTTCGAGGGCGACCTTCTTATAGACCGCTCCGCCACCATCACCTGCGGCGGAGTAGCCCATGGTGACCAGACCGGAGGTC
>Ga0105242_10005194_pt1 | contig 10051 bp, 8 predicted proteins | sample KBSM24metaG_FD_81521 | JGI IMG/M metagenome (GOLD analysis project Ga0105242, IMG submission 81521) | Miscanthus rhizosphere microbial communities from Kellogg Biological Station, Michigan, USA - KBS M2-4 metaG | ecosystem: Host-associated > Plants > Roots > Rhizosphere > Soil | place: Michigan... | reverse complement strand
CGGCGGGACGGGAAGTGATCGTCTCGCGCGGCGAGCTGGTGGAGATCGGCGGCGCGTTCCGCGTTCCCGACGTCATCCAGCAGGGCGGCGCGACGTTGCGCGAGATCGGCACCACGAACCGCACCCGCGCGCGCGACTACGCGGCGGCGGTGACGAAGAAGACCGCGGCGATCCTGCGCGTGCACCGCTCGAACTTCGACATCGTCGGATTCACGGAGACGCCGGAAATCGCCGAGCTGATCGCGATCGCGCGCGCGAAACGCATCCCGCTGCTGTACGACGAGGGGAGCGGGCGGGTGGTCGACCTGGCGAAATACGGCTTCGCATCGGGTGCGACCCTTCGAGAATTGATTGCATCCGGTGTCAGCGCCGTGACCTGCTCGACCGACAAACTGATCGGCGCGGCGCAGGGAGGACTGATTCTCGGCCGCGAGGCGATCGTCGCGAAGATCCGCCGCCATCCGCTGATGCGCGCGCTGCGCGTCGGCAAAGAGACGTACGCGATCGTGGCCGCGACGCTGCGCGCGTTCGCGACGGCGAAGCACGAGGAGCGCGTGCCGATCTATCGCATGCTGGCCACGCCGCTCGACGCGTTCCGCGCGCGTGCCGAGTCGCTCGTCCGCGGCACCTCCGCGCGCGTCATCGAGAGCCGCTGCGCTCTCGGCGGCGGCACGACGCCGACGGAGACGATCGCGTCGATCGCCCTCGAAGTGCCGGGAAACGCGAACGAGCTTTACGCGCGCTTCCTGCGGGCCGGAATCGTCGGCAGGATCGTGAACGACCGCTTCACTCTGGAGGTGCGGACGCTGCTGGGGCAGGATCTTCAGCTTTGCCAAAGAGCATTGTCTGAATCTGCGCCCGCGACTCGTTGAGCAGCCGCTCCTTGTCGCGCAGCGTGCATCCGGCGGTCGGGATGATCGTTCCCGCCTTGATCGTCACCCGTCCCGGCGTGATCCGTTTCGCGTGCGCGTTGAAGACGTCGTACGTTCCGTCGATCGCCACCGGCACGATCGGCCGCTCCGATTTCAATGCGAGCAGAAACGCACCGCGCTGAAACGGGCGCATGGGGCGCTCGCGCGAGCGTCCCTCTTCCGGAAAAATCACGATCGTGTTGCCTTTGCGAATGCGCTCGGCGGCGAGATCGAACGACTTCACCGCCGTGCGCCGGTTCTTGCGGTCGATGGGAATGAATCCAGCGCGTCCGAGCGCCCAGCCGAAGATCGGAATCTTGAACAGGCTGGCCTTGGCCATGAAGCGGATCGGCTGCGGGACCGCGGCGAAGATGCAGGGGATGTCGAAGTAGCTGTGATGATTCGCGACCAGTACGTAGCGCTTGTCGCGCTCGATGACGTCGATGTTCTCGGTGCGCAGGTCGATGCCCGCCGCGCTCACGATCAGACGGGCCCAGGTGCGGATGATCCGCTCGATCCATGGAGACGTCGAGCGGAACGTGGCCACGATCAGCGTCGCCGACGCGAGCGGGATCGTCACGACGACGACGGCGAAGGCGACCCAGATCGTGCGCAGCATTATTCGACTTGCGTGACGGTCACCGGAAGACTGAGCTTCTCCAGCGGCTCGCGCACCTCGGCGGCTTTGCCGACGACGACGATGACCAGCTTATCCGGATTCACATGTTCGCGGGCGACGCGCACGACGTCCTCTTTCGTCACCGCGGCGATGCGCTCGCGGTAATGGTCGAAGTAATCCTCGGGAAGCTCGTAGAGCTCGAGCTCCTGAATGCGCTGGGCGAGCTCGGACGCGGTCTGCACCGTGTTCGGGAAAACGCCCATCAGGTAATCCTTGGCGAACTTCAGCTCCTCATCGGTGATGTCGCCGCTGCCGAGACGCTGCAGCTCGTTCATCGTCTCGCGCACCGACTCGCTCGTGACGGCGTTGCGCACCGCCGCCTGCGCCGTGAACGGACCGGCCTGGCGGCGGAACGTGAACGCCGATCGCGCGCCGTACGTGTAGCCGTGCTTCTCGCGCAGGTTGAGATTGAGGCGCGAGGTGAACTGCCCGCCGAGGATCGAGTTCATCGTCAGCAGGGCGAAGTAGTCGTCGGTCGCGCGCGGAACGCCGGCGTGGCCGACGCGGATCTCCGACTGCACGGCCGCGGGGCGATCGACGAGATAGATCTGCGAGCGTTCGACGGCGGGCGCGACGACGTTCACGTCGGGCACGTCTTTGCCGCGCTTCCAGTCGCCGAAGTAGCGCTGCGCGAGCTCGCGTGCCGCGGCGGCGTCGACGCTGCCGGTGATGATCAGGAATGTGTTGTTCGGCACCCAGTTGCGCGCGTAGAAGTCGCGCACGTCTTTGCGGGTGATGTTCGGGACGGTTTTCGCCGAGCCGGCCTGCGGCCGGCCGTACGCGGTCTCGCCGTAGACGCGCCGCGCGAACTCGTTTCCGGCGATGATCACCGGCTGGTCTTTCTGCTGAAGGAGCTCGGTGAGGCGATCCTTCTTCTCGCGCTCGAAGTCCTTTTCGTCGAAACGCGGGCGGCGGATGACGTCGGCGAAGATTTCCAGGCCTTTCGGCAGTTCCGAGCCGAGGACGTCGAGCGCGACGAACGAGGAATCGAAGGTCGCGCCGGTATTCAGCGACGCGCCGAGATTTCCCAGCTCCTCGGCGATCTGAATCGCGGTCCGCTTTCCCGCGCCTTCATCGACGAGTTGCGCGGTGAGCGCCGCGAGGCCGGCGTCATCGGCCGGATCGTAGACCGCACCGGAACGAACGACCGCGCGCACGGTGACGAGCGGCGCGGTCGCCGTCGGCGCGATGAGCACACGCAAGCCGTTGTCGAGCGTGATGCGCTGGACGTCGGGGAACTTGTACGCGCGCGGCGGCGCGGGGGCGGGAGCCGTAGCGCGGAATGCATCGGGATCGGGTGGGGGAAGTGGTGGGGGAGGCGGAGGAGGCGGAGCAAGAGGCCCCTCACCCTGGCCCTCTCCCCGCTCGGCGGGGAGAGGGGGCTGGGTGGCGCAGGCGATGGCGAGGGTGAGGGCGAGCAGGAGGAGCGTCAGGCGTTTCATTTCCCACCTCGCGCGGCCGGCACGTAGTACAGCGTGACGCGATCCTCTTTCTTCATGAAGTCGCGCGCGGCGTTGCGGACGTCGTCGCGCGTGAGCTCGCGGAAGCGGGCCAGCCACGAGTTGGCGACGTTCGGGTCGTTGAAGTACGTCGTCATCGCGGAAAGCAGGTCGGCGCGGCCGGCGAAGTCTTCCAGCTCGTGCGCGAAGTCGGTCTCGTTCTGCACTCTCGCGCGATTCAGTTCAGCCTCGGTCACGCCGTCGCGGATCACCTTGTCGATCTCCGCGTCGAGCGCCGCCTCGATCTTCTCCGGCGGCACGCCCTGTTTCGCGGTCGCCCAGATGAACATCATTCCTTCGAGCTCGGAGTCGCGCAGAAACGCGGTCACATCCTGTGCGATCTGCTGTTCGTACACCAGCGAGCGCTCGAGACGGCTGGCCTTGTCGCGCGCGAGGATGTTGCTCAGCACCGATCCGGCGAACCAGCCGCGATCGCCGAAGCGCGGGAAGCGGTACATGCGATAGACGCGCGGCAACTGCACCGCGCCTTCGAGCGTTTCACGCGCTTCCGGCGCGCCGCGGCGCGCTTCGGGCGCGGGACGCTCGATCGGCGGTCCCGCCGGAATGCCGGCGAAGTATTTTTCGATCAGCTCCCGCGCCTCGGCCGGACTGAAGTCGCCCGACACGGTGAGCACGGCGTTGTTCGGCGCGTAGTAGCGTCGGAAGAAGTCCTTCACGTCCTCGAGCTGCGCCGCGGTGAGATCGGACATCGAGCCGATCGTCGGCCACGAATACGGATGCGTGGCCGGATACGCGTTGCGGACGAGCGTCTCCAGCCACAGGCCGTACGGGACGTTCTCGTAGCGCTGCCGGCGCTCTTCCTTCACGACGTTCTTCTGCACGTCGAGGCGCTCCTGGCTGAGCGTGGGAAGAAAGAAGCCCATGCGGTCGGCCTCGAGCCAGAGGCCGAGGGCGAGGTAGTTGGAAGGGAGGGTCTCGAAGTAATTCGTGCGATCGATGGTGGTCGATCCGTTCAGCGTCCCGCCGACGGACTGCACGTAGCGGAAGTGCTCATTCGGTCCGACGTTCTTCGATCCGGAGAAGAGCATGTGCTCGAACAGATGCGCGAAGCCGGTGCGGCCCGGTTTCTCATTCTTCGATCCGACGTGATACCAGACGTTCACCGCGACCAGCGGCGCGGAGTGGTCTTCGTTCAACACCACGTCCAGGCCGTTGGGGAGCTCGTAGTGCTCGAGGCGAAGCTGCGCACTGGCAGTGGTCGCGATGAACAGCAGAAAAAAGATTCGTTTGCGCATCGAAATCTCCTTCGCGCGGTGTTTTATAGATGAGATGGTGTTGATCCGCTACTCCAGCCCGTACGACTGGCCGCTGCTGGCCGCCTGGTTGCGCGCGCGCGCGATCGAAGGAGTGGAGTCGGTCGGCGACGAAACCTACGCGCGGGATGGAGCCGTGGTGCGGCACGATCCGGGCCGTTTCGCGCTGCGCATTTCAGGCGGCGTCGATGCGGAGGTCCGCGCGCGAAGGCTGTTCGACGTCGATGCCGATCCGCGTCTGATTCATGCGACGCTGGCGAAGGATCGCCTCCTTGCGCCGCTGCTATTGAAGCGGCCGGGCATCCGTGTGCCGGGCGCGTGGGATCCGTTCGAGCTCGCCGTGCGCGCGATCGTGGGACAGCAGGTGAGCGTCGCCGCGGCGCGCACGATCCTCGGCCGCATCGCGGCGGCGCACGGATTCGCGCCCGACCGGCTCGCGGACGCGCCGATCGACGGCATGCCGCGCCGCCGCGCCGAGACGATTCGTGTGCTCGCGCGAGCCGTCGCGTCGGGCGAGGTCGTTCTCGAACGCCGGGCGTCACTCGATGAATCGATCGCCATGCTCACCGCGCTGCCGGGAATCGGGCCGTGGACCGCGCATTACATCGCCATGCGCGCCCTCGGCGAAGCGGACGCGTTACCATCCGGCGATCTGATCCTTCGCCGCAACGGCGGGAATGTCACGGAGCGCGAACTGCTTCGACGTGCCGAGGCGTGGCGGCCATTCCGCTCGTACGGGGCCATGTTGTTATGGACTTCACATTCATAGAATCGCCTGTCGGCAGTCTCCTCGCCGCGCGCAACGAGCGCGGTCTCACTTCGATCTCGTTCAAGGGCACGCCGCAGGAGGCGTGGACGCGCAACGACGCCGCGTTCGCGGACGTGCGCGAGCAGCTGCGCGCGTATTTCGCGAAGGAGCTGCGCATCTTCGATCTGCCGCTGGCCCCGCGCGGCACGGCGTTCCAGCTCGACGTCTGGCACGAGCTGCGTGAGATCCCGTACGGCGAGACGCGCTCGTACGCGCAGGTCGCCCGCGCCATCGGCAAGCCGGAGGCGATCCGCGCCGTCGGCGCCGCCAACGGCGCGAACCCGCTCCCGATCATCGTCCCCTGCCACCGCGTGATCGGCTCGAACGGCTCGCTCACCGGCTTCGGCGGAGGCTTGGCCGCGAAACGGTTCCTGCTCGATCTGGAGCTGTACGTCTAGGAGTGCTGCGACGCCAGTCGCCGCTCTCCTACGGGCGGAGGCTGGCGCCTCCGCTTTGAGAGCGGTAGCTTGCGCTACCGCACTCCGAGACTACCCCTCGGGGTAAAACACGAACAATCGGCAGCCTTCGGCGGACCGCGGCGAGTGCGAGCTGCCGGCGGGGTGGTGGAGGAACGTGCCGGCGCGGTACACGTTCGCGCCGTCGTCGAAGTCGCCGGAGAGGACGTACACCTCCTCGGGGCCGGGGACGTGATAGTCGATGCCGGGCCATTGCGCGCCGGCGTCGAATTCGACTTCGAGCGCGCGCTTCACGCCCTCCTTCCAGATCTCGCGCACGCGGATGCCTGCGCCGGGTGAGCGCTCTTCGAGCAACGACCCCGCGACGACGCCGGTGAGATTCGGCGAGGGCGAGGCGGCCAGACCGTGCGCGGACTTGATGCGCTCGATCTGGCGGAGGTGTTTCTCATCGTGATTGGCGATGCGCTCGAACATCTGCGCGATCGTGATGAGTCCGTAGTCGGGATGGCGTCCCTTCCGCGCGAGCTCCGCGTCCGTGAGCCGAGACCGTAGCGCGAGATTCATGCGGCGGTGAAACCAGAGCTGCTCGAGCAGCTCCGACACCGGCTCGCGGCGATGAACGTTGGCCACCCACTCGTCCTGCTTCAGCACCGGCAGGTCGGGCTCGTGCACGGCGAGAGTCGTGCGCATGCGGACGGCATAGACCATTTCCAGGTCGCCGAGGTGGGCGATCACGTCGGCGATCGACCACTTTCCTTCCGGCTCCGGGCGTCGCAAGTCCTCTTCGGCGATTCCGTGGATGGCCATGAGAAGTTCGTTCATGAGGCGATTTTCGTCATTTCACGACCGCGAAGCCAGCTCATAGTTGCGATAGAATTCATGAACAGCGCTCATGAACGTCGAAGTGCGGCATTTGCAACTGGTCGAAGCCATCACCGCCGAGGGGAGCGTGACGCGCGCGGCGGAACGGCTGAACGTCACCCAGTCGGCGCTCAGTCATCAGCTGCGCGAGATCGAAGACCGCCTCGGCACGCCGCTCTTCCTGCGCATCAACCGCCGGCTCTCGCTCGCGCCGGCCGGCGAGCGGCTGCTCGCGTCGGCGAGGCGCGTGCTCGAAGACTTGCGCATGGCCGAGCAGGACATCGCGCGGCTCGCGAAGAACCAGGACGGCGTCATCCGCGTCAGCACGGCCTGCTATACGTGCTACTCGTGGCTCCCGCCGCTGCTCGCGCCGTTCCATCGCCGCTTCCCGCGCATCGACGTCGAGATCGTTCCCGAGATCACGCGCAGCGCGACCGATGCGCTGCTGGAGCGGCGCATCGATCTCGCCCTCGTTCACGAAGTGCGCCGCGACGCGCGCATCCGGCTCTCGCCCGTGTTCGAGGACGAGATCGTCGTCATCGTGCCGCGCGGGCATGCGCTCGCGAAGAAGGCGTACGTCGTGGCCGCCGATCTCGCGAACGAGAACCTCATCCTTCATTCGCCCGCCGACGACAGCTTCTTCGCGCGGCAGGTGCGCGCCGCGGGCGTCCGTCCGCGCAAGTTCTCGCACGTCACGCTCACCGAGGCGATCGTCGAGCTCGTGCGGGCGGGGCAGGGGATCTCCGCGGTTCCGCGCTGGACCGTCGGACGCGCATCGGGGATCGCCACGGTGCGCTTCACGAAGCGCGGCCTCTGGCGCAAATGGTCGGCGGCCACGCTGAAGATCGAGATGCCCGAGCCGGTGGCGACCCTCATCGACCTGATCCGGAGCAACCGCGTTACAATCCCGGCTCGCAAATAATGGAATTCCTCACGCCTGTCCCGTGTCCAAATCCGTGGAACTAAGGAGACTAAAGTGTCCGAGACCCTCATGGCGGACATCGCCGAAGCTGTGGACGAGGGCATTGAGCCGGCTGTCAACGACCTGACCATTCACGTCGCGACCGTCAACGGCTCAGGCTCGCAATCTTCGAACAACGTGTTGATGCGCTCCATCTTCCAGATGGGCGTGCCGGTCAGCGGGAAGAACATGTTCCCGTCGAACATCGCCGGCCTCCCGACGTGGTTCACCATCCGGGCGAACAAACACGGATGGATCGGCCGCAAGAAAGAAGTCGACCTGATGGTCTGCATGAACGCGCAGACCGCGCGCGAGGATGTCGAAGGGCTGCCGGCCGGAGCGCTCTGCATCTACGACGCGCCGCTGAACTGCAAGGCGATCCGCGAGGACGTCGCCTTCTTCGAAGTGCCGTTCGCGAAGCTCGCCGCCGATCTCTCCGACGACTCGAAGCTGCGCAAGCTGCTGACGAACATGGTCTACGTCGGCATCGTCGCGGAGCTGATCGGGATCGAGCGCGAGGAGATCCTCGTCGCGCTGGCGAAGCAGTTCAAGGGTAAGAAGAAGGCGATCGATGCGAACGTCGCCGCGATCGACAAGGGTCTGGAGTACGCGAAGGCGAACCTGCCGAAGCAGAACCGCTGGCGCATCGAGCGGATGAACGCCACCCAGGGCAAGATCATCATCGACGGCAACGCCGCCGCCGCGATCGGGGCGATGTTCGCAGGAGTGACGGTCGTGACGTGGTATCCGATCACGCCGTCGTCGTCCCTGTGCGAGTCGCTGATCGACTACATGAAGCAGTACCGCATCGACGAGGACGGGAAGGCGACGTTCGCGATCGTGCAGGCCGAGGATGAGCTGGCGGCCGTGGGCATGGTCCTCGGCGCGGGCTGGGCCGGCGCACGCTCGATGACCTCGACCGCGGGACCCGGCATCTCCCTGATGGCGGAGTTCATCGGCCTCGGCTACTTCGCCGAGATCCCGGGCGTGATCTGGGACATCCAGCGCGTCGGGCCGTCGACCGGTCTGCCCACGCGCACCGCGCAGGGCGACGTCAATCAGGTCGCGTTCCTCTCGCACGGCGACACGCAGCACATCACGCTGATCCCGTACAGCGTGGGCGAGTGCTATGAGTTTGCCGGCGACGCGCTCGATCTGGCCGAGCAGTTCCAGACCCCGATCTTCGTCCTCAGCGATCTCGATCTCGGCATGAACAACTGGATGTCCGATCCGTTCGAGTATCCGGAGAAGCCGATTCAGCGCGGCAAGGTCCTCAGCGCCAAGCAGCTCACCGAGCTGCAGGGCAAGTGGGGACGCTACGCCGACGTCGACGGCGACGGCATTCCCTGGCGCACGCTCCCCGGCACCGATCACCCGTTCGCGTCGTACTTCACGCGCGGCTCGGGCCACGACGCGCAGGCGCGTTACTCGGAGCGTCCCGAGGATTACAAGGCCCTGGTCGACCGGCTCGCGAAAAAGTACGAGACCGCGAAACTGTTCGTGCCGCGGCCGGTCATCGATCAGCGCGACGCGAAGATCGGACTGATCGCCTACGGCACGACGCACTGGGCCCTCGAAGAGTCGCGCGATCAGTTGCGGCGCGAATCGGGACTGGAGACGAGCTACTTCCGCCTCCGCGCGCTGCCGTTCACGAATGACCTGAAGGAGTTCGTCGCCGCGCACGACCGCGTGTACGTGGTCGAGCAGAACCGCGACGGACAGATGGCGGACATGATCCGGCTCGAGCTCGGCGAGGACCAGCGCAAGGTCCGCAAGATCCTGCACTACACCGGCCTGCCGTGCGACGCACGCACGATCAGCGACGCGGTGCTGCAGATGGAGTCGACCGTCGATTTGCCGGAACCGCTGCTGCTCGTGCGGGCCGAGGCCCGGCGCACCAGCCCGAGCGCCGCGATGCCGCTCATTCCCGGCATCACGCCGCAGCCCGCCATCCGGGCGGAGGACTAAGTGGAGCGGTGGGCTCTGGAGCCCACCGAACATCCGGCGGGCTGAGAGCCCGCCGCTCCACTCGAGAGAACGGAGGAACGAAGATGGCTGAAAGCACCCTGAAGATCGGCAGCAGCGAAGCGATCAAAGAGAACAAGCTCGGTCTCAAAGCGACCGATTACGGCGGCGGCAAGTCGACGCTCTGCGCCGGCTGCGGCCACGACGCGATCTCCAACCAGATCATCCGCGCCTTCTTCGAGATGAGCGTGAAGGCGGAGAAGGTCGCCAAGTTCTCCGGCATCGGCTGCTCGTCGAAGACTCCCGCGTACTTTCTGCAGCGCTCGCACGGCTTCAACGCCGTGCACGGGCGGATGCCGGCGATCGCCACCGGCGCGATTCTCGCGAATCACTCGCTGATCGGCATCGGCGTCTCCGGCGACGGCGACACGGCCTCGATCGGCCTCGGGCAGTTCATGCATCTCGTCCGCCGCAATCTCCCGATGATCTACATCATCGAGAACAACGGCGTGTACGGATTGACGAAAGGCCAGTTCTCGGCGACCGCCGACGAGGGCTCGAAGCTGAAGACCGGCGTGATCAACGATCTGCCGCCGATGGATCTCTGCGCGCTGGCGGTGGAGCTGGGCTGCGGCTTCGTCGCGCGCGGCTACGCCGGCGATCCGAAGCAGATGGTG
>Ga0105242_10005193_pt1 | contig 10051 bp, 8 predicted proteins | sample KBSM24metaG_FD_81521 | JGI IMG/M metagenome (GOLD analysis project Ga0105242, IMG submission 81521) | Miscanthus rhizosphere microbial communities from Kellogg Biological Station, Michigan, USA - KBS M2-4 metaG | ecosystem: Host-associated > Plants > Roots > Rhizosphere > Soil | place: Michigan... | reverse complement strand
TCGATCTGCTGCGCAAGCAGTGGCGCGAGCAACCGCTCGAAGAGGCGCCGTCCGGCGAGCAGGAGTTCGACAACCTGCTCGACGAGTCAGGCCACTACGCGCAGATGCCGAGCCACGTGCGCGACCCCGCCGAGTTGTGCCAGGAGGACGGTTTTCTCTCTGCCGTGCAGATGTGCGTGAACAAGCTGCCCAAGCGCATCGGCCAGGTGTTCGTGCTGCGCGAAGTGTTCGGCAGCGACACGAAAGAATTGTGTAAGGACTTGGGCCTGACGACGTCCAACGTCTGGGTACAACTCTATCGGGCGCGCATGATGTTGCGTACCTGCCTCGAAAAAAGCGGTTTTGGAAATGCGTAGCCTGGCCAGAAACAAGATGCTCAGAATCTCCTGCCAACAGGCCTCGCGCTTGCTCTCGCAACGACAAGACGGGCAATTGCCGTTCGGCAAGCGCGTGCGCTTGCGCCTGCACCTGGCCTATTGCGATGCCTGCACGAATGTTTCGCGGCAGTTTGCGACGTTGCGACTGGCGATGCAGAAATGGCGCGACAAGCCCTAGGCGGTGGTACCCGCGCTCATGGGCAAGCACCCAAGCGCCGCGCCTTGACCTGTGTCCGAACGGGCTTTCCTTCGTCCGTGGTAGTCAGAACACCTTCGGAGGAATCGCCGTGGAACGTCGTGACGCTCTGGATATCTCTACTGCCGCACGTCAGTGAATAGGAAACAGTGTCGCCGGCGATCTCGTAGGACTTGATCGTACATCTGCCCTTGGCGTTCTTTTCGGCGTATTCCCGCCCGGACTTCGAGTCGCCGTTGACCTCGTTCGCCTTTTCCGCCGTTATGCACTGCTTCATGGCGCGCGTGGACCCGTCCGTGGTCATCGTAAATTCCCATTGTCCGGTCGCCATGCGCTCGGCGGCACCCACGCATGGGCTGCAGAGACAAACGGCACAGATTGATGCAACCGACAGGAAGCGTTTCGAGTGCGAGATACTGATCATGCCGAATCATACGCTGAGTCAAGCCGATTCGTACAACCATTTTGGAGGGGCCTGTTCCGGCACTCTCGACAAAATCCGCGTTCACCCAGCTTGAAAACGGCGCAGTCGCATCATGCGCTTCAATGCGCAGAGACATAGGCATCAAGCCGGTCGCGCAATACGATCTTCTGCCCTTCCGGCAAGAACGAGGCCTCGATCGAATTCGCAGCGAGCCTTGCGATTTCGCCCTTCGATAGCCCGAGGCCACGCTGCACGGCCAGGTAGTTGTCGACGACATAGCCGCCGAAATACGCCGGGTCGTCGGAATTGACCGTGACGCAGAGCCCGCGGTCGAGCAGGCGTTTGAGATTGTGCTGTTCGATCTTCGCATAGACACACAGCTTGACGTTCGACAACGGGCACACGGTCAGCGGAATGCGCTCGCGGGCAAGACGCTCGACCAGGGCGGCGTCTCCTTCGCAACGCACGCCGTGGTCGATCCGCGCGACTTTCAGCAAGTCGAGGGCCTCGACGATATACGCCGGCGGCCCTTCCTCACCGGCGTGTGCGACCGCGAGAAATCCCTCCTTGCGCGCTCGATCGAACACGGCCGTGAACTTCGACGGCGGATGCCCGCGCTCGGACGAATCCAGGCCGACGGCGACGATCGCGTCCTTGTACGGCAGCGCCTGCTCGAGCGTGTGCATCGCGTCGTCGGCGCTCAGGTGGCGCAGGAAGCACAGGATGATGCGATAGCTGATGCCGAATTCGCGTTCGCCGTCGGCAAGCGCGCGGCGGATGCCGTTCAACGCAGTGGCAAATGCGATGCCACGTTCGCTGTGCGTCTGCGGGTCGAAGAAGATCTCCACGTGCACGACGCCATCGGCATGCACGCGGCGCAGGTAGGCCGTCGTCAGCGCGTGGAAATCGTCCTCGTCGCGCAGCACGGCGGCGCCCGCGTAATACAGGTCCAGAAACGATTGCAGGCTGTCGAACTGGTAGGCCGCGCGCAGCGCATCGACCGAGGCGTACGGCAGCGCGACGCCATGCTTCGCCGCGAGCGCAAACATCAGCTCGGGTTCCAGCGTACCCTCGATGTGCAGATGCAGCTCGGCTTTCGGAATGCCGCGAATGAACGATTCGAGCGAAGTGGTCGTCATATGGCAGGAAATGCTTGCGCCGGGGCCCGGTATTTTGTACACCATGCCACAATACGATCGAACAGCGAAGACCGGCGGATGGCCACTGAATATGGGCAGACTGACGACACACGTGCTGGACACGGCCGCAGGAATCCCGGCGCGCAACATGAAGGTCGAGTTGCATCGGCTCGACGCCGGGGCGAAACCTGCGCCGCTGACGAGCTTCGAAACCAACGCCGACGGTCGCGCGTCGGCGCCGTTGCTCGAAGGTGAGAACCTGCGTACCGGACAATATTCGCTTACGTTTCGGGTCGCCGATTATTTCCGCACTCATGGAACCGCCCTGCCCGATCCACCGTTCCTCGACGAGGTCGTGATCTGCTTCGGCATTGCCGATCCGGCGCAGCACTACCACGTGCCGCTGCTGGTCTCGCCATGGAGCTATTCAACCTACCGTGGCAGCTGAACCCGCGCGTCCATGACCATGCACGCCTCGACTGACATTGCCGCCGCCGATTCGACTACGCCCGCAACTGCGGACACGGTCCGCTTCGTGCTCGACGGCCGCGTCGTCGAGTTGGCCGACGTTCCGCCGACCCTGACCGTGCTGGAATACCTGCGCGAACATCTCGGCCGCTGCGGCACGAAGGAAGGATGCGCCGAGGGCGATTGCGGCGCGTGCACGGTCGTACTCGGCGAACTGCAAGGCGGCGATCGCGTGCGCTATCGCGCGATCAACTCGTGCATCCGCTTCCTGCCGACCATCGACGGCAAGGAACTGGTGACCGTCGAAAGTCTCGCCGATGCCGATGGCAGCCTACATCCCGTACAACAGGCGATGGTCGACCAGCACGCCTCACAGTGCGGCTTCTGCACGCCCGGCTTCGTCATGTCGCTGTTCGCCCTGTATCTCGAGGAAGGCGCTCCGCGCCGCACCGATGTCGTTGAAGCACTCGCCGGCAACCTGTGCCGATGCACCGGGTATCGCCCGATCATCGACGCAGGCTGCACGATGGGAACGTACCCCGACCCATCCCGCTGGAGCCGCGCCGACGCGGCGTGCGTCGAGCGCGTCGATCTGTTGCGATCGATACAGCGCGAACACGCGCTGCGCCTGCCGGACTTTGTAGCGCCGCGCAACTTCGACGAACTGGCCGATGCATTCGCCGCCTCACCGCAATCGCTGCTGCTTGCCGGCGGCACCGACATCGGCTTGTGGACGACCAAGCATCTGCGCGACCTGCCGGCCATGATTTACCTCGGCGAAGTCGCCGAATTGCAGCGAGTCCACGCGGACGGCGGTCGCCTGCGCATCGGCGCCGCAGTTTCGCTGACCGACGCCTGGCGCGCGATCGTCGCCGAGCATCCCGAACTCGCCGAAGTCGCCCAGCGCTTCGGTTCGCCGCCCGTGCGCAACTCCGGCACGCTGTGCGGCAATATCGCGAATGGTTCGCCGATCGGCGATGCGATGCCGGCATTGATCGCCTTGAATGCCCACGTCGAACTGCGCGGCGCGGATCGCTCTCGCACGATGGCGCTCGAGGATTTCTATCTCGGCTATCAACGCAAGGCTCTCGAAGCGGGTGAGTTCGTCGCTGCTGTCGGCTTGCCGCCGCGCGATCCTGGTCTGTCCCTGGCCAGCTACAAATGGTCCAAGCGCATCGACCAGGACATTTCCGCCGTGTGCGCCGCATTTGCGCTGCGTGTGGAAGGCGGACTCGTCGCGTCGGCGCGCATTGCTTTCGGCGGCATGGCCGCGATGCCCGCGCGCGCGCGGCAAACCGAAGCCGCGCTGGTGGGACACCCGTGGGCGGCCACGACGATCGATGCGGCAGTCTCGGCCCTGGCGCTGGACTTCGCACCGATCAGCGACATGCGCGCGAGTGCTGAATACCGCCTGCAGGCCGCGGGCAACCTGCTGCAGCGGTTCTATCTCGAACGTAGCGAGCAACCGCCGTTGGTGCGCACGCATCAAGCGCAGGCATCCGCGTGAACGACGCCGCACATCATGCGAAGTCGACTGCCGGCGCGCCCGTCCGCCACGAAAGCGCGCACCTGCACGTCGCCGGCAGCGCGTTGTATATCGATGACATCGCATTGCCGGCCGAAACGCTGCACGCGGCATTCGGCATCAGTCCGGTCGCCCATGCGCGCATTACCGCCCTCGACCTGGACGCAGTCGCGGCGACGCCCGGCGTTGTTGCCATCGCCGCCGCCGCCGACGTGCCCGGCGAAAACAACTACGGCAGCATCCTGCACGACGATCCGATCTTCGCCGAAGGCCTGGTGCAGTACGCGGGCCAGCCGTTGTTCGCCGTCGCGGCGACGACTCGCGGCGCCGCGCGTAAGGCCGCCGCGCTCGCGCGGGTCGATTTCGAAGAACTGCCGGCGATCCTCGACGTGCGCGCCGCGCTCGCCGCGAACAGCTTCATCATGCCGTCCAAACGGCTTGCGCGCGGCGATGCGCAGTCGGCGTTGCAGGCGGCGCCACGGCGCCTGAGCGGCAGCATCACCATCGGCGGCCAGGATCATTTCTACCTGGAGGGCCAGATCGCGATTGCCGTGCCGCAGGAAGACAGCACGATGCTCGTGCATTGTTCGACACAACACCCTAGCGAAGTGCAGAACGTCGTTGCCCACGCGCTCGGCCGCCACGCGCACGCCGTAACGGTGCAGTGCCGGCGCATGGGCGGTGGCTTCGGCGGCAAGGAAAGCCAGCCGGCGCTGCTTGCCGCCGCGGCCGCGGTGCTGGCGACGAAAACGCGCCGGCCGGTAAAGCTGCGCCTGGATCGCGACGCCGACATGCTGATCACCGGCAAGCGCCATCATTTCATTGCCGACTACGAGGTCGGCTTCGACGACGATGGTCGTCTGCTCGGCCTCACGGCCATGCTCGCCGCAGGTTGCGGCTACTCGGCTGATTTGTCCGGCCCGGTCGTCGACCGTGCGATCTGCCATCTCGACAACGCCTACTTCCTCGAGCACGTCGAAATCGTCGCGCACCTGTGCAAGACGCATACGGTCTCCAACACGGCGTTCCGCGGCTTCGGCGGGCCGCAGGGCATGCTCGTGATCGAGCGCATCCTCGATGACATCGCGCGCACGCTGCACCTCGACCCGCTCGACGTGCGTCGCCGCAACTACTACGGCATCGGCGCGCGGAACACGACCCCGTACGGCCAGCGCGTCGAGGACAACATTCTCGACACGATCACCAACCAGCTCGAGGCCAGCAGCGAATACCGCGCACGTCGCGCGGCACTGGCGGAATGGAACAAGGGCAGCGCCATCGTCAAGCGCGGCATCGCGCTGACTCCGGTCAAGTTCGGTATTTCGTTCAATGCCGCGCACTTCAACCAGGCAGGCGCGCTGGTGCACATCTATACCGACGGCACGCTGCTGATCAACCACGGCGGCACGGAAATGGGCCAGGGCCTGTACACGAAGGTCGCCCAGGTCGTCGCCAACGAATTCGGGCTGCCGCTGAGCGCCGTGCGCACGTCGACGACGGACACGTCGAAGGTGCCGAACACCTCGGCCACCGCAGCATCGTCGGGTGCCGACCTCAACGGCAAGGCCGCGCAGGCGGCCGCGCGCATCCTGCGCGAGCGGCTGGTCGCGCACGCGAGCACTCGACACAAAATTTCTGCCAACAAGGTGCGCTTCGTCGACGGCCATGTGCACATCGGCAAGAAGAGCATGACGTTCCGCGAACTGGTCGCCGAGGCGTACATGGCGCGTGTTTCCTTGTCGAGCACCGGCTACTACTCGACGCCGAAGATTCATTGGGATCGTAGCCGCTTCAATGGCAGGCCGTTCTTCTACTTCGCCTACGGAGCGGCCGTGTCGGAAGTCGCCGTCGACACGCTCAGCGGCGAGACGCAACTGCTGCGCGTGGATATCCTCCACGACGTCGGCACGTCGCTGAATCCGGCAATCGACATGGGCCAGATCGAAGGTGGCTTCCTGCAGGGTGTCGGCTGGCTGACCAGCGAGGAGCTGTGCTGGAATGCGCAAGGCCAGTTGCAGACGCATGCGCCCTCGACCTACAAGATTCCGAGCGTGCGCGACTGGCCGCTGCAGGCCAACATCCGCATCCTGGAAGGCGAGCCCAACCGCGAGGACACGATCCATCGCTCCAAGGCCGTCGGCGAGCCGCCGTTGATGCTGTGCATCTCGACGTTCCTGGCGATCCGCGATGCAATCGCGGCCTGCACTCCCGACGCGCGCGAACTACCGGACTTGCGCGCGCCGGCGACGCCCGAAGCCGTGCTTGCGGCGATCGACCGGCTCGTCTTTCGCCCACGACCGGTGCCGGAACCGCCGAAGAACCGCCGTAGCACCGATCGCACCGGCCTCCGCCGCGACCCCTGATGATCGCCTACCTGTTCGACATCGCCAGCCTGCTCGGCCGATGGCTGCACCTGATCACGGGCATCGCCTGGATCGGTGCCTCTTTCTATTTCGTCTGGCTCGACGACAGCCTGCTGCCACCGAAGCGCAGGGAACTCGTCGACGCCGGCGTCGGCGGTGAAGTCTGGGCCGTGCATGGCGGCGGTTTCTACAATGCGCAGAAATACAAAGTAGCACCAGTCGAGTTGCCGGAGCCATTGCACTGGTTCTATTGGGAAGCTTACGCGACCTGGCTGTCGGGCTTCTTCCTGCTGTGCCTGCTCTATTTCGGCCAGGCCGAGGTCTATCTGATCGACGCGTCCGTCGCTGCGCTCAGCAAGCCCGCCGCGATCGCAATCGCCCTTTCGATTCTCGCCGGTGCGTGGCTGATCTACGACTTGCTGTGCCGGTCGGCGCTCGGCGACAACGAGCGTGCGCTCGCATCGGCGATCGCAGCGCTCTGCGCCGCCGCAGCCATTGGACTGTGCGCATTGTTCAGCGGGCGCGGTGCCTACATCCTGTTCGGCGCCATGCTCGGCACGATCATGGTGGCGAATGTCTTCTTCGTCATTATTCCCGGCCAGCGCGAAATGGTCCGGGCGAAAGCGGAAGGTCGCGTGCCGGATCCGCTGCACTCGCAGCGCGGCAAGCAGCGCTCGGTGCACAACACCTATTTCACGCTGCCGGTGCTGTTCACGATGATCAGCAACCACTACGCCCTGACTTTCGGCTCGACCCATAACGCGATCGTGCTGATCGCGCTGAGCCTGGCCGGCGCCTCCATCCGCGCCTGGTTCGTCGCCCGGCACAAGGCGCACGAACGCGATGGCAAGACGTCACCGTGGACTCTGGCTGTCGGGCTGCTGCTGATCGCAGGCGTCGTCGCCGCGCTGGCGCCGGCGCGCCCTGGAAATTCCGTGGCAGCGGCACCGGCCGACCATGCATCGGTCGAGGCGCGCTTCAGCGCGATCCGCAGCATCGTCGAGCAGCGCTGCGTGCCATGCCATTCGCCAACGCCGACGCTCGCAGGATTCAATGCCGCGCCGAACGGCGTGCTCCTCGACACGCCCGAACGCCTGCTCGCGCGCACGGCGCAGATACAGACGCAGCTCAGCACCGGCGTCATGCCGATCGGCAATCTCACCCACATGACCGACGCGGAGCGCCAGCAAGTGATTACCTGGCTGATCGACGGAGCACCGCACTGATGGCAACGCCATATCCACGCGACCTGGTCGGGTACGGCCGCCGGCCGCCGCATCCGCGCTGGCCGAACGCCGCGCGCATCGCCGTGCAGTTCGTGCTCAATCACGAGGAAGGCGCGGAGAACAGCGTGCTGCACGGCGACGCCGCTTCGGAAACGTTTCTTTCGGAGATCATGGGTGCGCTGGCGTTTCCGATGCGCCACATGACCATGGAATCGCTGTACGAGTACGGTTCGCGCGCCGGCTTGTGGCGCGTGCTGCGCGCGTTCGAGACGCGCCGTTTGCCGCTGACGATCTTTGCCGTCGCACAGGCACTGCAGCGCCATCCTGAAGCGCTCGCGGCGTATCGCGAACTCGGCCACGAGATCGCCTGCCACGGACTGCGCTGGATCAGCTACCAGGACATCGACGAAGCGACCGAGCGCGCCCACATCGCCGAGGCGACGCGGATCATGACCGATCTCTGCGGCAGCGCGCCACTTGGCTGGTATACCGGCCGCGACAGTCCGAATACGCGCCGCCTGGTCGCGGAGCACGGCGGCTATCTCTACGATTCGGACTCCTACGCCGACGACCTGCCGTACTGGACCACCGTTGAGACGCTGCGCGCCGGTGTCGCGCAGGCGGTGCCGCGTCTCGTCGTGCCGTACGCGCTCGACAGCAACGACATGCGCTTCGTGACAGTGCAGGGCTTCAACTCGGGAACGCAGTTCTTCGACTATCTGAAGGATGCGTTCGACGTGCTCTATCGTGAAGGTGATCCGGACGGCCTCGATGCGCCGAAGATGCTGTCGATCGGTCTGCATGCGCGCCTGGCCGGCCGGCCGGCGCGCGTCGCCGCGCTCGAGCGTTTCCTCGATCACGTTCTCGCGCACGAGCATGTGTGGATCTGCCGGCGCGTCGAGATCGCACAGCACTGGCTCGCGGCGCATCCATTCCGCGCGCACCAAGCAGCCTCGACATGATCGAAATCGCCGAACTCAATGTCGCCTCGCCCGCTCGATTCGCTGCGTTGCTGGACGGGATTTTCGAACGTTCGCCGTGGGTCGCGGAAATAGCCGCCGCGGCCCGGCCGTTCCATTCGCGCGAAGATCTTCACGCTGCGCTATGCGCGGTCGTGAACTCGGCAACCCCCGTGGAGCAACTGGCGCTGATTCGCGCGCACCCGGAGCTGGCCGGCCGCGCCGCGATTCGCGCCGAGCTGACGGCTGAGTCGGCGCACGAGCAGCATGGTGCCGGACTCGACGCCTGCACAGCGCAGGAATACGCGCGACTGCAAGAGTTGAACACCGCCTACAACACGCGCTTTGGCTTTCCCTTCATTCTCGCCGTGCGCGGGCACGATCTCGCGTCGATCATCGCCGCGTTTTCGCAACGGCTCGGCAACGACGCCAGAACCGAACGCGCCGAAGCTCTGGCGCAAATCGGTCGCATCGCCGCGTTTCGTCTGGCCGAGCGAATTCACGTCGAGCCCGGTCCGCAGATCATGGCGATGCACGAGCGCCTCGCCGCGTACAGTGAGGACCCAGCCAATCTCACCTGCAGCTATCTGCGTCCCGCGCATCGCCTGACGGCAGCGGCGATCCGCGACTGGATGCTCGGCTCCGGGTTGGACACGCACGTCGATGCAGTCGGCAACGTCGTCGGCCGCTGGCGAAGCGGCACCGCCGGCGCAAAAACGCTTGTCACAGGCTCGCACTACGACACGGTCATCGACGCCGGACGCTACGACGGCCGCCTGGGCATCCTCCTGCCGATCGCGTGCGTCGCTGAATTGCGCCAGCGCGGCGTCGCATTGCCATTCGATCTCGAAATCGTCGCATTCGCCGATGAAGAAGGCGTACGCTTCAAGTCGACCTTACTCGGCAGCAGCGCGTTGGCCGGCAGTTTCGATACGCGCGTGCTCGACAATATCGACGGCGACGGCGTGACCATGCGCAGCGCGATGCGTGATGCCGGCCTGGACCCTGCCGCAATCGGCTCGATCGCGCGGGATCCATCGACACTTGTCGCTTATGTCGAGGTACACATCGAGCAAGGCCCGGTACTGCTCGATGCGGGTAAACCGCTCGGCGTCGTGACATCGATCGCCGGCGGCGTGCGCATGCGTGTGGTGGTCGAAGGGCTCGCCGGCCATGCCGGCACCGTCCCGATGGAATTGCGCCGCGATGCCGCAGCGGCCGCGGCGGAAATGGTGCTCGCGATCGAACGGTCCTGCCGTGGTCAGCCCGGTCTGGTCGGTACAGTTGGCAGGTTTGACGTACCGAACGGAGCGATCAACGTGATTCCCGGACGTTGCGAATTCAGCATCGACATTCGCGCACCGGATGATTCAG
>Ga0105242_10005190_pt1 | contig 10056 bp, 8 predicted proteins | sample KBSM24metaG_FD_81521 | JGI IMG/M metagenome (GOLD analysis project Ga0105242, IMG submission 81521) | Miscanthus rhizosphere microbial communities from Kellogg Biological Station, Michigan, USA - KBS M2-4 metaG | ecosystem: Host-associated > Plants > Roots > Rhizosphere > Soil | place: Michigan... | reverse complement strand
CGGGCGCGTACTCGAGCCCGTGGTAGCGCTTGAGCTTGTGACAGACGGCGGCGCGCAGCTCCGCAATGCCACCCACCTCGGTGTACTTGGTCTGGCCCTTGTCGAGCGCGCGCACCGCCGCATCCTTGATGCGCTTCGGCGTGTCGAAGTCCGGCTCGCCCACGCTGAACGAGATCACGTCGATGCCCTGGGCGCGCATGGCGCGGGCCTTGGCATTCATGGCGAGGGTGGCGGAAGGGACCAGGGTCTTCAAGCGATCGGCGAGCATGGGTACCCTACTTTCTGACGATCTTGACGTATCGCTCGGTCAGGCGCGCCTCCACCACGGGAGGGACCAGGCCGGTGACCGGCGCCCCCAGCGAGGCGACCTCCTTGATGAGGCGGGACGAGATATAGGTGTAGCGCTCGTGCGGCATCATGAACACCGTCTCCACGGTGCCGCGCAGCTTGCGGTTCATGAGCGCCATCTGGAACTCGTACTCGAAGTCCGACACCGCGCGAATGCCGCGCACGATGCAGTCGGCGCCCTCACGGTCGACGAGGTCGATGAGGAGCCCGTCGAAGGACGTGATGCGCATGTGGGTGAGCCCATGCGTGGCCTCGTCGATCAGCTCGAGGCGCTCCTTGACGCTGAAGAGCGGCTCCTTGGACGGGTTGGCCACCACCGCGACGATGAGCTCGTCGAAGATGCGGAGGCTCCGCTCGATGAGGTCGAGGTGTCCGTTGTGCATCGGGTCGAACATCCCCGGATAGACCGCCCGCTTGCCCACGGAGAACCCCCGTCAAGTTGCTGGAAAGGTGGAAAAAGCCTGGGAGAGTTTAGTCAGGGGCGCGAAAGAAAGTCAAGGTGGTGTCCCCGAACCGGCGCGCCTTCCAGCGCGTCAGCACACCTGGAGACTCGGGCGGCGGCGCCTTGGTCCCATGCTGGACCACCACCAGCGCGCCGGGAAGCAGCGCGCCGCCGCCGGCGACCGCCGCGAGCGCCGGCGCGGCGCGCGACGAGTCGTAGGGCGGGTCGGTGAAGACCACCGCGAAGCGCTCGCCCGCGGCGGCCAGGCCTTCGACGGCGCGGCCGGCATCGTCGCGGAGCACCCGCGCGCGGTCCCGCAACCCCAGGCGCTCGACATTGTCGCGGAGGGCGCGGAGCGCCATGGCGTCCTGCTCCACGAACACTGCGGCGGGCGCGCCCCGCGAGAGCGCCTCGATGCCCACGCCCCCCGCCCCCGCGAAGAGGTCGAGAAAGTCGCCGGCCTCCAGATACGGCATGAGGGTATCCAGGCAGGCGATGCGCACCTGATCGGCGGTGGGCCGGGTGGTCCGCCCCTTGGGCGTGACGAGACGCTGGCCCTTGAGCGCGCCGGCAAGCACGCGCATCAGCCGACGCTCGCGAGATCGAGCTTGCCGCGCCAGCGCGCGAGCACGGCCGACCGCAAGGCCCGATGCTCGGGCCGGGCGAGGTCGGGATCCGCCGCCACCAGGGCGAAGGCGTCTCCGCGCGCCTCCTCGAGGAGCGCGCCGTCGCGGAGAAGGTCGGCCACGCGAAAGGCCGGCAAGCCCGACTGGCGGGTGCCGAAGAAGTCGCCGGGACCCCGGATGCCGAGGTCCGCCTCCGCGATGCGGAAGCCGTCGCCGGTCTCCTCCATGGCCGCGAGGCGGCGCCGCGCGTCCTCCGAGGCGCCCTGGCTCATGAGGATGCAGTAGCTCTTCCACTCGCCCCGTCCCACCCGGCCGCGCAGCTGGTGCAGCTGTGAGAGCCCGAAGCGCTCCGCATGCTCGATCACCATCACGCTGGCATTGGGCACGTCGATCCCCACCTCGATGACCGTCGTGGAGACGAGCAGATGGATGGCGCCGCGCCGGAACTCCGCCATCACCGCGTCCTTCTCGGCGAAGCTCATGCGTCCGTGGAGGAGGCCGACCTGGAACTCCGGGAACACCGCCGTCCGCAGCCGCTCCGCCATGGCGGTCGCGTCGCGCAGGTCGAGCACTTCCGATTCCTCCACCAGCGGATACACCACGTAGACTTGCCGGCCCGCCTGCATCTCGGCGCGGAGAAAATCGTACACGCGCGGCCGGCCCTTCTCGTCGCGCACGCCGGTCACGATGCGCTGGCGCCCCGGCGGCATCTCGTCGAGCACCGACACGTCGAGGTCGCCGTACAGCGTGAGCGCGAGCGTGCGGGGAATGGGCGTCGCCGTCATGACCAGCACGTCGGGCGTCTCGCCCTTCCCCCGGAGGACCGCGCGCTGCATCACGCCGAAGCGGTGCTGCTCGTCCACCACCGCGAGGCCGAGACGCTGGAAGCCCACCGCCTTCTGGACCAGCGCGTGCGTGCCGACGACGCAGCCCACGGCGCCCGCGCGCAGCGCCGACAGCCGCTCGCGGCGGGCCTTGCCGCGCGTGGCATTGGTCAGGAGCGTCACCGTCACCCCGAGCGGCGCCAGGATCCGCTCGAGGGTGAGCGCGTGCTGCTCGGCGAGGATCTCGGTGGTCGCCGTGAGATCAGCCAGATAACCGGCCTCGACCGCGGTGACCATGGCCAGGCAGGCCACCACCGTCTTGCCCGACCCCACGTCACCCTGAAGGAGCCGGTTCATCGGGTATGGCGCCGCCATGTCGGCGCGGATCTCCTTCCACACGCGCTCCTGGGCGACGGTGAGCGAGTAAGGCAGGGCCGCCTGCAGCCGGCGGGCGAGATCCCCCGCGGGGCGGAGCGCCACGCCGGCGCGCCGTCCTTCCCGGCGCCGGCGGATGGCGAGTCCGAGCTCCAGGAGGAAGAAGTCGTCGAAGACCAGGCGCCGCATGCCCGCCACGCGCTCGGCCTCGGTGGCGGGGAAATGCCCCGCGCGCAGCGCCTCGCCGATGGGCAGGAGCCGGCGGCGGGCCCGGATCGCCTCCGGCAGCGGCTCTGGCAAGGCGGCCGCATGCGCGTCGACCAGGCGCTTGAGCAGGGATCGGAGCGGCCGCTGGGGGAGCCCGCCGGTGAGCGGATACACCGGCACCAGCCGCCCGGTGTGGATCGTCTCGTCCTCGGCGTCCTCGACGATCTCGTAGTCGTCCACGCGCATCTCGAGCGCGCCGCTCCCGCGATTGGGCGGCTGGATCTTGCCGTGGACGATGAGGCGCTGCCCGCGCGAGAAGACGCGGGCGAGGTAGGGCTGGCGGAACCAGACCGCGCGGAGAAACCCGGTGGCGTCTCGCAGGGTGACGAACAGCGGGACCTGGGGACGGCCACGCGGCGGCGGGCTCACGCCGGCGATGGTCCCCGCGCAGGTGCGTGGCTCGGGCCCCACCGTCAGTCGGCCCAGCGGGGTGAGCTGGCTCCGGTCCTCGTGGCGATTCGGGAGGTGCAACAGGGCGTCGGCCACCGTGATCAAGCCCAGCCTTTCAAGCAACTTGGCGCGCTGGGGGCCCACGCCCTTGACGAACTGAAGCTGCGTATCGATGCCGGTGGGCCCCGCCGCGGACGCGGAAGGAGCGGCTACCGGGCGCTGCCGCCTCATGGCCAATCGGTTGCCTCGCTCTCGGCCCCCATGCTATAAAAGGGCGCCGCATCCGACAACCTCGTCGGGACCCTGTCAGCTGACACTACGAAGGAGCCGGTATGCCTCAGCGCTGTGACCTCTGCGGGAAGGGCCCCCATGTCGGCCACAAGATCAGCCATGCGCACAATGTCACCTCTCGCCGCTGGTTGCCCAATCTCGTGAACCTGCGCGGGCTCGTGAAGGGCCGTCCCCAGCGCATGCGCGTCTGCACCCGGTGTCTCAAGGCCGGCAAGGTGGTCAAGGTCCTCTAGAAACGAAAACGGGGGGCAAGCCGCCCCCCGTCTCCGACCAGCTCAGCACAGGAAGTAAGTAAGAGTCCCGGTGGGAGGCCGCCACCCCCCACCGCTCAGCACGAAGCAAACTTACTTCTTCTTCTTCTTGGCCGCCTTCTTCTTCGCCATGATAGCGTCACCTCCTTTCGTGTGCGTTCCTCGGCGCTCCTTACTTGCGCTTCCCCTTCTTCACCGCCTTCTTCTTGGCACCCTTCTTCGCGGCCTTGCGCTTTTTCATGGTTGGTCACCCCCTCTCGCCCTGCTCAGTACCCCATCGCCTCGCGCCGCAGATGGGCGGCTTGCTCCCGGCCGCGGCGCTCGTAGTGATAGAGGTCCACGTACAGCTGGGGGAGGCAGACGACCGGCAGGCCCCCCTTGGTGATCGGGGCGTAGAAGACGCCCTCGTCATAGGGCTCGAGCAGGTTCACATTGCCTTCCCCCTCGGCGGGCCGGAGCCCGAGCCCCCGCACGATGGGCGCGGGATCGCCTTCCAGATAGCAGTGGATGGCGGGGAATCGCACGCTGGGCGCCACGAGGGCCGCTCCCGCATGCAGCGTGAACGCGTAGCGGCGGCCTTCCGCGTGGCACGCGCGCGCCACCTCGGCCACCAGCTTGCGGGTCATCCGCTCGGCGGAAAAGCACGCCTCCACCCGATTTCGCCGGTGGGTATAGGCTTCGCGCCAGCCCTCGAGCAGGTCACCCGGCCGGCTCAGCCGGAACCGCTGATGCTCGTCGCGCTCGACCCAGGAGAGGTCCTCCAGCCGCTTCACCACGTTGTGCGCATGCCCCAGGCTGACGTCGGCGCTCTTGGCCAGCTCCTCCAGCCGCCAGGCATGCTGAGGATCGACGAGAAGGACCCGCGTGACGCGCGTGGCCCGAGGCGCGAACAGCGAGCGCAGCGGCCGCGTCGAGGGTCGCAGGTTCGGCTTTCCGTCCTTCTCGATCAGGACGTGATCGAAGGACAGGTAACAGTTCCCCGAGAGATCTAGATAGCCCAGGCCGCTTCGCTTGAGCAGCGCGGCGCTCTGAGGGCTCACATAGTCGGCGACGACGATGGGATAGGCCACCGGCAGCTCTCGTCGGACGTCAGCAAGCCGGGTGATGGTCTCCCGGATCTGACGCGGTTGTCCGACGGAACTGCTTTCGACGATCAGGGTCGGCTCGGCGGTTCCCATCTTGAATCGCACCATGAGATCAACAGTTTGGGATCCGACAGCGTAGTCGGACTGCTCCTGCCAACCTGTTGCCCGGGGGAACAGCTCCTTGAGCCGCTGCCCGGCGAACTGCTTGATGTTGCCCGATTTAGCCATCGTTTCACTTGTTCCATATGTTTCAGCGTCTGCTGAAACAATACAAACAGACGAAAGCCAAGTCAAGCAAAATTCGGGCAGGAATGGCGGGTGGCGCGCTACGAACCCTGCTCGATGTCGTCCATGGTCTCGTCGTCGAGACCGAAGTAGTGACCCACCTCGTGGATCACCACGTCGCGGACGAGCTCGGCCATCTCCTCGGGGTCCGCGCAGTCCTCCTCGATGGGCCCCTGGTAGATGTGAATGGTGTCGGGCAGGACATTGCCGTAGCCGGAATCGCGCCGGGTGAGGTCGATGCCTCGGTAGAGGCCATAGAGGGTGTCCGGTGGCTCGACGCCCATCTCGGTGAGGGTGGCCGCGTCCGCCCAGTCCTCCACCACCACGGCCACATTGGCGATCCGCTCGCGGAAGTGGCGGGGCAGGCGCCGCAGGGCCCGCTCCACGAGGGCCTCGAACTGGGCGCGGGTCATGGGAGAAGCGCGAGGGGGCTAGAGCCCCCTGACACGCTCGACGTTGAAGACGTCCTTGACCTCGCGAATGGCCTGGAGAATGGCCTGGAGCTGCTTGAGGTCCTCCACCTCGACCACGAAATGATTGATGCCCTTGCGGTCGTCGGTGACGGTGATGTCCGCCTTGGTGATATTGCCGTGGCAGGACGAGATCGCGGCGGTGATCTCGGCCAGGAGGCCGGGCCGGTCGCGCTCGATGTACACCGCGATGCGCACCGGCCGGGTGGCGGGCTCGCTGCCCTCCCACTCCACCGCCACGATGCGCTCCTTGTCGAGCACGTTCTTGGCCACGGTGAGGCAGTCGCGGGCGTGCACGGTGAGGCCGCGGCCGCGCGTGATGAAGCCCACGATGCCGTCGCCCGGCACCGGCGCGCAGCACTTGCCGAAACGAACCAGGATGTCGTCCACCCCGCGAATGCGCACCGCGCCGTCGCTCTTGCGGGGCGCCTTGTGCGGCGTCCGGGGCTCGATGGGGTCGTGCACGGCGCCGGGCGCGACCCGCCCCAGCACCTGCTGCACCGAGGTCTTCCCGTACCCGATGGAGGCCACCAGATCGTCCACGGAGGGGAAGCCGAGCTCGGCGATGACCTTCCGCATCTCGTCCCCGCCCAGGAGGCTGGAGGGGGACAGGCGATACTTCTTCGCCTCCCGCTCGAACAGCTCGCGTCCCAGCTCCAGGGAGCGCGCGCGCTCCTCCACCTTGAGCCCCTGGTTGAGCTTGGCGCGCGCGCGGTTCGACTTGACGATCTTGAGCCAGTCGCGGCTCGGGTGCTGGGCGGGCGACGCCACCACCTCGACGATGTCGCCCTGGCGGAGGGTATAGCGGAGCGGCACCAGCTTGCCGTTGACCTTGGCGCCCACGCAGTGGTGGCCGACGTCGGTGTGCACGGCGTAGGCGAAGTCGATGGGCGTGGCCCCTTCCGGCAGCGCCTTGACGTCGCCCTTGGGGGTGAACACGTAGACCTCGTCCGGGAACAGATCGAGGCGGACGGTGTCGAGGAACTCCTTCGGATCCGTGACTTCCTTCTGCGACTCCATGAGCTGCCGGAGCCAGGTGAAGGCGTCGTCGAACTTGTCCCGGTCGTTCCGGCGCTCCTTGTACAGCCAGTGGGCGGCGATGCCTTCCTCGGCGATGCGGTGCATCTCGAGCGTGCGGATCTGGATCTCCACCGGGTCGCCCTTGGGGCCGATCACGGTGGTGTGGAGCGACTGGTACATGTTGACCTTGGGCATCGCGATGAAGTCCTTGAAGCGTCCGGGCACCGGCTTCCACAGCGAGTGGATCACGCCGAGGGCGCCGTAGCAGTCCCGCACGGACTTCGTGATCACGCGGACGGCGGTGAGGTCGTAGATCTCGTCGAACTCGCGCCCGCCCTCGTGCATCTTCTTCCAGATGGAATAGAAGTGCTTGGGCCGTCCGGCGATGCGCACCTCGATCCCCACCTCGCCCAGCTTGTCCTGGAGGATGGCGATGAGCTGGTTGATCTCGTTCTCGCGCTCGAGGCGGCGCTTGGCCACCCGCCGCATCAGCTCCTGGTAGTCCTCCGGGTTCATCACCCGGAGCGCCAGGTCCTCGAGCTCGGCCTTGACCTTGGCCATGCCGAGGCGGTGGGCGAGCGGGGCGTAGATGTCGAGGGTCTCCTGGGCGATCTTCTTGGCCTTCTCCCCCGGCAGGTAGTCGAGGGTCCGCATGTTGTGGAGGCGGTCGGCGAGCTTGATCATGAGCACGCGGATGTCGCGCGCCATCGCCACCACCATCTTGCGGAAGTTCTCGGCCTGGCGCTCCTCGCGCGAGGAAAAGGCCAGCTTCCCGATCTTGGTCACCCCGTCCACCAGCTCGGCGATCTCGGCCCCGAACTCCCGCTCGAGGTCGTCCTTGGTGGTGTGGGTGTCTTCCAGGACGTCGTGGAGGAGGCCGGCGGTGACCGTGGTCACGTCCATCTTGAAGTTGACGAGGAGGCCGGCGACCTCGAGGGGGTGGGAGAGGTACGGCTCGCCGGAAGCCCGCTGCTGCCCATGGTGCGAGCGCTCCGAGAACCGGTAGGCGCGCTGGACGAGCTCCAGGTCAGCGGTTGGCTGATACTTGGGGATCTCGTCGATCAGCGTCTGGAGCTGGGTCAACCCGTACCCTCCCTAGGTTGACCACTGATTTTGCCACCAAAATCAGGCTTTTGCTATCACTTTCTTGGGACGGCGCATCTTGCCCTCCACCCACTCCGTCCACTCCACCACCAGGGCCCCGGCGATGAAGATGGTGGAATAGGTGCCCGTGACCACCCCCACCGTCAGGACGAAGGCCAGGTCTTCCAGCACCTTCCCCCCGAACAGGTAGAGGACCACGGTGGAGAAGAAGACGGTCAGGGCGGTCAGCACGGTCCGGGAGAGGGTCTCGTTGATCGCCCGGTTGATCTGCTGGGCGAAGGGCTCGGCCCGGCGGCCTCCCTTCCCCCGGTTCTCCCGGACCCGGTCATAGGCGACGATGGTGTCGTTGACGGAGTAGCCGATGATGGTGAGGAGCGCCGCGAGGACGGGCAGCGACATCTCGCGATCGGTCAGGGACATCGCCGCCAGGCAGACGAGCACGTCGTGGATGATGGCCGCCACCGAGGCCACCCCGCCCTTCACGTCGAAGCGGAAGGCGATATAGAGCAGGATCCCCGCCATGCTGACCAGCACCGCGTAGATGGCCTGGAGCTGCAGATCGCGACCCACGTGCGGACCCACGAACTCCACGCGCCGGACCTCGGGCGCGCCCAGGGTCGCGTCCTTGGCCAGCGCGCCCCGGACCTGGGCGGTGACTTCCTCCACCGAGGCATTCTGGAGCGGCAGCCGGAGGATGAATTCACGCGGGTCCCCGAACTCCTGGATCACGCTCTCGCCGAGCTTGATCCCATCCAGCGCGGTCCGGATCCGTTCCACCGGCACCGGCTTCTCGAAGCGCACCTGGATGAGGGTGCCGCCGGAGAAGTCGATGCCGTACCGGAGGCCGCCCTTCATTGCCATGGAACCGATCCCGACCAGGATGAAGGCGATGGACAGCAGGTAGGCCCAGCGGCGCCGGCCGATGAAATTGTAATTCGGGTCGTGGAAGAGCTGGATCATATCGACAGGGCCTCGTGCTTGCGGGAGCCCATGTAGAGCAGGTCGAACACCAGCCGCGTGAAGAAGACCGCGGTGAACAGGCTGGCCGCGATCCCGATCATGAGCGAGACCGCGAAGCCCTTCACCGGCCCGGTGCCGAACTGGAAGAGGATGAGCCCCGACACCAGCACGGTGACGTGGGTGTCGATGACGGTCTTGAACGCGCGCGAGAAGCCGGCGTCGATGGCGGCGCGCACGGTCTTCCCCGCCCGCAGCTCCTCGCGGATCCGCTCGAAGATGAGGATATTGGTGTCCACCGCCATGCCGATGGTCAGCACGATGCCGGCGATGCCGGGCAGGGTGAGGGTGGCCTGGAACGCCGCCATCGCGGCGAGCAGGATGAGCAGGTTGAGGCCCAGCGCGAGATCGGCGATGAGGCCGGACACCCGGTAGTAGATCAGCATGAAGAGGACCACCACCGCGCCCGCGGCGAGGGTGGACCAGATGCCGCGCTGGATGGAGTCGGCGCCCAGCGACGGCCCCACCGTGCGCTCCTCCAGCACCTGGACCGGCGCCGGCAGCGCGCCCGCCCGCAGCACGATGGCGAGGTCGGTGGCTTCTTCGCTGGTGAAGCCCCCGGTGATCTGCGCCTGCCCCGAGGGAATCCGCTCGCGAATGACCGGCGCGGAGTGGATATTGCCGTCGAGCACGATGGCCAGCCGGCGGTTCACATTGGCCTCGGTGAGCTCGCCGAAGGCCCGCGCGCCCGCGGAGTTGAACTCCACCGAGACGTAGGGCTCGCTGGTGTTCTGGTCGATGGACACCCGCGCGTTGGCCAGATCGGCGCCGGTGAGCAGGGTCTTCTTCTGGACCACGTAGGGGACCTTGCGCTCCTGCTTGGTCTCGCGGTCCACCCGCTTCTGATAGAGAAGCTCGTCGCCGTCGGGCACGCTCTCGCGCGCCGCCCGCTCCGGGTCCACCTTCTCGTCGATCAGCTTGAACTCGAGCAGCGCGGTCTTGCCGATGAGCGCCTTCGCTCGCTCGGGATCCTGCACGCCCGGGAGCTGGACGAGAATGCGATTGTCGCCCTGCTGCTGGATGGAGGGCTCGGCCACGCCGAACTGGTCCACGCGATTGCGGATGGTCTCGAGACCCTGTCGGACGGCCAGCTCCTTCAGCTGGCTGATGTCCTTCGGACGCATGGCGAGGACGAACCGGCCCGCCGCCTGATCCGGCTCCTTGATCTCGAATGCCGTCAGCTCCCCCGCCGCGGTCTGGGCGGTGCTCCACGCCTGGGCGGAGGCCAGCTCCACCACCAGCTCCGCCGCGCCGCGCCGCT
>Ga0105242_10005188_pt1 | contig 10057 bp, 8 predicted proteins | sample KBSM24metaG_FD_81521 | JGI IMG/M metagenome (GOLD analysis project Ga0105242, IMG submission 81521) | Miscanthus rhizosphere microbial communities from Kellogg Biological Station, Michigan, USA - KBS M2-4 metaG | ecosystem: Host-associated > Plants > Roots > Rhizosphere > Soil | place: Michigan... | reverse complement strand
TTCTGGGTTATTTATATTTAATGTGGTAGTTGTATTTGTTTTTTTATCTGCAGGAATAACAGTAGCCCGAGATATTTTATTCTTGATATCATTTTGCGTAATTTTTTTGATAAATTGTTGGTCTAAAAGATGTGAACTATTATTTTTTACTTTTTGAAGATGATGTATTATCCATTGCCTTGTATAAGCAGTATGTCCTTTCTTTGCTGCATATGCCAAAGAAGCTATCCATATAAAACTTACAAACTGACGGTCTTCCGTCTGGGGTGTCATAAGGTGTTCAAAATGATCATAATTCTTCTGGGATCGTCTATTGTTATTGCGATAATATTCATCTGTTGTCATATCAATTCTTGCTAAAGTTGCTGCTATTGCTAAAGGGGTTATAAGTAATAAGCGCACTATGGCATTGTTACGGATACTTTTATTGTGGGCAATAAGAGTATTGAAAGATTCAGGCATGATTTTTGAAAAATTAAATGTGGATGCAAATTCATTTTTTAAAGCGTCTTGAGCGGGCTGAGTGAATTTTTTGAACATACTGAATGTATTACTGCTTACAACACTAAGAATAAGAGCAGATAATAATAGTTTTTTTTTGATCATAATGTATCCTTTTGAGTATAATAGAGATGATTTTATTTTATTAGTAATACTACTATAACCGCGGAGAATGTCAAATTGAAACAATTGATGATTAAAGCTTAATTTTTTTCCAATTTTTCCTTTAATATTGACTCTTTCATTCCCAAATGAGTAAGAACATAAGGGAAAGGGGGATGAAATGAGAAAAATTTTTTTGATTGCAAGCAGTATTGTTTTGTTATTTGTTGGGCTGAGATCATATTCAGCCCTTATTTTTTCTATTAAAAATCATGTATGTTCAGCCGGCGAACTTCTTTCTCCTGAGTATGTTTTATCAATTTCTCGTTATATTTCTGATGAGGCGCATAAAAATATTGCCCATCAGATTTTTGTTACACAACTAAAAAATGTATTTCCTGTTATTAAAAAAGTAGAAATTTCTTTTCGGCCATCAGGGCCTCTTGTAATGATAGAACCACATGAGCCAATCTGTTCTGTTAATGATTTATTTGTTTTTACTTCAAATAAATCATTACTATCGAAGGCAATTTTTTCTCAAGAGGTTATTGAGAAAATACCAGCAGTATCAGTTGCAAGTAATACTATTGACACGAGTGCACAGCTCTTATTTGATATATTTGATGCATTGCCATTTAATTTTAATAATTTTTATAATCTTGATTGTATTAAAGAACATTGCATACGATTAGTTGATAGAAATAGTCCACAATTTATGATTCTGAGTACTGGTGAGCAAAAAAATTATCAACGGTTGTTTGCACAATGTGAGTTTATTAAACAAAGTCTCAGTGATCGTGGTGCATTCGATAAGGGTATTGAATGGATAGCAGATGCTCGTTTTGCTCACTATATTATTGCTTATAAGGCATAAAAAGGGGGATGGTTATGGCGAGACTTATTAAAGATAATATAATTGCTTCAATTGATGTTGGTACGACAAAAATTTGTGTGCTTATTGCACGAAAAATGGGTGATCAGTTGGAAATTATTGGCATAGGAAAATCACCGTCTCATGGCTTACAAAAAGGTGTAGTTGTTGATATTGCAAAGACTGTTAATGCTATTGCCTATGCGGTAAAAGAAGCAGAGATGATGGCAGAAATGCCAATAGATTTGGCGTATATTGGTATTTCTGGTGGACATATCAATTCTGTTAATTCAAGTGGCGTTGTTCCTATTAAAAATGGCCAAATTAAACAATCTGATGTGACTCGCGTGTTGGAAGCAGCGCAGGCAATTTCTATTCCTGAGGGGCGTCAAATTTTACATGTATTACCACAATATTTTGTTATTAATGGTACCGATCACGTTCATGATCCTGTTGGCATGCATGCAGTACGCCTTGAGGTGTATGCGCATATTATTATGGGATCAGTATCGTCAGTTCAAAATTTACTTAATTGTTGTCAGAGTGCAGGTGTCCAAGTGGCTGATATTATTTTAGAGCAGCTTGCATCTGCCGATGCCGTGTTGAGTGAAGATGAGCGTGAGTTAGGAGTTGGTGTTATTGATATTGGTGGTGGTACTTCGGATGTAGCATTTTATAAAAATAGTACCGTACGCCATACAATGGTATTGCCAGTAGCGGGCAATCACGTAACTAATGATATAGCTATTGGTTTACGTATCATGAAAAATGAAGCAGAGCGCGTGAAAAAAAGATATGGTTTTGCCGTCAGTAATCTTATTGAAAGTGAAGAACTTGTTGAAGTTGAAATGATTCAAGGGGAGGATCTTCAAGTTATTCGACTTTCAGATCTTGTGCTTATTATTGAGTCACGCATGAGAGAGTTATTTATGTTGGTTAATAATGAGATAAAACAGTATCATTTGCAACAGTTTATGACTAATGGCATTGTGTTAACCGGCGGAGGTTCATTGTTAACTGGCGCACGAGAATTGGCGGAAGAAATTTTTGATTGTCCTGTGCGTATTGGAAAGCCGCGAGTATTATTTGATTTGGTTGAAACATTGCAAAGTCCTTTGTATGCAACAGGGTATGGTTTATTGGTTCATGTGCTTAATAATGAAAAAAAGATAAAAATGCATCTGAAAGAGGAGCCATTGAGTCGACGTGTTCTTGAGCGAATGAAACTGTGGGTGTCAGACTTTTTTTAATAGTAAAAGTATACAATCTTTAAAGGGGTCCCCGACGAAGTTGGGGTTAAAAACTATGGGTATCGGATTTTTTTTAAAACTATAAGGAAAATAATGATAGATTTTGAACAAGAATCACTGTATCGTCAAAAATCAATGGTCTCAATCAAAGTTATTGGTGTTGGCGGTGCTGGCGGCAATGCGGTTAATAGTATTATAGAATCAGGGTGTCAGGGAATTGGTTTTGTTGTTGCTAATACTGATGCACAAGCATTAGAGTTTTCTAAAGCGCAACATAAAATACAAATTGGTGTTAAGTCAACAAAAGGGTTGGGGGCGGGGGCAAATCCAGAGATTGGAAAACGAGCAGCGGAAGAAGATTTAGATAAAGTAATGGATGCGATTAGTGGCGCAGACATTGTCTTTATTGTTGGTGGAATGGGTGGTGGTACTGGTTCTGGTGGATTACCGGTTATTGCGCGTGCATTGCGTGAAAAAGGAATTTTATCAATAGCCATTGTAACTCGTCCATTTTTATTTGAAGGTAAACGTCGTGCTGCCGTTGCAGATGCGGCAATAGAACGTCTTAAGCAGGATGTTGATACATTAATTGTCATTCCTAATCAAAAGTTGCTTGAAGTTGTTGATCAGCATGTTTCTATGATTGATGCTTTTGCATTAATTAATGATGGCGTTTTAAGTCAATCAGTACGAGGCCTTTCTGATATTATCACCAATCCAGGGCATATTAATGTTGATTATGCTGATATTCGTACCATTATGAAAGATCGTGGATTGGCAGTGATGGGTACGGGAAAGGCATCAGGTGTTGGTCGAGCGCGTGAAGCTGCTTTACAGGCAATATCATCACCATTACTTGAAAATATGAGTGTTGTTGGTGCTCACGGTGTTCTTTTGAATATTACTGGCGGTAAGGATCTTGGTTTGCATGAAATTAGTGAAGCTGCATCAATTGTCTATGAACAAGCCCATGAAGATGCAAATATTATTATTGGATCAGTTATTAATGAAAATTTACATGATGAAGTTATTGTTACCATTATTGCAACTGATTTCGAGCGGCAACAGATAAAAGAAGAAATGAAAATTGAGCCAATTGCACACGAATCAAGTATATATATTCATGAGCCTATGATATCACCAGTTATTGAACCAGTTGTTACACCGCTTCCATTGGTGACGTCAATTGAAATGGCGGCAACAGAAGAAAAAAATACATTTAGCGGTGCAATAGACTCCAAAGATCTTGATATACCAACGTTTATGCGGCAAAAGAGTGAATAGTTATTAATTGCAAAAAGTAGGAGACGGGTTAATAATCATCTCCTACTTTTGATATTTTAAGAAAAGAGTAGATTAGCAAGCGTTTAATATCTGTTGGTATTGGCACTAAAATAAATTGATTCAATATAGACAGGAAAGAAAGACATTTATTTTTTGTATCAAGTTTATACGCGCCTATGCCCAATGTGGTGTCAAAAATTTCAAATGGAACCTGCAATGCTAAGCATGTATCTTTCATGGCAATTATAATTTCTTTGCCATTAGAGGAAAATGTTATTCGACTATAGGTGGTGGGAGAATATTCTATTTTGGTATATTGTTCAGGCAGTTCACTAATAGCAATTAGATTCCGTGTTTCAGCATTCCAATATTCTATTGATTTACCTAAAGAAGGAATAATAGCTAGAATATGATTGGTTGGATCAAAATCTATAGCGTCTATTTTATCATAACGGGAGCAAGATTCTTCGATAAGATAATTTATTTTTTGAGATTGTGTATCAAAAATAGCGCATGATCCGTGCATATCGCATAATCCGATTAATTTTCCCGATGGGCTATATTTACCAGATGTAAAATAGCTACTAAGGTTAAAAAGCAGTTTATTTGTTGGTAGGGTATAGATGGAACCATAGGGAGTTATATATTGTTTTTTTGTTGTATTAAAAGAGAGAGCGTATATTAAAATAGCATTGTCATCTGTTGTGCTAAAGACAGGAATTTTTCCTGTTTCATTGGGTATTGTGGTTTTCAATATTCTTTCTCCTGTTGATGTATTATAAATGCTTAAATGATTTTTGCTAGGTTTTTGTACATTTATATAGGATAGTGCTAGCTTAGTTCCATTGTTATTGAGAGCAATATGCTGATAGTTGCTAAATTTGTTATGTTGTATTAATTGAAAAATTTCTTTATTAGTAGAATAATCCCAGATGCTACAGCCGCTTGGATATGATATTGCAATGTGGTTATGTGTAATAGACAGAATTGATAGAGCATCATTTATGGCAATAGTGGCAATAATTTTTGCTGGTTGAGGCTTTGGTTTGTTGTTATTTATTGCACAGAATGATGATGTGTTGGCAGCGAGTAGTAATAGTGTGTAAAAATTGATTTTTTTTGTCATGATGTCCTTTTTCTATAAAAATTAATACGTGGTGAAGGAATATTTGTGTGCAACCAAAAGATTGTGTACGAGATACCGTATAACATCTAGTGGTAGGTCGCTCATTCTGTTTAAAAAACAAAAAGTAAAGATACATTTTTGTTGTGTATCGGGTAGATACTGTGCATCAAATGGAATTTTTATAACATAACATTGTCGTAGATCGGTAAGAATAAGTTTGGTCCCATCAGGTGAAAAATTCATCAGTTCCTGATAGTTGCTATTACATTGTAGAAAGCTTCTGGTTATACAATAGGATTGATCAAGAAGGATCGCGGTAATAAGTTTGTGTGTGTGTACATTCCAAAACTTTATCTTATTGTCTGCAGCGGTAATAGTAGCTAGAATATCGCTGTTGGGAAGAAATTTCATTACCATTGTAGTAAATTCATTTGCTTTAATTAAAATATTTTCTGCTTTTAATACGGTATTAACAACGTAAATGCTATTATCCCTACAGTCGAAAACAATAATATTTTCATTTTTATTACATGTACTTTGATAGATTCTATTTTTTTCCTCGAGAAATGTGTAAAAAGGTGTTATTATATTGTCACAAATTTTTACTATGTTTTTATGAGAAATGCACGTTAATGCATTAGTATTTTGATGGGACACAATACTATTTAAGCGGCTATTTTGGTATATAAAAGCGTGATTGAATCGTATGGCTTGATTGGTATTGTTTTTGTAGTTAATTGAAATAAGATTGAGAGCATGACCAACCATGAAAAGTGTATCGCCGTTTGAGTTAAAGACTGGTTGATTATAGAATTGTGGAACGTTGTCTTGCCATAATATATTTCCGTGTGGTATTTCATAAATTTTTAAATAATTGTTTCTTCGCATAACTGCAAGTTTATTCTTTTGTTGATTGATGCTTGTTATGGTAGATACATTTTCTTTTTCATACTCTGCAAGAACTGTAGTAATTGTATTGGTATTTGTGTCATAAATAACATGCTTGTCTGCGCCTATTATTATAATTTCATTGTTATTGTTGAGGTAGAATGTTGATATAGGATTTTTTATAACGGTAATGGTCTGAATAATTTCTGCTTGGTGAGTAGTTGAGGTAGGATTTTTTTCCATTGCAAGGCATAGTGGTGTAAAAATAATTAAGATTTTTGTAAAAAAGTATATATTTTTTTTCATTAATATTTTTCCTATTTTTTGCTGCTAAAAGTTATTTATTCTTGCAAATCGTTGCAGTATTATAACATTTATTATGCGGCAATAGAAGCTTAAAATGGGGCCTTTTTACAAAACACTGTTTCTATGTTACGGTGATTATTGATAATATAGTGGAGTTTAACCTCAGATAGTGTGAAAGGATTTTTATTATGCACAAGAGGAATATAAGATTTTTTGTGGTTCCATTATTGATTTCATCATGCTTTAGCAATAGTCATGCATGGAATGATCAGAATTCATTTGCTCAAAGTTTAATTACTGGTATATGTGTAGTAGGAGCAGCGGTTGGTGCAGCAGCAGTGGTAGATTGGTGTTTTTCTGAGACTGATGAACAATTAATTGCGCGTTTTGACCGTGAATGTTGTGATGCTGATTCTCAGTATAAAGATCTTATGGGTTATGTAGAGAAATCATATGGAATATATGCGTTTCCGGTGGACTCCGTGACATTGTTTAGGAATTATTCTGAAGTAACGCTCTATGAACTTGCGACAGCAGTCGTTAATAGCGGAACATCATTGTATACGTATCGATACAATGTAATGGCAGTAAAAAATAGATTACAATCTTCAATGAATACACTGCGTAAACGTATCTACAATCTTGAAAGAAAAAATTGTAGCCCTGATGAGTTGAGAAGGTTGCAGAGCATGCGCTCACTATTTCGTAATGCTGAAAAATTGCTCTATCATATTGTTTTTTTTGCTGATTATCTTGAGCATCATAAAAGTTATTGTAATCTCTATGACGCTGTTACCATGATACGCAATAGTTATACTCATTGTTTTACTATCATTGAACAAGAGTTGTACCCAGAAATTAATTTAAAAAATAGTATTGTTTATGCTATTGGGGGTCGTTATCCATTCATAAAATTTGTAAAAACTATTAAATCAGATATTTCTCATCTTCAATCAAATATTAATTCTCTTGCATATAATTACGAGACGGGAAGGCGTTACGCTACCATTACTCTTAACCAGCTTATGTGGATGAAAGACGTTGTGATGGCGGATGCGCGATATGCACAAGAATGTTATCAACGAGAGCAAGAACGTCTACAACAGTTGCAGTTGCAAGCAATGGAAGCCCAGGCGCGTGCTGAACTTGCTCGGGTTAATGCGTTGTGTGAGCAGAATAGACTTTTGCGACAGCGTAATTATTTAAAACAGCAGGAACTATGCAATAACAGCCATTCTGGATCTGATGTGACGTTGATTGTCAATGTAATGTAAGACAATAGATATATATTTATATATTTTTTGATTTAAAAAAATGCCGTAAGATAAATCCTTGCGGCATTTTTGTTGCTAAAAAGCTAAACTATTTTGTTGCAATAGTGTGTTGCGGAGGAAAAATATTGTGTATCATGAGTTATATGCATTGTTTTAATGGAGACGCTATGAATAACAAGAGAAAATTTTTTTGTGCTTTTGCGGTAATGATGATTAATAGTGGATTTGCTATGGAGAATGATCAGAATAATCAACAACTAACGGGATTAGAATGGGTTATATCTTGTTTTCCGACGAAAGAGTCTATTGAGCAAAGCTATGATACCGCATATAAAATATTACAACCTCTTGCGGTGAGTATATATACTACAACAAAAATACAGTTTTCTGATGATGAAGCATTTAAGAAATTAGGATATCCAATCGATGATAAAGAGGCGCAAGAGGAGATGAAAAGAAATTTAGATAATTACAAACGCTTTATGGATTTAAAAAAACAGTTGTTTGAATCAAATGTAGATTTTAAAGAGAAAAATGTGTCAGACATTTACAACAATCTTAATTGTTTTATTGAACGAAGAAAAGCATATATTGAGCGAGCGGCTGCGTGTTTACCAAATCGTCTTGATGGAATTGCTTTAGCACAGCACTGTTTAAAATATCATGATAATGGAGATGTGATGACTGCGCCAACTAAAAATATAATTTCTGGATTTATAAGCTCTAAAGAGCGATCTCAAAATGAAGCACATGCAATTTTTGTTGTATCCCAAAAAGATGATGTTAAATAAGGCAAGTTCGTGTTAAATAAGGAAGTATGTAATGAAGCGTGTTCATCCTGTTGCGTTAGTAATTCTTGATGGTTTTGGTTATTCTCCAGAATCACGGTATAATTCAATTGCGCATGCGAACATGCCTCATTTTAATTATTGGTGGCAGCATTATCCCCATGCGTTGTTATGTGCAGCAGGGAAATTTGTTGGATTGCCCGATGATTTACATGGTAATTCTGAAGTTGGACATTGTACCATTGGCGCAGGAAGAATAGTTGATCAACCCATAAAAATATGGCGTAAAAGTATTGAAGATGGTTCTTTTGCGCATAATATTATTATGATTGAACAATTTAAAAAACTATGTGATGCAGGTGGTGCGTTACATATAATGGGGTTGCTATCTGATGCAGGTGTGCACGCGCATGAAAAAGAGATCTATGCAACAATTGCGGCAGCTGCAGCGAGTGGGATAAAAAAAATTATTATACATCCATTTTTGGATGGTCGTGATGCGCCACCACAATCAGCATATAGTTATATGCATCGTCTTGTTGAATATATAAAACATTATAATACTGCAAGCAGTCAGGTAATTATAGGATCAATTCATGGACGTTTTTATGCTATGGATCGTGATGGCAATTGGGATAGAATAGAAAAAAGTTATCGTGTATTAACGTGTCAAAAACATGCTGAGCCAGATGAAGCGTGGGAAAAAGTGCTTGAGCGCAATTATGCACAGGGTATTACTGATGAATTTATTCCACCAACACGGCTTTGCATTGATGGCATTATACATAATGGTGATGGAATATTTTTTTGTAATGTACGTCCTGATCGTGCGCGTGAATTGACGCGATGTTTTGTTCAGCCACATGATGGTGTGAAATTTACTCATTTTATTCTTAAGCCGCTTATTCTTACCTTTTTTGTTACGCCAATAGAATATGATGTATTATTGCCTACGACAGTGCTATTTTCAAGAGAGCCACTGTATAATACACTTAAAGACGTTCTTGCTGCACATAATAAAACTATTTTTACCATTGCTGAAACAGAAAAATATGCGCATGTTACGTATTTTTTTAGAGGTGAAAATGAAGATGTTGTTTCAACTGAAACGCGGACGATGATACCTTCATTGCATGTAGATAGTTATCGTGATTTTCCTGAAATGTCAGCAGCGGGTATTACTCTTGCAGTTTTAAATTCGCTACAAACTGCTCCATATGATTTTTACTTGATTAATTATGCTAACGCAGATATGGTTGGGCATTCAGGTGATTTTGATGCAACAATAAAGGCAGTAGAGTTTCTTGATACGCAATTGCAGATGGTATATGAAGAGATTGTACAAAAAAATGATGGTACATTGTATATCATGTCAGATCATGGCAAAGCAGAACAGATGTTTGATGAATCAACAGGCCAACCATACACAGCTCATACAAGTAATGTAGTGCCATTCATTATGATTACACAAGAACTCAAAGATAAAAATGTAGCAATGCCACTTGATCAATTAGCTCAAGTGGCTGCATTTATTTTACATAACATGGGATTGCCCGTACCTGATGAAATGATTTAAACATCTTTTTTTTGTTGTTCATTAATCCATTCTAAGGTTTGCCAATATCTATGAATTCTACATAATTGCTGGTAGAAATATTTGTCATGCA
>Ga0105242_10005182_pt1 | contig 10061 bp, 1 predicted proteins | sample KBSM24metaG_FD_81521 | JGI IMG/M metagenome (GOLD analysis project Ga0105242, IMG submission 81521) | Miscanthus rhizosphere microbial communities from Kellogg Biological Station, Michigan, USA - KBS M2-4 metaG | ecosystem: Host-associated > Plants > Roots > Rhizosphere > Soil | place: Michigan... | reverse complement strand
GGTCGGTGTGACGGTCGGGGTTGGCGTCGCTGTCGGGGTTGGCGACGCTGTCGGGGTTGGCGTCGCTGTCGGGGTTGGCGTCGCTGTCGGGGTTGGCGTCGCTGTCGGGGTTGGCGTCGCTGTCGGGGTTGGCGTCGCTGTCGGGGTTGGCGTCGCCGTCGGGGTGACCGTCGGCGTTGGGGTGGCCGTTGGTGTTGGCGTCGGCGTGGCCGTTGGCGTCGGCGTCGGTGGCGGACCAGGTTGCAGTTCAAAAGCCCCGACGTCGGTGCCATCAGCAGAATTGCTGACAGCCGCGTCGTCGAAAGTCCGCGCGAACGAACCACGCTGATCATTGGTGAGCGTGACGCCGCCCAATCCAACCGCAGTGCCTTTGTCGATCGCCGGGCTGTCGGGTTGAAGCGCGATGGTCTGTGTCGGCCCACCGTGATCTTGCAGCCCAGCCGGGTCGAACTTTGCATCGAGGGCTGAACCGCTGGTACCGACCTGATCGTTGTTCGCCCCGTTACTGAAGCCCGTAGCCAAACCGGCGTTGCCGATCAGGTTGAACCCGCCTGACGTAAAGGCGCCGTACACGTCGCCGAGCCCACCAGTGTTCGCAGCGATGATGCTGCTCTTGACGGTCCACGTGCCATTGTTGTCGGGAAGGTTCTTTCTCACCCCGCCTTCGTTATGGCTGATCGTGCTGTTGGAAATGTTCAGCGTACTCTTAACGATGTTAAGGCCGGGACCGCCGGTGTTGCCGGTGATGGTGCTGTTGGTGATGTTCAAAAGCTTGCCCGCGGGCGTGGTCGCATTCTCAGTTTCAATTCCGCCGAACGTGTTACGGCTGATAGTGCTGTCGCTGATGTCGGTAGTGATGTTGCTGGCGCTGGCGATGGATACGCCATAGCCTTCGTTCTTGTCGAAGGTGCTGCGGGTAATATTCAAGGTGCCGGTGCTTTGATAAATGCCGCCGCCTTTAGAGTTAAGAATCGTACTTGTGTTACCTGTGAAGCTGCAGTTAGCGACGGTCATAACCGATCCAAAAGTCCCTACATAAAGTCCGCCGCCGGCGTCAGAGCCGTTACCTTTGAAAATACTGCTGTCGATGCTCGAGTCCGCGGTCCCACTGGCAATGTTCAGGAAATTTACGGCGCCGCCGTAGCTCGTGGTCAGGTTTTCGCTGAACTCGCTTCTGGCAAGGCTCAAGGGGCCACGGACGTAAATGGCGCCACCGCCCTCACCACTTGCGCTGCTGCCGGAAAAGTTACCGCTGAACTTGCTGTCGCTGACGCTCAGCTTGACGCTGGCAATAGCATAGATTGCGCCTCCGGAATTACCGCTCTTGTTATCAACGAAGGCACAGTCATTGACCGTGAAATTCTTGCCGGTGAATTTAACGGCTCCGCCATCTTCAGCACTGAACCCGTTGTTGAGCGTCATGCCCGAGATCGCCGCCGCTTCCACGACTCCGCCAAAACTGAATATGCGATAGAAGCCGCCACTGTTGCGGCGCACCGTGAGCTTGTCGCGGCCCGGCCCGTTCAGCGTCAGGTTGCTCTGAGTAATCTCAGGCAGCGCGCCAGTTAGATTGATCGTGTATCGGCCCGTTCCGGAATCAAAGCCCGGATCGTTTGTGGGGATGTCGAAGTTGATGACGTAATCGCCGGCTATGGCATTAGCCTCTTTCAAAGCCGCGCGAAGTGTGCACTGCGCGCCTGACGCACCCGCATCGCTGTCACAGGCTCCGTCACCTGGGTTCACGTCGTCGGCATCCGCCGTCTTGTTGACCGTCAGCACGGCATTGACACACGGGGTCTGCCGCTCTAAGACGCCGATATCCGTACCATCGCCGGCGTTGGCCTGGCTGGGATCGTCGATGGTTCGGGCGAAACCCGCTCCGCGCAAGTCTTTAGTTAGACCGGAGCTTGTTCCTTTGTCGATCACCGGACTGCCGCAAAGCGGTGGTCCGGGGACAGCCACTGGTTGGCCGAGAACATTGACCGCGGCATCGGTTGGGTCAAGTTTAGGATCGAGCGGGTCGGCTAATGTTCCCTTGAGATCGGTAGACGCGCTGAAGCCCGTGCTTCCTTGCTCGACGCCAATAAGATTGAACCCGGCTGAGGTGAAATTGCCGGAAACATCCGAGCCGGTAGAAGGCTGAAGATTATTCCTGGCGATGATTGAGCTTTTGACAGTGCCCTGGCCGTAAAGCGCGCCGAACCCTCGGTTTTTAGTGAAGGTGCTGTTGGTGACGCTTAGCGTCCCCGAGGTGTTTGAGATAGCGCCGCCGCGTCCACTCACGATGTTGTCGAAGAACACGCCGGACGTGACCGACACTGCGCCGGTAGTAGCGTTAAGAGCTCCAGCACCCGTAACCCCGGCGCCAATGGATGCATCGCCGCCGGCAATGATGTTAGCGCTGACTATGCTGTCGGTGAGATTTACCGAACCGGTGCCTGCGTTTCCGATACCTCCACCACCGCCATACGATCCGGAAGCGGTGGTCATTCTCACCTCATTGTTGGCGACCCAACTGTTGGTGACGTTCACCGTCCCGGAAGAGACGTTGTAAACACCACCGCCCATCACGACGCTGAATTTTCTTCCCCCGGTAACTTTGTTCTGGCCGATAAAACTGTTCGTGATGTGCACTGTACCGGTCGAGAGGTTGGCTATAGCTCCGCCACCGCCATTCTCGCCGTCAACAGCGGGCACAGCCGCGCTATTGTCGGTGACGAAACTATTGTTAATGTTGATCGTGCCACTGGTCCCATTGGCGATGGCGCCGCCCGAGCCGCCATCAACGCCGGCGATATTGCCGCTGATTATGCAGTCCGTGATAGTGACCGTGGCGTCGCCGGCGTTGGCGATGGCGCCGCCGACATTGACCCCGAAAGGCCTCCCACCTGTAATCTTTAGATTTGAGAAGGTCACCTCACTCGCCGACAACACCGTGAACACGCGGTAGTCGCCGCCGCTAAAACGCCTGATCGTGAGTTTGGTTGCTCCCGGGCCTTCGATGCGGAGATTAGTGGTCAGCGGCGGCAGAGGCGACGTTAGGCGGATATCGCAGCTGTTCGACACCGTGCTGCAGTTCGGCTCGGTCAGCGGAATGTTTATCTTGATCACATCATCACCCGCCACCGCCTCGGCGCGTTGAATTGCCGCGCGCAGGCTGCACTGGTCGCCTGAATTGATCATGTCCGTGTCGCAGCCTGCACTCGGATTCAGATTATCGCCGTCACCGGTCGTGTTGACTTCGATCGTCGCGTTCGGCGGAGCACTCGTCATAATCACGGGGCTGACCCTGTTTCGTGACGACAAATCGCTTCGCCGATTCGCGAATGCGGCATTCGGCAAAGACAAGAGAGTAATGAGCATGATGCTCAGCGTGTTGCCAACGATTAGCTGCGAGCGCGTTGTCGACTGCAATGGATTTCTTTTCATAGTTCCTCCAACGGGTGAAGTGCTTCGGGTGGGAGTTAACCCTTACGGTTCCCATCAAAGCTCTCAGCGGCGTAAGTTTTCGCCTCCACTCTCCTGATGCGTCATTCGCAGGGAGATTCCATCACCTGTACAAAAATCTTTTTGAAATACCAGGTAACAGTGCCGTGAATGTTTGTGGCGTCGGCGGAGCCCCGCGCGAGCGAACGACCAGGCTATGTCCGTTTCAGAAACCAGGTGGTCCAGGACGATTGGTCAGACCACTGCTTCATTTAACTGCAATTGCTTGACGCCTTCTTCGGCTCGGGTGTAGAGTGCACGCCGAAAAGCAAAAGCGTTCCGAGTTCCCCCAATACTCAGTAGAATCATGGCTTCTGAAGTTAGAAGCGGACGTAGCAGGTTCTGGCTACGGTGGCCAATCTCAGGTTTACTTTTTTGCGCGTGGTTGGAGTCTGCCGAGTGATTGGTCTGACCTTTGACGAAAAGCTAAACGCTGTGTGAGACCGTCCCGCGGGATCGCACCGCCCGATTGTTAGACGACTATTCATCGTGATCTAAACCCGAAAGGTTCTGTAAAGAAGAAGGAAAATCTCGGCAGGTCGGAAGGATTAATTTGTCATGAAAAAATTGAGAGTCGCCCTACTCATTCTTATGGTTATGATCGTCGTTGCTCTTCCTTTCATTGTTTGGGCAGCGCCGCTGGTCAACGATACCTATGCCGACGGGAACAGTCAGAACCAGAATCTGCCGGGCAATTCGATTCGGCTTTTCAATGGACGCGCCGCTCCGGGCACCGTGCGGACCGATGCAGTTGGCTCGGTGACATTCGATGAGACGAACCAGGGCAGCTCAGACGGCTTCTGGGGTTTCTTTACAGATCCCGGATCGCCGGTCGTTCTCAAAATCGGCGACAAGCTTAGTGTCTCAGGCACATTCGTGCTCACCGGGTTTGTGGGTGGGGGGCAGGACATCAGGTTCGGCGTTTTGAATTCAGGAGGTACGCGAAACGCGAACAACACAACCGGCGGCATGAACGACCCGAGCTTCGTCAACGATCCTGGTTACGCTCTCGACTTTGTTGCCAGCGGCGCCGGCGCGCCGTTCATCATTTGGCGCCGCACGACGCTCACGGCCGGGAACGTGTTCAATAGCTCAAACGACTTCACCGCGATACCGGGAACCGGCGCGAGCGCCAGGCAGACCCTGACTGATGCCACGCCATATACGTTGAGTTACACCATCGAGCGGCTCACTGCTACCGATACTAAAATCTCGGTGGCGGTAACCGGTGGGGCGCTTTCGAATTTGAATTTCACTTCGACCGAAAGCAGCGGTTCGCCAAACACGACGTTCGACTATTTCGGATTTCGCATCGCGAACAATACTTTCGCGAAAAAATTTCAATTCACTAACTGGCTAATCGATTACACGCCGGGACTGCCGGTGATCACCAGCCAGCCGCAACCGACGAGCTTGACCGTCCAGGTTGGCAGCAATGTCACGATGGCGGTTGGGGCCAGCGGAAATCAATTGAGCTATCAGTGGAACCAGAACGGCAACCCCATTTCAGCCGCGGTTAATCCTTCGGCGACCACGCCAACTCTGAACCTGACCAACGTGCAACATAGCGGTGCCGGCAGTTACACGGCAACGATAACCAATCCAAGCGGCAGTGTGACCAGCAATTCGGTGACGCTCAATGTGAGTGACGATCCGGTCCCGCCACCTCCGTCGATCACGGGGCCGCCGTTGGACACGACCGTAACACTGGGCCAACCCGCGAGTCTTTCGGTCACCGCCACCGGAAACAATCTTTTCTATCAGTGGTTCAAGAACAACGTCATCATTCCCGGTGCTACCAATGCGACTCTGAATTTCCCGAGCGCCCAGATCGTTGATAGCGCCAACTACACCGTGGTGGTGAGTAACTCGAGCGGCAGCGTGACCAGCAACCCCGCCAGGCTTTTGGTCGTTTCGGCAATGTCGATTTCCTCGTTTGGACCAACCAATGGAGCTACGAATCTCTGCATCGACTCGCCTTTGAAGATCAATTTCAATCAACCGGTGAAGGTTGGCAATACCGGCCGGCTGCGCGTGTTTCAGGATGACGGCACGCTGGTCGATACGATCGACATGAGTCTGGCGACGCAGGCGCGGCTGAACGGCACCGTATCGTTCAACTACCTCCCGATCATCGCGACGGGAAACACCGCGGCGATCTATCTACACCAGAAACTGGCTTACGATCGAACCTATTACGTGACTGTCGAGCCAGGCGTGGTAACCGACGCCGCCAACGCGCCTTTCCGAGGATTCTCAGACGTTACCACCTGGCAGTTCTCAACTCGCACTGATCGCCCGGCCACCGGCGCCAGCTCGCTCGTCGTCGCCGCCGATGGTAGCGGTGACTTTTGCACAGTGCAGGGAGCGATTGATTTCGTTCCCGCAAACAACAGCAGGCGAGTCGTGATTCTGGTTAAGAACGGGACCTACACGGAAATCGTCTATATCAACTCGAACAAGCCGTTCATCACTGTCCGCGGCGAGAATCGCGAGCAGACGATCATTCAGTATGCGAACAACAATAACTTCAATCCGACCTCAACCACGACGCGTTCGATGTTCGGGACTGATGGCGCCGACTTCAGTCTCGAGAACATCACGCTGATCAATACGACACCTCAGGGCGGTTCACAGGCGGAAGCATTTCGCGGTAACGCTCAACGCATCGTGCTTAATCACGTAACGCTGAAGAGTTTTCAGGACACCCTGCTGTTGCAGAGTCCGGGCACCAGTAATCAGGGTGGCTTCGTCACTGACAGCTACATTGAGGGTGATGTCGATTTCACGTGGGGAACCGGAGCGGTCTTCTTTCAGAACTGCGAACTGAAGATGCTGCGTTCGACCGGCTTCTACACTCAGACTCGCAATGTCTCCGGAAAGAACGGAAACGTTTACGTCAACTGCAAGTTGACGGCGGCTGCCGGAGTTACTGGAGGATTTTTGGGGCGAATCGATCCAGGGGTCTTTCCGTTCAGCCAGGTGGTCTATATCAACACCCAGATGGGCTCGCAGGTTACCCCGGCAGGTTGGCGGCTGGATAATGCCAGCACCGCGCCCAACGTTTCGTTCTGGGAATACAACAGCACTGACGCGAACGGAGTGCCGATCGATGTCAGCCAACGCGCGCCGTTCTCGCGACAGTTGTCGTCAGCCGAGGCAGCGCAGTGGAGCGATCCGACATTCGTCCTCGGCGGTTGGTCGCCCTCCACCAAACTTACCGCTGCGGTGACGCTCGCTAATCTCGATCAGACCTACACCGGATCTCCTCTGACGCCGACCGTTACTACCGATCCCGCTGGTCTGAATGTGAACGTAACTTACAACGGCAGCCCGACGCCGCCATCGGCGCTGGGCAGCTACAACGTCGTGGCCACCATCAACGATCCGGTTTACCAGGGCACGGCCACCGGCACCCTGGTAATCAATCCGGTATTTGCTTCGGTAACGTTAGGGCATCTATTCCAGGTGTATGACGGATCGCCAAAACAGGTTTCCGTTAATGTAACTCCGCCGGGGACGCCGGTCACGATTACCTATAACGGGTCGGCGATGCCGCCGATTAACGCCGGCACTTACAGTGTCGTCGCGACTATCAATGATCCTAATTTCCGCGGCGGGACGTCGGCGACCATGACGATTTACGCCACTGATGCCGTACCTTTGCGCGCTTTTCCGGGCGCTGAAGGCGCGGGCGCGTTCACTCCGGGTGGACGCGGCGGCGACGTTTACCATGTGACGAACTTAAACGATTCCGGGCCGGGCAGTCTCCGTTTTGGAATTGACAGCGCGAGTGGCCCACGGACGATCGTCTTCGATCTTTCGGGCACGATCTTTATCCAGTCCCGGCTGAACATCAACAAACCTTTCCTGACGCTGGCCGGTCAGACGGCGCCCGGCGACGGCATCACGGTCGCGGGTTGGACCACGAGCGTCAACAACACACACGATGTCATCGTGCGCTACATGCGTTTCCGTCCGGGTGACGTGAACTGTCCCAATTATCAGGACGACGGCTTTGACGTGGACAAATCTACGAACGTAATCGCCGATCACGTCTCAGCCTCGTGGAGTGTCGATGAAACCCTCTCGGTGACCGAGTCCGACAAGGTCACCATCCAGTGGTCTCTGATCACGGAGAGCATGAAGAATTCGTGCCACATCAAGGGCGCTCATGGTTACGGTTCATTGATTCGCTATCTGAATGGATTGGTGACTTATCATCACAATCTTTATGCGCATCACGACAGCCGCAATCCACGCCTGGGCGACAACATCGGTCTCGACTTCGTCAACAATGTGATCTTCGACTGGGGTAACGAGGCCGGCTACAGCGGCGATGCCAGCGAAGGAACGCCGCGGCTCAACTACGTAGGCAATTATTTGATCGCGGGCCCGGACACGCCGGCTTCGAAACGGATTCGAGCATTCAATGGGGGCAGTACCAGCACCTTCATCTATCAATCGAACAACTCGATCGACAGCAACATTAACGGCATTCACGATGGCGCCAATACCGAGTGGGGCATGATGATCGGATCGTACACGCGACAGGAATCCGCGCGATTCCAATTCCCCCAAGTCAACACCGACGATTCCGTGAGCGCCTATGATCGCGTTCTGAACCTGGCGGGCAACGCTTTGGTCCGTGACTCAGTCGACACCCGAGTTATCTCAGAAGTGCGGAATGAAACGGGACGGCACATCGATTCGCAGAGTCAGGTCGGAGGATGGCCCACACTGAATTCACTGCCGGCGCCGTCCGACAGTGATCAGGACGGCATTCCGGACGCATGGGAAAACGATCATGGTTTGAATGCGTTCAATGCGGCGGATGGCGCGGCCATCGGGCCGGACGGATATTCAAACCTGGAAAGTTATTTGAATGACATCGTGCCTGCGCCCGATGCCGACAAGGATCAGACGGCGCCGACAACTTCAATGGCTGTGTCGCAACCCGCGAACGCAAACGGTTGGAACAACACCGACGTTACGGTGATGCTCAGCGCGTCGGATGGCGAGGGCACCGGCGTGCGCGAAATTGTCTACTCAGTCAACGGCGCCACCTTCCATTCGTTCGGCACCTCGGTCTCGATTCCTATTACCACTGAAGGATCAAACACAGTTACCTGGTCCGCGAAAGACAAGGCCGGCAACAGTGAAACCGAACTGACGGTAACGGTGAAAATTGACAAGACCGCGCCACAGTTCACCAGCAACACCCGGACTCCGGCCAACAGCAATGGCTGGAACAATACGGATGTTGAGGCGAGCTTTACCGCGACCGACGCGGTTTCCGGATTTGATTCGGGGGGAACGCAGACCGGGACCTTCACTTTTTCGTCCGAGGGAGCGGGCCAGTCGCACATATTTACGGTTACGGATCTGGCGGGCAACTCGGCTTCATTCACTGTCAGCGACGTGAATCTCGACAAGACTGCTCCGGCAATTACCGCCGGCCGCGATCCGGCGCCGAATGCCAATGGCTGGAATAATAATGACGTGACGGCCAGCTACACTGCCATGGACGGTCTGGCGGGCTTTGTTAGTGGTCCGACTGTGACTGGCGCGTTCACTTTCACTCTTGAAGGCGCAAATCAATCACACTCGTTTACGGTGACGGATCTGGCTGGTAACTCGGCTTCCGCAACCGTAAGCAATGTGAATATCGACAAGACCGCACCATCGCTGAGTGCGCTGAGAAATCCAGCACCGAATGCGAATGGCTGGAACAACACGGACGTGACCATCAGCTTTAACGGCGGCGATGCTTTGTCGGGGCTGGCCGCCGTCACTGGCCCGGTAACCGTGTCCACTGAAGGCGCGAATCAAATCGTGACTGGAACCGCGGCCGATCTGGCCGGCAATAGCACCTCGACCAGCGTTTCCGTGAGCATCGATAAAACCGCGCCGGAGTTGTTTATGCAATTCGACGTCGCGAGCAAGCAGGTGCAGGTTTTCGGTCGCGATGCCTTGTCCGGAGTTGCCGCCGGGCCAATTTTGCCGCTGCCGGGTTCGCAGTCTACTTATCGCGTCAGCGATCTTGCGGGAAACACTTTGACCATCCTCCTCAAGATCGGAGAGGACGCGCATTCGTTGAGCGTGAAAGTCGTCAGTTGGAATTATCAGAATGCTCCGGCCACTGAAGCCCCGAAGAATAATTTCAGTTTTGATTGGAAAACCAATGGCGACGGCTCGCTCAAAACACTCGACCAGGTCCTGAATATTAATTCCGGGCCGGATGGCCAGAAAGTCGAAGCGGCCTACGACTCAGTCAGTAACCAGACCACGATCAAGGTAAATGGGATGCCGCCGATTATTCGCCCGGGACTGGTGTTATTGAAATTGACTACCAATCAAGGCGTGCTCGGGATCGAGTTCTGAACGCGCTTAAGTTAAAGGCCGGCGGGTCGCACCTAGTGAGGCCCGAAGGTGCCGAGATGAAATAGCCGCGTCTATGAAGTGGCGATTTGCGTCAAGGACAGATTTGTCCCGGACCGCGACTCCCGCAGTCTGAAGAGTTTGTCTTGGTGTGATTCGAGTCGGCATGTTTAGTTTGGATTAACTACCGCGGG
>Ga0105242_10005181_pt1 | contig 10061 bp, 14 predicted proteins | sample KBSM24metaG_FD_81521 | JGI IMG/M metagenome (GOLD analysis project Ga0105242, IMG submission 81521) | Miscanthus rhizosphere microbial communities from Kellogg Biological Station, Michigan, USA - KBS M2-4 metaG | ecosystem: Host-associated > Plants > Roots > Rhizosphere > Soil | place... | reverse complement strand
GTTGGGCGGCTGCATTTGCCAGTGAGCATGCTGCGGAACTGATCGTCGTACATGCCATACCGGCCGCTGAGGTGCGCCCCTACAAGTACTTCGATCAACCGCTCGTAACGGTGCTGGAGAACCAGGGTCGCAAGGAACTGCAGGAACTTTTGCACTCCGTGGGTATCACCGCCCGCGTGATCGTTGCCGGCGGCGAACCGGCCAAAGTAACGAGTAAGATAGCGGACGTCGAGAAAGTGGATCAAATGGTAATCGCTCGAGGCGCAGTAGCGGAAGGTTTTGGTCGCCTTCGCACACATGCTTATGCACTCATTCGAAGTGCGCCATGTCCTGTAGTCAGCGTCTAGGGAATTGCCCAGTGCCGGTGAAGTGTGGTCCATTGGGCTGTGTTGATGGAGGATACAACGATGAGCGATCTCTCGACATTTTTCGGGAAGTGGATACTGCACTCGGATGCTGCTTCTATCCAAAAACTTACGTTCTTTCCGACTTTCCGTCTCATGAAGCGGCTGAGAATGCCTATAGAGGCGCCTCTCGGCGCCGGCTTTGCCAAGAATGACGTCAACGTTTCCACGGGGGACGGATGACGCGACAAGAAAGATCACTGGACTCGTTAAGCCGTTCACCCCAAGTTCCATGGAGTGGTATCTGCAGGAGGGATTCGGAGCTTGATGTAGCAGAACTTCTGACCGGGTGATCCCGGCCTGAGTCTGCCGAGCGTGGGACCACTGGGAAAACCTTCTCCGGACAATTTCTGGTGATTGGCGACGTCGTGGGATCATTAGCGTGTACAGTAGCCTAATTTCGCGATAGCGGATATGAAGCGGACTGAGCGGTCGTGTAGGGGCGGGAGGTTCATGTGAGTGACCATCGGATCGCGAGTATTCTCGCGTACGTGAATTCCGAGGAAATGCGGCTACTCAAAGATGCGAAACGCCTCGCCGTGGGAATGCACGCCCGCCTGAAGATCGTTGACGCAGTGGAGCCGTTGGCCAGATACCTTCAGATCGTGATGCCAAGGTCTCGAGAACTAGGGCGCCTGGTTCGGTCTGCCAAGCAGAGTCGGTTGCAGAAGATTGTGAAACGATTGCGCGTTTCGGGCTTGCCGGCTAAGAGCGAACTGCTTGAAGGCACGCCTGAAACTGCAATTATTATGGAAATCCTCAAGAATCGCCATGACCTCCTTATCGTCAGTTCCACCAACGATGGCGAGGAGGGCACGACGAGGATGCGATTGCTTCGCAAATGCCCATGCCCGGTATGGGTGGCGGGGCCGAAGCGCCTTAAAAAACGAATGCGGATACTTGCCGCAATTGACGCACTTCCTGGGGACGAGGCGCGCGCCGAGTTGAACGGTAAGATACTTGCCGTGGCGTCTTTTGTGGCGCACGTCTGCGGCGGTGAGTTGCACGTCCTCAACGTCTGGCGCGCCCTCGGCGATTCATTGCGACGGACTCGACGATTTGCCCGCTACCGGGACGAAATTGCCGCCCACGTCCGGGAGACACGTCTGCATCACTCAAAGGAAATTGATGCTGCACTGAAGCAAGCTAAAATTAACCTTCCTGAGCACCAGGTGCACCTGGTGAAGGGCGATGCCGGACAAGTTATTCCGAAATTCTGCGACGCCCATAAAGTCGACCTATTGGTGCTCGGGACCGTGGCGCGGACGGGATTGTCGGCCTCGCTCATTGGCAACACGGCAGAGACATTAACGCGATTGATCGAATGCTCGATGCTGGCAGTCAAGCCCGACGGATTTGTTTCTCCCATCCGGCTCCGGCATACTCAGAAGCACGCTGACGATTCACCCGCCGTCGACTAGCGGTACTTTCAGAAGGGATCCAGACTCCGCCCCTCGTAGTCGGCTTTCAAACTTTAGTCGATGTGGGGGCGCAAGCCGTGGAAGCGATACAGACCGTTGGACTGCGCAATATAAGACCGAGTGTCCAACCCAAGCTGGCGACGCACGCGACCGTCAATAAACCAGAGAGCGCTTTTTGCGAAGGAATTTATTTGTTTCCAAAGTGTGGCGGTAATCGTGGCCGCAGGAACGTAATTTGTCGGGGAATTCGCGCTCTGCAGAGTCTCTCGCGCGGTCAGCTCTTGCCTCCCGTAGTCTTCAGACCCATTTCATCGTGACGGGCAGCTCTACTACGCAGCGAGCTGCATTTGACTTACGGCACCATCATCATTTGGACGATCCAGAATTCGTTCCTGGCAGCGTATGCAGCCCACGGGATCGCGTTGAGACGTCTGTTCGGAACGGTCTCGCTGCATTCCTCGCAAATTCCGAACGCATGGCGGCCGATTCGCTTGAGCGTCGTGTCGATGAGCTTCAGTTTGTTCCGGTCGATTTCGTAACGTCGCAGAACCACAAACTGGTCGTGCAACAGAGCCGCTTGATCTTCGACAGCCGCTCCGCCCGAGAGGAAGAGGACCTCTGGATCAAGCGGTCGTCCGCCAGCCAATCGAGATCTCTCGGTCAAAAGAATTGTCTGGAACTGCGCGACTTGGTTCGTCTTGGTGGTCCGGTTTCTAATAACACCTTGAGTTGAAGCACTCGCAGCCAATTGCCGATCGCCTTCCCTTGTGCATGCTGTTAGAAAGGTATGCTACGGGTTGCCCCCGGCACAGTCGCTAGTAACCCGGGTATGCGGTCCGTAGCTCGAAATCCGCCAACGGTGTGCGTTATCGGACAGCGCTCCAGGGGCACATCTCAGCTAGAGAGTTTCAAGATGAGCGGTGCCAGATAGCGCCGTTTGCGGTTGGTCGAAGCGTTTCGCAAATCAACCGGCGACGTACGCGCGTCTAGAAAGCAAAGGTACGCGACGATCAAAACGGCGCCCGCCAGTGTCTTGACGGTCAAGATAGCTTGATCTCGAAAAGGTGGCTTGGATTCACGCATAAGATTCTTGCCTTCGGCGACACCCAATTCTTGAATGCCATTTCTAGCTCACGTGCTTCGATTTGTGTGGATTCCATGACCTGCTCCTACAGATCTTCTGCACGCGTTACTCCGCACCGTTACATCCCGCTGGCTAAGACGGCTGGATCGAGTCATGCACGCGGTTCGTTCAGCTGTCCGATCGCGACCAGTGTTGGTCCCTTTCGGGCACGGACTATCGGTAGACCGGACGGCCCCGCGCGTGGTCCTCACACAAATTATGAAACTTCCAGTCATGTGCTGGCCGATTAATTGCTTGACGATTGTCCAGGCAATGATCCGATCCGCCCCGTGCCCTGTGATCGTGTTGGATAGGGCAGTGAAAGATTTACCCCTCGCCCACTATTCGGCGTCTTACAGCGGTCTGCGCTGGCATTCGAAGTTTTCCGCGATCGTCTTGCGACGCACTGGTGAGGGCATCAGGAGTACCGGCATTCGTTCAACAAAGGACTCGATGCCTACAAACGCTTTCGATTAATACTAAAGGATGGAGATAATGATGAAATCGCAGTCGCGTTCGACAAGTCCAGGATTTGATTGGTCTGACAGGAACCGCCACCGGTGGGGAGTCATTCTCGCCGGGGGTGACGGAAAGAGACTGCTCCCACTCACCAGAATGATAGCCGGCGATGAGCGTCCCAAGCAGTTCTGCACCGTTATGGGACGGGAAACGCTGCTCGACCAGACACGGGGTAGGCTCCGGAGACTCGTTCGGCCCCAGCAAACGTTGATCGTCGTGACAAAGGCACACGAGCGTTTCTATAGCCACCTACTTAGTGGCGCCAATGCTTCACAAATATTGGCGCAGCCGTGTAACCGCGGGACTGCTCCCGCAATTGCATACAGTCTGTTGCGCCTGCACAAATTGGATCCATGGGCGGTTGTCGCCATGTTTCCTTCGGACCATCATTTCGCAGATGAAGGGACATTCGCTGCAGATCTAGAAACAGCGTTCGACGCCGCCGAGATACGGCCCGATCGATTGATGCTTTTGGGCATTAAACCCGATTTCCCAGAGGTCTCGTACGGATGGATCGAGCCGGGTGCGCCTTTGGGAGCCTCTCTGCCTGACTCTGTATGCCATGTGAGCTGCTTTTGGGAAAAGCCTTCCCGTGCCCTTGCATCAGCCTTGATGTCAGATGGATGCCTATGGAATAGCTTTATAATGTTCGCCAAGGTCGACACATTCTGGACCTTGATCCAGCGTGCGCTTCCCAGGTTGGCTGGAGCCTTCGACTCGATTCGCCCCACCTTGTGCACCGACCGCGAGGACGCCGCCCTACACGATCTTTATGCCGGCATTCCCTCAAGCAGTTTCTCCGATGGAGTCCTTGCCAAATATCCCGGCGATCTAGGCGTGGTCCGCGGTGGGAACCTTGGTTGGAGTGATTTGGGAGAGCCCGGGCGCGTTCTTTCGGTATTGGAGCGCGAGGGAATGAGTCCGGAGGGGGATCTTGAGCGGCTGGAGGAATCGAACGTGGGAGCCGAAACTTGAGAAGGTCGAAAAGGACGGCCTGAGGATTGCAAGTTGCTAGTGCGAGGCCCGACGACAGATGTTCAACGGATCATCTTTGGTGACATTCAGTATTCGCGAGCCCTATCAGGGCACTCTGCGCCAGGTGCGGCACACGGTAGCCCAACAAGGGCTCCACGCGCCGGTTGAGCTAGATGTGGCATTGAGAATCAAGCAGGAGTTGGGCGCAGCGTGGCGCCATGCACGGTTCTGTATGTGGACGATCCCGCGCTGCTGCTGGAAGGGATTGTTTTTCGCCGCGGCGCCGCGCTCGGGATCCCACAACCCTTGGGATATCGGGGAACCATCTACATACGGAGGTGTTCGTTCAAGGCGTGAAATCACCCCTGGAGCGAAACCTCCGGAAAGGAATGGCCGCAAAGTGCTTTGAGCATCACCCTAGTCTTACCGCGATATCTGGAGAGCCGGGGAAGATCTTCGAATTGGCTACTTTAGACGCCTGTGGGATCACCACAACCTTATGGTCGGCGGGGGGACAACCAAGCCTGCGCCGCGACCACCATGGCTTCTATACCCACCTCCAAGGTTGGATGAATTACAGGAGCGAACCGCGGGTTGTGATTTGTAGGGATCTCCGAAAGTTTGCCGGCTGTCTGGGCTTCCGCGTATGTGCTCTCATCGATGCCGCCGACGAACCAAAAGACTCCCGGCGAGTGCCACTCGGATCCGAAGCAACCAAAGTCCTCGCTGGCGGAGGTTGGCTTGCTTTCCTGAATACGCGCGGCCGGGAATTTGTCCCTGAATGCTTCGACAACGCGGCGTGTGGCCTCGGCATCATTCGTTACGAGGTCATACCGATCGAGAGGCGTGATCTCTGGCGGCGTGGGTGCGCCCGACGCAGCGGCTTCCGCGTTCACAATCCGTGTGATAGCGGCTAGCACGCGTTTGCGGACACCTTGGTCGAAGGTGCGGACGTTAAGCTTGATGATGGCTTCGTCTGGAATGACGTTCTCCTTCGTTCCGGCTTGCAACGCGCCGATCGTTACCACGGCCGCCTCGGAGGCTGCCAGTTCGCGGGAGACAATGGTTTGGAGCCGGAGAACCGTCGACGCCGCCATTACTACCGGATCAATACTGGCTTCCGGCATGGAGCCGTGCGCGCCACGGCCAAAGAGGCGAATCTGGAGGCTGTCGGCGGCGGAGGTGACCACGCCCGCACGCCACGCAAGTACTCCCGCGGGCATGCTCATCACGTGCTGGCCCAAGACCACATCCGGCTTGGGAAACTTCGTAGTGAGCCCGTCATCGATCATCGCCTGCGCGCCCGCGGCGGTCTCCTCGGCCGGTTGGAACACGGCCAACACGGTTCCATTCCACGCATCGCGGGCCTTCGCCAGGAGCGTGGCGGTACCCACCAGCCAAGTCACGTGCATGTCGTGCCCGCAGGCATGCATAACGGGCACAGTCTTACCCTCGCGGTCGGTGGCTGTGACTTTGCTGGCATACGGCAGGCCGGTGGCCTCCAGCACCGGAAGGGCGTCCATGTCGGCTCGCATCATTACTATCGGTCCGTCGCCGTTCCGAAGCAGTCCCACGACCCCCGTTTTTCCCAGCCCTGTCGTTACTTCGAATCCGGCGGCACGCAGGCGATCGGCAGCGATGCCAGCAGTCCGTTGTTCCTGCATCGATAGCTCAGGGTTAGCGTGAATGTCTTTATAGGTTGTCTCCAGGTCAGGTAGAAGCGGATCCAGGCCTGCCAGAACAGCGTTGACGGGGCTTGCTGTCTTCTTGTCCATGGGTATATCCTTATTTGCGGCAGAAGAATTGTCGAACCGCAGCGTCTTGCTGACCAAACGCGCGTTTGACGATCGCGAGGGAATTAGGCGTTGCCGATAGCCGGAGTTCCATCATGAATCCTTTCACTGCTACCGGATCGTACCACGGCGGCAACAGGCTTATTGCCGGCATAGTTCTTGCCGTCATCACATTCTGGCTCTTTGCACAAACCACACTCAATATCGCACCGGCGATGCGTGCCGATCTAAACATTAGAGAGAGCCTGAACAACATCGCGGTCAGCATTACTGCGCTGTTCTCCGGAATTTTCATCGTTGTTGCAGGCAGCCTGGCGGACCGAATGGGACGGGTACGGCTAACCAATTTGGGCCTTGCGCTTAGTATCCTCGGGTCGCTACTCATCGCAATTTCACCTTCGGCCACCGTAGTTTTTCTAATGGCCGGGCGCATTATCCAAGGTCTTTCGGCAGCGTGCATCATGCCCGCCACGCTCGCGCTGATGAAGGCCTACTTTGCCGACAAGGAGCGCCAGCGCGCGCTCAGCTTCTGGTCCATCGGTTCGTGGGGTGGATCGGGTGTATGCTCGCTGTTCGGCGGACTTGTTGCGTCTTCTCTCGGGTGGCGCTGGATCTTCTGGATGTCGATTGTAGTCGCCGCGCTGAGCTATCTCCTCATCAAGGGCACTCCCGAGAGCCGCATGCCGGATGCAGAGCATAGGCGGTTCGACTGGGCCGGATTCATCGCCTTTATCGTCGCCATGGTGACCGTGAACGTAGTAATAGGGCAGGGCTCCGCGTTGGGATGGTTGAGCCCCATAGTCATTGGCCTGAGCCTCATGTTTGCAGTCGCAGCGACGGTCTTTTTTAAGGTGGAATCGGGCAACCCTGCTGGCTTTGTCGACCTGTCGCTATTCCAGAACAAGACTTACAGCGGAGCAACTCTCTCCAATTTCCTTCTAAATGGCGCCGCCGGGACGCTTTTGGTGTCGCTTTCCCTGGTTCAGCAGGCCGCAGGGCTCTCCTCTATGCAATCGGGTCTCCTGACCGCCGGTTACCTTGTTGCCATCCTGGGTACGATTCGCGTCGGAGAGAAACTTCTCCAACGAATGGGCGCGCGCAAACCGATGCTGCTGGGCAGCGCGATTACAGCATGCGGAATCCTGCTGACGACTTTTACCTTCCTTCTCGCCAGCCAGTACATGGTTGTTGCCTTCCTCGGATTTACCCTCTTCGGTATCGGCCTGGGCTTCTACGCCACCCCATCCACGGACGCCGCCCTTTCGAATGTACCGAATGATAAAGCCGGCGCCGCGTCCGGTATCTACAAAATGGCTTCCTCCCTAGGTTCCGCTTTCGGTGTGGCGATCTCTGCCGCGCTGTTCACCGCGTTCCGTAGCGGCGACGCCAGCCTGATTCCACTCCTATCGGACGTCTTTCTCGGAAAGACCAGCAATATAAATATCCGGTTTGCAGCGGGCGTGGCACTGCTGTTCAACCTGTTCATGGTCGTGGTCGCATTCGTCGCGATCGCCAGGACCGTACCCAAGGACGACCCGCGAACTGGCGTATCGTTGATTACGGCTCCAGTCAATGCGTGATTAGGAACGCAACCGATGTCGAGTTTTCTGCGCGGCACGCGCGATGCGCAATCTCGCCATAGGGCCAGGGCAACCTCACTTTAATAGCGGAGAAACAAGACTCCAGCTCTAAGAGTATACGAGCAAAGCGCATAAACTATGGTGGTGCCTTTTCTAAGGTTTGGCTGGTATCGTAACTCTTATGGCCATTGACGAACACGTCCTTTTAAGTGAGTTTCTGAAGGTGCTCGATCTGGTCGGGACCTTCGTTTTCGCACTCAGCGGGGCAGTGTCTGGCGTGAAGCACCGAATCGATCTTTTTGGGGTGCTCGTATTATCTTTCGTTGCGGCCACCGCGGGGGGCATTGTGCGCGACCTGCTCATCGGAGCGATCCCTCCCGCTGCCATTCAAGACTGGCGGTATATTACTTTGTCAATGGTCGCTGGGTTCGTTACATTTTTTTGGTACCCGCTCATCGCCAAAATGAAGAGTCCCGTCCAGATCTTTGACGCCTTGGGGCTGGGGCTCTTTGCGATTGCCGGAGCAGGCAAGGCGATCGCGTTTCATCTGGGACCAGGCGCGGCGGTGTTAATGGGTGTTCTGACTGCTATCGGCGGAGGTATGGTGCGTGATGTGCTTGTCTCGGAAGTCCCGGTTGTCTTTACCGCCGAACTCTACGCAGTCGCCGCGCTCGCGGGTGCCGCCGTGGTTGTTGTCGGCAACATCGTCTTTCCAAGCTCCGTGCCGGTGGCGGCTATAGGCGGGATTGTCTGTGTTGTGCTGCGCCTTATGGCAATCCGGAACCGCTGGAAGCTCCCCGTGTCTCAGCAGCCGGATTGATCGTCTCAGCACTCGAAGACTAGAATAGGCTAACGTAAGCGTTGTCCTACAGTGGGCAGAATGCTCGAAGGCCGTGGTTAAAATTATTGACTCCCTGCTGTCGCCCTAAGATAGCTGCTTCGTGGGCGCATCATTAGTGACGACATCATTAATAGACAATAGACGCTCCGCTAAAATACTAGACGCTCCGCTAAAATAGACGCTCCGCTAATCAAAGCGCTGGGCCAATCGGCGACCCAATCGTCGTCGTGCGGGAGTTGCTTCAAAATGCACTCGATGCATGCAATCATCGGTCCGCGCTCAGCAAGAGGCGAGGCGTCGCATAGACTCCCCAAATTGTTTTTGATTTGTCCTCTGAACAGCATCGTCATGACATGTGCGCCCTGCTCACATGCGAAGACAACGGGGTCGGGATGAATCAGGAGTTGGTAGAGCGATACCTGATTCGAATCGGAAGTTCATATTACGGGTCCAGCGACTTCAGACGACAGGGTTTGGACTTTAAGCCGATCAGCCATTTCGGCTTGGGAATGGTGTCGTGTTTCATGCTTTCGGATCAGATCACGGTTGAAACACAGCATGTTGATGAGTCTTTGCTCAGAGAGCCGCCTTTGCGAGTTGAACTCGATTCGGCTGGCCGATGGGCGAGAAGGTTATCTGCAGATGTTGCAAGTGTACGCGGCGGCGGGCGCTCCCGGAATCCCGCCGCACGACCTGCACCGCACGTGCGCTAAGCTGTGCCGGGCCGCCGGTGAGCTTGAGTAGATCCGATTTCTCTTGGGTCACGCTTCTGTACAGACGACCGAGCGATACCTAGGGAGCAAGCAGGATCTGGAGCAGCTCCCATGGACACGATCAGGTTGGGAGCGGCTGGACCGAAGGAAGGGACCCGAACCCCGATGATTGCAGAGGGCGCGGCCTCCGCTCCGGCCTAAACGCGCCGCGCCGGGCAGGTTGGAAGGCTTCCGCTCCAGCCCGTAAATCCCTCAAAGGAAAGCTCCAACTCCCCAAACTGGTCTACTTGTTCGGCCGCCCGGATAGTCTAATTTTTACCCTGTCGTTGACAGACTGCCGCCCGGCCTTTAGAATCCACTAGACCTTGGTGATGGCGGAGTAGACGCTCGGTACCGCGTACGGTAATTTCTTCGTGCTTTGGGTTCGGCACACCTGGGAAACCAAAATACGCCGCGAAGCGGATAACGGAGGCGATCCGGTTCCTTGGTCCTCCGCAGCCATTTCTGTCGGAGACCGTGCGTCCGTTAAGAAAAAGAAGCACCGGGCCTCCCAGGTGAATCTTGTTTGAGTGGCGTGCCGGCTGCCCGTCTGTGCAGTTGCGAACTCTCTTGAGGAATGCCGGCCGCCGATCTGTCCCGATGGTTTGCTGAACATGGCGCAAATCTTTCATCGGAGTTCGAACAGCCTGGCG
>Ga0105242_10005178_pt1 | contig 10063 bp, 8 predicted proteins | sample KBSM24metaG_FD_81521 | JGI IMG/M metagenome (GOLD analysis project Ga0105242, IMG submission 81521) | Miscanthus rhizosphere microbial communities from Kellogg Biological Station, Michigan, USA - KBS M2-4 metaG | ecosystem: Host-associated > Plants > Roots > Rhizosphere > Soil | place: Michigan... | reverse complement strand
GTCGACGTGCTCGGGCCGTCGACTCCCCGCAAGCGAAGCAGCCATCGGCGCACAGGGTATTCGTTCGATGTCATCGCAACGGTGACCCCACTGCCTCGAACCAGCCATCGGATTGCTGAATCCACCCGACGTGTTCGAGGCGGGCGACGGCCATGGCCGTGTCGACGAGGCTCAACGAGCACGCCAGCGCAAGCCCGTCGATCGTGCGCGGCTCGCCGGCGCACGACTCGTAGACGACGAGGTCCGCCCCGCTCGGACGCGGTCGCGGATCGACGAAGCCCGGGCTACGACGGTGATCCATCTCCAAGGCGACGAGCACATCGGTGACGTCGACCACCACGTTGGCGCCGTCGCGGATGAGCTGATTCGTGCCCGACGCGGCCCGATTGTGCACACCACCCGGCACCGCCATGAGCGGGATGCCACGCTCGATCGCCTCGTTGACGGTGATCAGCGAGCCGCCGCGATGACGCGATTCGACGACGATCACCACCTCCGACAGCGCGGCGATCACACGATTGCGCATCGGAAATCGAAACGCTTCCGGAGACGTGCCGGGCGGCGACTCGGACAGCAACAACCCGCGCTCGGCGACCGATCGCCACAGAGCACGGTGCTCCCGCGGGTACTCGACATCGTGTCCGCAGGCGACGACCGCGATGGGTCGGCCGGCGCCGACCGTTTGCAGCGCACCGCGATGCGCGCACCCGTCGATGCCACGCGCCAGCCCCGACACCACATGCACGTCGGCGTCGGCCAACTGCCGGCCGAGCGTGGTGGCAGTGTCGCGGCCGGCCGCAGTGGCGTTGCGCGTGCCGACGATCGCGGCGCGCCGTCCGCCGAGCAGAGTGAGGTCTCCCTCGGCGAACAAGACCGGTGGTGGCAGCGGGTCGTTGCGCAGCAGTACCGGGTAGTCGGCGTCGTCGTACAACAGCACACGCAAGCCGAGCCCCACACACCGTTGCCAGGCCTCGTGCAGCAACGCCGATCGCCCTGCGCGCTGCCAGGCAGCACGCACGTCGTCGTCGACCAGAACCCGCTCGATCAAACCCGACGGCGCGTGCTCGCCGATCGCGATCGCGTAGGCCTCGTCAGGCGGGTGATGGCGCAGCAACGCCCCGAGCCGGTGGATGGACATGTGCGGGAACGAGGCGAGCGCCGACGCATACGCCTCCGGTGGAAGGTCGGCGCTCATGCGACCTGCTCGCGCATCGACACGCGCAACCTGACTCGCAATTGCAACGCCATCGCGACGTGCTGCTCGCCCACCGCCTCAGTGGGGTCGCCCTCGAGATCGGCGATCGTACGCGCGACACGGCGGATCCGGTGATAGCCGCGACCGGTCAGCCGCTCGCGCTCGAGCTCGTTGCGCAGCATCAACCGGGCCGCCGGTTGCAGCGGCGCGACGAGGTCGAGATGTGAGGCAGGGATCTCGCTGTTGAGCATGCCGCGCGTGTCGATGGCTGCGCGGCGCGCTCTGTCGACGCGCGCCGCCGCCGTCGCGGTGCACTCCCCACCGCCGCTCTGGAGGAGATCGTCGACACCAGGCTTGGCGACGCCGACCCTCAGGTCGAACCGGTCGAGCAGCGGACCACTCAGGCGACGGAGGTAGCGCAGGCGAGCACCGTCGTCGCAATCGCACGACCCCGGCGGCCCGCCGCCGCACGGACACGGGTTGGTGGCGGCGATGAGCAGGAAGCGCGCCGGCAAGGTCGCACTGGCACGAGCCCGGGCGACGCGGATGACCCCTTCCTCCAAGGGCTGGCGCAGACCGTCGAGCACCGCCGGCGAGAACTCTCCGAGTTCGTCCAAGAAAAGTACGCCCCCGTGCGCCAACGAAATCTCGCCGGGTCGCAGGCTCGATGTTCCACCACCCACCAACGACACCATGGAGCTGCTGTGGTGCGGCGCCCGGAACGGCGGTCGACGGATCATCCCGACGGCGGGCAGGCGGACGCCCGCCGCCGAGTGCACCATCGTCGCCTCCAATGCCATCGCCGGAGTGAGCGACGGCAACAGCCCCGTCATCCGTTGTGCCAGCATCGTCTTGCCCGCGCCCGGGGGACCGACGAGCAGGAGATGATGACCGCCCGCCGCAGCGACCTCCAATGCCATGCGGGCGGTCGCCTGGCCGCGAACGTCGGAAAGATCGGGGACGACCGGTTCGTCGTCGACGAAGTCGTCGTCCGGCTCATCGGGCCACGGCGCAACACCCGTCAGTGCGTCGACGATTTCGCGCAGGTACAGCGCCACGCGCACCGGCCCGGGCGAGATCGCCCGCGCTTCTCGGAACGACGCCCGCGGGACCACCGGGGTCAACTCCTGGAACGCCCCGACCATCGGCGCAACTCCGGCAACGGCGCGCAACGACCCGTCGAGGCCCAGTTCTCCCAGGAAGCCCAGCCGCTCGACCGCCTCGCCCGGTATGTCGCCGTTGGCGACGAGCAACCCGATGGCGATGGCCAGGTCCAGTCCGGAGCCGCCCTTGCGTTGGCTGCTCGGCGCGAGGTTGACGGTGACACGGTTCGACGGCCACGGCAGCCCGCTCGACATCACCGCGGCACGCACGCGGTCTCGCGATTCGCGGCACGCTTCGTCCGGCAACCCGACGATCTGGAAGCCGGGCAGCCCGTTCGAGACGTGCACCTCGACGGTCACGGCACGGCCTTCGACACCGAGCAGAGTTGCGGAACGAACGGCGGCGAGCATGCGCAGACCTCCCAGGTACAGCGACGTGGCGACGACGCGTGAATACTTCTGGAAGGGCTCGGCGACCGGACCCTCGACGGTGGCGGCACTGTATCGACGGGCGGTCCGACCACAACTCGATGACGCGGATTTCTCGTGCGGGCCTGGGAGACTGGCCGGGTGCGGATAGCTGTCCTCGTCGCCGCGGCGACGCTCGTTTCGATTGCGGCGTGCTCCAGCGATCCGCCCGCCAGCACCGGCGGTCAGTACTGCGCGACGGTCAGCGCCAACCTCGAGCAGATCAACGCTCCGGCCATCGTCGACGCATCCGACATCGAGTCCACGGCGAAGCTGTATCGCACGATCACCTCCGTCGCCCCACTCGCGGTGCAGAAGGAATGGCAGACGATGACCTCGAACGTGGAAGCCGCCGCCGCCGTGGATCCCAGCGACCCAGCGGCAGTGCAGAAGATCTCCGATATGACGCGCTCGTCACAGCAAGCGGCGTTCGCGATCTCCGACTACACGTCGAAGCTGTGCGGCGTCACCATCGGCACACCAACGACGACACTGCCGCCGGTCGAGACCGCGGTGCCCGGGACCTGACCGCGAAGGTCAGTTCAGTTCGCCGCGCTTGGTCTTGACTGCGTCGACAAGTCCGTACGCCTTCGCCTCGTCGGCGGTGAACCAACGGTCGCGTTCGCTGTCGGCCTGGATCTGCTCGAGCGTCTTGCCGGAGTGGTGGGCGGTGAGCTCGGCCATGCGCCGCTTCGTGTAGGCCAGTTGTTCGGCCTGGATGGCGATGTCGGTCGCCTGGCCGCGGAGGCCCGCCAGCGGCTGGTGCATCATGATCCGGGCGTTGGGGAGCGTGTACCGCTTGCCCGACGCTCCGGCCGTCAGCAGGAACTGGCCCATCGACGCGGCCATGCCCATGCACACCGTGGCGACGTCGCAGGAGATGAACTGCATCGTGTCGTAGATCGCCATGCCCGCGGTGACCGATCCACCGGGGCTGTTGATGTACAGCCAGATGTCGGAATTGGCCTCTTCACCTTCGAGGTAGAGGAGCTGTGCGCAGATCTGGTTGGCGATGTCGTCGTTGACATCTGTGCCGAGCATGATCACCCTGTTCTTCAGCAACCTGTTGAACACATCGCTGCGCGGATCGAAACCGGGATCGAGTGCCATGGGAACGGTGATGTCGGACATGTGTCCCACGCTACCGTCCGCGCCGGGCGTGCCACTGAGCAACGACGGCATCCTCGTCGAGCGGCATCAGCGTGGAGGGCGGCCCGTCGGCGCCGCGACGGTTGACGTCGCGGATGCGTTCGTTGATGTCGGCGACGATCCGCCGCACGACGTCTTCGCGTGACGCGGCAGCGATCGCCTCACGCGCCTGCTCCAGCTCCTTGCGCACCGCCAACGTCGGTGGCAGGTAGCTCAGTCGTTCGCGGCGCAGCTTGGCCTTCAGCCACCAGTCCTCGTCGCGCTGGACCTCGACGCCGGGTTCGATCCCGTCGAGCGGTTTGCCGCGACCCGAGAGTTCCTCGAACTCGCCGCGCTCCATCCCGGCACGGATCTGCTCCTCGATCCACCGACCTGTCACGACGACCTGCTGACCCCGCTGAACACCACGGCGACGCGTTCGCTCGGATCGATCTCGTCGATCGTCGCCATCAACCCGGCGAGACCTGCAGTGCCCGTATGCGACGCGTTGACACTCGTCGTCTTGCGGGCCAACTTGTTCGCTTCGTCGACGTGAGTCTCGCCGACCACGATCGGCGAGCCACCTCCGTCCATCGCCCGCATCACAGGTAGCCAGTCGTACGTCTCGTCGTCGAGGATGCCGTCGGCAGCCGAATCGCCGACGTTCTCCCACGGCCACATGCACTCGCTCCAATGCGAGGCGGCAACGGCGGAGCCACCGAGGCGTGCGGCGTTGTCCCACGCTCGTCGCAACGGTGCGCAACTGTCGGTCTGCACGGCGTGCAGCTTGGGCATCGCGCCACCCATACGGATGCCGGCGGCAACGCATGCCGCGAACGTGCCCGCACCGACCTGCACGTAAAGGCGATCGAGTGGAGGACCGACGACGCTCTCCTCGAACTGCCGTGCCATCTCCCAACCGATCGTGCGTCCGCCGTCGAGACACCACGCGTTCTCCGTTCCCTGGACCGTGAAGGGAATCGCTCCCCCGGCCACGGCCTCCCGGAATCGGTGCATGCACGGATCGCCCGCCGGATCTCCGTCGCGTCGCGGACACTCGACGATCTCGGCGCGCAGATCGCGCAGGCCCGACAACACTGCCGGATCCGCGTGCGGAGGGACGAAGACACGCAGCGGCCAGTCCACGGCTCTCGCCAACACGCCCGCGGCGAACGCGGCGTTGCCACACGACGCGATCGCCAGCGGCGGCCGCTCCGAGACGGTCGTCCACGGCGAGACGCCCAGCGACTCCGCCGTCAGCACGTGCAACAGGATCGTCACCAGATGTCGGGCCTTGTGGCTTCCGCCGACCTGCCCTGTCTCGTCCTTGACCCAGACTCCACCATCGGTGGTGAACCCCAGCGCGTCGGACAACTCGTCGGCGCGGGCGAACGGTGTCGTGCGCATGCCGATCCCGGCGACCGAGGCGATGTCCGAGTCGAGCTTGCGGAGCATCGCGGTTCGTGCCTCCTCCGTCATCCTGTTCGCCGCGGCGAACGAATCCCAGGCGAGGTATCGCTGGAACGCGACGAACGGATTGGGATCGTCGCCGCCGCGCAGCGGGGCGATCGCCTGCACCATCTGCAGGGCGTGATGCCGATCCGAGTCGGTTGCGTTGGGACATCTCCACACCATCGACTCGGCGACGTCGACGTGGGCACCGCACACCGCACACGACCATCCGGCGACGAGGCCGAGGGGCATGGGTCAGCCAGCCCCAACCGCGGTGTTGAACTCGGTGATCATCTCGTCCCACACCGGCAGGAACCGACGCAGCCCTCGCCAGAAGTCCTGCGAACGCCGGGCCTCGAACAAGTCGAACGGTGTGCCCTGCTGTTCGACCCACGTGTAGTAGCCGAGGTTGAACATGCGCGTGCGATCGCGCTCGCCACACTCGATTGCGTGAGCGGTGGTGACATCCGCGAGATGCCGACCCCACACCGCAGCCGCGTCGAGGTCGGTGAACCCGCCGCCGAAGTCGCGGGCCACGATCTTGTCGCGCTCGCTCGGATACAGCGCCGCTCCATCGGTGGCCACCGTGATCAACGCGTCGTCGGGACCGAGGTGCAGCAACTTCGCTGTCGTGATCGCGGCCAGCACGTTGCAGATGCTGCTGAGCCCGAAGTGCTGCAACGTGCGCAACACACTCTGTGGAACGAGGCGACGGTCGGCGAGATAGCCCAGCCCGTCGTCGGTGTTGAACATCACCTGCAGCTGATCCGTTGCTCGGTCACTGACGGCCACGACGACGTCGGTGTTCATGACGTTGTGGATCAGTGGTACGTGCTTGTCGCCGATCCCTTGGATGTTGTGCTCACCGAATCCGTTCTCGAGCAGCGTCGGGCACTCCAGCGCTTCCACGGCGACGATCTTGGTGCCGTACTCGTCCTTCAGCCGATCACCGGCGGCGATCGTTCCCGCCGACCCTGTCGCGCTGGCGAACGCGGCCAATCGCAGGTCTCGTCCCGACGCGGCGCGCACACGCTCGAACACGTGGGTGAGTGCGCGACCGGTGACTTCGTAGTGGGCGAGGTGGTTGCCGAACTCACAGAACTGATTGAGCACGAAGTTCGTCGGATCCTTGGCGAGCGCGTTGCACGCGTCGTAGATCTCCTTCACGTTGCTCTCGGTGCCGACGGTCTTGATGACGTCTTCCGCCGGGTTCGCGCACCACTGGTCGAGCCAGTCGAAACGTTCCTGGCTCATCCCTGCCGGCAGGATCGCCACACCGCGGCTGGCCATGATGCGACTGATCGCGATCCCACCGCGCGCGTAGTTACCGGTCGACGGCCAGATCGCCCGATGGCGCGTCGGGTCGAACTGACCGGTGACGACGCGCGGCGCCAGACAGGCGTATGCCGCGAGCACTTTGTGCGCGGTGATCATCGGGAAGCGATCGCCGAACACGACGATGATGGGGCTGTCGACACCGGTGAGGCTCTTCGGCAGCACCACGTGATCCGGCACGTCGACACGCGTGCCGGCCAGATCGTTGTACCAGTGCACCCGCCACAGGTTCTTGGGATCCGGGGCGTTCTTGTCGACCCCCCTCACGACGTCGCCGTCGATCGAGGACGGGTCGGCCAGTTGGGCGAACGTCGGCAGCACGATGCCCTGCTCGCGGAAGCGGCGAACGCTGTTGGCCAACGCCTCCTTGTCGATCACCCGATCGGCCAGGCCGAACTGGTTCTCCAGGGCGAGTGACGTCAGTTCGGCGGTGCTCATGATCTGAACATTTTGTCAAAGCCGGCGTACGGGCCGCGCATTGCCTGTTCTCGAGATGCCTCCGGTCGATTATGCAAGGGTCTCCTTCCGAAATACCGCCTGCCTCGGTAGAATTGGACCCGTGGCAGACCTGTCCGACACCAAGCACCGCATCGTCGAGCGGCTGAAGCGCGTCGAATCGGCAACGGCAACGGATCTCGCCGCTGAGTTCGGGCTCACCGACACGGCGCTGCGCCAGCACCTCGATGCACTCGAGGCCGCCGGACTGGTGTCGCGTTCCAAGGAGGAGCCGACGGGTCGAGGTCGGCCGCCCGTGCACTGGCAGCTGGCGCCTGCAGCCGCGTCGGCGTTCCCCGACCGTCATGGCGAGCTGTCCGTCGACCTCATCGGGTCGGTCCGTTCGACCCTCGGCGAGGAAGCCCTCGACCGCGTGATCTCGGCGCGCAGCGATCGCCAGGCGGCCGCCTACTCAGCCGCGTTGAACGACGCTTCGACTGTCGGCGAACGGGTGCGGCGACTCGCCGACATCCGTTCCGACGAGGGCTATCTGGCCGAGGTTCGCGACGACGGCGACGCGCTCATCCTCATCGAACACCACTGCCCCATCCGCGACGCCGCAGTCGCTTGCGGCGCGCTGTGCCAGGCCGAGCTCGAGGTCTTCCAGCGAGCCCTCGGTCCCGACGTGACCGTTCGTCGTACCCAGCACGTCTTGAACGGCGATCGTCGCTGCGCCTATCGCGTCGAGGCCTCCACGAAATCCTGACCGGACACGCCGGGTAGCGTGCCGCACATGGCTGACTTCCTACTCGGCGGACAGATCGATCCGGCCAAACACGAACGAACCGCCACCCGGACGACGGTTCCTTCGGGCGACTTCACGACGCACGGAGTCATCGTCGGCATGACCGGCTCCGGCAAGACCGGACTCGGCATCGTGCTGGTCGAAGAGGCGCTCGGCGCCGGCGTGCCGGCATTGTTGATCGATCCGAAGGGCGACCTCACCAACCTCTGCCTCACGTTCCCGAACCTCACGCCGGCCGACTTCCAACCATGGGTCAACGAAGGCGACGCGTCGAAGGCCGGGCAGTCGATCGCCGACTTCGCCGCGGCACAGGCCAAGGCGTGGACCGATGGCCTGGCCTCGTGGGGCATCACACCGGATCGCATCGGCGCGCTCCGCAAGGACGTGGCGTTCACGATCTACACGCCGGGTTCGAATGCCGGTGTCGCGCTCAACATCGTCGGCTCGCTGCAAGCGCCGACCGACGTCAGCGACACCGAGGTGATCGGCGACGAGATCGAGGGTTTCGTCAGCGGCCTGCTGAGCCTCATCGGCATCGACGCCGATCCCCTCTCGAGTCGCGAACACATCCTGCTGTCGAACCTCATCCTCAACGAATGGAACTCCGGCCGCAGCCTCGACTTGCCCGGCCTTGTCGGGATGGTGCAGCAACCTCCGATCCGCAAGCTCGGCGTGTTCGAGCTCGATCAGTTCTTCCCACCGAAGGACCGCACCGCATTCGCCATTCGGCTCAATGGTCTGCTGGCGTCGCCGTCGTTCGGTGCGTGGATGGCCGGGCCGCCCCTCGACATCGCCTCGATGCTCAAGACACCGGACGGCAAACCGCGATGCGCGATCGTCACCACCGCCCACCTCAGCGACCAGGAACGGCAGTTCGTCACCACATTGATCCTGTCGAAGCTCGTCACGTGGATGCGCAAGCAGAGCGGCACGACCGACCTGCGCGCCCTGCTGTACATGGACGAGGTCGCCGGCTACTTGCCGCCGACCGCGATGCCGCCGACCAAGAAGCCGATCATGACCTTGATGAAGCAGGCCCGGGCGTTCGGCGTCGGTGTCGTACTCAGCACCCAGAACCCGGTCGACGTCGACTACAAGGCGCTCTCGAACGCTGGCACGTGGATGATCGGCCGGCTCCAGACCGACCAGGACAAGCAACGCCTCCTCGACGGCATGAGCGCGGCCAGCGGTGGTGTCGATGTGGCCGAGGTCGGCAACACGATCGCCGGTCTTGCCAAGCGCGAGTTCGTGTTGCGCCGCGCAGGCAAGGACCATCCCGAGGTGTTCACCACGCGCTGGGCGATGAGCTACCTGCGCGGACCGTTGACCCGCGACCAGATCGCCCAACTCATGGCCGACCAGAAGGTGGCCGGCACCACTGCGGAGCCAACGGTGGCAGCGGATGCCGCCACGCCTGCCGCGGCGCCCGCCGCCGCGCCGGCCGCCACACCAACCCTGAGCGGTGACGACACGACGGTGCTGCCGCAGATCGCGGACGGCGCAATGGTGCGCTGGGCTGACGTCGCCGCGCCGTGGCTGGCGACCATCGGTGGCGATTCGCACGGCACGAGGTTCGAAGCATCCGTGGTCGCGAGGGTCGCGCTGCGTTACGACGACGAAAAGGCAGACCTGGTGCACGACGAGGAGTTCGAGGCCGTGATGTTCCCGTTGACCGAACCCGTCGACGTGACTCGCTCGATCGCCGTGGACTACGACGATCGCGATCTGCGCCCCGAGGCCCCGGCGCAATGTGTGTATCGGCTGCCGTCCGTCGGCGTGAAGGACAAGACGTTCTGGAGTCGCATCGAGCGCGACCTCATCGATTTCTTGGTGCGTTCGCGAACGGTCGAGATACCGGCGAACCGCGATCTCAAGCTGTTCGGTCGACCCGGTGAAACGATCGACGACTTCGGGGCGAGGTGCCTCGCCGCCGCCAACGATCTCGCCGACAAGGAAACGGCGGCGCTGCGTTCCAAGTACGAGGCGAAGGTGACCCGGCTGCAGACACAGATCCAAGCGGCCGAGGACCGCGCCGAGGTGTTGAACACCCAACGCAAAGGTCGGCAGAGCGAGGAGGTGTTGTCGACTGCTGGGTCGATCCTCGGCGGCCTCCTCGGGGGCAAACGCAGTCGCGGCGGAATG
>Ga0105242_10005173_pt1 | contig 10068 bp, 7 predicted proteins | sample KBSM24metaG_FD_81521 | JGI IMG/M metagenome (GOLD analysis project Ga0105242, IMG submission 81521) | Miscanthus rhizosphere microbial communities from Kellogg Biological Station, Michigan, USA - KBS M2-4 metaG | ecosystem: Host-associated > Plants > Roots > Rhizosphere > Soil | place: Michigan... | reverse complement strand
CCATGCGGGGCGTGTCGATCAGGGGTTTGACAATGGGAGCCTTGGAGAGCGAGATGGCGCGCTCGGCGATATTGACGGCTAAGTCGCCCATGCGTTCCAGGTCGGTATTGATCTTGAGAGCGATGATCAGCAGGCGGAGGTCGCCGGCGACGGGCTGGTTGAGGGCGAGCAAGCGCGTGACGCGCGAGTCGACATCCAGCTCCATCTGGTTGACCCGCGTTTCGTCTTCGATGACCCGGCGGGCCATGCGTTCATCGCGGTCCACCAGGGCCTGGACGCTGCAGTGGATGGTCGATTCAACCAGCGCCCCCATCTCCAGCAGGGCTTGATTCAGTTCCTCAAGCTCGACAGCAAAATGACGCAACGCCGGATGCTCCTTTGGCCGACCCTACCCGAAAAGGGTTCACCCCAATCGTACACCAGCGACAAACTACTGGCGCGCTTCCGCGTGATGCCGCACGTCCACGCCTTTAACCAGAAACAGCACATCCTCGGCGATGTTGGTGGAATGGTCGGCGATCCGCTCCAGGCTCCGGGTGATCCCGATCAGGTCGAGCGCCTGCGGAATATTGTGCGGATCCTTTTCCATGAAACTGACCAGCTCATGGTAGGACGCGGTACGGAGACTATCCACTGCATCGTCGGAGGCCAGCACGCTGCGAGCCATGTCGGCGTCGTTTGCCACGAAGGCGTCCATGCTCTTGCGGACCATCGACTCTACCAGGGCGGACATGTGGCGGATGTCCACCATGGGCTGGATCACCGGTTCGGAAAGCAAAGAGATTGCGCGCTGCGCGATCGAGACGGACAGGTCGCCCATGCGCTCCAGATCGGTGTTGATCTTGAGCGCGGCCACGACCAGCCGCAGGTCGGCGGCCAGGGGCTGCTGCGTCGCCAGGAGATTGATGGCGAACTCGTCGATTTCCATTTCGAGCTGATTGACGCGCGCCTCGTCGCGGAGCACCTGATCCGCCGCGCTCCGGTCCTTTTGAGTGACCGCGCTCACGCTTCGCTGGACGGATGCTTCCACCAGCGCGCTCATTTCGAGCAACTTGCCCTTCAGCTGTTCCAGCTCGGCTTCGAAGTGGCGCACAATTCTGGCTCCCGTTTGCATGGCGGTAACTTCAGCCGAAACGGCCCGTGATATAGTCTTCCGTTTCCTTCCGGGTGGGATTCTTGAAAATCACGGTAGTGGTATCGAATTCGATCAGCTTGCCCATCAGGAAAAACCCGGTGTAATCGGCTACGCGCGCGGCCTGCTGCATGTTGTGCGTGACGATCACAATGGTGCAACTATCCTTGAGCTGGAAGATCAGGTCCTCGATCTTGGCGGTCGCGATGGGGTCGAGGGCGGAGCAGGGCTCATCCAGCAACAGAACCTCAGGGTTCACTGCTAGCGCGCGGGCGATGCACAGCCTCTGCTGCTGGCCGCCGGAAAGACTATAGGCCGACGCGTGCAGCTTGTCCTTAACCTCGTCCCACAGGGCCGCGCGACGCAGGCTCTGCTCCACGTGATCTTTCATCCCGGACCGGCTGACGGAACCATTGATTCGCGGTCCGTAGGCGATATTGTCGAAAATCGATTTGGGGAACGGATTCGAGCGCTGGAAGACCATCCCGACGCGTTTGCGCAGCTCGGACACTTCCAGCTTGAAAATATCCTCTCCGTCGAGGAGAATCTCGCCTTCCGCGCGGCTGGTCCGGATGATTTCGTACATCCGGTTGATGGTCCGCAGGAAGGTGGACTTGCCGCACCCGGAGGGTCCGATAAACGCCGTCACGCGATTGGCGTAGACCTGCATGGAAATTCCATGCAGCGCTTGAAATGACCCGTAGTAAAAATTCAGATTCGTGGTGCTGAGCTTAGATAGCTCGCCCGCTGCCTGCTTCTGTTGCTCGGCCATCTGCATAGGGAAGGTCTGGCTTCTCATTGTCACATCGGGAGCGGGTTGGGGGCTAGGAGCCTGCATGGGACTCATCTCGCAACATGTCCTTTTCTCGAGAGAATAACGCGCGCCATGATGTTTACCGTAAGCACCAGCATCAGGAGAACGAAGCCCGCCGACCAAGCCTGCTGGTGCCAGTCTTCGTAGGGCGAAATCGCGTAATTGTAGACCATCACGGGAAGCGCCGCGGTGGGATGATCCCATCCAGGACTCCAAAAATTGTTGCCGTAACTGGTGAACAGCAGGGGCGCGGTCTCTCCGGCTACGCGAGCCAGATCGAGCATGATTCCCGTAATAATTCCTTCTTTTGCGGCCGGGATCACCACCGTGAAAATCGCCTTGGTCTTGGACGCTCCCAGAGCCATGGCGCCTTCGCGGAGGGAAAGCGGCACTGCACGCAAGAACTCCTCGGTGCTACGGATGGCGATCGGTATCATCATCACGCCCAGGGCAATCCCGCCGGCCAGGGTCGAAAAGTGGCCTTGGCGCAGCACAATCAGGGTATAGGCGAAAACGCCAATGACGATAGAGGGGACACCGTTCAGCAAGTCGGTGGTATATCGAACCACGAAGGAGAAAGTTGATCTTCCGAATTCGGCCAAGTACACGCCGCCCAGGAATCCGATGGGCACGCCGATGCAACTGGCCAGCAGAAGAAGCTTCGCGCTACCCAGGATCGCGTTGGCCATGCCTCCGCCGGTCTCACCCACCGGGGTTGGCAGCTTCGTGAAAAAATCCCACGTTAAGCTCCTCCCGCCGTGCTCGAACAGATACCCAAGAATGAAAACCAGCGTTCCTACGGCCAAAAGCGTGCAAAGGCCCGTGAGAGTCAACATCACCGCGTTGATTGCCTTGCGCCGGAAGCGGTGGAACAACACGGCTACGCGGCTCCCTTTTTGGTGGTGCTCAGCACCAGCAGGCGGGCCATACCATTGATCACCATGGTCAGGCCAAATAGAACCAGGCCGAGTTCGATGAGCGCCGACTGGTACAGACTGCCAGTCGCCTCGGTGAATTCGTTGGCGATCACGGCGGCGATCGAATAACCGGGGGCGAAGAGGGATGCGTGGATCTTGGGGTCGTTGCCCACTACCATGGTCACGGCCATGGTTTCGCCCAAAGACCTCGCCAGCGCGAGGAAGATCGAGCCCATGATGCCCTTTCTGGCATAGGGAATAACCACGTCCCAGGTAGTCTCCCAGCGCGTAGCTCCTAACGCCAGCGCACCCTCCCGCTGTTCATTCGGCACCGCCAGAATCACTTCGCGCGAAATGGAGATGATGAAGGGAATGATCATCACCGTCAGAACAACTCCGGCGGAAAACAAACTCACGCCATAGAAAGGTCCGCTGAACAACGGTGTCCACCCGAGTACCCCCCGGATGGCCGGTTCCGCCGCACGAAGCATCGGAACCAGAACGAAAATGCCCAGCAATCCGTAGATGACGCTGGGCACCGCGGCCAGCAGTTCGATCAGGAACGTGAGTGCATTCGAGATTTTGGCAGGCGCGAGCTCTGCAAGAAATATCGCCGCGCCGACACCTAACGGGATTCCGATCAACAGCGCCAGCGCAGACGTAACCACCGTGCCATAGATAAATGGCAGCGCTCCGAACTCGCCCGCGACTGGATCCCACACGGACGTGCTGAGAAAGGACCACCCAAACTTGTGCCGAGTTTCGGCCGAGTTCGTGTATAACTCAAACACCAGCAATGCCGTGATGGCGAGAATGCTGAGGGCGCAGGTCAACGTCAGCGTGTAGGCCACCTCATCGCCCCTGCGGAGACGCGTCCAAAATGCCAGCGCCCGCCGTGGCGGACGGGCGCTGAAACCCGTGGTGGTAGAGGCTGACATTACGGCGGACTACTGAATCTTGTCGATGGCCTTGACTTCTTTAGCTACCACTGCCGTCGGTAACTGGGCATAGGCGAGAGCGTCGGTCATCTTCTGGCCGTCCGCCAGCATCCACTTCAGGAAATCCTTGATAGCTGTCTTCTTCGCGGGGTCGGCGATCTTGGACGGTATCAGGAGCCAGGTGAAACTGGAAATCGGATAGGCTCCCTTGCCCGGTGCGTTGGTGATCGATACGCGGAAATCGTCGGGCATTTCCTTCATCCCTGCCGCGGCTGCCGTCACACTTGCCAGACTTGCTTCCACGAACTCACCCGCCGCGTTCTTCACCTTGCCGTAGGCCATTTTGTTCTGAATGGCGTAAATCAACTCGACGTATCCGATCGAGTTGGGCTGCTGTTTCACCTGCCCGGCGACGCCCTCGTTGCCCTTGCCTCCCAGACCAACGGGCCAGTTGACTGAGGTGCCCCGGCCCACTTTGGTTTCCCATTCTTTGCTGACCTTCGAAAGATAGTCCACCCAGATGAAGGTCGTCCCGCTGCCATCGGAACGATGGACGACGGCGATGTCATTGGCGGGGAGGTTGACCCCGGGGTTCGCCTTCACCAGCTCAGGGTCGTTCCATTTCGTGATCTTCCCCAGAAAGATGCCGGCCAATGCTTCGGGCGTAAAGTTGAGCTTCGCGGTGACACCTGGAATATTGTAGGCCGGAACATCCGCTCCGAGAATGGTCGGGAAATGCAGCACGGTCGTGCCGCGCTTAGCCTGGAACTCCTTCATCTGGGCATCGGTCATCGGCATGTCGCTGGCACCAAAATCGATGGTGCCCGCCGTGACCTGTTGGACGCCAAAACCAGAACCCTGCGACTGGTAGTTGATCGAAACGTTCGGGAGCTTCTTGTGATATTCATTGAACCATTTCGAATACATCGGGTTTGGAAACGTCGCTCCTCCCGCGGTAATCAGAACCTGCTGCGCGGAAACCACTCCTACGGTGAGAGCGGCCGCCAGGGCCGCGTTAACGATATGAATTCTTCGAGTCATTTTTTTATCCTCCCTCTATGATCTCAGTCTTGTGTTACAGAACGATTACACTCTCAAAACGTGAAAACGAACTGCGAGTGAACCCGGTACTGGGTGCGGTAACCCTGCTGCAACGGCACAAAGAAGTTAATCGTTGGGTTGTTCACGGCGATCCCATTCTGTATATAAAGACGATTCTCCCAGGCCAGGAAACGTGTCAGGCCAAAATTCACGCGAATCTCGTGACCCTTGAGATTTACGCCCGATCCGGACCCGATGTCATCGTCAGTAAACTGCGAGACGAACGAGTTGGCTTCCTTGCGGAAGTACTGATATTGAAATTGCATATCGCCCAGCCTGGCGGTTTGGCCGAAGGCGAAACCACCCATGAATCCATTGTTTTCAATGCTGGCTTTGGTGTTGTGGGTGCCTTGCAGGAACAACTGGAAGGGGTAATTGTGGCCGCGGAACATCCTGCCGGAATAGTTCAGGTTGAAGGCCCCGCGCATCACCTCGAACCCTTCGGCGAAGTAAACTGGGCCGTTTGCGGTAGTCGTCGCGTTCCCGGTTTCGGGAAGGTTTCCGGTGAGCACCGCGCCCACGATGGAACTGTTGGTGAAGCCCGCTCCGTTGATCGATGCGAGTTGGATCTGATTGGGGTCGCGCACGGCGAAAAAGTTGAAAGTCTCGTTATGACTCCACTTCTTTCCGATATTGCTGCCGACGGTGATGCCTTGATCGAACAGACCGGCGGACGGCACGCGTTGGCCCTGTGCGTACCCAATCAACAGGAACGGCGATCCAGCCGGGATGATCGGAGTGTTGGGGTCGGTCAGGATGTATTGGGCCGCGGCCACTTGGACAAACAAGCCGGCCTTCTTTCCGGTCCAGCGGTAAGTCTCATGGAAGCCGTTGAACCGGATGTCGTCGTCGTATATGAATTGCCGGTTATCCGCAAACAGCTCGGCAGTCCTTCCGGCACGCAGCGTGATGCTCTTGGTTGGCCGGAAGTCCATGTAAGCTTCGTTGATGGAAATCGGCGCTCGGGTGCTGATGCCGGAGAAATCCGTATCCATGGTGCTTGGGTTGTTAAATGGATCGGTCGCGAGCTGAACATGGAACGAAGCCATGGCGCGATCCCCGTCCTTATAGAAGAGATCCTTATCCACATTGAAGCGGAACCGGTAGCGCTCGCGGGCGCGCTGGACCGGCGCGAAACCGGGGCTCGATTCGCGCACCTGAATATCGGTGCGGAAACGCAGGTCACCGGAAAGCCGGAATCCCCGAAGGTTGGCGTTGATGGCGTCAATCGCCTTCTGCACCGCGTCCGATGGAGCGGCCACCGCGGCCTGCGTAGCCGGTAGCGGCACGACGGCTGTCGTTACCGCAGGTAAGGGCGGCAGAATCGGTGTGGTAGACGCGATTTCGCCAATGCCGCGGGAAGGCGACGAAGGTTTGGCGTCGCCACGGGACGCTAGTACTTCAAGCAAGCGGCTTTGCTCCTGAAGAGTCTGGCGAAGCTGATCGATCTGCTGCTGCTGTTGGGCGAGGAGGGCCTTGAGGGTCGCCATTTCCCCCGGCGTCGAATCGGGGTCTGCCGCCAAAGCTAGCGTTCCCGCTATAAGAAAGCCAAAGAGGAGTCTGTTCATTGATGAGTCCAGATGTACAAGCCTAGAGGTGATTCGTTTCATGTGTAAGGAGAGTCCGTGAAAATTTGCGCTGCCGAAAATTCATCGAACAGTCACTGCCAGTCTATGACTAAAGAGTTACGTTTCAATGACAACAAAGTGGCAATACCGTGACGCCAATCTGAGAGCCGTTGTCAGGCCTAAGTTCGCACATTTGTGTCCGCTTGTTCATCATCCTGTAACCCCCTGCCTGTTACCTTTGGCAAAACATATGAAAAAGACATCGCTAGTGCTGTTTGTATTGCTCGGGTTGTTTGCCTGGGGGCAGTCGGAAAAATCCCGGATTGTGGGCACCGTGGTGGACATCACGGGGGCCGTGATCCAGGGGGCCAGGATATCGGCGAAAGATTCCCGGACAGGCCAACAGAGCCAGGCGACCTCGGACGAGAAGGGGTTGTACGTCTTGAACAATCTCACTCCGTCGAGCTACGACCTCACGGCCGACAGCGCTGGCCTCAGCACGGCGCAGTACACCGAGGTACGCGTGACGGTGGGCCAGGAGCGGACGCTCAACATCATTCTGCAGCCGGCCACCGTGACCACCGAAGTAACCGTGTCCGGCGGCGAGCTGTCAACGGTCGACACCAGTTCGGCCCGCATCGGCGCCGAGGTAAATGCGCGCGAAGTCGGAAGCTTGCCCCTGAACGGTCGCCAGATCTCGCAACTTTACCTAATCGCGCCGGGAGCCCAAACGGCCGGCGGCGGATCATTCGACAACATCCGCTTCAGCGGCCGGTCGAACCAGCAGAACGTGATCAAGTTTGACGGCGTGGCGGGCGGTGGAATCATTGACCAGTCGCCCGGCAATTTGAACGGCGAGAGCTCCTCGCAGTTCCGGCTGCAATCGAGCCTCGAGAACGTCCAGGAGTTTCGCGTCGAGAGCAGCAACTATCCGGCCGAGTACGGGACCGGAACCGGCGGTCAAGTCTCAGTGGTAACCAAGTCGGGCTCGAATGCGTTTCATGGCGGGCTGTTCGAGTACGTCCGCAACAACAACATGGATGCTCGGAACTTCTTCGATGGCGCGAGCAATTCAGTGCTCAAGTTGAACCAGTTTGGCGGATCGATCGGCGGGCCGATCAAGAGAGACAAATTGTTCTTCTTTGTTTCGCAAGAGAACTTCTTCCAGCGCGCGGGCGTGAATTTTGTGAACACGGTTCCTAGCGCCACGGCCAAGGCTCAGGCGCAAGCGAACGCGGTCACGAATCCCAAGATCGCGGCGATTCTTCCGCTACTGGCCGCCTACCCCGTAGGGCAGCAGCCCTCTTCCAACCCACTTCTGGATATCGCGAGGCTCAACTCGGCCAGCCGCGTGAATGAGTACTATGGATCGTTCCGCCTGGACTATCACGCCTCGGAGAAGGACAGCATCAGCCTCCGCTACTTCCGAGATCAAGGCGACTCATTCGAGCCGCTCGACGTGACTGGCCGCGGCCAGAACTTCACCTTGGTGCCACAAAACGCGATGCTCTCGTGGACGCGAGTTGTCGCTCCTACGGTGCTGAACGAGTTCAAGCGCGGTCTTAACGCATCAAAGAGCCGTTCCAACGGTGTCGTGCCAATTAACGCTTCGGGCATCGACTTGGCTCCCATCAGCGTGAGTTTCACGGGGGCCGTGGCGGTTCCTGGTGTTGGTGGACAGGGTGCCTCGGCTGGTGCGGCCACGCTCGGCGGACTGATCCGCGCCAACAGCGCTTACAATACGTCGAAGCAGCCTTACACCAACTGGGAGATGCCCATCATCGACACGTTTTCCTGGATCAAGGGCGGTCACAACTTCAAGTTCGGTGTGGAGTTCCGGCCGATTCGCATGGAGACCGACCGATTCGGCGGAACCACCTACACGTTCCCCACCATCGACGCCCTGCTTTCGAATAGTCCGACTTCGATCCAATTCAACGCTCCCGCTGGTCTGCCCAGCCCGTGGAACAACGGCAAGACCGGACCGCGTCATCTCCAACAGCAGTATTTCATCGCCTACTTCCAGGACGAATGGAAGGCGACTCCGGAACTGACCATCAACTATGGCCTGCGCTACGACTATTTCGGCGTGATGCACGAGCGCGACAATCGCGCCGTAAAGTTCAACATTGTCACGGGGACCATCGATCCTGTGACCGACGCCTGGTACCAAGCCTCGAAACTGAACTTCGGACCGCGCCTCGGTATCGCCTACGCCCCGTCGCGGTTCAAGGGAAACACAGTATTCCGGATTGGAGCAGGCTACTTCTTTGGTCCCGGCCAACCCGAAGACACCATCCAGCCGGCTGAATCGGATCGCATCTCACGAACCCTCAGCAGCAATATCCAGTTTCCGCTCGATATCCCCGCGACGATCGCAGGTTACGATATCAACTCTACGAGCCTGGGTTTCCAGCCGCGTGCCTATGCCCCTGGTTATAAGGTTCCGGAGCGGATCCTGTCCTATACCGCATCGCTGCAGCAAAAGCTTCCCGGCGGCTCTGTCCTGACGACGGCTTTTGTCGGCAGCCAGGGTCGCAACTTATTCCTCCGTGGTCTGGCCAATCAGATCATCGGAGTCACGCAGAACCCGACCACTGGCGCCGGGACGGCAGTACGCCAATTCGGGGGACGCTTCGCGGAGATCGACTACAAGACCAGCGGTGGGAACGATCACTATAACTCGCTGCAAACCACCATCAACCGGCGCTTTTCGAAAGGGCTCACATTCGGCCTTCAACATACCTGGGGCCGCAGCATTGGCAACACCAACGGGTCCAATGAAGCAGTCACGGCCGGCAATCTCCAGAACTTCGCCTATGACTACGGCAACAACACGTTCGATGTCCGGCACTCGCTCAATGTCACTGCTCTGTGGGAAATTCCTGTTGGCAGGGGCAGGGGTTTGAACCTGAGCGGTCCGCTGGATTACATCGCCGGTGGTTGGGAACTCGGCGGAGTTTACAACTATCGAACCGGTTTGCCGATCCAGCTTTTGCTTACCCGCAACGACATCGTTTATCGCGATAGAAGGAATGGGAACGTGTACGCGACGCCGGTGGTCGTGGGTGGGGTGGTGCAGACCGACGCTGTCATCAATTCACCGGGCGGCGGTGCATCGCGCCAGTTCCGGCGTCCCGACGTGGTGGGTGGTGTCAATCCGTTTATCCAAGGCGGTGACAAGCTGTTGTACCTGAACCCCGCGGCATTCGCCGTTCCGCAACCGGGAACTTATGGCAACTCGGGCCGCAATCCCCTGGCTGGCCCGGATCTGGCCCAAATGGATCTTACGCTTCACAAACGAATTCCGGTCACGGAGCAAGTCAACGTCGAATTCCGGGCGGAGATCTACAATCTCCTGAATCGCGCGAACTTCCTGAACCCGCCGGCGATTTTGTCTACGGGTCTTCCCAACGGATCGCCCAGCGGCGGAGGAGAGCCTCTCCCGGGCGGCGTGCAGCCGGGTCAGTCGTTTACCTCTTCGGCGGCAGGCGGGGCGTTCGGAAAATTCAACTCGACGGTGGCGAACACGGTCGGATTGGGCGCGCAACGTCAGATACAGTTGTCGCTACGGCTGAATTTCTAATTTGGTGTTCCT
>Ga0105242_10005169_pt1 | contig 10071 bp, 10 predicted proteins | sample KBSM24metaG_FD_81521 | JGI IMG/M metagenome (GOLD analysis project Ga0105242, IMG submission 81521) | Miscanthus rhizosphere microbial communities from Kellogg Biological Station, Michigan, USA - KBS M2-4 metaG | ecosystem: Host-associated > Plants > Roots > Rhizosphere > Soil | place... | reverse complement strand
TGGATGTTCTGCGCGACGGTGAGCTTCCTGAAGATCGACGCTTCCTGCGGAAGATACGAAAGCCCCATGCGCGAGCGGCGGAAGATCGGCAGGTGCGTGAGGTCGCGCCCGTCGAGCGTGACGGTCCCCGCGTCGATCGGCACGAGACCCAGGATCATGTAGAAGCACGTGGTCTTGCCGGCGCCGTTGGGGCCGAGCAGCCCGACCACTTCGCCGCTTTCCACGGTGAGCGATACGTCCTGCACCACGGTGCGCTTGCGGTAGCGCTTCATCAGCCCCTCGGCGCGCAGCACCGATGGACTGGGCTCGGGCTTCACGAGCGTGAGGCGCTGCGCGCCGGTGGTGGCGGCGTGCACGCTATTGCGATCCGGCGTCGGGCTTCAGCTCGAGGGGCGGCGGCGACTTCGCGGCCGCGCCCTTCTCGTCGCGCTTGGGCGGCATGATGATCACTTTCACGCGCCCGGTGTTGCTGGGGGTCGCGGTCCCGGCCGGGGCGCCGGTGACCTCGGCCACGTCGCGGCGCATGTCGTACGTGATGAATTCGCCGGTGAGCTCGTCGTTGTTGCGCTTCACGCGCGCGCGGTTGAAGAGCTTGAGGACGTCGTTGCGGTCGTCGAATTCCGCGCGATCGGCAAAGCCCTCGATCCACTCGTCCACGTTGTCGCGCTTCTGGCGGAAGGTCACCGGCGCGCCGTTCGCGACGTAGTACTGGTGCTTGTCCTTGTCCTCGCGCACCGTGACCTTGTTCGCGGTCATCCGCATGGTGCCTTGCGTGATCACGACGTTGCCGTCGAAGACGAGGGTCTTCTGCGCGTCGTCGGCGATGGCCCGGTCGCCGGCCACGACGATCTGCTTTTCGCGGTCTGCGCGTTCGGCGAGCGCGGCCGGCGCGATCGTCGCGAGGAGGCAGGCCATCATGATCTTCCGGCAATTCATTTGCGTGGTCGCTGGTATGTGGCGACCACGCGGTCCAGCCGCATGGTGCGCGTGCGATTGTCGATTTCGAGTCCCTGGGCGACTGCCTGCCCCGTGGCGCTGTCCATTTTCACCTCGGTGTCGGTGCGCGCGATCCCCGCATCCGGAAGGACGAGCAGCTTTTCCGTCGTGATGCGCGCCGCGTCGGTCTTGGCATCCGCGTCGCGCACGATCACGACGTTGCCCTCGATGAGGACGCGCTCTCCGCCCTGCTCGAGGCGGCCGTTGTCGGCTGTGATCATCATGCGGGGTTGTTTCGGCTCGTACGCCTCGACCTTCACCGTCTCGAGAAGGGCCGAATCATCGTCGGGGTAATGTACCATCTTCCTCGCGGCGAGCGTGTAGAGGACGCGGCCGTCGTCGCCCAGCTTGCGGGCGCTGAAATTCTCGACGATGAGGTCGGGATCGTGGCGGCGCGAGCTGTCCGCCCTCGCGTCGGGCGCCTGCACCAGCTGGTTCAGCCACAGCGTGAGCGCCACCAGCAGCGAGAGCGCGGCGAGCGGCAGCCACGAAGTGGGCCGCATTATTTTCCCTGCGCGCGGATCACGAGGTCGCACAGCTCACGGACCGCGCCGCGGCCGCCGTGCGCCTTCGTCACGTAGTGCGCCGAAGATCTCACCGCTTCCACCCCGTTCGACGGAGCGACGGCCAGGCCACAGCGCTTCATCACCGCGAGATCCTGGATGTCGTCGCCCATGAACGAGCACGCGCTTTCCGCGAGCTTCAGCTTCTTCACGAGCGCCTCGAACGCGGGAACCTTGTCGTCGCCGGTTCCCTGGATCACGTGCGCGATGGTGAGTTCCTTCGCCCGCTTGGCGACCATCGCGGACTTGCGCCCCGAAAGGATCGCGGTGGCGATGCCGGCCTTCTGCAGCAGCTTCAGGCCGTTCCCGTCCTGGATGTTGAACGCCTTCATCGCCTCGCCGCGCGCGCCGATCCAGAGCGTGCCGTCGGTCATCACGCCGTCCACGTCGAAGATGGCCAGGCGCACGCCCCGCGCGCGCTGCAGGACGTCTTCGTTCACGCTAGACGACCTTCGCGGCGAGCAGGTCGTGGAAGGTGATGGCGCCGACCAGCTTGCCGCCGGACACCACCGGAATGCGCCCGCCCAGGCTCTTCTGCTCGAGGACCTGCGCGGCTTCGGCCGCGAGGCGGTCGGGCGCGATGCTGGTGAAGTTGCGGGTCATCACGTCGCCCACCGTGAGTCCCTTCACTCCATCGCGCTTCTCGAGCGTGCGGCGCAGGTCGCCGTCGGTGAAGATGCCCAGGAGCCGATCGTCGGAGTCGACGATGCAGGTCATGCCGATGCCCTTCCTCGACATCTCGTCGAGCGCCGTGGGAAGGAGCGGGTCGCCGGCGCGGTTGCGCGGAAGCTGGTCGCCCTTGCGCATGATGTCCGAGACGTGGACCAGCAAGCGCCGCCCCAGCGCGCCGCCCGGATGGTGCTGCGCGAAGTCGCCGGTCGCGAAGCCGCGCGCGTCGAGGAGGGCCACCGCGAGCGCATCGCCCAGCGCGAGTGTGGCGGTGGTGCTTGCCGTGGGCGCGAGGTTGAGCGGGCACGCTTCCTTCTCGACGCGGGCGTCCAGGTGGACGTCGGCCTCGCGTGCGAGCGTCGAATCCGCGCGGCCGGTGATTGCGATCACCTTCGCGCCGCGCCGCTTGATGAGCGGCAGGATGCGGCCGATCTCTTCGGATTCGCCCGAATACGAGATCGCGAGCACCACGTCGTCCGCGGTGATCATGCCCAGGTCGCCGTGGCTCGCCTCGGCCGGGTGCATGAAGAAGGCGGGCGTGCCCGTGGATGCGAACGTGGAAGCGATCTTGTTGCCGACGTGGCCGGACTTGCCCATGCCGGTGACCACCACGCGTCCCTTGGTCGCGAGGATCAGGCGGTGGGCGGCGAGGAATTGCTCGCCCAGCCGCGCCTTGATGTCGCGCACCGCGTCGGCCTCGATGTCGAGCACGCCGCGCGCGAGCTCGAGGAAGTGCTCCGCGTCGGCGACCTGGTGCGGTTGTAGTAGATTGGTCACGCGGGAAATTATAAACCTCCGATCATCGACGCCGAGGCATTCCAGGGATGCACGACGCCCTTCCCGTAGCGCTGATCCTCCTCGCCTCCGCCGTCGCGGTGGTGGTCCTGTTCCGCCAGCTTTCGATGCCGGCCATCCTCGGCTACCTGTTGGTGGGCGCCGTCGTGGGCCCGAACGCCCTGGGGCTGGTCGCCGACACCGAGGCGCAACGCTTCCTCGGCGAGCTGGGCGTGGTCTTCCTCATGTTCTCCGTGGGGCTCGAGTTCAGCCTGCCTCAGCTCACCGCGATGCGGCGCAACGTGCTGGGTTTCGGCGGCGCGCAGGTGGCCGTGGTGATGGCGCTGGGCGTTGCCGCTTGCGTGGCCCTGGGCCTCACGTGGCGCCAGGGCCTCATCGTGGGCGGCATCCTCGCCATGTCGTCCACCGCGATCATCTCGAAGACGCTCGCCGAGCGCATGCAGCTTTCGAGCGAATACGGGCGCCAGGTCATGGGCGTGCTGCTGTTCCAGGATCTCGCGGTCATCCCGCTGCTGGTCCTCATCCCCGCGCTGGCACTCCCGGGCGATGCGATCGCGGGAACGATCACCGTGGCGCTCGTCAAGGCGGGTGTGGTGCTCGCGATCGTGCTCTACGTGGGACAGCGCGTGATGCGCCCGCTCTTCGACCTGGTCGCGCGCCAGAAGTCTTCCGAGCTCTTCGTGATCTTCGTGCTGCTGGTGACCCTCCTCCTCGCGTGGATCACCGAGCAGGCGGGGCTTTCGCTGGCACTGGGCGCCTTCCTCGCCGGGATGCTCATCTCGGAGACGGAGTACCGCTACCAGGTCGAGGACTACATCAAGCCCTTCCGCGACCTCCTGCTGGGACTCTTCTTCATCACGATCGGCATGCTGGTCGACTCGCGCGAGCTGATCGCGCACCTCGCGGCCGTGTTGTCGCTCTTCGTGCTCCTGCTGGTCGGCAAGTTCTCCGTGATCTTCGTGCTGGCGAGGATGTTCGGCATCACAAAGCCCGCGGCCCTTCGGGCATCGCTTACGCTCGCGCCCGCGGGTGAATTCGGCTTCGTGCTCCTCGCGCTCTCGCAGCGCGATGGCGCGCTGCCGGAGGCGGCCGCGCAGGTGATCCTGGGTGCCACGCTCCTCTCGATGCTTGCCGCGCCCCTCATCCTCGCGCGCTCCGAGAGGATCGTCCTCTACTTCGTCGAGAGCGAGTGGACCGAGCGTGCGGTGGCGCTGCACCAGCTCGCCGTGAAGGCGATGTCCACGCGCGGCCACGTGATCGTGTGCGGCTACGGGCGCAGCGGCCAGGCGCTCGCGCACTTCCTCGAGCGCGAGAAGTTGCCCCTGATCGCGCTCGACTCCGATCCCGAGCGGGTGCGCGAGGCCGCCGCGGCGGGCGAATCGGTCGTGTTCGGCGACGCGTCGCGACGCGAGGTGCTGGTCGCGGCCGCGCTCTCGCGCGCGAGCGCGGTGGTGGTGAGCTTCGCCGACACGCCCAAGGCGCTGGCGATCCTCGCGCACGTGCACGAGCTGCGTCCCGAGCTTCCTGTCATCGTGCGCACGTTCGACGACACGGACGTCGCGCGATTGAAGGCGGCGGGAGCCGCCGAAGTCGTGGCCGAGGTGGTCGAGGGCTCGCTCATGCTCGCCACGCAGACGATGATGCAGCTGGGGCTTCCGTTGAATCGCGTGCTGCGGCGGCTTCGCGATGTGCGCCGGGAGCGCTACAGCTCGATGGGCGGATTCTTTCCGGGCGTCACCGACCAGGAGAGCGATGCCGACGCGCCGATCCTTCGCACCATCCTCGTCGGTCCCGATGCCGCCGCGGTGGGCAAGACGCTGGGCGCCCTCAACCTCGCGATGATGGAAGTCACCGTGACCGCGGTGCGTCGCAAGGGCGCGCGCGAAATCAATCCTTCGCCCGAGACGCGGCTCGCCGCCGGTGACGTGCTCGTGCTGCTGGGCACGCAGGGCCGCCTCGCGCGAGCGGAGATCCGTGTCCTGCAGGGTTGAAAAGAAAAAGGCCCGCGGCAAGCGGGCCTTCGGGTAAAGCGGGGAAAACCCTAGAACGACATGCAGACCGTATGCGCCGCCGCCTCATCGAGGGTCGCGGTCACGACGGGCGTTCCACCGGCGGCCGCTTGGGTATCCACCACCGCGCGCATCGCTCCTGTTTGAGTATTGCCGTCATCCATCTGGATATCCAGTTGCTTCACGAACTTGCCGAGAATTCCCTTGGAGCAAATCTGGTAGCTGCCGGTCATCCCGGTAATCCAGACCTGCCCGCTCGACATGCTCGACACGCTGATGACGCCGCCCACGGCGTTCGTCGGGACATACGTGGGATCCGCCGGATCCGTAGGACCCGCCGCGAGGTTTGCTGCGCGAACCTGCTGCCAGAATTGAAGGGCCTCGCCGGTAGGCGTGGGCAATATGGCGCCATCGATCACGCCGTTGCCGTTTCCCGCCGTCGCGGCGGGGGTCAGGGTCCCCAGGTGCGCAACGACATTCGAGTCGTCGCCGGGGAGCGCCTTGAACTTGTCCTGGTACGCGTAGATGTACGTGGGGATCACGCGGAAGTCGTTCGCGATGTTCTTCACCTTCGCGCTGTTGATCAATTCCTGGCCCTTGAGGATGCCGCCCAGGAGGAGGCCGATGATGACCAGAACAATGGCGATCTCGACCAGTGTGAAGCCCGATTGCTGCGATCTCATTTTCTTTCTCCGTCCGTTTGTCTGGCGCCTTGGGGGCGTCGGTACCCACCATAGTGCAAGCGGCATGCCACAAGCAATAAGTTGCTGTTTTTCAGTATTATTCGGCTAACGCTGGACTTCGGAAGGGGGTTTGCGGCCCCCCGGTTGTCCAGCCTTTCGACAACCGCTGTCGGCATGCCGACACGAGGAGCGCATGGCCTTCCAGTCCTCAGCCGCCCAGCGCCTCGCCGTCTCGGTGGCGGCGCGCCGGCGCTGGATCGTGCTCACGATGCTCCTCGCGCTGCATGCGGCGCTCGTGTCCACGCCGGGCGGCGAGTTCCAGCGCACATGGCTGCTGGTGCACTTCGGCTTCTTCCTGCTGTGGCAGCCGTTCATCGCGGCCGAGCGCGAGATCGAGCTCTTCTCGGGCGTGCTGCTGTTCGTGATCACCACCGTCACGATTTACTTCCTCGCCGGCTGGATGATCGTCGCGTGGCTGCTGATCCTGCTGGGCATCCTCGGCGGGCGCGTGTTCACCGTCCAGGGCGCGCGGAGCAACCGCTTCTACCTCGTGGCCTTCGGCTACGTGCTGGCGATCCTCCTCGTGCGCGCGGTGCCCGTGCTCGTGCTCGACGTGGACATTCCGAACGAGATCACGCAGCTCGCCTCCATCGTGTTGCCCATCATGCTGCTCGCGCTCGCCTTCCTCCCCATGGGCGCGGGCGAGGAGGATTCGCGGCAGGTGTTCGATTTCTTCTACGCGGTGCTCGTCTTCCAGCTGGGCGTGGTGCTCGTGCTGGGCTCGATCGCCTTCATGCGGGTGGCCGAGGAGCACTATTTCACCTCCGTGGCGCTCACGGTGCTCGGCTTCGGCATCGCGCTCTTCGTGCTCGCGGCCTTGTGGAACCCCGTGCGCGGCTTCGGCGGATTGCGGACCTATTTCTCGCGCTACCTCCTTTCGGTCGGCATGCCCTTCGAGATGTGGATGCGCGGCATCGCGGAGCTGGCGGAGCGTGAATCTGATTCACAGCGCTTCCTCGAGCAGGCCTTCGACGATATCGCGGCGCTGCCGTGGATGCGGGGCGTGCAATGGAAATCGCCCGACGGCGACGGCGGCCGCGGCGCCTACGACGGTTACGCGACGCGGTTCGGCTATCACCAGCTGGAAATCGTGTTCCACACGGAGGTGAGCCTCTCGCCCGCGCTCTTCCTGCACATGCGGCTCCTCGCGCAGGTCGTGGGCGAGTTCTACGAGGGCAAGCGGCGCGAGGGAGCGCTGCGGCGCAACTCCTACCTGCAGGCCGTGCACGAGACGGGCTCGCGCCTCACGCACGACGTGAAGAACCTGCTGCAGTCGATCTACACGCTCACGTCGGTTGCCCCGTCCGGGACCGACGACCGCTACGCAGAGCTGCTGCAGCGCCAGCTTCCCCAGATCTCCAGGCGGCTGCGCGGCACGCTGGAGAAGCTGCGCACGCCGGAAGTCGCGGCGCGCGAGCTGCCGGTTCCCGCATCGCAATGGTGGAGCGACCTTCGATCCTCGCTCGAGGGATCGGGCATCGCGCTCGACGGGCGCATCGACGCCGACCGCGAAGTCCCGTCGACCCTCTTCGACAGCTTCGTCGAGAACGCGCTGGACAACGCGCGGGCGAAGGTGGCGCGCGAGCCCGGCATCGCACTGTCGGTGCGCTTCGAATGCGCGCCGGATGCGACGCGGCTTGCCGTGAGCGATACCGGCAGCGCCATCAACGCGCACGTGGAGCGCAGGCTCTTTCGCGAACCGATCGAGCGCGAAGGGGGATTGGGCATCGGCCTGTATCACGCCGCGCGCCAGGCGCAACAGGCGGGCTATCGCGTGGAGCTCGCTCGCAACGTCGCGGGCGATGTGTGCTTCGCCCTGTCGGGCGGTGCGTCAGCCCCCTAGGGCGGCGAGCGCTTCTTCCAGCCCTTCGCGCCAGTCGCCCAGGCGCACTCCGAAGACATTGTCGAGCTTGGCGTTGGAAAGCACCGAGTTCTTCGGCCGCCGGGCCGGTGTCGGATAGTCCGCCGTCCGGATGGGGATGAGCCTTGGCATGCGGAAGGCCTCGCCCAGCTCCCGCTTGCGCGCATCGAAGATCGCGCCGGAGAAACCGAACCACGTGGTATCCCCGGAAGCCGTCGCGTGGTACACGCCCGAGTGCTCGCGCTGCGCGTCGAGGAGCTCGAGCGTTGCACGGGCGATCTGCGCGCTCGACGTGGGCGCCCCGCGCTGGTCGTCCACGACGCGCAGTTCGTCGCGCTCCGCCGCGAGGCGCAGCATCGTCAGCATGAAGTTGCGGCCGCGAGGCGCATAGATCCAGCTCGTGCGCAGGATGAGGTAGCGCCCGCCCGCGGCGGCCACTGCATGCTCGCCTTCGAGCTTGGTGCGTCCGTACGCCGAAAGCGGGTGGGTCGCGTCGGTCTCCATGTATGGCCGGTCGGTCTCGCCATCGAAGACATAGTCGGTCGAGTAGTGGATGAGGAGCGCACCGGCGCGCTTCGCCTCCTCAGCGAGGATGCCGGGAGCCACGCCATTCACCGCGCGCGCGCGGTCCTCCTCGCTCTCCGCGCGATCGACGGCCGTATATGCGGCCGCGTTCACGATGACATCGGGCCGCGCCTCGCGCACGTTGCGGCGGATGTCGTCGGGCTTTTCGAGGTCGAGGTCCGCGCGCGAGCGCGCGGTGACCTCGGCCCGACCCTGGAGGAGCCGCGCCACGTCGGCGCCCACCTGGCCGAGAGCGCCTGTCACCAGCACTCGCATCTAGGGAAACGTCTCCGCGGAGGCGAGCGGCGTGCCTGCCGCGTCCTTGGGCTTCAGCACGGGAGCGCCGTCCAGCGGCCACGTCACGCCGATGGCCGGATCGTTCCAGAGGAGCGTCCTCTCGTGCTCGGGCGCGTAGTAGTCGGTCGTCTTGTACAGGAACTCCGCGAGGTCCGAGAGGACGAGGAAGCCGTGCGCGAATCCCTCGGGAACCCACATCATGCGGCGGTTCTGCGCGGAGAGGGTCTCGCCGACCCAGCGTCCGAACGTGGGAGAGGAGCGGCGCAGGTCCACCACGACGTCGAACACTTCGCCTGCGACCACGCGCACGAGCTTTCCCTGCGGCTGGTGCAGCTGGTAGTGGAGTCCCCGCAGGACGCCGCGCGCGGAAACGGAATGGTTGTCCTGGACGAAGTCCACGTCGCGGCCCGCGAGCTTCGAGAACGCGCGCCGGTTCCAGCTTTCGAAGAAGGCGCCGCGCGCATCACCGAACACCGCGGGCTCGATGACGAGGACCTCCGCGATCGCGGTGGGAATCGCCCTCACGCTAGAACACCCGATCCTTGAGGACGCCGATCAGGTACTGGCTGTACGAATTCTTCTTCATCGGTTCGGCGAGGCGCTCGAGTTGCGCGGCGTCGATGTAGCCCATGCGGAACGCGATCTCCTCGGGGCACGCGATCTTGAGCCCCTGGCGGCGCTCGATCGTCTCGATGAAGTGGGCCGCCTCCAGCAGGCTCTCATGCGTGCCGGTGTCGAGCCACGCGGTGCCGCGGCCCATGGTCTCGACGGCGAGCTCACCGGCTTCGAGATAGCGCCGGTTCACGTCGGTGATCTCGAGCTCGCCGCGCATGGAGGGCTTGAGGCTCGCGGCGATCTCCACCACGCGCGGATCGTAGAAGTAGAGCCCCGTCACCGCGTAACGCGACTTGGGGGCCTTCGGCTTCTCCTCGATCGAGACCGCGCGGCCCTTCGGGTCGAACTCGACCACGCCGTAGCGCTCCGGATCCTTCACCGGGTAGGCGAACACGGTCGCGCCCTTCGTTGCCGCGCTGGCGCGCTGCAGCGATGCGGCGAGGTCGTGGCCGTGGAAGATGTTGTCGCCGAGGATGAGGCAGCTGGGCTTCCCGGCCACGAAGTCGCGCCCGACGATGAACGCCTGGGCGAGGCCCTCGGGCCGCGGCTGGACCGCGTACGAGATGTCGAGCCCCCATTCGCGTCCGTCGCCCAGCAGCTCGCGAAAGCGCGGCGTGTCCTGCGGCGTGGAGATCACGAGGATCTCGCGGATGCCCGCCAGCATGAGGGTCGCGAGCGGGTAGTACACCATCGGCTTGTCGTACACCGGCAGCAGTTGCTTGGAGATCACGCGCGTGGCCGGGTAGAGCCGCGTGCCCGAGCCGCCGGCGAGGATGATGCCCTTGCGCGCGTTCATGCGGTCCTCGCGGCGTAGTTTGTCTCGATCCAGCGCCGGTACTCGCCGCTCTTCACCTGCGCCACCCACTGCGCATTGTCGAGGTACCAGCGCACCGTCTTCGCCAGCCCCGTCGCGAAGCTCTCGCGCGGTTTCCAGCCCAGCTCGCCCGCGATCTTCGACG
>Ga0105242_10005168_pt1 | contig 10072 bp, 6 predicted proteins | sample KBSM24metaG_FD_81521 | JGI IMG/M metagenome (GOLD analysis project Ga0105242, IMG submission 81521) | Miscanthus rhizosphere microbial communities from Kellogg Biological Station, Michigan, USA - KBS M2-4 metaG | ecosystem: Host-associated > Plants > Roots > Rhizosphere > Soil | place: Michigan... | reverse complement strand
TCGCCGCGCTCGGCGGCGCCGCGGGCGTCCTTCTCGCCACGTGGCTCATCGACCCGCTCGTCGCCCTGAGCCCCGCCGACCTGGGTGTCGCCGGTGCGGTGACGATCGATCGAAGCGTGCTGGCGTTCGGACTCGCGGTGTCCACGCTCGCCGGCCTGCTCTTCGGCCTTGCCCCGGCGCAGCAGCTGGCCCGCCTCGACGTCCATGGTGACCTGAAGCAGGGAGCACGCGGCGGCAGCAGCGCCGGCCAGCGACGACTCCGCGGCGCGCTGGTTGTGGCCGAAATCGCGATCTCGCTCGTGCTGCTGGTCGGCGCCGGCTTGACGATCCGCAGTTTCGAGAAGGTGCAACAGGTGTCCGCGGGATTCACTCCCGATCACGTGCTGACGTTCGGCGTGAGCCTGCCGTCGGCGAGATACCCGGCGCCGGAGCAAAAGGCCGAATTCTGGCAGCGCGCGCTCGACGGCCTGCGCGGAATTCCCGGAGTCGAAGTCGCCGGCGCGACCAGCCGTCTCCCGCTGCTGCCGGGGAACAGCACGCGCGGGCTCACCATTCGCAGTCTTCCGCCAGGTGTTCAGGCGAGCGCGCACTATCGCACGGCGTCGCCGGACTACTTCCGCGCGATGCGGATTCCGCTGCTGCGTGGACGGCTCTTCGACGAAGCGGATCGCGAGAGCCGGCCGCTGGTGGCGATCATCAGCGCGTCGGCGGCACAGCGCTTCTGGCCGTCGCGCGATCCGATTGGCGAGCGGTTCTCGATCAACGAGCCGGAGATCACGATTGTCGGCGTCGTCGGCGACGTCCGCGCCGCGGCGCTCGACAAGGCGCCGCAGCCGACGGTCTACGTCCCCTATCGACAGGATCCGTGGCCGTCGATGGTGTTCGCGCTCCGGATTCCCGGCACCGACGCTCCGGGTGCGGGCATGCAAGCGGATATTCGCAACGCGATCTGGCAGGTCGACAAGGATCAGCCGATCGGCGCGATTTTGACGATGGACGAGCAGCTGTCGAAGTCGCTGACTCGCCGGCGCTTCAGCGTCACGCTGCTCACGGGTTTCGGCGCCGTGGCCGTTTCTCTCGCCGCCATCGGCCTGTATGGAGTCCTGGCCTTCATCGTCGCGCAGCGGCGCCGTGAAATCGGCGTGCGCATGGCGCTGGGCGCTCAGCGGCGCGACGTCATCAGCGATGTGATGGGCGAAGGTTTGAAGCTGGCGGCCTGGGGCGTGGCCGCCGGAATCGTTCTCGCGCTCGCAGGCACGCGGCTCCTGAGGTCTTTGCTGTTCGGCACGAGCCCGACGGACGCGCTGACGTTCGCGGCAGTTGCGACGCTCCTCGTGATCATCGCCGGCCTGGCCAGCCTGGTGCCCGCGCTGCGCGCGAGCCGCGTCGATCCGCTGGTTGCGTTGCGGGAAGACTAAGGCGCGCGTCCTCGCAGAGCTGAAGCCCTGCGCCACATCTTGCTTCAGAGCCTCACCGGGACGACACAACAGATCCGCCGAAGACGCTTGTGGCGCGCGGCTTCAGCCGTGGCGCAGGGCTTCAGCCCTGCGTGATCAGTCTTCACCGTTTGAGGATATCGGCGCCGGCCGTGCGACGGCTCTTCGCTTCCGCCGACACGCTCTGCAGGTAGTCATTGACCTGCAGCACGGTTCGAAACATCAGGCGGCCGAGCGAGCCGAGACCATTGGCTTCCGACGATCGTCCGAACACCGCGTCGCCGACTTCGTCCACTTCCCGCTCAGCGAGCGTGCCGAGGGTGGCGATGATATGCACGTAGTACCGTTGCGCCGCGGCCACGCGTTTCGCCTCACCGAGATCGAGCGCGACCGGCAGCACTTTCGGCGCGGCCGGATACGCCGTCGCTGTTCCGTCCGGGTTCGTCACGGACAGTCCACCGCCGGCCGTTCGTTTGAAGCGGAAGACGCGCACGAGCGCTGGATAGACAAGACGGTCCCATACGGGCCGGCTCTCCCACAGTTCTGCCTGCAACCGCAGGTGCAGCACACCGCCGTCTTCGAGCGTTTTCGAAAAGCGATCGGGGATCAGATCGGCGAGCTCAATCGTCGTCGTGACGACGGCGGCCGGTCCGCGCACGTCCTTGATCTGGACATCGAGCCCAAACGCCGGCGCCGCCGCCAGGACACAGCAGAAGAACGCAGCCAGCTTCATGCGGGCGATCAGAATGTCCGTCCGAATCGTGCGATCACACTCAGGGAGCTGGGAATCTCCGCCACCTTGTAGCCGAAATCGACGCGAAAATCGCCGACCCCGACGCCAAAGCCCACTCCCTTGAGCCACGGTGTCTCCGGCGCGGGCTGCAGCAGACCTGGAACGGGCCGGGCGGTCGCGCGACCGATGTCGAAGAAACCGATCGCTTTCAGCCCGCGGTACCACCCGAGCTCGTACTCCAGGTTGACCAGCGAAAGCGTGTCGCCGACCTGTTCCTTGAAATCGTAGCCGTGGACCGAGCCGACGCCGCCGACGCCGAACTGCCGCTGCGGCGGCAGCACACCCTCCGACCAACCGCCGATGGCCCGGATGCCGAACACCTGGTGCGGAGAAAGGAAGAGGCGCGCCCGGCCAGACACGATGTGACGCTGGAAGTCGAAATCGCTGCCGAACGCGCCGGGTTCCGAGAATTCCGAACTCCAGTCGACCCGCCACACGGGCGCGGCGTCGCGCTTGCCGTCGAACTCGTTCAGCCGCTCGCCGAAAAGCGTATCGAGCTGGTGCCGCCGGTACGAGGCTTCGAGCGACTCCTGATCGAACCCGCGGCTGTCGAAGGACGCGCCAACCAGCAGCGCGTTCAAATGACCGTCCTGCGCCAGTGTGTTTGGCCGGAACGCCTCGTCGCCGTTCCAGAGGCTGAAATCGCTGGTCGTGTGCAGCGGCTGCTGGCGCTCGCTGCGCCAGGCGAAGAGCGCCTCGATCTGCGGGTGCACGCGCAACGCCGCATTGATTTGCACACCACGGCGGCCGTAGTAGTCGCGGAAACTCCGCCGCGCCGCCGACGCCGCCAGGCTGGCCTCCAGCGATGACAGCTGCCATTGGTCGTCGCTGGCCGTCAGATCGTGCAACTCACCGCCGACGATCAGCTTCGTCGTGCCGAACAACGGTCGTTCGAAACCAAGCGCGTACCCGACGTTCTCCGAGGCGATCTTGTACGACAGATGGCCGGCGATGAACGTGTGATTGAACCGATCGTGATCGAAGACCGCGATGCCCATGCCCATCGACGGCACGAAGCCGTCCACGGAGGAGAACCAATCCTCCCGCTCGCCGAGATCGGGAAGCATCCGGAAACGGCCGGCAGGCTCGCGCAGCTCGACGAGCAACGTCCGCTCACCGTTTCGATCGACGAGATCGAAAGCCCCATGTCGTTTCGATAGGTCGCCACTGTCGCTGACGGTGTCGGCGCCGGTTCGTCCCGGCCTGACCGAGCCCCGCGTCGGCCTCAACAGCACCTCGAGCGCCTGACGCGCGCGCCGGCTGTTGAACACATCGCCGGCCCGAAGCGCGAACTCGTCGGCAAAGGTCGCGGCCAGCTTTTCGTCCACGCCGTGGAAGACGACGCGATCGATGACGCCCTCGTCGATGTCGACGTCGAGCACGCCCGACGATTCGTCGAAGACCGCCTTCACGTGCGCGAACGTGTAGCCCTCCGCCTTGTACTGACGCACTATCGAGTCGCCGATGTGCTGCGGGGTGTCGGGGAGTGGATCGCCGACCTTGACGCGAAGGCTTTCGAGGATGTTTTGTGGAGCGATTTCCCGTGCGCCGGCGATGTGGATGGCGCTGACCGGTTTCGCGGGCTGGAGGTCCTGAGCGAGGAGCGCGGCGGGTGTCAACACTGACAACCACGCGGCGACACCCATGGCGGACCTGAGCATTCAGGCGACTGTGACGAACCGCAGGCGCCGAAAGTTCCCTGCGTCGAATCGAAAGAGGCCGACCTCGGCCGGCTCCGTGCGCACGCTGACGATCAGGTAGAGGTGGTCCGCGTAGGAGAACTCGGCGCGATCCCGATCGGAAGGTTCCGCCGGCGACCGGGGGTGCGAGTGATAGAAGCCGACGATTTCCAGCCCCCGAGCCCGGGCCTGCCGGCGCGCGACGATGTGGTCTCCAGGATCGATCAGGAACTGTGTTTCGGGTGCGTCGGCAATGTTTCTCGTCCGGACGGCGTCGGTAATCGCTTCCCCGCTGCCGAGCAACAGGCCGCAGCATTCGTGCGGCGCCGCCTCTCGCGCGTGACCGATCACCGACTCGAGCGCGGCGGCACGCATCTCCGGTTCAGAATTCACAAGTCCAGGTTCTCGACGGCCATGGCGATCCCCATGCCGCCACCGATGCAGAGCGACGCCACGCCGCGCCGCAGCCGCCTTGCCCGCAGCGCGTAGATCAACGTGGTGAGCACCCGGGCGCCGCTCGCGCCGATCGGATGGCCGAGTGCAATCGCCCCGCCGTTGACGTTGATCGTCGCCGGATCGAGCGCGAGCTCACGGGCGACCGCAACTGATTGCGCGGCAAATGCCTCGTTCAGCTCGAACAGATCGATATCGCTCGTCTTCAGTCCGGCGCGATCGAGCGCCTTGCGGACCGCGGGAATCGGTCCGATCCCCATCACCTTCGGCTCGACGCCGGTAGACGCGTACGACAGGATGCGCGCCAACGGCTTGCGGCCCAGCGCTCTGGCTTTCGCCGACGTCGTGACGACCAGCGCCGCCGCGCCGTCATTGATCCCGGACGCGTTTCCGGCCGTGACGGTCCCGTCTTTCTTGAACGCCGGCTTCAGCGCTCCCAGTTTTTCGACGGTCGTACCTGCGCGCGGGAACTCGTCGGTCGCGAATGCCACCGGATCACCCTTGCGCTGTGGCACCGGTACAGGCACGATCTCGTCCTTGAAACGACCCTCTTCGATCGCGCGTACCGCGCGCGCCTGACTCTCGGCCGCGAAGGCATCCTGATCGGCGCGCGAGACGTTGTAGCGCGTCGCGACCTCTTCGGCGGTGATGCCCATGTGCGTGAGACCGATCGCGCAGGTCAAACCCTCGTTCAACATCGAATCGATCGCTTCCCCGTTGCCCATCCGGTAGCCCCAGCGGGCGCCTTTCAGCAGGTACGGCGCGTTGGACATCGATTCGGTGCCGCCGGCGACGACGGCGTCCACGTAGCCGACGCGGATCGCCTCGGTCGCGTGGACGACGGCCTGCAGACCCGAACCGCAGACGCGATTCACCGTTTCCGCCGGCACGTCGACCGGCAATCCGGCTTTCAAGGCCGCCTGCCGGGCGACGTTCATGCCGTTGCCCGCCTGCAGGACACATCCCATCACCGCATCGCCGATGTCCGCTGGTGGGACGCCCGCGCGAGCGATCGCTTCACGGATGACGATCGCCCCCAGATCCACGGCGCTCATGTCTTTCAGCGCGCCGCCGAACGCACCGATCGGCGTGCGGCACGCGCTGACGATCACGACCTCGAAGTCTTTGTCCATCACCGAATTATAGTGCTACGATCCCGAGTGACATGAAGACTCGTCCTTCGCGCACGATCGTCGCGTCTGTTCTCGCGCTCGCGATGGCGTCGGCCCTCCTGGTCGCGCAGACGTTCAACCCGCAGGACACGATCCCGTTCGACGCGGCCGTTCGCACCGCGAAGCTGCCCAACGGCCTGACGTATTTCATCAGGAAGAATGCGCAGCCCGCGCGGCGCGTGTCGCTGCGACTTGCCGTGAAGGCGGGCTCGCTCTTCGAGGCCGACGATCAGCTCGGCCTCGCGCACCTGATCGAGCACATGGCGTTCAACGGCAGCGCGCACTTCAAGCCGGGCGAGCTCGTGTCGTACTTCGAATCCGTCGGCGCGCGCCTTGGTCCTCACGTGAACGCGTACACCAGCTTCGACGAGACGGTCTACATGCTCGACCTGCCGAGCGATAAGCCGGAAGTCGTGGAAAAAGGATTGACCGCCCTCTCGGACTTCGCGGGCGGGCTGACGCTCTCGCAGGAGGAAGTCGACAAGGAACGCGGCGTCGTCGTCGAAGAATGGCGGGGAGGGCTGGGCGCCGGATCGCGGATCCGCGACAAGCAGTTCCCGATCCTGTTCCACGACTCGCGCTACGCCGAACGGCTGCCGATCGGCAAGCCGGAGATCATCCGGAACGCGCCGGTGGCGCGGCTTCGCGCGTTCTACGACACCTGGTATCGCCCTGAGCGCATCGGTGTCATCGTCGTTGGAGACGTCGATCAGGCGAAGATCGAACAGACGGTCAAGGATCTGTTCACGCCCCTGAAGGATCGCGCACCTGCGGCGCCGGTACCGGATCGAAAGGTGCCGCTGCATCGTGACCCGCTCGTGAGCGTGGTTGCCGATCCAGAGGTCACGCAATCGAACGTACAGATTGTCCGCAAACGGCCGCACGAGGGCGAAGACAAGGTCGGGGATTACCGCCGCGATCTCATCGCGCGCACCATCGACCACATGATGGACGAGCGCTTCAACGAGCTCGAGCGCAAGCCCGACGCGAAGTTCCTTGGAGCCGGCGTCGGCAACGGCTCGCTGAGCAAGGACGTCTCCACATTCACGATGGCGGCGCGCGTGCAGGACGGCAAGCTCGAGGACGGGTTGGGTGTGCTCGCCGTAGAAGCGCTCCGCGTGAGGGAGTTCGGCTTCAGCGCGTCAGAGCTCGATCGCGCCAAGCAGTGGATGGCCGCGTTCTACGACCGCGCGTACAGCGAACGCGACAAGACCGAGAGCGGCTCCTTCGCGCAGGAGTACATCAGTTACTTCCTCAACGGCGAACCGAGTCCGGGCATTGCGTACGAATATCAGCTCGTCAAGCAGCTGCTGCCGGGCATCACGGAGGCTGACGCGTCGACGATGGCGCGATCGCTGCTCGGCGACGACAGCCGCGTGATCCTCGCCACGTCGCCGCAGAAGGCGGGCATCAAGATTCCGACCGAGGCCGAGCTGCAGTCCGCCATCGCGGCGGCCACTGCCACCCGGGTCACGCCCTGGACCGACACGGGCGCCACGCGTGCGCTGATGGAGCATGCGCCGGCCGCCGGCACAATCGCGTCTCGCCGATCGATGGACAACGTCGGCGTCACCGTCGTGCGCTTCGCGAACGGCGTGGAAGCCTGGCTCAAGCCGACCGATTTCAAGAACGACCAGATTCTGTTCACGCTCAACGCGCCAGGCGGTACGTCCCTGGCGCCTCCAGCCGACTATCCCGAGGCGTCGCTCGCGACCGCGCTCGTCAACTCGGCCGGCGCCGGCGGCCTGAAGGCACTCGACCTGCAGAAGGTGCTGACGGGCAAGCTCGTGTCGGCGCGGCCTTACATCGGGCTGTCGTCGCAGGGCGTGTCGGGAAGCGCGGCGCCCGCGCAGCTCGAAACGGCGCTTCAGCTGCTGTACCAGGAATTCACGGCGCCGGGCGACGACGCCGATTCGTTCGCGCTCGTCAAGAAGCAGCTGGCGGCAGCGGTAGCAAATCGCGGGCGCGCGCCGGGCCAGATCTTCGGCGAAAAACTGTCACAGGTGAACACGTCCGGGCACTACACGTCGCAGCCGCTGACACCTGAACGTGTCGAGACGCTGAACCGCGACAAGATGATCGCGTTCTACAAGTCGCGCTTCGCCAACGCCGCCGATTTTTCGTTCATCATGGTGGGCGCGTTCAAGGTGGACGAGGTCGTTCCGCTGCTGGCGCAGTATGTCGGGTCGCTTCCATCTACCGGGCAGCCGTCGTCGCAGTTCAAGGACGTCGGCATCCGCTTCCCGGACACGCCGAAGCAGGAGAAGGTCGAGGCTGGACGAGAGCCGCGGGGCCAGACGGTCATCAGTTTTTTCGCCGATCCGACGATCGATCCCCAGGAGCAGGAAAAAATCATCGCGGCGACGACCGTGCTCGACATCTCGCTCCGCGACATCCTGCGGGAGGATCTGGGCCAGACCTACACGGTCAGCGTGGGGCTGGCGCAGGCGCTGCCGCAGCGCGGCGGCGGACACATCGAGGTGCGGTTCGGAGCGGCACCGGAAAACCTGCCGTCGATGACCGCCCGCGTGATGCAGGAGATCAAGCGTCTGCAGCAGGAAGGGCCGTCGCAGGACCTCACGGACCGCGCGAAGGAATCGGCGCGCCGCGGCTATGAGACGGCGCTGAAGCAGAACGACTACTGGCTGGGCCGGCTGCAGACGATCAAAACCTACAACCGGGACCCCGGCGAGATTCTCACGCGCACGACGCGCATCGACGCGGTGACACCGAAGGTACTGCAGGACGTCTTCAAGCAGTATTTCCCGGCCGATCGATCGACGACGGTCACGCTCGTACCCGCGGCGGGACTCTAGAATTCCTACCTCTGAATTCCTGAGCGCCAGCGTGCCGCGTCGTTGAACACGTCGGCGAGAGTGTCCCCTTCCGGGAGATCGCGTCGGAGATCCTGGAGGCGCCCGATGAGTGCGTCGAGCGCGGCGCCGATTTCGTCGGCATTCGTGGCGGCGATATCGCGCCAGATATCCGCGGGGCTCGAAGCCAGGCGTGTCGTGTCGGCGAGGCCCCGTCCCGCGAGCGCTAGACCCTCGTGGCCAACGGCATCACCCACAACCTGCATGAGCGCGCTGGCGGTCAGCTGCGGGAGATGGCTGAGAAACGCCAGCAGCCGATCGTGTTCCTCGACGCCCGTGATTCGGGGGACGGCACCGAGCGCGACCACGAAGTCCGTCAATTTCGCCAGCGCGTCCCCCCCCGCCTCGCTTGGCTGTATTTTCCGCGCGCCGTCGCCATTCGCGCGAGCGGCCGGAGTCAGCAGCCACGGCCGCCCGCTGAAGAGATCCGCTCGCGCGTGCTCGAGGCCGCCCTGCGCCGCGCCGGCGAGCGGGTGGCCGCCGATGAACGTGAACCGTCCAGGGAGCGCCCCTGCGGCCTCCACGATCTCGCGCTTGGTGCTGCCCGTGTCGGTGATGACCGCCGGTTGCCGGACGTTATCGTCGAGCTCTTCCAGCAGCGCGACATTGGTGCGGACCGGCGCCGCCAGAATCACGACGTCCGCCTCGGCGAGCACGATGAGATCCTCGGCGGCGACGTCGATCGCGTGCAGCCGCATGGCGGTCTCGAGCACGTCCTTGTTGTCGACGCCGATCACCAGGGCCTTCGGCCACAGCTGCCGCGATGCCAGGGCGATCGAGCCGCCAATCAGACCGAGACCCACAATCCCGATCTTGTCGAAAACCGGTGAGGCCTCGGATGCGGAGAACGCACGTCCAGGTTGGACAACTGGTAGAGACTTCGTCATGGCTGATGGCTAACTACGACCAACCACCCCGTCTCACCGGCTCGAGGCAGATGCTGCGGCCGATCGCGGGTGCGATGATCCGCAGTTCCGCCATCAGGCGATCGAACTGCGCGGGGAACATCGACTGCGCGCCATCGCTGAGCGCGTGATCCGGATCGCAGTGCACCTCGATGATGAGGCCGTCGGCGCCGGCGGCGACGGCAGCTCGCGCCATCGGGGCCACCATGTCGCGGCGTCCCGCGCCATGGCTGGGGTCCGCCACAATCGGCAGATGGCTCAGCTTCTTGACGACCGGGATAGCGGAGATGTCGAAGGTGTTCCGCGTCGCCGTCTCGAACGTCCGGATGCCGCGCTCGCAGAGAATCACGTCGTTGTTGCCGCCGCTCAGCACGTACTCGGCCGAGAGCAGCCACTCTTCGATCGTCGCCGAGATGCCCCGCTTGATCAAAACGGGCTTGCGCGCATGGCCCAACTCGCGCAGCAGGGTGAAGTTCTGCATGTTGCGCGCGCCGACCTGGAAGATGTCGGCGTACTTGTCGATGACCTCGATCTGGCTGAGGTCCATCACCTCGGTGATCAGCTTGAGGTTCTCCGCGTTCGACGCATCGCGGAGGAGCTTCAGGCCTTCCTCGCCGAGGCCCTGAAAGCTGTAAGGCGAACTGCGCGGCTTGAACGCTCCGCCGCGGAAAATCTTCGCGCCGGCGCGCTTCACCGCCGCGGCCGCCGCTCGTACCTGCGCCTCACTCTCCGCCGAGCACGGTCCAGCCATGACGATCACT
>Ga0105242_10005166_pt1 | contig 10073 bp, 9 predicted proteins | sample KBSM24metaG_FD_81521 | JGI IMG/M metagenome (GOLD analysis project Ga0105242, IMG submission 81521) | Miscanthus rhizosphere microbial communities from Kellogg Biological Station, Michigan, USA - KBS M2-4 metaG | ecosystem: Host-associated > Plants > Roots > Rhizosphere > Soil | place: Michigan... | reverse complement strand
TTCACGACAGCCGATATGGTACAGAACGTCCCTGGCGCGCAATATAACACGGAGAGTGGCTTCATGTACCCGCCACCCCCGGCCGCCACTGTTCCAGCCACCAATCCGCCTCAGGGCATTTCGAACTCGACTGGTACCCCTCCCGGGAACCAGGCGTTTACGGACACACCCGATACCGGGCTTTCCAGCGTAGGAACTGTAAGCAATGGGACTCGCTTCGCGATTCAGTTCTCTAACATCCCAGCCGGCACCACTATCTCCGTGCCGAACTCGGTTAACCTCATCAACGTCAGCGGCGGCAGCAATACCGTCAGTGGCGTAATGCTCGCGGTTTGCAACACGGATTCCGATGGCAGCGGCTCGGGCGGTACAATTTGTCCTAGCGTAGCCACCACTTCCGGCAGCAATTTCACGGTGTTCTACGAAGTTATTTTCGAAGATCCGCTGGCGATTGAAACGGCCACCGTCCCGGTGACTGCGAATGTCGCCGCCTTCAACGGCAACAACCCGCAAGTCAATGTGGTTGCCACGGCGCAAGCCGGCTTTGCTCCGTTCTACAGCAATGCCGCGGGCTCTTCGGCTGGTTCTCCGCTGTTGCTCGGTAGTCCGTTGACCTCCGCCGTCGGCCCGATCCCGCGCTTTGTTACGGGCTTCTTGCCGACTACGCCGATCAATCTGTACTCCTTCAGCCGCTGCGCTTGTGACCTGCTCTTCCCGTGGGTTGTTGGCGATTCCACGTTTACTACCAGTATCGTGGTCTCCAATACCTCACTCGATCCAGGCCCAACCTTCGGCTTCCTGGCTGCTCCGCAGGCTGGAACAGTGACCTTCTGGTTCTTCGGAACGAGCGATATCAGCTACAATCCGTCGAGCTTTGGGTCGGCCACCGGTCCTTCAACCGTGGTCGCGTCGCAAACCACTACGGCTTCGGTACCTGCCGGATCGTATGTTGCGTTCGTGGTCAGTCCCACCAATGCGGGTGCTACTGCCCAAACGGCTGGGAACGGTCTGAAGCCGATCGCGGGCCCGTTCGCGGGTTATGTCATCGCGCAGTCGCAATTCCAGTACTGCCATGGCATCGCCTCGGTCTCTGCTCCGGGCCTGAGCCCGCAGACCTATCTGGGTCTGGTTCTCGACAAGGCTGGCAATCGCGGTGGCGGAAGTCTCGCAGTCGAACTGCCGCGCACCAACCAGGTGTTCGCGGACGAGCTAGAGAACTAACCTAGCAGTTACAGCAGTGAGTAGTTATGAAAGGGAGGGCTTCGGCCCTCCCTTTTGTATTGGTAACGATCTAAATTCCCAACTTATTGAGGATGCGGTAAACCTCCGTCAGAATTTGCCGGTCGGCTGGAGTGAATTGCCCCGCCAGTTCGGCGGCGGCTTGCCCTAGGTCCGTCCGCAGGATCACCGGGCTAGCGAGGATGCCTAGGTTCTGCATGCCGATCCGTCCCATAGGCAACAAGGCACGCACCGGCATGGCTCAATGCGGACGGGTATCATCCAGCCCAGTGGGCGCCGCAGGATCGGCAGACCATACCGGGTAGCCACTCGAAGCTGAGTCAGCCGAAGTGTCCCAGTGCCCTGGGGATCCGCCGCCGCCGGCGTTGCGTTCGAGTAGCAACAATCCCACGTTCAACTGATTTCCATTCGGCATGACGATGGCCCACATTCGTCGAGCCTCGTCCGCCGGATAGGCCACCGGGAATACCGGCGTGTTGCCTTGGTCTACCAGACCGGTCCCTCCGAAGGCGGGGAGCAGCGCCTGGGCCTCAGATTCGAGGCTCAAATAGTTCGCCGCCATGCCGGAAGAACCGCGGGTCGCGCTCGTCGGTAGGATTACATATTGGGGATAAGCGATCGCGCCCGGTAGATTGACGGCAGCCGCGTCGGCGAACGCCAGCGTGAGATTCTGGAACCCCCAGGCACCGGTCGTATCCTGACCAAAGATCTGATACGTGACGGTATTGGGCTGTGGAATAAGCGCGCTCGAATCAAACCACGACTTGTAAAGCCGCTTAGGGTCCCAAGGAGGCGCCTCCACAGCGAAGGTAGAGCGGTAGCTCTCGCGTGTGTATTCCTGAAAAAGGGCGAGTTCAACGGGGCTGAACAGGTCCTGGTCCGGCTGTGGCGGCGCCACAGGTAAGCTTACGGGTGTATTCATTAGGCAGCAAACTCCTGCCTTGATGCTGGATGCTCTGTCTGGAAGACAGGCGGTCTGCCTTGCTTATGTCTTTGTGTCCAACCGTTTTCGCCGGTATATCTGCAACGTCACCGCACCGACCCGTTAAGGTTTGACTAACGCTTGTCGGGGGCCGATTCTTTTGAGAGTATCAGCGGAATCAGGTACTCGGTCTCGAAAGGCTGAATCGTCAGGCGCAACTTGGCGTTGAAAACATTCTTATTGGACGGGTGATAAGTCACTTTGAAAGTGACTTCCTCTTGAGGTTGGAGCGCGAACGCCTTCGGCTGCACGACGAATCCGGGGTAATCCGCGATCAAATCGGCCTCGACACGAACGGAACCCGAGGCGTTGTTGTGGAACACGACCTCCTCGGTTGCCTCTTTCCCCGCAATGAAGGGCATGGACTTGCGGTTGATGGTGGCGCTGGGAGCTGCGATGCTCTTGCTGGCCTTAGCGACTGCGTCGGGGCTAAGATCCTTGGGCAGCTTCGGCGGCAGCGCGGAGGAGGCCGCAGGGCCGGCTGGCATACGGCCAATCAACGTGATGATCTCCTCTTTCGAGGCATCGTGGTACCACTTCCATTGACCATTCTCAAGCTTCCAGCGGTCTGACCTGCCCCCAGGAATCTCGAACGAACGTGCTTCTAAAATGATCACCTGCTTCGATGTTGAAGTCACAACCGCTCTGGTGAAATTGTCCGAATACTCCACTTTCTGCAGTTCGAGCGAAGCGGGTTTGTCTTTGGACATCCCTAGATAGTAATCCTGGCTATCCTCCGCCACCAATTCATAGGCTTTGCGGAAATTACCTTCCATCTGATACTTCAGGAACGCCGTGGCCTGGGCGCGTAAGGCCTGATCCACCTCAGCGGGAGGCGCCGGGGCCTGTGCCAAACCCAGTATGGGCACGACCAGGAGAAGAACGGTGTAGATTCGCATAGGTTTTCTGCGGAAGTGGCTGGGAGGCAGGGATTCGAACCCCGATACGCGGCTCCAGAGGCCGCAGTCTTACCGTTAGACGACCTCCCAACTTTATCCAGTTTATCAGACGCGAGCGTAGCCAAAATAGACCGGCCCGCCGTGTGTTTTTATACCGCGCAGCAGGAACCAAATAAGTCCCGCGAGTAGTTGGCGCGCCGCAGCAGCCCATCGCGAGCGGTTTCTATGTGGCGGCGCAGGCGCGCAAGATCGACGCCGACCAGGCGTCCTTGCCACTTGCGAACCTTGCCGGCGACGAACGCATGCTCGACGTTGCTAGTGTCCATCATCGTCACCACGGTGCCGGGAACGTTATTCATGGGAAACACGTTGATGCGATCGGTGGCGAGCAGAATAATATCGGCTTCCTTGCCAGGCGTGAGCGTGCCGATCTTGTGATCCAGATGGGCCACCTTAGCGCCTTCGATGGTGGCGAGCTCAATAGTGTCACGGCAGGTGAGCAGACGGGGAACATCCTTCTCGCCCATGACCGCGCGCTCATTGACCAAGGCGCGTTGCAGCGTGAACGCCGAGCGCATGATGGAGAACATATCCGCGGTCATGTTGCATTCGACATCCACGCTGAGGCTGGGGCGGATGCCGTGGTCGAGCGCGATCTGGAAAGGCGGCATGCCGTGGCGCATCTGCATTTCAATCGCGGGTGCAATCGACACTTTGCCGCCGCTATCGCGGATCATCTTCCACACGTTTTCGTTGAGTTGCGTGCAGTGGACGTACTCGTTGTCGGGGCCCATCAGGCCGTCTCTGCCCATGCGCTCGAAGGCGCCGGAACGGTCGCCGACGATATGCGAAGTGATGGGTACGTTTAGCGAGCGCGCCAGTTTCCAATGGTCCGCGTCGGTTCCAGTGTTGAGCGCGAGAGTTACCAATTGGTCATTGGAGGAGAAGTACTGCGTCTTGATGCGCGTGATGTCCTGCGGAAACTGCGTGCCCTTGATGCCGGTCGAATACGAATACACGGCGCGGCGTCCGGATTCTCTGAGGCCCGCGATGCAGGCGTCGGAATGCGCGGGTGTGTGCGAGACCTGCGAGAGGTCGATGGTGGTGGTGACGCCAGCGTTAAGCTGGCTGAGCGAGGCAACTAGCTCGGAGATGTAAGCGTCGTCCGGCAGATACGCTGGCGTGAGGATGCCCTGGATCACCGAAACGTAGTTCTTGGGCGCATCGTTGAAGACGCCCAGGTTGCCGTCGGACAAAATGCTGCGCAGCAGAGTTTCGTACTGATGATGATGTGTGTCGACGAAGCCGGGCATCACGATCATGCCACTGGCGTCTACCACTACCGCCGATGAAGCAGGCACCGTGGGCGCGATGGCGGCGATTTTCTGGCCTTCGATCAAGACATCGGCTTTCTCGAAATCGCCGACTTTGGAGTCGAGCGAAAGAACGATGCCGCCTTTGAGCAGGATGCGTTGAGCCTTTTGCAGACGGTCGAGCGGCACTTGCGCGGCAGCGGGGCGCGCGGCGAAACCGGCGGCGACTCCCGCACTGGCGCTTAGAAAACCGCGGCGTGAGGGTGCCATTTTAGGAACCTCCTTATGTGGGGTAGTTTACTCCTCCTGAACGGGGTTGCGGAGTTCGCCAATATCCTGAATGCGGATGACCACTTCATCTCCGGGCTGCAGATAGCGCGGCGGTTTGCGGGCGAAGCCCACCCCGGCGGGGGTTCCCGTCGCCACGATATCGCCAGGTTCGAGCGTAACCACGGATGAAATATATTCGATCAGCGCGGGGATGCCAAACACCAGCTCGCGCGTATTCGAGTGTTGCAGAATTTGTCCGCCGATTTCGAGCGTCAGGTCGAGCGCGTGCGGGTCCGCAATTTCGTCGCGGGTGACGATCCAGGGCCCCATGGGCGCGAAGGTGTCGAAGCTTTTGCTGATCAGCCATTGCGAGGTGGTGGTCTGGTGATCGCGCGCGCTGACATCGTTGACGATGGTGTAGCCGAATACATGGTCCATCGCGCGAGCCGCCGGGATGTGGCGGCCGCCGGGCCCGATCACGAATGCGAATTCGGCTTCGTAATCGGGGCGCGTGGAGTTCTTCGGCAGCACGATGGGCGCGCCCGGGCCGATGACGACATTCGAGAACTTGCTGAAGATCGTGGGAATGGAAGGGATGTCCACGCCAGCCTCGCGGGCGTGATCCCGGTAGTTCATGCCCACGCAGATGAACTTGGGCGGCCGGGGAATCGGAGCTAATAATTTGACGGCCGCCAGATCGTAGGCTGGACCGGTAATTGCCGGAAGCGTTCCGGCGGCGATCACCGAGAGCATATCCTTGCCCAGGCCGATGACTTGATTGCCGGATATGACTCCGGCCTGCGGTGTGCTTCCTACTTCAACTTGAAACGTGACCAAGCGCATGAGGTCCAGCATGCCACACCTCCATGTCAGAATGGATAGTTCATGTCACGAATTCAGCGCGCTTTGATTAGCGTCACCGACAAGGCCGGAGTTGTGGATTTCGCTCGCGCTCTTTCAAGCCTGGGCGTCGAGGTGGTTTCCACCGGTGGAACTTATCGGGTGCTTAAGGACGCCGGGATCGCGCCGCTGCGCGAAGTGGCGGAGGTCACTGAGTTTCCTGAGATGCTGGATGGCCGGGTGAAGACCATTCATCCGCGTATTGCCGGCGGCATTCTGGCGATGCGGTCCAAGCCCGAGCACATGCGAGCCATCGCCGACCACGGAATTCCACCCATCGATTTGGTGTGCGTCAACCTGTACGAGTTCGAGAAAGTCGCGGCGAAGAAAGACGCGCCGCTGGAAGAGCTGATCGAGAATATCGACATCGGCGGCCCCACTATGATCCGCGCTGCGGCCAAGAACTGGCAGGACGTGGCGGTCGTGACGGCGGCGTCTGACTACGCGGCCATCATCGCAGAGTTGCATGGAAACGGCGGTGTTCTGTCTAGCGATACCCACTGGCGGCTGGCAAAAAAAGCGTTTGCCACAACGGCGGCGTACGATCGCGCGGTAAGTGCCCGGTTGGCCGAGATTCCGCCGACAGGCGATGTACTGCCGGCCAACCTTGATATTCGAGCGCCGCGTAAACTGGCATTGCGTTACGGCGAGAATCCGCATCAGTCGGCAGCGCTGTATGCGTCCGGACGCGGGGGCATCGCAGGCGCCGAGCAGTTGCACGGCAAGGAACTCTCCTACAACAATCTGGTTGATCTGGACGCAGCCTGGCAGTTGATCGCGGAATTTGACGGGCCGGCTTCGGCCATCATCAAACACACCAATCCGTGCGGCTGCGCGGAGGGCGCAACGCTCGCTGAAAGCTACCGGCGGGCCTTCGAAGCCGATCCGGTCTCGGCCTACGGCGGCGTACTGGCGTTCAACCGTCCGCTCGATGGCGACACGGCGTCGGAAATCGCCAAGACGTTCATCGAAGCCATCGCCGCGCCAGACTACTCCGAAGACGCGCTGCGAGTTCTGAAAGACAAAAAGAATCTGCGGCTGTTGAGAGTGGCGAGCGGGCCTGCGGAAACGGTAGTGAAGTCCATCAGCGGCGGCTTCCTGGCGCAGACTCCGGACGTGCATCGCCTGTCGCGCGCCGAGACGCAAGTGAAGACCAAGCGCGCGCCGACGGATGCCGAGTGGGCCGCACTCGAATTTGGCTGGAAGGTCTCGAAGCACGTGAAGAGCAACGCCATCGTCTACGCGCGCGTGGTCGACGGCGTGGGCCAGGCAATCAGCGCCGGCGCCGGACAAATGAGCCGCGTCGATTCCGTGAAGTTCGGCGCGATGAAGGCGGTTCTTCCGCTGGCAGGATCGGTAGTGGCTTCGGACGCGTTCTTCCCGTTCGCCGACGGCGTCGAAGAAGCGGCGCGACACGGAATCACGGCAGTGATTCAGCCCGGCGGCTCGGTGCGCGATGAAGACGTCATCGCTGCGGCGGATCGCTTAGGACTGGCGATGGTGTTTACGGGAGTGCGCCACTTCCGCCACTAGTTGTCGCTGAACAGCTTGAGTTTGTTATCCACGCTGGTCACGCCCTTTACCTTTTTCGCCAGGCGTGCAGCCTTCTCGCGGGCGGCTGCGTCGTGTACGCGCCCCAACAGGGTAACCGCGCCGTTCTTGACCGTGACCTCGAAACCGGCGCCCTTGACGTCGGCATCGTCGGCTAGCTTGCGGCGGACGGCGTCGTAGATTCGGTCGTCGTTGGGGGTTCCTTGTGCCATCACAAACATGGGCACGATCAGCACCAGGATCAGAAGCAACGAGAGCAGACGCATAAGTTTCCTTTCCAATTCTAACGCCAGTCAACCGCCGATAAAAACGCTGGGTCCTGGCGCCAGCCGGAGCGGACTTTCACGAAGGTCTGCAGGAATACCTTGCGATCGAACAGGTGCTCGAGTTCCTTGCGCGCCAGCGTGCCGATCTTCTTGAGGGCTTCCCCGCCGGCGCCGATTAAGATGGCCTTCTGTCCGGTCTTCTCGACATAGATGGTGGCCGCGATGCGCAGCAGCTTGGGTGTGTCCTCCCAGGATTCGATCACCACTGCAACCGCGTGCGGCACTTCCTGTTGTGTGTGATGCAGAACTTTCTCGCGAAGCACTTCGGACGCGAGGAAACGCTGGGGTTGATCGGTGAGATAGTCGTCCGGATACTGCGCGGGGCCAGTGGGCAAGCGCTCAATGATTTCGTGCTGCAATACATCCAGGCCATCACCGGTTTTGGCTGAGATCGGAATGTAGGCCGCGAAATCGTGGAGCGGGCGGTATTTTTCGATCAGGTCCAGGAGTTTGGGCTTCTGGTCCAACCAGTCCACTTTGTTCAGCACAGCGATGACGGGAGCCTCCACTTTCTTGGCTAGATCCACCGCTTGCAAATCTTCATCGGAGAACGGCGCAAGCGCATCGATTATGAACAAGACGATGTCGGGCGCGCCGGACGCGGTGCGAACGGTGTCCATCATGCGCTTGTTCAGCAACGTGTTGGATTTGTGGATGCCGGGCGTATCCACGAACACGATTTGCGCCTGCGGCAGCGTCAGCACTCCTTGAATGGACGTGCGCGTGGTCTGCGGCTTCGCTGCGACAATCGCCAGCTTGGTGCCGAGCAGCGCATTCAATAGCGTGGACTTACCGGCGTTAGGGCGGCCCAGGATGGTGACAAATCCCGCCCGGTGTTTGGTTTTTTTCATTGCGTAGAGACGGCTTTCGAGACGCGGACTTGATCGACGCGCACCTGATTCGCGGATAGAACCTTGATCGAAATCCCGTCGCGCTCGGTGGTCTCACCGGCTTCGGGCACGTGTCCCAGCCATTCGGTGACCAAGCCGCCGACGGTGGTCGATTCGGTCCCTTCGGCGAGGTGGAAATCCAGCAGGTCCTGCAAACGGCCGATGTCGAAACTGCCGGAGACCACATAGCTGCCGTCAGGCTGCGCACTAAAATCGCGCTCCGGCTCGTGCTCGTCGTGGATTTCGCCGACGATTTCTTCGACCATGTCTTCCATGGTGACAATGCCCGCCGTCGAGCCGTATTCGTCCACCACCACGGCCATGTGCGCGCCTTCTTCCTGCATCTCGCGCAGCAGATCGTTCACGGGTTTGGTCTCGGGAACGGCGCGGATGGGGCGCACGATGTCGCGGACTTTGCGTTTCGCGCGCTGTTCGTCGTCGAGTTCAAACATATCGCGCACATGGACGAAGCCGTTGATCTGGTCGATGTTCTCTTCGTATACCGGAATACGCGAGTACTGTTCGTGAATCACCACCTCGCGCAGTTCTTCGAGCGAAGCGTCTTGCCGAATGGCGACAATGCGCGGGCGCGGCGTCATCACTTCGCGCACGGTGGTATCGCCGAAGGCCACCACAGATTGAATCAACTCGCGGTCGCCTTTTTCAATAATGCCTTCTTCTTCGCCGGCGGCAATCAGGGCATCAATGTGCTCCTCGGGCGTGGGGGCTTCATCGGCCTGCGGGTGATCGCCTAGATCGAAAACCGACTGCAGGAAGTTGAGCGCCCAAGTCAGCGGCCGCATCATCAGGGCCATCACACGGAATAGCGGAACCAGCGGCAGCAGCCCGCGTCCAGTGCTCTTGCGGTAGATCACCTGCGGAATTATGTAGGTCCCGAGAATCGCAAAAAAAGAGACCAGCAGGACGGCAACGATCAACGCCTCCCAATCAGCGACGGCGTGCGCGGTGAGGGCCAGCGTCAGACAGCCCAGCACGGCCAGGCCCAAATGTTTCACCAAAGAAAACGTGAGCGCGCCCAATTCAGTTTCGAATCCGATTTTGGCTTCGAGCGTAGATTTGAAAAATTCCAGCGAGGGTAGCTCGCGCGCCCGGATACGCAGCGATTCCAGATACAGCACCTGTATCGTTGTGGCCAAAGTCACGATGATGGCGACGATCGCGTCCAGGATCAGGAATAGCAACGTCATTGTGCCCGCTCGATCAGCCCGTCGGGTAAACCCAGGCGCTTGCGCCAGCGAACTTCGGCTTGCGCCATCTCGCCCCTGTCGGTCTCGTGGTCCATGCCGGCCAGGTGCAGCGCGCCGTGCAGCATTAATATACGTAGTTCGTCGGCGAGCGAATGGCCGTGTTGAGCCGCCTGCACGCGAGCGCGGTCGATCGAAATAGCGATGTCGCCCGCCAGCCCGTTCGACTCGGATGCCGGAAACGAGAGAACGTCAGTCGCGTGGTTCTGCCCGCGGAATTGGCGGTTCAGGCGGCGGATTTCGGCGTCATCCGCGATCAAGCAGGCGATGGTTCGTCCCCGCGCTACGCGCCGCGTGAGTTCGCCCAGGAACTGGCGCAGTTCTTCGCGCCGCACCCTGCGGGAAGTATGGAACAGCAACGGAATGTCGTCGGGTGACATTGGGGAGCGGCCTCAGGCCGCTGTTTCAGGAACGGGGACCGGTTCCGCGGCAGCCTCG
>Ga0105242_10005164_pt1 | contig 10074 bp, 8 predicted proteins | sample KBSM24metaG_FD_81521 | JGI IMG/M metagenome (GOLD analysis project Ga0105242, IMG submission 81521) | Miscanthus rhizosphere microbial communities from Kellogg Biological Station, Michigan, USA - KBS M2-4 metaG | ecosystem: Host-associated > Plants > Roots > Rhizosphere > Soil | place: Michigan... | reverse complement strand
CTTGATGAGGCTCCGCATCCCCGGTGATTCCATCTGGAACACGCCGGTCGTATCGCCGCGGCGAAGCATCGCGTAGGTCTCGGCGTCATCCAGCGCGACGTGATCGATGTCCAGTTCGATGCCGCGCGTACGAAGGTGACGCAGGGTCTCCTCGATGACGGAGAGCGTGCGGAGCCCGAGGAAGTCCATCTTGAGCAACCCCAGCTGGGCGACACCGTTCATGTCGAACTGCGTGACCATCTTCTTCGACTCGTCGCGCGAATCCTTCGTGAGTTTCAGAGGGAGATACTCGACGAGTGGCGCGTCGCCGATCACGACTCCGGCCGCGTGGACCGAGTCCTCGCGGCGGAGGCCCTCCAGCGCACGGGCCGTCTCGATGATCTCCTTCGCCTCGGGCTCCCGTTCGTACGCCTCACGGAGATCCGGGCTGATCTCGAGCGCTCGGTCGATCGGTTCGTCGCGCCCCATCATCGCGGGCGGATACATCTTGCAGAGGCGGTCTCCGACGATCGGAGGGAACCCCAGCACACGGGCTGCGTCCCGGATGCCCTGCTTCCCCTTGATCGTCTGGATGGTCACGATCTGCGCGACGCGATCGGACCCGTACGTTTCGGTGGCGTACCGGATGACCTCATCGCGCCGGCGCTCGTCGAAGTCCATGTCGATATCGGGCATCTCGACCCGATCGGGGTTGAGGAACCGTTCGAACAGCAAGCCGTACCGCAACGGATCGAGGTCGGTGATCCGCAGCGCGTACGACGCGACCGAGCCCGCCGCCGAGCCGCGGCCCGGTCCGACGCGGATCCCCTGGTCGCGGGCGAACCGGATCAGGTCCCACACGATGAGGAAGTAGCCGGCGAAGCCCATCTTCGTGATCACCGCGAGCTCCGTGTCGACGCGCGCGAGAACCTCCGCGGGAACCGGCGTCCCGTAGCGTTCTGCAACGCCTCGTTCCACGAGCTCCCGGAGGTACGCCTCGAGGGCCTCGCCGTGCGGTGTCTCGAAGCGTGGGAGCCGGTACTCGGTGCGGTGCTCGACCAGGATCCGCTCGAGCTCGGGCAGGAGTTGCACCCGCTCGGCGATCGCAAGCGTCTGGTCGCATGCATCGGGGAGCTCCGCGAAGACGCGACGCATCTCCTCCGCCGTCTTGAGGTAGAACTCCTCCGAGTCGAACCGGAGGCGTTTGGGATCCGACTGCAGCTTCTGCTGCTGGATGCAGAGCAAGACGTCGTGCGGCTTCGCGTCTTCCTTCCTCGTGTAATGCAGGTCGTTGGTCGCGACGACCGGCACGCCGAGCTCTCGCGCGATCCGGACCTGCTCTCCGATGATCCGGCGCTGATCACCGAGCCCGTGATCCTGGACCTCGATGAAGTAGTTGTCGGGCCCGAAGATCTCGCGTGCCGCGCCGGCGGCCGCAAGCGCGCGATCGTACTGGCCGTTGACGAGCTGCACGCCGAGCTCCGACGAGAGGCACCCCGACAAGCAGATCAGCCCCTCTGCGTGCTCGGCCAGCAGTTGCTTGTCCATCCGCGGCCGGTGATAGAAGCCCTCCAGGTGCGCGAGGGTCACGAGCCGGAGCAGGTTCCCGTAGCCCGTTTCGTTCTCGGCGAGCAGGGTGAGGTGGTAGTACTTCTCTTCGCTCTCCCCCGGTGTGCGATCGAACCGGGAGCCGGGCGCCACGTACGCCTCCACACCCATGATCGGCTTGAGCCCCGTCTGTCGAGCCGTTTCGTAGAAGCGGAGCGCGCCGAACATGGCCCCGTGGTCCGTGACGGCGATCGCCGACATCCCGTCGCGAGCGGCCTCGCTGAAGATCGTGGGCGCGTTCGGGTTGGAGCGCGGCGCCTCGATCCGCGCCGCCCCATCGAGCAGGGAGTACTCCGAATGGGTGTGGAGATGGACGAACCCTTGGCCGGGCATCTGCGCTGGTGGTCGCCTTTCCTGGAGCGTTTTCCACATCGCTCCCGGTCCGATGTGGACAACTTACACGGCTGTGATTCGCAGGGGTCCGAGGCTAGCACGCCTCGGCACGGCGTCAAGGTCGCTGGTCGAGACGGACCCTCGTGAGCACGTCCACGAGCTCGCCCGGGAGCGGATCCTCGAGCGAGATCTGCTCGCCGGTGACCGGGTGGCGGAACCGAAGCCGCCATGCGTGCAGGAACGGTCGGGAGAGCCCCACCCGCGCGGCATCGTCGCCGCCGCCCCCATACGCGCGATCGCCCAGGATGGGATGGCCGATCGCACTCAGGTGGACCCGGATCTGGTGCGTCCGCCCCGTCTCCGGTGCCGCCTCCAACAACGTCGCGTGCGGCATCCGTTCACGCACCTCGAAGGACGTCGTGGCCGGCCGTCCATCAACCCGGTCGACCACGATCTTCGCCGCGCGGCGGCCGAGCGGGGCTTCCACGCCGAAGCGATCGTGCGCGACCTGGCCGCGCACCAGGGCGAGGTAGCGCCGGTCCACCGCGTGTTGACGGAACCCCTCGCGCAGCGCCCCGTAGGCCACGTCGGTTTTGGCCACGATGAGCAGTCCGCTCGTGCCGGCATCCAATCGGTGGACGATCCCCGGACGGAGCTCGCCGCCCGAGGGGGCGAGCGGGATCCTCATGCCGAGCAGCCGGTTGACGAGCGTCCCGGTCCGCCGCCGGGCGGTGGGATGCGTGACGAGCCCACCGGGCTTCGAAACGACGAGCACGTGTTCGTCCTCGAACACCACCGCGACCGGCGGACCCTCGGGTACGAGCGGACCATCCTCTGCGAGGTGCACGACGACTCGCTCACCGCCGTCCAAACGGAAGGATTTCGCTCTCGGGCGGCCATCCACCAAGACGTCCCCCGCCGCGATCGCGCGCTGAACATCGGCGCGGGTCGACCCGATCGTTGCCGCCACGACCGCGTCCAGCCGTCCCGGGTCGGCGACGAACTCCCTACGGGACATCGTCCGGGGCTCCCGCCGCGACGTCGGCCGGACGCTCCTCGCGGAAGGACGCCCACGCGATGACCACCGCCCCGATCACGATCGCGCTGTCGGCGACGTTGAACACCGGCCACCAGTGCAGATCGATGAAGTCGACCACGTGCCCGGAGAGGCCGGGACCACGGAGGGCGCGATCGGCGAGGTTGCCGAGCGCGCCCCCGAGGACGAGGCCCAGCCCCAGGGCGGACACGGCGTTCCGCGAGCGGAACGCCGTGAGCACGATCAGCCCCGAGACGATCAGCGTCGCCGCGGCGAAGAGCCAGGGCGTCCGCTGCCCCAGGCTGAAGGCACCGCCTGAGTTCGTGGTGTACCGGAGGGTGAGGACTCCCCCGATCAGATCGAGCGGCTTGTCCGCGAGCGCGTGCGCGGCCCACACCTTGGTCACCCGGTCGACGGCGAAAACCACGGCCGCCGTCGAGAAGAGGATGGTTGCCCCGCGGCGCGCCCGGGCGTCCACCGATCTACCTGTGTGCTTGCGCCTGGGCGTCCTTGAGGCAGAGGCTGACGTACGGAAGGGCCTTCACCCGCGCCTTCTCGATCGGCTTCCCGCAGCGTTCGCAGATCCCGTACGTCCCGGCGTCGATCCGCGAGAGGGCCCGATCGATCTTCTGCAGCAGGTCGCGCACGTTCTGCTCGATCGAGAGGTCCTTCTCGCGTTCGAACGTCGCCGTCCCGGCATCGGCCGCCTCGTCATCGAGACCCACATCTCCGGAGAGATCGGATTGCGTCGTCGCGAAGGACGTGTCCTCGATCGTGGTCAGCTGCTCATCCAGCTCGTCCCGCTCCTTCAGCAAGCGAGCCTTCAGATCGGCGATCTCGCTCGGAGTGAGCTTGCCGTTCGCCATGGCGGCGAAGGGTAGCAGAAGAGCGCATATCGGCCGTGTTCCCGCAGGTCAGACGATGTATCGCAGCACGGCGGATCCCCGTTTTCGGGGCTCCGCTCGGCCCGCGATCCGAACGCTTGTTCGGGAGGACCGATCGCGTGCTGCACATCGGCGCGGACGTGTAGCATCGCCGATACCGGCAACGACGGGAACGAGTAGCCGGGTCGGTGCGGTCGGAGCGAGCCGGGACGGTGGGAGCCGGCGCCGCGCCCCCGGTGAACATCCTCCCCGAGCCCCTGCCCGAACCGGGCGCGGAAGGGCCGCGCTCCGCAGTAGACGCAGGCGGGACCGCCCGTGATCGCGGAGGGCCGTGTTCGCGGCCGGAGAGCGGCCGAGCCCGTAAGGGCCCGGCAACGCGAGGTGGTACCGCGGGGCCAACGCCTCGTCCTCGCACCGAGGACGAGGCGTTTCGTGCGTACGGAGGAGTCGACATGCCGTTCGAACCCGTGGACCCGAAGGTGAGCTTCCCCCACCTCGAGGAGCGCATCCTCGCCTTCTGGAAGCAGGCCGACGTCTTCCACCGCTCGCTCGTCGCCCGGGAAGGCGCGCCTCGGTGGGTCTTCTACGAGGGCCCCCCGACCGCGAACGCCCAACCGGGGATCCATCACGTCGAGCCGCGCACCTTCAAGGACGTGTTCCCGCGATTCAAGACGATGACGGGCCACTACGTGGAACGGAAGGGCGGATGGGATTGCCACGGGCTGCCGGTCGAGATCGAGGTCGAGAAGGAGATCGGCACGACCGGGAAGAAGGACATCGAAGCGTTCGGTGTCGCCGAGTTCAACCGGCTCTGCCGCGAGTCCGTCCAGCGATACGTCGGCGCGTTCGAGGGACTCACCGAGCGGATCGGCTTCTGGATCGACACGGATCAGGCGTACTGGACGATGCACACCCCCTACATCGAGTCGGTCTGGTGGTCGTTGAAGCAACTCCACGGCCGGGGGCTCCTCGTCGAGGACTACAAGGTCACGGCGTACTGCCCGCGGTGCGGCACCGCGCTCTCGGACGCCGAGGTGGCCCAGGGCTACGAGACGGTCTCCGACCCGAGCGTCTTCGTCCGGTTCCCGATCGTCGGAGCGGACGACCCGTCGCTCGTCGGTTCGTCGTTGGTCGTGTGGACGACGACGCCGTGGACGCTCCCGGCGAACGAGGGGGCAGCCGTCGACCCTTCGGCGCCCTACCTCGTGGTCGAGCGCGACGGGGAACGGCTGATCGTCGGGGAACCGCTTCGCGACGCCGTCCTCGGCGACACCGGCGCGATCGTCGGGACGCTGTCGGGTTCCGACCTCGTCGGCGTCCGCTACGAGCCGCCGTACCGGAACGTCGAGGACGCGCACCGGGTGGTCGCCGGGAACTTCGTCTCCATGGAAGAGGGAACGGGGATCGTCCACATGGCGCCGGCCTTCGGACCGGAAGATCTCGCCGTCGGCCGAGCCCAGGGATGGCCGGTCTTCAAGCCCGTCGGCGACGACGGGCGATTCACCGATCTCGCTCCCGCGTTCGTCCGTGAGATGTTCGTGAAGGACGCGGATCCCGTGATCATCGAGGATCTCCGCGAGCGTGGCGTTCTGCTGGCCGCCGGGACCGTCGAGCATGCGTACCCGTTCTGCTGGCGCTGCCACACGCCCTTGTTGTATTACGCGCGCACCGGTTGGTACGTCCGGACGACACAGGTGAAGGATCGCCTGCTCGACGTCAACGACTCGGTGCGCTGGTACCCGTCGCACATCCAGCACGGGCGATACGGCAACTGGCTGGAGAACAACGTCGATTGGGCGCTCTCACGCGAACGCTACTGGGGAACGCCGCTGCCGATCTGGCGGTGCGAGCGTCGGCACGAGCGGGCGGTCGGGTCGCTCACGGAGCTGAGCGAGCTCGCCGGCCGCGACCTGACCGGCATCGATCCGCACAAGCCCGGTATCGACGAGGTGTCGTTCGATTGTCCTGACTGCGGGGAGCGCTGCGAGCGCGTCCCGGAGGTCATCGACACGTGGTACGACTCGGGGGCGATGCCGTTCGCGCAATGGGGATATCACCCCGAGCTCGGTCGCGGCATCGAGGAGTTCGAACGGAACTTCCCCGCCGACTTCATCTCCGAGGCGATCGACCAGACGCGTGGCTGGTTCTACACGCTCATGGCCGAGGGCGTCTTGCACTTCGACGCGGCGGCCTACCGGAACGTCGTGTGTCTCGGGCTGATCCTGGACGCCGAGGGCCGGAAGATGTCGAAGTCGCTCGGCAACAGCATCGACCCGTTCGACGTCCTCGATCGACATGGCGCCGACACCCTCCGCTGGTTCCTCCTCACGAACGGTTCGCCGTGGGCGGACCGTCGCGTGTCGTTCGAGGCTTTCGACGAGATCGTCCGCCAGTTCCTGCTGACCCTCTGGAACGTGTATTCGTTCTTCGTCACGTACGCGAACGCGAACGGATTCGATCCTGCATCCTCGGGCGCACCACCGAGCGACCGACGCGCCGTGATGGACCGATGGGTGCTGTCGCAGCTCGCGGATACGGTCCGTGAGGCTCGCGAGCGGCTCGACGCGTACGACGCGACCGGCGCCGGCCGCCGGATCCAGTCCTTCGTGAGCGACCTCTCGAATTGGTACGTCCGGCGGACGAGGCGCCGCTTCTGGAACCCCGGCGGTGTGGCCGGCGCCGACGCGGAGGCGGCGGCGCAGACCCTGCACCACTGCCTGGTGACGGTGGCCACCCTTCTGGCGCCCTTCGTCCCCTTCGTGGCCGAAGAGCTGTGGCGGAACCTGGGGGCGGGGCGGGGTGGGATGCCGGACTCGGTCCACCTCGCCGACTATCCGCTCGTCGACGACGCCGCCGCGGATCCCGCACTCGATCGGTCGATGGCGCTCGCCCGCGCCGTCGTCGAGCTCGGCCGGAGGGTCCGCGTGGAGACGAAGACGAAAACCCGCCAGCCGCTGCACGAAGCGGTCGTCCACGTCCCGGGCCGCGACGCCGAGCTCGACGGGCTCTTGGATGTCATCGCCGACGAGCTCAACGTCAAGGCCGTCCGGTTCGCCGACACCGAGTCGTTCGGCGCGTGGCGGGCGAAGCCCAACTACAAGGTCCTCGGGCCGGCGCTCGGCGGACGGGTGCAGGCGGTGGCGGCCGCGTTGCTGCGCGACGATGGCTCACTCGCCGGACGGTTGGCCTCGGGCGAGACGGCGACGTTGACGCTGGAGGACGGATCGACGGTGACCCTTCAACCCGATCAGGTCGATCTGGCACAGGAGGTGATGTCGGGCTGGGGGGTCGCGAGCGAGAGCGGCGTCACGGTTGCCCTCGAGCTCGAGATCCCCGCCGAGCTCCGACGCGAAGGGATCGCGCGCGATCTGATCCGGGCGATCCAGGACCTGCGGAAGGCGGCGGGGCTCCACGTGAGCGATCGGATCGTGGTCGGGGTCGAAGCGCGGGGGCCGGTCGCCGAGGCGCTGGAGGCGCATCGCGACGAGATCGCCGCCGAAACCCTCGCGGTCGAGCTGGTACGCGGCGCGATCGCGGACGCGAGCATCCGCGAGGTCACCGAGATCGACGCGGAGACCGCGACCGTCAGCCTGAAGCGGACGTGACGCTGCGCGCGGTCGCGCCGCTCACTCTTCCTCGCCCCAGAAGAGCTCACGCAAGGACGGATCGCCATCGCCGCGATCCTTGGTTCGTCCCGTCGTGGTCGGACGGGTCTGCGCCAGCTCGCCCGGCTCCTCCGCCGCGGGAAGGCTCTGCGTCACCTCGGCGTCCTTGATCTCCACGATCGGACCCTCGTCGGGATCGCTCGTCTCGACGGCGGCCGGTGGAGGCGCGGGCTCGTCCGCCACCGGCTCCGTCGGAGCCTGCGGCGCGTCCGAACCTTCGGCGGCTGCTGAGGATGACTGCTCGGGACGCCGCGCGCTCCGCGCCATGCCTTTGACCGTCTCCGCGTGACCCTGGACGAGCCCGGCGAGGCTCTCGAGGAACGCTCGCTCCTGCGCCAGGAACGCCTTGACGGCCGCCCGGTCCGCCTCCGACGCGAAGGCCGGCGAGGCGGTCAGGGACGCACGAGCGCGCGCCTCGGTGTCGATCCTCGCCGCCTCGTCGCGTGCACGCTGGATGATCTCGTCGGCCTGCCGGGCAACGTCATCGAGATCGGGTGAACCCACGACGGGATCCGCCCCAGCTTGCCGCCGGAGGCGGGCGTTCTCTTCGGTCAAGCCGGACACGACCTCCGTGAGCTTGTCCAGGAACTCATCGACGTCCCGCATCCGGTAGCCGCCGAATCGCGAAACCCGGAACTCCTTCTGCTGGATGTCGAGCGGCGTGATCGTGGCGCCACCGCCCGTCGCGGGAGGCGGCCCCTGGCTCACTCGTCCCTGTTCCATCTGCTCCCCCTCCTCAGCGGCCTCAGCAGAACGCCACCTGCAGCACGAAGATGATGACGAACGCAACGATGACAGAGATGTCGAACATCCCTGCCGGCGGTATGACCTTACGCAACGGACGCAGCACCGGCTCGGTCACCGCGAAAAGGAGATCGTACGCCGATCGGAGCGGACCCGTGACGGGTGGACGGACGCCGAAGAACTCCAGCCACGAAACGACGACGCGGGCGAGCAGGACGAGCCACGCAACGGTGAGCGCGAGACAGATCAGCCCAGTCATCGGGCGGGAAGGCTAGCAGCAGAACGCCGGCCGGCTTCCGACCGGGGTCGGGTCAGAACTGGTTGTAGAACATACCGCCGGCGATCTTCTCCCGCTCCTCCGCCGACACCTCGACGTTCGCCGGGGTCAAGAGGTAGACGCGGTTGGCGACCAGCTCGATCTTCCCGTCCAGCCCGTACACGAGCCCCGAAGCGAAATCCACGAGCCGGCGCGCGATCGGATCCTCCGTGCTCTGGAGGTTCATGATCACCGCCGTTCCTTCTTTGAAGCGGTCGGCGACGTCGCGCGCCTCATTGAACCGCCTCGGCTCGGACTTGTGGATCGCCGAGGGACCCGTGGCCGTCCTGGGAGCGGCGATCGTCCGGACGATGCCCTCGGATCCAGCGGGGACGTCACGGATCGCCTGGGGACGCATCTGCCGGACGGGCGCGGGTTGCACGTCGGAGTACTCGTCGACGAAGTCCTCTTCATCCTCGACCAACCCCAGGTAATTGAGGGTCTTCTTCCACACGCCGGCCATCCCCTTGTCCTCCCGTTCACGGCGCGGGTCGTTCCCTCGTGCCCGATACGGCTCGGGGACCGAACAACGCCGTTCCGATGCGCACCATCGTAGCGCCTTCCTCGATGGCGACCTGGTAATCCAACGACATCCCCATCGAGAGTTCCAGCACGTCGGGGTAGGTTCTTCGGATCCGATCCCGGAGCTCTCGGAGCCGCACGAACCACGGCCGGGCCTCCTCGCCGGTCGGCGTGACCGGGGGGATCGTCATGAGCCCTCGGAGGCGGACGCCTCCGAGGGCGGTGAGGAGGTCGGCGGTGGCGGGGGCGCGCTCGGGCGGAACGCCCGAGCGCGCCCCCGTGAAGTCCACTTCGATCAGCACATCGAGGACGCGCCCGGAGCGGGCCGCGCGGCCCGCGAGCCGGCGCGCGGCTCGCACCCCGCCCACGGTCTGTACGACGTCGGCTGCGTCAGCCACCTGATGTGCCGTTCCTCCCTGGAGCGCCCCGATGTAGTGCCACCGGACCTCGAGGTCCGGAAGGGCCTCTCGCGACGCCCGGAGCTCGCGGACGTAGTTGTGCCCGATCGAGCGGACACCGGCCTCAACGACCCATCGGATCGGCTCGGGCGGGACCGTCTTGGCCGCGGCGACGAGCTCGACGGCGGCGGGATCGCGCCCGGCGCGCCCGGCGGCGCTCCGGATCGCCTGCTTGATCTCCCGGAGGTTCGTCTGGATCTCGTCGCGCGACGCCGGCATGTGCCGGAGCATAGAGAGGGGGCGGGGAGGACCCGGGGCCAAGAGGCGGGGGAAGGGCGCCTCTTCGCTCGGGTCTCCCCGCCCCACTCGCGCGGGACCGCGCGGGGCGGCGGATCGCCGCTAACTCTTGAGGAAGTCCGGGATGTCCAGATCCTCCTCCGCGTCGAACGAGACCGACGCGGGTGCGTCCTCGGCCGTGAACACGTCCGCGTCGTCGTCCTGGAGGAGTGACGGGAGCGCAGCTTCCTCGCGCGCCCCCGTCCTCACCGGTTCCTCGAGGAGCCGCGACAGCCGGCTTTCGAACCGGTTG
>Ga0105242_10005163_pt1 | contig 10074 bp, 6 predicted proteins | sample KBSM24metaG_FD_81521 | JGI IMG/M metagenome (GOLD analysis project Ga0105242, IMG submission 81521) | Miscanthus rhizosphere microbial communities from Kellogg Biological Station, Michigan, USA - KBS M2-4 metaG | ecosystem: Host-associated > Plants > Roots > Rhizosphere > Soil | place: Michigan... | reverse complement strand
CTCGGGCCGAACGGGACGATCACGATCTACGTCCCGCTCTCGATGGTGACCGAGGCGGACCCGATCGATAACAAGCTGCACGAAGTCACGGCGAGCACGATGACGCTGGCCCAGCCGGCGAACAGCACCCTCTCGTTCGGCGGCATCGGCGGCTCGCTCTTCAATCTCATCGACGTCGCGCAAGGATACGTGTTCGATCCCGCCGGCACGCCGCCGCCCACACCGACGCCAAGCCCCGGTCCTACCACCCCGCCTCCGGTAACACCAACGGCTACCGCTTCTGCCTCGCCGACCGCGACCGCAACAGCCACGCCAACCGCGACTCCCACCGCGACGGCGACGCCGGCTGATGTGGAGCTGGCGAATATCTCCGGCCGCGTCATTGCCCAGACCGGCGACAAAGTCGGCATCGCCGGTTTCATCGTGAAAGGTTCCGGGTTCAAACGCTTCATCGCGCGCGCCATCGGACCGTCGATGAACGTCAACGGCACTCCCGTGGCCGGCCGCCTGATGGACCCGGTGCTCGAATTGCATGACAGCAACGGCCAGACGCTTACGAACGATAATTGGCGCACCGGCGGCCAGGAAGCTGAGATCCAGCAAAGCGGCCTCGCGCCGAGCGACGATCGCGAAGCGGCCATGATCCGCACGGTGCCGGCCGGCAATTTCACCGCGATCATCCGCGGCGCGAACGGCGCGGCCGGTATCGGCCTGATCGAAGTTTACGATCTTGGTTCGGTCGCGAGCGCCGCGCAGGAAGAAGAACGCGCAGAGCGGCCTAACGACCCGGACGCGACCGAGGCCGCGATCGAACTGGGCAACCTGTCCGTGCGCGGCGATGTCCAGACCGGCGACAACATCCTGATCGACGGAATCATCCTGCGCGGCGGAAATCCCAAACGCGTTTTGTTCCGCGCGCTCGGTCCGTCGGTTCAATCTGGCGGCCAGCCCGTGCCCGGCACGCTACAAAATCCGACCATGGAAGTCCGTGATGGAAACGGCGCGCTGCTTCGTTCGAACGACGACTGGCCCCAGGCGCCGAACGCCTCCGAAATCCAAGCCACCGGCCTCGCACCCTCGGATAACCGTGAATCCGCCGTGCTCCTGAGTCTCCCCGCCGGCAATTACACTTCCGTCGTCCGCGGCGTGAATAACACGACCGGCATCGCGTTATCCGAAACCTACAAGCTGGATAACTAATCGATGTAGCGGCGGTCTACGACCGTCGAGGATTTCAGCACGCCCTGATGGAGACGGCCTGACCTTAGGCCGTTGGCGGAACGAGGATCATGCCTCCAGCCGATCTACAATCACGCCTGCGGCGTCGCGGGCGCCTTGCGAGAGCGACAGGAGCCTTTGAAACGCGTCAACCCGCTCGTGTGGGTCACTGAGATCAAACACTGAGACTTCCGTACCCAGGAATGCCTCCCTCTTTACCAAGGGCGCGTCACGGATCAACTCCGCTAACTCGATCACAGTTTGCACTCGGTAGTAAAACGACACGACATCTGCCAATAAGGCGTCGTCGCTTTTCCAGAAATCGTGTTTGCGACCGCCGCGCCCGAGAAGGCCTACCTTCGACCCGCTCGCAATAAAACGCGGTCATATCCATTGCGAAAAGTGACGTTGAACCGCCTCGGCATGTTGGTCGCCTCAGGCCATTGGATCTCGCCTTTGAGAACGTCCAAGAATCGCTCTTGATTGGAGGACCGCTCTGATTTCCGCCGCCAAGGCAGCCCGCACCGCGCGTGCATCGAGTTTATCTGCAAGTAACCTGCCGACGAAGCCGCCGCCGACGCTTGGCATGCCGCCGAGCAATGTCGCTCCCAGAATGACCTGCCAGTCCGCCATCGGTCAAAGCACCGCGGGGCAGCAGCTGAAGATGGTTGCGATGGTCTCGGCGATATCGTGCGCTCGCTCCGGGAGAGTCGCGTTTGGATCAGCAGCCGCATCGATGCCTTCGACAATCACATCGCGGTGTTCAAACTGGAAGGGATTGTCGGAGATTGGCTGCAGCCATGCCAGCGCATTCGTGACCCGCACGCCCAGCGGCTCATCTTCTACTAATTCGTGCAGTGCTCGTCTTGCTTTCTGAATAACTGGATTGTCCATGGCCGCAAAAATAACGCTTCCGTCGCAAGTGTTCAATCGAACATATTCGCAGAATGGATTCTTGCGAAATATTCGCGCCCGCCTGAAGGCGAATCCAGTTTTCGTTTCCTTCTAAAGGAGGCACAACGGCGATCGCGTGATGATTGAGTTGATTTGCGATGAGCGAATCCGACCATTCGAGGTGGTGGCACCGGACGAAATTGAACCGGCTTAAAATTCGCCCCGTTGTCCGAAACCTACAAGCTGGATAACTAATCGCTGTAGCGGCGGTCTGCGACCGTCGACGATTTTACGACGCGCCATCGACGGTCATAGACCGCCGCTACAAACGCGTCCCCGGAAAACCCTGAAACTTTCCAGCCGATTTCCGTTAGCAGGAGTTGAACAGGCATCCCAGCTCCATGAACAAATATCTCTTTCGCACTGTCGTCGCAGCTCTTCGCGTTAATTAGAGTCTATTACCGAGATTTTTTGCGTTTTCCCTTATCTGCCTGGCAAGCGTAGCGCGCTTGTCCCCGTCTGCATCGCAGTAATTGGCAAGCAGATTGCGCAAGAGCTGAAGCGTAATTACCTGTTCCTTCGCCGCCAACGGAAGCTCTTCGATCGAGATCGCAGCCGGTGACTTATCAAACGAAAACTCAATCGCTTCTCCGTTAACAAAATTGGGAGGCGCGTCGTTAGGGTTTGCCTGGGATAACATCTTTTCCCACAACGTTTTCAGGGCGACCGCAGTTTGGGCGGGAATTCTTGCCGTGCGGCGATCAACATTGATTATTGAGGTGTTATTTTTGTCCAGCGATTGATGGATACTTGTTGAAGCCTCCGTGATGGTAACAAAGTAAGACCGCTGGCGCCGCCATTTCGGGCTGCGGCGCGAGTATACCGATAAGGCCGATTCGGGCTTTGATAAAGGTCTAACGCTAATCCGAGCGCAATCTGCCCTCGTTACAAATAGCTTCGATGCAAGGATTCGACGGTAGTTGCTATCGTCCGCGGCACTTTCAGTTCCTTGATAGCTAGAAGCACTAACTTCGTTGGTTTGCATCCGATCCGGCGAATCGTTCTTTGGCGAACTATGCTCTTCAGAGGGCAAAAGTTCTTTCAATTCGAATTCCGCCGCGTCGCCTGTTTTTAAAAGCAAGCGACCGACACGGTATTTGCCAATCAAAGGACGAAAGGCATCGAGCGTAACAAACAGTTCTGGATCAAACTCCCCGGGCTTGACTGTAATCGTTGCACGACGTCCACCACTTACTGGCTTTGATATCGTTTCCCACCTTCCGGTTCGTTCGTTCTTAACCTGAGCTGTTACATCGGGCCAAAACTGTCCGTCTGCTGTCCTGGTCCCCTCAATGCTTATTATTCTGGGAACCTGATTCTCCAGCTGATAGTAGGCACACTCGCCGGTAAGATGAAGACCGGTCTGCGTAATGCCGCGTAAAGAAAAGCGATTTTCCAGAGAATAGCCGTTTGTGGGATGAAACGAGAACGCCCGCGACCACAGGGGCAAATCACCAGCTCGAAGATCTGTCGCCAATGCAATCGCAACGATCGGCGCAACCGCCAATCTAAGCCACAGCAGGCGCGAACAGCGCCAGATATCACGTGTTCTCGAACCTTGACTGGATGGAGACGTTCCTTTCCCAGCGGTTGCCAAACCCGCTGCTCGATCCGGATCGATTCCGTCCCGGCAAGAGCGATAGGGATTCGGATTGCGAGGGTCGCACTGCGGGGAACGGACGTGCTCTGGGTGGTGCATCCGATTGCAAAAAATCGAGTAATTGTCAATTAAACGCGGATGCATGTCAAGCACTGATTGCCCCCGGCTCGAATAGTACGCCTCTTCCCTGCATTCGGGCGAGGCCTGGTGTTCCTTCGGAAACAATGGCCCATCGCCGAGGGGCCGCAGAAGGTAACTACTATCTGTTCTCCGGTCTCGAGTAGTCATGCGGCCCCCCCGGGCGATCCCAGATCGTTTGTGTTCTCTTTTCCTCTTTGAACAGTTTTTGGACGTATTCCGCCTGCGCCTTCGCAGCTTCGATCGGTGAACTGTGAGTTTGGTCCTTGAACTTGAGGAATACCTTGTCTTGAAGAGTCCTGGCAAAGTCCTTCCAGCCATTCGGATGTTCCTGCTCCTTGTTGTCTACTTTGCCATCCTTGTGAATGCTCTTGACGTGTGTATCAACGAATAGACTGCCCGAGACGGAACCGTCCGGGTTTGGGGTCAACCTTTGTAACTCCGCTTTCGTGACTCCTTCCGCTGGCTTGTTATTCGCCGTTACCTTTTCGTTGTAGTAATCACCGCTGCCTTTATCGCCCCAGTTGCCGCTCTTATCCAACAAGATCTTAACCGGCTCTAAACCCCACGGATCATTCTTATTGATTGGGTCGTTGTGACAGTAGCGATAGAGATTGTAATCACCGGCGTCGAACTCTTTTGGATCGGGCTGCATGAAGCGGCCCAGCTCGGGCTGATACAGCCTGTTGCGGTAATCGTAGATATGCAGCTCGCCCAACCACTCCCGTCCGGTGAAGAGGAAGCGATTACCAAACGCTGAGGTAGGAGAATAGGTCGCGGCGGCGTTATAAAAGTGTGGAAGTCCAAACGCATCGTAGTCGTATTGCTCGAGGATTCCGCCACTGGTATTGGTCAGCAGGATGCAGTGGCCCCGCGCGTCGTAGTGATGATAGGCATATTGCCCCGTCGCGTTGGAGCTTTCCACGATCTCGTCCACTCCCGCCCCATGCACATAGTAGCGGCTCACTGTCGCCGCTGATTGCCCTTCCTGGATCAGGTTCCAGCCATCGTAATAGAAATACGTCGCCGGATTGGTGGCGGGATCGCTGCTTAGACCGGCCCAGCGTTTCACACACCGCCCGAGCGGGTCGTACCCGAAAGAGATCCAGCCGGCGCCAGGACTGTTGATATACATAGGCTGGTTCAACGCGTTATAGCCGGCCAGAGTCGTTCCTTCAAACATCAGCACCCCATTAGCGTTGCAGAGAGTTCCCCAAGGCGGTCCGATGTCATCGTCATGCTGCACGGCCGACGAGCCCCAGGCTCCATATTGGTTCAGTCCGTTGTCATCCCGCGTGAAGCCCATCCATCCGCGGCTCGCGAGCAGATTAGAGCCTTTCCGGTTGCCCATTTGATCGTAGACGAAATGGTCCTGTCGGCCTTGGTTGTTTGGGTTGCTTGCCGGGTCGAGCGCCTCATAATAAGCGTCGGTCAATTCTCCCTCGGCATCATACCAGAAGTGGTCGCCACGCCCATTTTCCATCGGGTTCACGGTATTATCGCAGCCTTTTTGAAATGACGTGATCCGGTCGCGCTCGTCGCGCGAGTATTGCCGCCACGCATAGTTCTGGTAGGGCGATGCCCGATGATGATGCAGCGACGACAGCATCCCGCGCCCATCATAGTTGAAATCTGTACGCACCCCGTTGCCATATTCCTGGTGCTCCACTTTGCCATCCTGATGATAAAAGTAAGTGAGGGTCGGTCGCCATGCCCCACTCAACCGATCCGAGACGCTCTTAAGTTGCCCTCGGGCCGTGTATTCATGATGGACCCAGGTTCCGCCGGGCGCCTGCCGGTAGGACATCGCGCCATCGGCATACCGGTTGTAGGAGGTTTGGCCACGGCCCCCGCTTCCGGCCACCGTGCTGCCTTCCCACCAGACCTGCCCGGCATCGTCGTATTTGTAATCGATCGTCGAAAACTGATTGGAAATCGTCGTCATCCGGCTGGCCGCGTCCCAAGTGCGATTGATCCCCGGTGTGTCATCGCTCCATGTGTGCCAGATTTCCCGGCCGCGAGCGTCGTAGGTAATTGTTTTGAGCTGGCCCTTGCGCGTGCGCCACGTATGCGCCTGTTCGCACAAGTAGGAGACGCCCTGCTTGCATTCGTAGGTCATTGCTTCATAGCTATTGTCGGGAAACAACGTTTTAATCGGCCTGCCCATACCATTGCTTGTAAAGGTGGTGACCTGATCTTCCATTCCGCTCCCGTCCTTGTCTCGGCGCGTGGTCACAGTCAGCAACTTCTTCATCGGCCCCCACTGATAAGTCAGCTTCGTAGTGTTCCCCCGTTCATCGACGAACCTCCCAGGCTGGCCAAACGCGTCGTAATCGAGCCATTGCTGGCTGCGCTGGCCGGCAGCTTCAAGGGGGAAGTTCACGCGCGTTTTGTTGCCCGCAAAATCGTATAGGGTTTCCGTGGTGCGCGGGATGGTATTTACGGTTTCGTTTGTCTTGGTGAGCCGATTGCGATTGTCGTACTCATACGTCGTTAGCCGGTTGAGTGGATCGGTGTAGCTCTTTTTCTGGCCATTCTCGTCGTAGGTAAAATAATGTATCTCAATATCATTGGTCGGATACCAACTATACAAGGGAAGGTTACAGGGCTGAACCCATCCCGTATGCTCCGCAAGGACGCGGTTATTTACGTCGTGCCAGCGCGCGGTCATCTGCCGCTCACAGGCGGAATTAAAGGGGGGCTCGATTTGGATGCGCCACTCGTTGGCCGTGTGGCTCGATTGGTCCCGCCCTCCGATGCCGCCGTCAATCCATCGATCGTACATCCAATCCCATCTCCGCGAGTTTTGGGTGGCGCTTCCATCCCAGTTTGGCGCGCCGAGCGGCTCTGTGTAAGAGATGCAGCGCCGGTACCCATCGTACTCATACGATCTGGTGTGGTTCAGCTCGTCCGTAATCCAAATGCAATTCCCTTTAGGATCGTAGCCGTAACGGACGGTCGCGTTATCCGAGGCGTTATCCATTCCTCCATATTCGACCGTTAGGATCTGATGCCGGCCGTTATAGGTCATTCGCGTACTGAAATCCTTACCCTCGCTCCGGGACCGGGCATCCGATACTTTCCAGGCGCGGTCCAGGCCGTCGTAGACATATTCCTTCCGGGCGTCCCAACCATCAATCGAGTTGTGTTCAGTCTGAAGCAGTCCGCGACCGTCATAAATAGACGTGACCACGGCGCCGCTCGGGAGGGTGTGGGAGGTGACCTGATTAAAATTGTTGTAACCGAAATACTCGTGGGTGCCATCCGGATAGTCGATCTGGGTCACGCGCCGCCGAGAATCGCGTCTGTAAATGGTCATGGAGCTGGCGGTAGCATTGATCTGATGCGTTTCTTTGAAGACCCAGTGGTTATAGGGATTGTGCATTCCCTGGCTCGGATCGATGGGCGATGATGCCCCCGGGTTTATGCGGTCGTAGAGTTCCACGCTCCCGTCAGCGCGGTGTATCTCCGCCGGTTCGCCGCTGTCGTCCTGTTCTAGAGGAATGACTTCAGTTCTGTTACCCCGACCATCCCAAATGTGGTACGGCTCCCCGCCAGTGAAATTCTGTCGCTCGTTGGGCAGATTCGGAGGTAATCCACCTGCACCGGTGAAATCCGTCAGCTTCCCCAGCTGATAACCCGCACAACGCAGGAGGCCTCCACCCGGCTTCGGCTCGCTTGTTCCAGCGGAGTTGCTGAAATAAAATATCCTCCAACCGCCCAACCCATTCTCTTCCTTGCGTTGTCCACTATCACATTCGATCGTGAATTTGCTGACGATTAGTCCGGTATCGCTCTTTTCTTCCGCGACGGCATACACCTGGGCAGGGACATAGGCCGGCCACTCCCAGGGACGAACAAGATGCGGTGGACACTGAGCGCCCCGGTAGTTGTAGCGAATAGTTGTCATGGGGCCTTCGTAATGCGGGTCATCCGCTCGCTTCAGAAGCGGCAATGGCGCTTTGGCGGAGCCAGTGCAAGGCTCCGGTCCATCACCATAGCACGTCCCGTAAGTGTACGTCGCCGTGAGCTGCTCGTTTTCATAAACCACATGCTGCAGGGTCCAGCTACCTTCCAACTGGCTATACAAATAGGTGGCGGTTTGAAGAAAAACTGAAGGCGCCGAGCTCGTGCCGCTCTGCACGTGGGTGATAAGCCAGGCCCCGCCGGAAAAATAATTCCACGTTATCTCAAGAAAGCGGCCCCCTTCCTGTTGGACGTGGGTGAGGCGATCCTCTGTGTAAGTTAAATCTGTCCTTAGCCCGTTAGGATCGTAGACCTCCCTGGCTTGAAAACCGTGGGTGGCATCCTTAACAAAACGCACCGAGCCACCATCCGCGCGGCAGAGCCAAAACCGCGAGCCATCCACTGCCATGTTGCAAAGATGGTCATGCACCCCAGCTCCGCCATTGGGCCAGCTGAAGTTAATTTCCGGTTGGGTGTAGGGTGGACCGAATACTGGATAACTTCCGGGCGCAGACCACTCCCCATAACCTAACCGGACAATCTTGTACTGCGTGGTATGCCCATCTGGAAACGAGATGTTGATTGCAGTCGTGTACTGGTTGTCGTCCGATTCGCAGACCATGTTTGCGTCCTCCCCACAACTGGCGAGGACTGTGGCCGGGTATCGGTACTCGTAGGCCGCGGTCCAACGCCAGGAATGCGACCAGCCGGAGCCGCCAAAATCAGTCGGCCATTCCATCTCTGAGTCGTCGTAGTCGTTGTGGTTGGAATTCCAGTAGCGCGTGAAGTCCAGGCCATACGTTCCCAAGGCGCCGGGCACGTGGAGATCGGTGACGATCCGGGTAGCGTTGCCGCTATGCGCGTCGTAGCTGCCGCCCGTGCGGACTTGAGGCTTAAGCGCACCAGCATTTCCAGTCGGGTTGATCTCGACCGGTGAGGGAGTGGGGCTCTGGCCGAGAAGCTCGCTTGAAGCGAGACCAAAAAAGAGAAGAGAGAAGACCAAACCACATTTCATGGGCGACCCCCGGTCCTGGCTTCTTCAGCTTCAACCGCAGCTCGCGGTGCGCGCGTAAGCGGCACTACCGTCTTGATCATCTTGCAGTAGACCAGGAGGTGGCCCCGGGGCGCTCCCTCAAACAGTTGGACTGTCACGAGACATTCTCCGCGCGTCGAAATCGTTAGGACTTGCTCCGGCGGATCAAGTGAAAGGCCACCACCCGCGATTACCGTCACTCGCTCACCCACGGCCTGTGGCAGAAACTGCAACCGGACGGTCACCGGCTCCGTCCCTGTAACCAACGCTTGCTCCAAATGCTCGCGCCGAGAGCGCGCCGGGACCTGCCCTCTCTGTGCATTAGGCCGCCAGATGGCGACGCGCGGTGTGAGCCGCTGGATTTCGGCCACATCCGGCCGGCTCAAAGGCTGACCGACAGGAGAAAGGGGCGGCGGTGGAAGGATCGGGGCCGGCGCCGCCGGCGTCGGCACTGTTATTGGAACAGGATCGGTCCCGCTGTTTGATTGCGCTTCAAGTTTATGAGGAACAAGCGGCAACGCTAAGATAAGAAGGAGGGCGATTCGCGTTGATGAGAGATAAACACGGCTGCTGAACCTTGGATGTAGAGCGAGTGAAGCCGGCGTGAAGGACCGGCTGTGCGAATGGATCATGGGGGGATGAAACGTGGTGGGTTGGATTTATGTGTGAGAAGAAGAACTGGGCGGACCCGAGCAAAAGTTCATAAGCGCGCGCATGATGCGCGATTTCACGAACGAAGCACAATGGGCCGAATTACGTATGCCTGCGACGGGATCGCACCTGTTTTCGCCGGACCCCATCCGGACCAGACGTTTACGCAAAGCAGTTACAACTCCGACGGAACCCTCGCCTGGACTGCAGACGAGAATCACCCGGGCGCGGTGAACGATTTAAGCCAACGGACCCGCTATGAGTACGACGATTATAAACGAGTGACCATCGAGAAAAGCGAAAGGGGTCAGTCCGTGATTGTCGCTGTTTTGCTTCGGCATTGATTCCGATGGCGAGGTATTTCTTTTCGGAATGGCGCGCAAGGGTCGTATCGAGTTCCCCGGAGTCCCGTCGACACTTAGCGCAGACCTGGAAAAAAGGCGCATTGGGGTCAGCGCTTCACATCGAAAAGTGTTATTAGAAGGGGGCATGCCCGTACGCATTGAATACCGTG
>Ga0105242_10005160_pt1 | contig 10076 bp, 11 predicted proteins | sample KBSM24metaG_FD_81521 | JGI IMG/M metagenome (GOLD analysis project Ga0105242, IMG submission 81521) | Miscanthus rhizosphere microbial communities from Kellogg Biological Station, Michigan, USA - KBS M2-4 metaG | ecosystem: Host-associated > Plants > Roots > Rhizosphere > Soil | place... | reverse complement strand
GGATCGTTGGCCTTCGAGCGTCGTTGCTTCTTCATGGAGCCAGGCAATGCCATCTGACAGAACGGTCCGGGTAGGAGCCTTCGTCTTCGCGATCTTCTTCGGCGTCGTCGTCGCGCTCGGGTACATCCCCGGGCTCAACTCGGCTGCGCACGTGCACCACCCGGGCATGGCGATGGAGCCCGGATCGCACACTCTCTTCGGTCTCTATACGATCAGCCTCCTGGACGACGTCACACACGGGCTGAGCGCGCTGCTCTTCCTCGTCGCGGCACTGCACTCGGCGCGCGCCTCGCGCCTCGCGCTCACCGCCTTCGGCTGGTACTACGCGTACGACGCGACGATCTACCTCGTCACCGGCGTGCTGCAGGGGGACCCGCTGTCGAAAAACGTCGGGCTGAACTTACCGCACGTCGTCATCAGTAGCATCATGCTCTGGCTGGCGTACCGCGGGCGGACGAACGTCGCCGCGAGCGCGGTGACCGTTCCGGCCTGACGCGGGCATGCCGGTCAGCGAGGGCTACCTCACCTACGTCCTGGACCAGCTCCGGCCGATCGTGCCGGGCATCCGCGTGCGGCGGATGTTCGGCGGGGTGGGGTTGTACGCGACGGATCTCTTCTTCGCCGTCATCGACGACGACGTCCTCTATCTCAAGGTGGACGACGCCACGCGCGGCGAATACGAGGCGCGCGGGATGCCTCCCTTAAGTCCCATCGAAGGCCACGCGTCGATGAACTACAGCCAGCTCCCCGAAGAGATCCTCGAGGAGCGCGATGAGCTACACCGCTGGACCTCTCGCTCGCTCGACGTCGCGCGCTCCGCGAAACGCACCCGCACGACGGGGAGGGGGACGAAGAAGCGCGCCGCGAAGAAGCGCGCCGCGAAGAAGAGCCCCGCGAAGAAGCGCCGGCGTCGGCTCTAGTCGCGAACGCGCATCGACGTGCCGTGCCGCGCGCCGCGCGAGTTGAGCGACGTGTGGCCGAGCTCGTGGTACAACGTCACGTGGTCGTAGCGCTCGCCCTGTGGGCCGATCGTCCATCCGGGGATCACCCCGACCTCGCGGTAGCCGAGTCGCCGATAGAACGCCTCGGCCGGCTGGCCGCGCCGCGTGTTGAGGACGATGAGCGAGCGATGGCTGCGCCGCGCGGCGTAGTGGAGCGCCGCAACCAGTGCGCGGCCGACGCCGTTGCCGCGGACTTCGGCGGCGACGAACAGCTTCTGGATCTCCGCGCGGTGGCGCCCGTTCGGCGTGGTGGAGAGCACGAGCTGCGCCGAGCCGGCGGGCCCTTGCTGCGTGAACGCGACGAGCAGGAGGCGGCTGCCGCTGTGCAGTTCGGGCGCGAGGGAGAGCCAGTAGTTGTGTGCCTCGAGTGCACTGAGCGGCGGAACGAAGCCTAGCGACGAGCCACCGTTCACTGCCTGGAACAGCAGCGACGTGAGCATCGGTGCCGTGCCCTCGAGCTCGGTGGGCAGCACGGGCCTGATGTGTATCGTCATGCCTGGGAGGGAGGTGTCGTGAAACCGGCATGCCGATCGGCGAGCCGCGTCTACAGACGCATCGAAATCCCTTGTTATTCCCGACACATCGCGGTCAATCGCGCAGCGCGATCAACACACCTTTCACGGCGCGTGCCGCGCTCTCGAGTGCGCCCTCCACCGTGCCGCCGCTCCCCTGGCTCGTCGCCTCGCCGGCCATGAAGACGGTGCCCGCCGTCTGCCGCGCCAGCGTGCGCGGCGCGCTCGCGCCACCGATGCCGGCGTAGCTGTACGCGCCGCGCACATGCACGTCGGCGCTCCAGTCGTGCCAGTGCATCGACTCCACGAGCTGCTCCGCCAGCGCGCGCTTCATCCCGAACGCGTGTGCCAGCTCGGCCAGCACCGTCTCCTCCACGTTGCCGCGCCGCGTCAGCTCCAGCGCCGGCGGTCCTCCCGACCACGCCGTGATCAGCGGCGTCGTCAGCGGATGCTGCGTCCACCACACGTTGATGGGTCGCGTGGGTGTGTGCACGAAGCGGAGTTGCGGGTCCGTACGCTCCCAGAACCGCTCGCGCACCACCACGGCGACGTGCAGCACATGCCCCATCACGAGCAGCTTCGTCGCGCTGTCGATCGTCGGGATCGACGGCGCGAAGGTCAGCGCACGCTCCTGAAGGATCGGCAGCGGCACCGTCACGATCACCGAGCGCGCGCGGTGCGCGTTGCCATTGGCGTCGATCACGTTCACGTCGCCCTCGCTCCATGCGACGTGCCGCGCCGGCGTCCCGCGACGGATGACCCCCGCCACCTCGCGCTCGAGATACACGACGAGCGCGGCGTAGCCGTTCACGATCCGGCGTGACTCGGCCGCGCCCTCCGTCGGATTGCCCTGCGCAGCGATCGACTTCGCGCTGATGAGCACCGGATCGGCGCCGTCGAACCCCTGAATGAAGTTGCGCGCCAGCTCACGTTCGGCGCGTAGCGAAGCACCACCAGGCTTCCCGTCGAGGAACTCCTGGAACGACCGGTCGTGCTTTCGTGTATCGCTCATGCGGGCGAACACCTTCGCCATCCGCTGCCAGATCGGACCCTGTGGCGAGAGCTGCCCCCTGTCCGATCGGAAGTGATGTCCCGAGACGCGCACCGTCGCGAGTCGCGCTTCGTCGAGCAGCTTCGTCGTCACCGGCGCGTCGCCGTGCACGAACTCCGCGCCCAACTCCACGGGCACGCCGGCCGCCGTCTCCAGCGCGGTCAGCATCCGTCCCCCGACGCGTGCCGAGGACTCGAGCACGATCACGCGCTTTCCCGCGCGCGTGAGCTCTCGTGCGGCGAACAATCCCGCCGCGCCGGCGCCGATCACGATCGTGTCGTTCATCGTTCGTTGGTGAGCTGTCGCACGTGCATGGCGCTCGGCCAGCGCACGCCGCGTTCCATCGCAGTTGCATAGGGGACGCCGCACGTCACGTGTCTGTCATCCGAACCCTGAACGGTGGGTCGACGTCGGCTGTCGAGTGGCAGGCGCGAGCATTCCACCTCCATCCCATGACAGCACATGCTCTTTCTGCGCAAGCAGCATGACGCGCTGCATACGCGCGACGACGACCATGACGACATGGGCGGGTTGCACCGCGACCTCGCGTCCACGGGAACCGCGATCGGCCGCGGAGAGTTCCTGCGCTATAGTCTCGGTGCTGGCGCGTTCGCCCTGTTCGGATGCGGCGGCTCGCTCGCCGACATCACTGGGTCCAGCACCGACACCGGTGCGGGCGGGGCATGCAGCAAGACCCCCGAGGAGACAGCAGGTCCGTTTCCCGGTGACGGCTCCAACGGGGCCAACGTACTCAACCAGACGGGCGTCGTGCGCCAGGACATCCGGTCGAGCTTCGCCGGACTCACTGGCACGGCCACGGGCGTTCCGCTGGTGATCCAGCTCACGCTCGTGTCGGCGTCGACGTGTACGCCGCTCGCGAATCGTGCCGTGTACCTCTGGCACTGCGATGCGCTGGGCCGCTACTCTCTGTACACGAGTGGCGTGACGAACCAGAACTTTCTTCGCGGTGTGCAGGAGGCGGACGCCAACGGCCAGGTGACGTTCACCTCGATCTTCCCGGGTTGCTACGCCGGGCGCTGGCCGCACATCCACTTCGAGGTCTACCCGAGCGTCTCGGCGGCCACGCAGGTGTCGAACAAGATCGCGACGTCGCAGATCGCGCTCCCCAAGGCGACCTGTGATCTCGTGTACGCGCAGAGTGGCTACTCGGGGAGCGCGAGCAACCTGTCGCGCATCTCGCTCGCGTCGGACATGGTGTTCAGCGACGGCTCCGCGCTGGAGCTGGCGACGATGTCCGGCAGCGTCGGGGCAGGGCTGATAGCGGCGCTCACAGTAGCCGTCTGATGTTGGGGTCAGAGTCGCAGACGCTGACCCCTTGGAGCACCGTGGCCGGTTTGAGGGCGGTGAGTTAGTGAGTTAGTTGTCCGACCTCTGGAACCTCACACGTTCCAAGGAAGCTCACACCTTCCGAGGTAGTTCAACCAGCTCGCTAGCTCACCGCCTCAATTCGACAGGTGCGGCGACTCAGGGTCTCAGTCGATCGACCTCGACATCAACGCGGAATGGCCTGCTTGCTATCGGTGCCTTCTCCCTGGCCATCTCCCTCGCGTAGAGATCGTGGACGAGCCTCTCACACACTCTTCTGGCAGGCTCGCTCAGAGCTCGGTACTGCCTGACGAGCGCACGCTCGCTCGCGCTGAGCCCCTGCGCCTCGTCCCCCATGAGATACCCCGGCGGCAGGTTCATCGCCTTGGCGAGCTTGCAGATCGTCTTGTAGGTGGGACTCCTCGCACCTGATTCGAGTTGGGAGATCTCTGATTGGGCCAGCCCCGCCGCTTCGGCGAGCCAACGCTGGTTGTGCCCGGCGCCCTCCCGGATCTTCGCAAGCCGTCGCCCGAAATCCATCGAACCACCGTCCGACAAGTCGATGGGTCACCTTACTGCATGAAGTCATCCAAGTCTGGCAGCAGACATTGCCGCCGTTCCGCCTGGCAGGATGGAGCGCAACGTTCGCCGAGCTGATCCGCGCTCGAATGGCCGAGAGTCGGCAGCCTCGAAGGAGCGAGCGCAGAAGGTGCGGGAACGAAAGTCGCGCTCCCGGGAGACGTGCGCGACGACCGGCGGAGACGGAAGCGACACTGGTGCGGAGCAGCCATCGCGGCCGGCGCCGTTCTCACGCTGACGACAGCGACGGCAAACGCACAGACCGAGTACTACAACACCGATCGCGGGCGTCCCTTCCAGATCGAGGACGCCTACGTGACCGAGCGCCACGCCGTGGAGCTCAAGCTCTCGTCGCTGCGACTCGAGCGGGACTCGGGCGGTGTCTACAATTGGGGCCTCGAGCCGGAGATTGCCTGGGGATTCCTCCCGCGGACGCAGCTGGAAATCGGCGCGCCGCTCGTATTCCGTGAGTTCGGGTCGCAGCACCAGGCTGGGTTGGCAGGGCTGGACATCTCGCTAATGCACAACCTCAACGTGGAAACGAGGACGTGGCCGGCGTTGGCCATCCGCGCCGACCTGCTTGCGCCGCTCGGCGGCCTCGCGCCTCCAAGGGCGTACCCTTCGTTCACCGGCATCCTGACGCGCACGTATCACTGGGCGCGCGTCCATCTCAACGGCCGATACACCATGGGCGAGGAGATTCAGACCACGAGCGCCGCGGATCTCGGCGCGGCGAACCCCGCTGCGCCGGAGCTCTCGCGCTGGCTGGCGGGGATAGCGCTGGACCAGACGTTCCCGCTGCAGTCGATGCTGCTCGGCGGCGAGTTCTTCGCGCGACAGCCGCTCATTGCGGGCGAGTCACTCGAGTACAACGCGGGGGCGGGCGTCCGATATCAGGTGAGCCCGACGCTCGCCCTCGACGGCGGCATCGGACTCCGGACGAACGGAGATGCCACCGGCTGGTACGTCACCTTCGGGAGTGCCTATTCCTTCGGGGTCGTGCGGTGAGTCGCGCCCCAGCGTTCGGAGACGTCGAATGCTGAAGTCCCTCGCACACGCGCTCGCACGACGCCGCACCTTCGCTCTGGCCGTCGCACTCGGCGCATCGGCGATCGTGATGCCGCCGCGCACTGCGGAAGCGCAGTGGGCCACGACGTACGAGCAGTTCTACCTGCCGGGCAGCTTCAACTGGACCTTCCGTCGGACGTATCCGGGCGCGGATCGCCTCTTCAACGCCTTCGACTACGGTCACGCGATCCTGTACGAGCGACTGTACGACGATCCCGGTGGCGATCCCGCGCGCCTGGAGCAGAAGGAATACGACTTCATCACGACGAAGCTGCTCGTCAGCCCGCCTCGTCTTCCGCTCGAGGAACGCGCGATCGAGATCTCCTATGCGAAGATCGCCCCCGAGGCGAGGGCGATGTTCGACTGGGCACACCTTCTTCACAGGCAGGTGTACGACGTCCTCGCGAGTGAGTCGATGTCGCAGGCCGAGAAGGACGCGACCATCGGGAGACTGCTGGCGTACTACAAGTCGCGTCCCGATCTCGCGTTCAGCTCCCTGCCCAAGAGCATGGAGCTCATGGAGGGCCAGCCCTACTCGCTGGCTTTCCGTCGCCGCTACCCAAAGTTCAATGGCCTCATCTGGGGCTATCACTGGCTGCAGGTGGGGCTCTATGAGCCGCTGATGATCGGCCGCACACAGGCCGAGCGTCAGGCGGGCGTCGCCGCGGCGGTAACGAGGTTTCGCCAGATGCTGGAGAATGCGCCCGAGCACATGCCGCGGATCATGCCGATGACGGCGGCCATCGCGCCGACGTTCGCGAAGCGCTATCCGGAAGCGGCGATCATCTTCGACAACCTGCACGCGATGCACGACGTGATCTCCGACATATTGACGTCGGAGCAGGTGCCGCGTGCCGACAAGCGACGCGCCATCCTCGAAGCGGGGCAGCGGTATCGCGATTCGTCGTCCTTCCTCATGCCGGTGGCCGAGTGGTCCACGATGGGAGAGATGATGGGCGTGGCGAACATGGGTGGTCCCGCGGTCGGCTTGCTCACCGGATGGCCCACTCCCACGCTGGAGCGTGGCATCAGCATGTTCGAGGCGATGAAGCAGATGCACGGGATGAAGCCGATGCCCGGGATCGGCTCGGAGCCGGCGACGTCCACGGATTCGTCGCACGCGGCGATGGGACACGGCCCCGATTCGATTAGCGCAGCGGCGAAGCCGCGGTCCGCGGTAAGCAAGCCGGCGGCGAAGACGACGTCCAAGCCGCGGGCCAAGTCGGCGAAGAAACCGGCAGCGAAGCCAGCAGCGAAGCCCTCGACCAAACCGACGCAGGCGGACACCATGACAAACATGCCAGGCATGCATCATTGATCGCAGCCCACAACGGTTTCGCTGAGATCGACCATGCCAGATCCAGATTCAGTCCATCGGATGCATGACGCGCCTTCTCACAGCGCGCATACGCGCGTCGAGCATGGCGGTCACGTCGAGCATGCCGGCCACGATGAGCATGCCGGCTACGACCAGCATGCGAGCCATGATGAACACGCGGGCCACGACAAGCATGCGGGCCATAGCGTCGCGATGTTCCGTGACAAGTTCTGGATCTCGCTCGCCCTGACGATCCCGACGCTCGTCTGGGGCCACATGCTCCAGAACACCTTCGGCTATCACGCGCCGACGTTCCGCGGGTCGATGTACATCCCGGCGATCTTCGGCACGGCGGTGTTCCTGTATGGAGGAACCCCATTCCTCCAGGGCGCCGTCCGAGAGCTGAAGGGCCGGCTGCCGGGGATGATGACGCTCATCTCGCTCGCCATCTCGGTGGCGTTCGTGTTCAGCGCTGTCGTGACCTTTGGTTATCCGGGCATGCCGCTCTGGGAAGAGCTGGCGACGCTCGTCGTCATCATGCTTCTCGGTCACTGGATCGAGATGCGCTCGATCTCCCAGGCACAGGGTGCGCTCAACGAGCTGGCGAAGTTGCTCCCGAGCACCGCGGTGCGCCTGGTCGGGGAGCGTACCGAGGAAGTGACCGTCGATCAGCTTCGCGAGGGTGACCTCCTGCTCATCCGGCCAGGGGCGAGCGTGCCCGCCGATGGCGTCGTGCGCCAGGGCTCGAGCTCCGTGAACGAGTCAATGATCACGGGTGAGTCAGCGGCGGTCGACAAGAAGGAGGGTGCGAAGGTGATCGCCGGCACCGTGAACCTCAGCGGCTCATTGCGTGTGGAGGTGACCGGCACCGGCGAGCGTACCGCCCTCGCGGGGATCATGCGTCTCGTCGCGCAAGCGCAGAGCTCGCGATCTCGCGCCCAGGCACTCGCCGACCGTGCGGCGTTCATCCTGACGCTCGTCGCGCTCGGCGCCGGCGTAGTGACACTCATCGTGTGGCTCATCATCAGACCGGGAGACGTGGCGTACGCGATCGAACGGGTGGTCACCGTGCTCGTCATCGCGTGCCCTCATGCGCTCGGCCTCGCGATCCCCCTCGTGATCGCCATCTCGACCACACTCGGTGCGCGCAGCGGTCTGCTCGTCCGCGATCGACGCGGTCTCGAGGAGGCCCGGAACCTCACTGCGGTCGTGTTCGACAAGACCGGTACGCTCACGCTCGGCGAGCACCGCGTGGTCGACGTCGCGACTGCCGACGGAACGGCACCGGACGAAGCGCTGCGGCTCGCCGCCGCGATGGAGCATGATTCCGAGCATCCGGTGGCTCGTGCGATCGTCGCGAGCGCCGAGGAACGTGGCCAGCGAGTGCCGAGCGCCAGCGACTTCGAGTACATGCCCGGGCGAGGCGTACGCGGAACGGTGGAAGGTCGACGGCTCTCTGTCGGCGGCCCCAACCTGCTTGCTTCGCTGAACGTCCAACCCGGCCCCGACGTGTACGCTGCCACCGAGCGAGCGGCGATCAAGGGGCAGGGGACCATCTTCCTGGTCGAGGACAACCGCGTCTCCGCCGCCTTCGCCGTGGCCGACGCCGTACGCCCCGAGTCGCGAGAAGCGATCGGACGTCTCCACGAGGCGGGCATCGAGGTCATCATGCTCACCGGCGACGCGCGGCCCGTCGCCGAGGCGGTCGCGAAGGACCTCGGCATCGACGCCGTGTTCGCCCAGGTGCTTCCCGAGCAGAAGGCCGAGCGGATCAAGGAGCTCCAAGGCAAAGGGAAGCGTGTCGCGATGGTGGGCGACGGCGTGAACGACGCGCCGGCGCTCGTGACCGCGGACGTCGGCATCGCGATCGGCGCGGGCACCGACGTGGCGGTCGAAGCAGGAGACATCGTTCTCGTGCGGAGCGACCCACGGGACGTGCCGCGCCTCGTGGCGCTCAGCCGCGCCAGCTACCGGAAGATGATGCAGAACCTGTGGTGGGCCGCGGGCTACAACATCATCGCGATCCCGCTGGCCGCAGGGGCCCTCGCTCCGTGGGGTTTCGTTCTGTCGCCGGCGGTCGGGGCGGTGCTCATGTCGGCGAGCACCGTCATCGTCGCCATCAATGCGCAGTTGCTCAGGAGATCGAAGCTATGAATTGGCCAGCGCAGACGAATGCTTCGAACGCTCGGTCCATCGAGCGCGCCGAGCTCACCTCGTCCGTCGAATCCGGAATTCCGGGCTCCAGCATGGGCGAGCTGACCGCGCGGTGGCTTCACTGACCCGCGCTTGACAATGCGTCCAGCATGCTGGAATATGTGTCCAGCATGACGGAAACCACTTCCCTCAACGCCCGGATCGCCGACCGCGTCCGCGAACTGCGCGCCGCGCGCGGGCTCTCCCTCGACGCCCTCGCCACGCGTACGGGCGTGAGCCGTTCGATGATCTCCCTCGTCGAGCGCGGTGAGAGTAGTCCGACCGCCGTCGTGCTCGAGAAGCTCTCCGTCGGACTCGGCGTCCCGCTCGCGAGCCTCTTCGATGCGCCGGCAGGGGACGAGGCGCTCCCAGCAGGTCCCGTCGCGCGGCGCGTCGACCAGCCCGAGTGGCGCGATCCGGCATCGGGTTATCTGCGCCGCAACGTCTCGCCGAGCGGCGTCGGCCAGCCCTTCCAGATCGTCGAGGTCGAGTTTCCGCCGCGCGCACGCGTCGCCTTCGAGAGCGGCTCGCGCGACGTGCGCGTCGACCAGCAGGTGTGGGTGCTCGAGGGCTCCATCGAAGTCACCTGGGGCGACGAGCGCTTCCGCCTTCGTGAGGGCGACTGCCTCGCCATGCAGCTCGACAGGCCCATCATGTTCCACAACGCGACGCGAAAGCCCGCGCGCTACGCGGTCGTCCTCGCGTCCGAACCGCCGCCAAGACGATGACGACGACCGAGCGCACCGGCACCTTCACGTTGCGTCGCCTGACCAAACCGAGCGACGCCGAGCTCGACGCGCTCGCCGGTGTGCTGGTCGACTGCGTGGACGGCGGCGCGTCGGTGAGCTTCATGCACCCCTTCGGTCGCGATCGCGCGCTCGGCTTCTGGCAGCGCATCGCGGATGACGTGCGCGCCGGCAAGCGGGCGCTGATCGTGGCCGAGGACGACGCGGGCATCTGCGGCACCGTGCAGCTCGTCCTCGACGTCCCGGAGAACCAGCCGCATCGCGCGGAGCTGGTGAAGATGC
>Ga0105242_10005159_pt1 | contig 10077 bp, 5 predicted proteins | sample KBSM24metaG_FD_81521 | JGI IMG/M metagenome (GOLD analysis project Ga0105242, IMG submission 81521) | Miscanthus rhizosphere microbial communities from Kellogg Biological Station, Michigan, USA - KBS M2-4 metaG | ecosystem: Host-associated > Plants > Roots > Rhizosphere > Soil | place: Michigan... | reverse complement strand
GACCCTGGGGCAGGAGCCCGTGTGCCAGGCGGAACGAGGGGTTGTAGACCTCGTAGCGCGCCAGCATGCGGCGCTGGTCCACGCTGGCGTGCATCGTCTGCTGGGCCGCGAGCGGCACCATGCAGACGAGCGCCACGGCCCACGGCGGCACGCGCGCGCGGCTGGTGGTCACCCGGTGCACCAGGCCAAAGGCGGCGATCCACACGGCCATCACGCCGGCCTTGAGCAGCACGAAGTCCCAGTCGGCCAGCCGGGCGACGCCTGCACAGGCGGCGGCGAGTGCGATCAGGCTGAGGATGGCCAGGGCAGAGCGCGCCGGAGATTCCATGGGCCGTGCGGCTCCGAAGAAGATGTCCAGAGGCGAGACAGCCACCGTTTCGTCGTCGGCGAATCGCCGCAGGCAGAGCCCCGACCAAGTTCCCACGACGCTCGCGGCGAAGGCCGTCGCAACGCACGCAGCCGCCACGCCGTGCATGCCCAGCGCGGTGCCCACCAGACGCGAGAACGCCAGCGCCAGGGCGGCCGTCAGCGTTGCGAAGACGGCGGCATAGTGCAACCCCGAACGGCGCCAGGCGAGCCGCGCGATGACCACGAGCGTGAGGAACGCGGCGCAGCCGATCCAGAGATGATCGACCAGGCTCCACGCCAGACCGGTCAGCAAGCCTTCGGTCAGAAGATCGGGTTCGAACGCGCCCGCCATCGCCACCGACGCGAACACGGCGTAGAGCGCGGTGGCCAGGAGCGCGGTGGCTACGGCGACGAGAAACAGACGGCTCTCGTCTGGAGGCCGCTCGGCCGCCGCGGGCCGGTCTAACTTGTCCGCCGTAGCCTTGGCGAAGGCGGAAGACCGGCAGCCACGTACCGCCATGTGATCGATGGCTGCGAATGCCATTGGAATGGCGAACGCGACGATCGCCACCACCAGCGGAGGCATGCCGCCGGCAAGCGGGGGCAGCACGGGCGACGCGGTGTTCCACACCACGCCCGCGGCTAGCAGCACCAGCAGGCCGAGCGTGAGGCGCCCGGCAACGTCATGGCGGCGAACGTCCCGCCATGAGAGCGTCGCCGCGGCGGCCAGCCACAGCCAGCTCGCGGCCGGATGCCAGTCGCTGAAGGTGCCGGTCCACGGAAACACGCGCGGCTGCAGGAACTGCAGCGAGGCAAACGTGCTGGACGCCACGCAGGCATAGGCTGCCGTCAGCCAGCAGAAGCCGGCGACGAGCAGGCGCCCGGCGGTCCACGCGCGGGAGGGCGGGGGCATCAGTCGGCGTTCACGCCGTCAGTGGAGCCGGACAGGCGGTGGAAGTCGTCCCAGGCCGAGCGGGCCTCGGCGGGGCGGTCCAGCCCCCGATAGATGGTGGCGAGCCAATAGGCGACGAGCGGCTCGCCGGTGTGCGCGTGCTGCAGCTGCAGCGCCACCGGAAGCGCGTCGCCGAAGCGGCGCTCGCCGATGGCGCGCTCGACGAAGCGCGACTCGGGTGCGAGCGCATCGAAGCCGTGTCCGGCGCCGTCCAGAAGGACGGGTCGAAGCGTGGCGGCAACGTAGGCGGCCAGGAGGCCCAGCAGGAGCGCGGTGCGCGTCAGAGATTCCACCCCACTTCGGTGTTTCGTCGTGGGGAGGCGGGAGCTTTAGGGGAGACGGGCCGCCTGAAGGCGGCCCCTACATCTACTTCTGTGGCCCCTGCATCTATTTCCGCGGCTGAATCAGCTCGATGCGGTTGCCCGCCGGGTCGACCGCGAATCCGATGACGATGCCGGTGTTGCCGAAGGGGCGCGGCTCGCCGTCCATCGTGCCGCCTGCCGCCTTCACCGCCGCCGCGGTGGCGGCCATGTCGGTGACGTTGAGGATGACGTGGGGGATGGGGTCCTTCACGGCGTCCGAGTCGCGGTGGAAAAGCACGATCGGCAGCCCCTTGTTCGCCTTGGCCGCATCCGCCGTGGCCCCGAAGTTCACGAAGATCTCCGGCCCGCCGGGCACGGCAATCCGGTTTACCTCGAACATCCCGAACGCCGCCTGGTAGAACTTCGCGAGCGCCACGGTGTCCATTGCCGCGACGCGCACCGAATTCAGCGTCACGTCGGCGTGCGCTGTCTGCGCCAGCAGCAGCGCGGCCGCCGCACCGGCCATGATCGTCACCAGTCGTCTCATCTCGTGATCCTCCTACGCGCGCTTGCGTGGCCGCTTCGGCACGAACGCCAGGAAGCGGCGCGAGTTGTCCACCATGATCTTGTGCAGCACGTCGTCGGGCGCACCGGCGGCCTTGAGCTTCGGCACGAATACCGTCAGCGTCTTGCCGTAGCCGCGCGACGCGTCGGCCGAGAACAGCAGCTTGTCCGCGAAGCCCGCCTCGAGGAGCGCCATCACCAGCGGCACCTGCTGCGCGTCGCCGTTGCCGCCCTGACGGTCGAAGCCCACGTAGGCACCGCGGCGGCAGATCGCCTTGTGGACGTAGACGGCCGGATCCACCAGGTTGCCGAGATGACCGATGACGACGCGGTCCGGCGCCACGCCCGCGTCCTCGAGGAGGTCGAGCTGCTCGAGCGCCGACTTCCCGGGGATGCCGGTGTGCGTGATGATCGGCAGCCCGGTCGCGAGGTGCGCGCGGCCCACGGCGCGAAACACTTTGCGCTCGTCCTTCGTGATCTCGTCCCACGATCCGATCTCGCCGAAGACGCCGGCGGGGAAGTCGTCCGCCTGCCGCACGAGCGCCTGCGCGATCTGCTCCTCGCTCATCGTGGCGATCTCCTTCGGGTAGTACGGCTGCGAGTAGAACCCGGCGCCGGCCACCACCGGCACGCCCGATTTCATCGCCGCCTGCCGCACGAAGTCGAGATCGCGCCCCATGTCCGGGTGCCCGGCGTCCACGATGCAGGCGGCGCCCTCGCGCCTGGCCGTCGTCAGCTCCTCGGCCATCAGCGCGACGTCCCGCATCGGGTCGGGCCCCGGCGGCGGGGGCGGCGGGCCGCCGGCGCGCGGCGGGAGCGGCGGCAGGCCGTTGGCCGCCCGCGCGGCCGCGGTGGCGGCGCGGAACTTGTCGTTGAAGTCCGGGCCGAGCGACATGTGCTCGTGGAACAGCGTGGCCCCGCCGCCGAGCTCGTCGGGCAGGTAGTCCTTGAACAGGGTGCGGATCACGGCACCGCGCGGAAACGCTGCCGGCTGAGCGCCCGCGCCGGCCGGGAGCGCCGAGGCGGCCAGTCCGATTCCGAGCGAGCGGAGCGCGGTGCGACGACTGACGGATCCGGTCATGGGAGGAAGTATTGATCGGGCGCGCAAGGCGGATGAGGCGGGTCGGGCCCTGCGGGGGGCGCCGGCTTTCGTCGCTTAGACAGCAGAGGATCGCATGCTGCTGTTCGAGTTCTTTCCGCTGTTCGTGATGCTCGTGAGCGTGGTCGTCGGTGTCTGGCTCTTCATGCTCGACCGGCAGTTCCGGCGGTCAGAAGCCGACCCCAACGCCCACATACAGACGTCGCGGGGGAGCAAACGCGTTGCCGAGGCCGAAGAGCGGGTTCGGCAGCAGGTAGGGCTGGATGTAGGGCGGCACCGCGCTGGAGCGTAGATCGAGAAACTGCTGGGCGTCGGTGGAGAGCCGCGTCTGGTTGTCGAAGACGTTGAGGAGCCGGGCTTCCAGCGTCACCGCGGCCCGCCCGCCGGCCGGCAGCCGGTAGCTGGCCATCAGATCGAGATTCGCCCAGGTGGGGTTGCGGTGCGTCCCCGCCGGTTCGAGGTAGTTCAGGGTGCCGCCGGGCACGTCGCGCCCGCGCGCCGCCCACGGCGCGCCGCTCTGCACGCGCAGGTAGCCCGATGCCATCAGCCGCGGCGTAGCCGCGAACGTTCCGAATACCTTGAAGACGTGCGGCCGGTCCTCGAACAGCGGGCCGAACCGGTTGGGATCCTGGACGTCGGCGCCCGGGCCATCCTGAATGAACGACGACGTGTTGAACACGCCCGCCGTGGCGTAGTCGAGATCGTAGTTCCCCTCGTAGCGGCTCCACGTGTAGCTGACGTTGCCCTGCCACCGCTCGGCGAGCTGCCGGCGCAGATCGATCGTGAACGCACGGTAGGTGCGGCGAGCGTCGGCGTTCTGGCAGGATGCCCACCGGGTGCAGGGCAGATTCGTGGCCACGAACGGGCCGCTGGTGGGCGCGGTCCCGTTCATGCGCGACGGCACGTCCTCGATGAAGTTGTGCATGTCGCGTGACATGAAATAGGCATCCACGCTCAGCGTCGGGCCGAGCGGGCTCGCGTAGCCGATCACGAACTCGTCGGTGTAGATCGGCGCGATGTCCGGATCGATCAGCTTGCCGGTGGTCGAGGCGAGCGGTCCGCTCGAGAGGAGCGCGCCGTCGAGGCTGAAGAACGTCTCGGTCTGGAAGACCCGAATCGGGGCCAGGCTGCGGCCGCTCGATTTCTGATCCATGTTGTAGTAGCGGCCCCAGTCGCCGTAGATCTTGTCGCCCTTGCCCTTGCGCAGCTGGTAGCTGGCGCCAAGGCGCGGCTGCACCTCGTCGCCGAAGCCGAACCGCAGGAACGTGCACGTGTCGCCGTCCGACTCGTAGACGGCGGAGCCGCCTTTGAGCGCAATCGTCGGCAGGCAGCCGCCGCTGCCGTCCACCCGCTGCGCGAAGGCATCGCGGCTGAAGAGCACGCCCGCCGTGATCGAGAGGCGATTCGAGATCGTCACCGCGTCCTGCACGAACAGCGAGTAGGTGTTGCCCTGGCCGAGTTGCGGGGGCTGCGGCAGGTAGTAGCGCGCGCGCAGGACCGGAACGTTGTTGAGCGTCTGGTTCGTGATGGCGCCCCACCCGTTGGTGACCCGGTCCAGCACCTCTTCCATGGCTTCGTAGCCGATGCCGGCTTTCAGCACATGACTGGTGCGGCCCACGTCGAAGTACTGCCCCACCGTGGCCCGCACCTCGTGCCGGCGGTAGTTCTGGGCGTTCGTGAACTCGCGCGCGCCCGTAATCAGGTTGGCCTGGGCCGGGTCGGTGTATTGCCCCATCGCGGTCAGCCGCGCGGGGTCGAACGCCGGCAGGGTCGGGAGCACCGTGACCGGTACGTCCTCGTTGATCTCGGTGGTGCGCTGGTAGCGAACGTTCACGGACCGCCGCGGCCCCTGAAACCACGCCCAGTCGGCGGCCGTGACCCGGCTGCTGCGGTCGCCCACCGTGGCCGCGCTCGGCGCGTAATCCGAGGTCAGGCCGTTGGCGTCCACGTCGATCGGGTGATCGCGGTGGCTGACGGTGAGCTGGTGGCTCCCCGACGGGCTCGCCGTGATCTTGCCGAAGTATTCAGGCCCCCTCCGCACCTCGTCGGGCAACGCCACATTGGCCTTGTTGAGACGCCCCCACTTGGTGTCGTGCTGGTAGCGCGCGGAGCCGTAGAAGAAGACGAGATCGTGGACGAGCGGGCCGCCGACGCCGACGGCGGGTTCGGCCTGGGAGGTGAGGATGGGGTCGCGGAACGTGCCCGGCCGGAGGCCGGCCGCCTCGAGATCGGCGGGAAGTCTGTAGGCCGCCACCAGCCGCTCGGGCAGCCAGTCGACGCGGCCCAGCCCCGAGAACCGGTTCGACCCGCTGCGGCTGACGGCGTTGGCTACGGTGCCGGCGGTGCGGCCGAATTCGGCGGTGATGCCGGCGCGCGTCAGGTTCACTTCGGCGATGTCGAGCTGATTGACCTGAATCGCCAGGGTGCCGAATCCGGGGCTGGTGATGTTGGCGCCGTCCAGGAGATAGGTGTTGTCCTGACGGCTGCCGCCCGCCGACAGCCCCACCTGGCTGCGGTTGTCGGGCACCCCGGGGGCCAGCTGGAACAGCCCGCGGTAGCTGTGCTCGAGCGGCAGCGCGTTGAATTTGTTATCCCTGACGCTCACGCTGGCGTCGCTCGAGCGCACGTCCACGATCGGTGTGACCGCCGTGACAGTCAGCGACTCGCTCACCGCCACGCCCACGAGCACGTCCACCTGCGTGTCGCGGCCGATGGCCACGATGGCGTTGCGCCGTGCCGGCGCGGTGCCGGGCGCCTGCACTTCGAGGCTGTAGTCTCCCGGCGGCAGGTAGTCGAAGCGATAGACGCCGTTGGCGTCGGTCTGCGTGTCGCGTCCGATCGGCAGCGCACTGCCGGACACCTTCACGATCGCGCCGGCGACAGCGTCTCCGCTCTGGGCGAAGACGGAGCCGGAAATGCTACCCGTGTCGGCGGCGCGCGCGGCGGCGCCTGTGACCAGGAGGAGGAAAACGGCGGCGAACAGACGGAAACCGGGGACCATGGATGGTTAGCGCCGGATCGTAGCAGTACGGACGTGGCCACGAATGTCCGTCCTCGACAGTAACGTGAACGGTGCTACGATCCCGGCGATCCCAGTGGCAGATCCGGCAGCCTCTCAGCTTTTTCCGCTCGTCTACGGCGAGCTGCGCAAAGTCGCGCGCAACTATCTCGGACGCGAACGGGCCGAGCACACGCTGCAACCCACCGCGCTCGTGAACGAGGCGTGGCTGCGGCTGCGCGATCAGCGGCGGGTGGACTGGCAGGGACGCACCCACGTGCTCGCGGTGGGCGCCCAGGCGATGCGGCGCGTGCTCATCGACCACGGCCGCGGCCGCCGGCGGCAGAAGCGCGGCGGCGGCGAGGCCCACGTCACCCTTCACACCTGGTTGAACGCCGTCAACGACCAGCCGGTGGAGGTGGAAGACGCGCTGGCGCTCGACGCCGCGCTCACCAAGCTCGCCACGGTGGACGAGCGGCAGGCGTCCATCGTCGAGATGCGCTATTTCGGCGGGATGACGGTGCCGGAAGTGGCCGAGGCGCTGGGCGTGTCGGTGCGCACCGTCGAGGGCGAGTGGACCCACGCCAAGGCGTGGCTTAAACGCGAGCTGTCCAGACAGGTGGCGGACTAGGTCCTTAGTCCTTAGTCCTGGGTCCCAGGTCCCATCAATGGCAGGTAACGTGCGAACGCTTCGCGCGTGGGCGTTGATCGATTTGAGGACCTTCGCGTCTGGCAAGCGGCGAAAGAACAGTGCGATCGGGTTGGGGAACTGCTGCAGCGGCCCTGAAGGCCGGTTACTACGTTGCCGGCGGGCGCGAGTATCTCAAGCCCGCCGAGGCGGCCACACTCATTCAGCTGAACGAAAGCATCGCGAGGATGCTCCGTCGCTGGTCCACCATACTGGCGGAGAAGGGCGGAGAATCGAACAGGTGCAAAGGGTCGAAGCCTCCACGTCCAAGGATGCCAAGAACCAGGGACCCAGGACTAAGGACCTTAGTGCAGGCGCGCGGCCTCGCGCCGTGCCTCGATGAGCGGTTCCAGGTTCTGGTCGGCGCTCCGCCACAACTCGAACAGCTGGTTGTAGTACTGCTCCGCGGTGGCCCGTTCGCTCGCCGCCATCGCCGCGCGCGCCCGCCCCAGCAGCGCCATCGGATAGAGGAGCGAGTCGGACGACTCGGACCGGTGGTCGATCACGTGCTGGAACTCCAGCGCGGCCCGGGCCGGTTCCTTCCGCGCCATGTAGATGTGGCCGCGGAGGAACGACGGCCACAGCTTCGCCATCGTCGCGTCCTCGTAAGGCTTCACGCGATCGAGCGCGGTGAGCGCTCCTTCCAGGTTTCCGGTGCGCACCAGGTAGGCAGCGGTGGCAATCGGGGCCGACACGTGGAGGCGCATGCTCGCGTTGGGAAAGCGCGTGGCGATCTCTTTCGTGAGCTCGAGCGCCTGCGGGTCGCCGCACCAGCCGAGCGCGCGCGCGCCGATGTCGAGCGTGGCGGTGTCGCGGCTCCACTCGAGCGCGGCGCGCGCCGCGCGCCGGGCGTCGGTGCAGCGGCCGAGCACCGCGTGGATCTCGGCGTCTTCGGTGGAGTAGCGTGCCGCCCACTCCTTGAAGTTCAAGTGGAGCGCCTGCTGAGTGGCGGCGCGCGTGCCCTCGTGCCCCTCGGTCAGGCGGCCGTGATACGAGGCCGCACGGGCCTCCCAGTTGGCCATGTCGAGCACGTCACCGGTCTTGCGCGCCGCCGCCAGGTAGGTTGCCATTCCGGCGGCATCTCCCCGCAAGAGCGCGACGAGGTAGCCCACGCGATAGATCGCCTGGTAGTCGACGCCGGATGCGATCGATTTCGAGACCAGCGCCATGGCCTCGTCCAGTTTGCCCTGGCGCAGGAGGTTGTCGGCCAGGTTGCCTTTGGGGGCAATCCAGGTCGGGTCGAGCTCTGTGGACTTGCGGAGCGCGGCTTCGCCTTCGGTCCGCAGCCCGTGGAACTCGGCGGCCAGGCCGAGCGCGTTGAACGCGAACGCCTCGCGCGGATAGGCCGCGGTCCACGCCCGCGCCAGCTCGAGCCCTTTCCCCCAGTCCTGCAGCGCGTCGCGATAGTAGCGCCATGAGATGAAGTAGCGCTCGCGCTCGCTGACCCGGTCGCGCAGCTCGAAGGCGCGCTTCGAGTAGACGGGCGCCAGCAGCGTCTGGCTCGTATTGGCGTACACCCCCGAGAGCGCTGCCAGCGCCAGCGCGAAATTCGGGTCGAGCTCGATGGCGCGCTGCAGGTGCGGAATCGCCTCCACCGCGATCAGCCGGTTGCCTTTCTCCATCGCCAGCCCGTAGGCGTGGAGCGCTTCGAGCGACGGGGTGGTGGCGCGCGGCAGCGGGACGTCGAACTCGCGCAGTGTGTTGAGCGACTCGCCCAGCCGTTCGCGCAGCGCGGAGGCGGCCTTGCCGAGTGCCGTCAGCACCTGCTCCTTGCTGCCGGCTTCAACCTGTTCCCGTGCCATCACGTCGCCGCTCTGGGCGTTGACCGCCTCGAGCGCCAGCACGTAGTTGCGGCCGAGGCTGGCAATCGATCCGGAGATGGTGGCCTTGAGGTGCTCGCGGACCGCGACCTCGCGCGCCACCTCGCGGGTGATGCGCTCGGTGGCGGGACGTTCCATCAGGCGCAATGTCTCCTGCACCCGATCGTCGGGAAACACCTTGAGGAACGGCGACTGCTCGAGCGCCACCGCCAGCGCCACCTTCAGCGCGCCGTCGAACAACGGCTCGTTGGTGGTGTTGATGAAATCGGCGAGGACGATCGTGTCGAGGTCCGTGAGCGGCGGGGGAGCGGCGCGCTGCGAGAGGGGCGCCAGCAGGACGCCCAGCGCGACGAGCGCGACCAGCACTCCGGCCATGGCCAGCCACCACGCACGGGTCCAGAAGGGCTGCGTCGCGGTCTCGAGCACCACGCCGCGCAGCGCGTGCACTTCCTGTTCGCCCGACGGGAGCATGGCGGCAAAGGCGGCGGCCGACGCCGGGCGGTCCTGGGGCGACGGGGAGAGCGCGCGCAGGACGACGTTCTCGAGCGCCGGGTTGACGCCGGGCACCAGCTCCGAGAGCGGGACGATCTGGCTGGCTCCCGGGCTGACCGGCGTGGGGTGCTGGCCCGTGGCCAGCTCGTAGAGCACCACGCCGAGGGCGTAGAGGTCGGTCTGCGGCGAAACGGCCGCTCCGGGCGTCCGCTGCTCGGGCGCCATGTACCTGGGCGTGCCCGCCGCCAGGACCGCCGACGCGCCGGTCGGCACCGCAATGCCGAAGTCGGTGATGCGAACGCGGCCGTGCTGGTCCACCAGGATGTTTGCCGGCTTCAGATCGCGGTGCAGCACGCCCTCGGAGTGGGCCGCGTGGAGCCCGGCACAGAGCTGGCGGGCGATCTCGATCACCCGGCCGGGCGCCAGCCGTCCGGTCTGCCGCAGCACCATCGCCAGGTCCTGCCCCTCGACGAGCTCCATCGAGAAGAACACTTCGTCGTCGGCCTCGCCGACGTCGAAGACCCGGACGACCGCGGGGTGCGTCACCCGGCGCGCGAGCCGGACCTCCTGGAGAAGCCGCTCGCGGCCGGCCTGGCTGGTGGAGCGAATCAGCTTCAGCGCCACCGGCGTGTCGAGCATGAGGTCGTCGGCGCGCCACACGTCGCCCATGCCGCCTTTGCCCAGGCGGGTGACCATCCGGTAGCGCATCCCGAACACGAAGCCGGGTTGGAACGTTCGGGGCGGGGGAGGTTCGGGGGGGCCTGTGGGCGGGGTGGGGAGGCCGGTGGAGTCGTTCTGGTGAAACCGCAGCAGG
>Ga0105242_10005158_pt1 | contig 10077 bp, 9 predicted proteins | sample KBSM24metaG_FD_81521 | JGI IMG/M metagenome (GOLD analysis project Ga0105242, IMG submission 81521) | Miscanthus rhizosphere microbial communities from Kellogg Biological Station, Michigan, USA - KBS M2-4 metaG | ecosystem: Host-associated > Plants > Roots > Rhizosphere > Soil | place: Michigan... | reverse complement strand
CTCGCGGGCGGCGTGGAGTTCGGCGCCGCCAACGGCTTCGTGCACATCTGGGCCTACCAGAGCCTCGAGCAGCGCGCGCAGGTGCGGGACCAGGCAAGGAAGACGGGGGTGTGGCCACCGCCGGGTGGTGGCGACCGGCTCCTCACGCAGGAGAACAAGATCGTCCTGCCGGCGGCCTTCTCTCCGCTGCAGTGATCGCCCGGCCGCTCCGGGTGCTGCTGCTGGGCGCCGCGCTCCTCGCGGCGCTCGCCCCCGCCGGCGTCGCGCAGACGCCGGCGCGGGTGCGCGGCAGCATCGCGGAGCTGGTCGGTCCCGTCCTCATCATCAAGACGCGCGAAGGCCCCACGGTGCAGGTGCGCCTCCTGGAAGGCCTCACCGTGCTGGGAGTCGGCAAGGCCGCGCTGGCCGACGTGAAGCCCGGCAAGTACGTGGGGGTGGCGGCGGTGAAGCAGCCCGATGGAACCTACCGCGCGCAGGAGGTCACGATCTTCCCCGACATGGCGCGCGGCAGCGCCGAGGGGCATACCCCGTGGGATCTCACGCCCGACAGCACCCTGACCAATGCCACCGTGGAGTCGGTGGTCCCCCGCGCGGCGGGACCGCTGCTCACCCTCAAGTACAAGGACGGCGAGCTCAAGGTGACGGTCCCGCCGCGGACGCCGGTGGTGACCTTCAGTATCGCCACCCACGCGTTGCTGGCGCCGGGCGCCCATGTCTTCGTGCCCGCGGTGCGCCAGCCGGACGGAAGCCTCGCCACCAGCCGCATCCTGGTGGGCAAGGCGGGAGTGGTGCCGCCCATGTGAGGCGCGCCCCCGTGGCTTGACACGCCCCGGCCGCTCCCATACTCTGACCGCCATATTTCAGCCCATGACAGCGGGACGCGCAGCGACGCCGTCCGAGGGGCCGACGACCGGCCGCCCGCGTCGCGAAGCTCCGACACGGTCCCTCCAGACGAGACCCTCAGCGGAGGACATGCCATGCCGTCGAATCGAGCCCGGAGCAGCTCTCGCGCAGTGTCCCGCCGCGCCTTTCTCCGGCTGAGCGCGCTCGCCGCCGGCGGGCTCGCGCCGCTGACGGCGCCGGGGGCGCGCCGAGCCTGGGGCCAGGCGGCGCCCAAGAAGGGCGGCACGCTGCGGGTCGGCTTCTACGTCGAGGCCGCGACCATGGACCCGCATCTCTCGGGGAGCAAGGTGGACCGGCAGGTCTACCACAATATCTACGAGCCCCTGGTCACGCTCGACAACAAGCTGGGCCTGCGGCCGGGTCTCGCGGAGTCGTGGCAGCAGCCGGACGCCAAGACCATCGTCTTCAAGCTGCGCCAGGGCGTGAAGTTCCACGACGGCACCGACTTCAACGCGGAGGCGGCGAAGTTCAACTTCAACCGCATGAAGACCGAGCCCAAGTCGGTGCGCAAGGGCGAGCTCGCCAACGTGGAGTCGGTGGACGTGGTGGACGCCTACACCATCCGGCTCCACCTGCGCCGGCCCGACGCCGCCCTGCTCGCCACCCTCACCGACCGCGCGGGCATGATGGTCTCGCCCAAGGTGATCCAGGAAAAGGGCGCCGAGCTGGAGCGCAATGCCCGGGGCGCCGGCACCGGCCCCTTCCAGTTCGTCGAGTGGGTGAAGGACGCCCACCTGATCCTCCGCCGCAACGACGCCTACTGGAACAAGTCGGGCGGGCCCTATCTCGAGCAGATCCGTTACCGGCCCATCCCCGACGACACCGTCAAGCTCCAGAGCCTCCAGACCGGCGAGATCGACGTGATGGACTATGTCCAGCCGCGCGACGTGGCGGCGGTGAAGGCGGACAGGAACGTGGTGGTGGTGGACGTGCCCTCGCTGGCCGACTTCGCGTATCAGCTCAACCACACCCGGCCGCCCTTCAACGTGAAGGCCCTGCGTCAGGCGCTGGCCTACGCGGTGGATCTCGAGCAGATCGTCAAGGGCGTGTGGCTCAACGTGGGCGTGCCCGCCAACGGGCCCATCCCGCCCACCAGCTGGGCCTACGACAGCAGCATTCCCTTCATCAAGCGCGACCTCGCCAAGGCCAAGGCCAAGCTCGCGGAGGGGGGCAAGCCGGGCGGGTTCAGCTTCACCGTGACCACCAACAATATTCCCATCAATATCCAGGAGGCGGAGGTGATCCAGGCCCAGCTCGCCGAGGCCGGCATCGCCATGAAGGTGAAGCTGGTGGACTCCGCCACCCTCCTGTCCGACGGCAATAGCAAGAACTACGAGATGATCAGCTATCAATGGTCGGGCCGCCCGGATCCCGACGGCAATACCTACCAGTTCTACAAGACCTCCTCCGGAGTCTCGCTGAACTGGTCGGGGATCTCGAATCCGCAGATCGACGCCATTCTCGACAAGACCCGCGAGACGCCGCGCCAGGCCGACCGCAAGAAGCTCTTCAGCGAGCTGGTCCGGCTGCTGCAGGACGAGCTGCCCATGCTCTTCATCGTGCACCCCATCGAGCCCAAGGCCTTCAGCCCCCGGGTGCAGGGCTACGATCCGGTGCCGGACGGGATGATGCGGTTCCGCGAGGTGTGGCTCAAGTAGGACGCGGCCGCGCTCCATGTGGCAGCTGATCCTGCACCGGATGGTCGCCACCATCCCGGTGCTGTTCCTCGTCTCCGCGGGCGTGTTCATGCTGATCCACCTCACGCCCGGCGATCCGATCGACGCGATGATGGCGGAGTCGGTGGACGCGGGCGTGAAGGAGACGCTCCGCCGCGACCTGGGCCTGGATCGGCCGCTGGCGCTGCAGTACGCGCACTGGATGGGGCGGATCCTCCAGGGCGATCTCGGCCAGTCCATCCGCAACCGCGAGCCGGTGATCGAGAATGTCGGCCGCCGCATCCGGCCCAGCCTCCAGCTCGCGGCCCTCGCCATGGCTATCTCGCTGGTGGTGGCGTTTCCCATCGGCATCCTCTCCGCCGCGCGCCGCAACTCGCCCCTGGACGGAGCGGGCAGCCTCTTCTCGCTGTTCGGCATCTGCATGCCGAACTTCCTCCTCGCCCTCCTCCTGATCTTCTTCTTCGGCGTCACCCTTCGCTGGCTGCCCATCTCCGGCTACACCGATCCCTTCGAGGAGCCGCTGGCGGGGCTCCGCTCGCTGGCTCTGCCCGCGATCACGCTCGGGCTGGCGCTGGCGGCGGTGATCATGCGCACGCTGCGCTCCAGCATGCTGGAGGCCCTCGCCGAGGACTACGTGCGCACCGCACGGGCCAAGGGCGTGTCGGAGTGGCGCGTGATCGGAGGGCACGTGCTGCGCAATGCCCTCATCCCGGTGGTCACCGTGATGGGACTCCAGCTCGGCACCTTGATCGGGGGGGCGGTGATCACGGAGTACGTCTTCGCGCTGCCGGGGGTGGGGCGCCTGGTGGTGGACGCCGTCTTCGCCCGCGACTATCCCCTCGTCCAGGGGGTCGTTCTCCTCATCGCGGTGGGCTATATCGTGAGCAACCTGATCGTGGACCTCCTCTATGGCTGGATCGATCCGCGAATCCGGATTCGCTGAGCGGACGCCCGCGCTCCCGGCCGCGACCGCGGCGCCGCGCGCCGAGCGGCGCTGGATCGTGCTGCGCCGGGCGGCCCGCGCTCGCCTGGCGCCCGTCGGCGCCGCGGTGGTCCTCCTCGCGGTGCTGGCGGCGGTGCTGGCGCCGCTGCTCTCTCCCCACAATCCCCTCACGCAGAACCTCGGCAATACCCTCGCGCGCCCGGACCGGATCCATCCGCTGGGCACCGACAATGTGGGCCGCGACGTGCTTTCGCGCGTGATCTGGGGCACGCGCATCTCGCTGGTGGCCGGCTTCGCGTCGGTGACGATGGCGCTGGTGGCGGGGAGCCTGCTCGGGCTCCTCGCCGGCTACTGGGGCGGCCGCGCCGACAGCCTGGTGATGCGACTGATGGACGCGGTGCTGTCCTTCCCGCCCCTGGTGCTGGCCCTGGCGCTGGGCGCCGTGCTGGGCGCGGGGCTCACCGGCGTCCTCATCGCGCTGAGCGTGGTCTACACGCCCGCCTTCGCGCGGCTCATGCGCGGGCAGGTGCTGTCCATCAAGTCCCGCGACTACGTGGAGGCGGCGCGCGCGCTGGGCGCGTCGGGCTGGCGCATCGCGGGCCGGCACGTGCTGCCGAACGCGGCGGCGGCCATCGTGGTGCAGGCGGGGCTCAGCGTGGCCTTCGCCATCCTCGCCGAGGCCTCGCTGTCCTTCCTGGGGCTCGGCATCCAGCCTCCCGCCGCGTCATGGGGCAGCATGATCAACGCGGGGCGGGGCTACTTGCAGCAGGCGCCGTGGATCGTCTTCGGGCCGGGGGCGGCGCTGTTCGTGACCGTGGTGGGGCTCAACTTCGTGGGCGACGCCCTCCGCGACGCCCTCGATCCCCGCGCGCGCTTCTAGCCGCGGCCCCCGCTGGCGCGGATCAGCTCGCGCACCTTGGCGGTGAAGGTGTCGGCCTCGAAGGGCTTGCCGAGAAAGTCGGCCTCCTCCCCCTCGATGGCCTCCCGCGCGCTGCCCTCGTCCACCACCCCGGAGATGTAGAGCACCCGCACGCCGGGGCGGAGCTTGGTGAAGCGCTGGGCGAGCTGCCGGCCGTTCATGCCCGGCATCATCATGTCGGTGACGAGGAGATCGATCTTCCCCGCATGCTGCCCCGCGCGCTCGAGCGCGGCCTGGCCGCTCTCCGCCTCGATGACATTGAAGCCGGCGGGTCGCAGGATATTGCTGGCCACGAAGAGGAAGTTCGGGTCGTCGTCCACGAGGAGGAGGGTCCCGATCGCGGTGCCGGGCGCGGGATCCGCCTCGCGCTTGCCCGTGGGGGCGGGCGCGGCGGGCTCGATCATGGTCGCCGGCGCGCTGACGGGCGCGGGGGGCGGGGCCGCTGGGCGCGGGGGCGCGGGTGCCGGGCGAGGCGGCGCCGCCGGAGGCGCGGGCCGGGGGGCGGGCGCCGGCGGAGGCACGGGGGCCGGACGCGAGGGCGCGGCCGGGGCCGGGGCGCGCGCCGGGCCGGCGGCGGGCTCCGGCGCCCGGGGGGGCGCCGGCGCGGCGGGGGCGGCGGACGCCGGCGCGACCGGGGCGCCAGGGGCGGCCGCGGGCGCCCCGGCGGCCTGGCGCCGCGCCGCCTCCACGTCCCTCTTCAACCGCTCGACCTCCGCGCGGCTCTCGCGCAGCGCCATCTCGGCCTGCTTCTGCCGTTCGGCATTGGCCTCCGCGGCCCGCGCGCGCTCCTCGGCTTCCTTCTGCTGGCTGAGCGAGCGCTGGAGATCGAGGCGCATCCGGTCCGCCTCGGCCTGGATGCCCACGAGGCGATTCTCGCGGCTGAGGGTCAGCGCGCGGGTGCCCTCCCGGTCGGCGCCGCTCTGTCCCTGCGCCCAGAGGATCAATCCGATCCCGATGATGCCGAGGACCGCCAGCGCGACGATCGCGGGCGTCTCGAAGCCGCCGTAGCTGAGGACGACCCCGCCGAGCGCGGTGGCGAGGATCATGACGACGACGGGCATGTGGCGCACGCGGCCTCCTTTGCAGCTCGTGGTGGGCCGACGTTAGCCCTTCGGGTAGGGGAAGGTCAAGAACGGCGAGCGCCGCGGTTGCGGTAGAATCCCTCCGCCATGCTCGTCCGCTCCGCCCTCTTCGCCATCGTGGTCCCGGTGGTCGTCGCTCTCATCGCCACCCGCCTCACCTCCGTGCTCGCCTCGGCGGTGCCCCTGGCGGTGATCCTCCAGCGCCCCTCCCGGGGTCCGGCCCTGCGGTTCGGGGTGGACACCTTCGCCTTCCGGAACGACAGCCGGATCCACCACCGGGGCAAGCCGGATCTCTACGCCAACTGGTGCTTCGTGATCGCGCGGGCGGTGGTGCAGTTCCAGCGCTTCGCGCGCTTCGAGCCCGACGCGCCCCGTCTGGCGCCCGCCGAGTACGCCGCGCTCGTCCGGCGCATCACCCGCCGGCCGTCCTGGTGGGCGCCGCTCCCGCCCGCCCGGCGGATCGCGGTGCCCGGCTTCGCCTCGCTCCACGAGCTCACGCGTGAGATGGAGCCGGCGGTGAAGGCCGGGCTCCACGGGCGCCTGTGGACGCTCGTTCACTGGTCGAACTGGCGGATGGTCTTTCCCCACCCGCATGGCCAGCAGGAGCGGGTGGCGGCGGAGGCGGTGGCCGAGCTGCAGGCGGGGCGCCCGGTGCAGCTTCTCATCACCGACTTTCCTCGGATCAAGCTGAATCACTCCGTGCTCGCCTATGACTACGAGGTGCGCGAGGCCGGGGTGGTGGACTTCGCCGTGTTCGATCCGAACGATCCCAGCCGTCCCGGGGTGGCCCGCTTCGACCCCCAGGTCCGCCGATTCCGTCCCGCCCCGCTCTGCGGCGTGGCGGTGCCGCACTTCCGCGCATTTCGCCAGTACTGCTCGCCGCTCTACTGAGCGGCGCTTCGACCAGAAAGGAATGGCCATGGGCGTGCTCGACGGCAAGGTGGCGGTGGTGACGGGCGCGGGTCGGCTGCGCGGTATCGGCCGCGCCACCGCGGTGGCGCTGGCCGAGCTGGGCGCCGACGTGGTGGTCACGGGGACGGGACGCGATCCCTCCTCCTACCCCGAGGACGAGAAGAAGGCGGGCTGGAAGGACGTGGAGGGCACGGCGGGGCAGATCCGCGCCGCCGGCCGCCGCGCCGTCACCTTCACCGGCGACGTGAGCCAGGCCGCCACCGCGAAGCGCCTCGTGGAGACCACCGTCAAGGAGCTCGGACGCCTCGACGTGCTGGTCAACAATGCCGCGTATCCGCGGGGCAACGATCGCGTGCCGGTCTCCCAGCTCGACGAGAGCATCTGGAGAAAGGTGCTCGACATCAAGCTCACCGGCGCCTTCCTCCTCTGCCAGCAGGCGGTGCCGGTCATGGTCAAGCAGAAGTGGGGCCGCATCATCAACATCTCCTCCATCGCGGGAAAGCGCGGCAGCCCCAATACCGCCGCCTACAACGCCGCCAACTTTGGCATCCAGGGCCTCACGCAGTCCATCGCCCAGGAGGTCGCGCGGCACGGCGTCACCTGCAATGCGGTATGTCCGGGCACCATCGACACCGCGCGCATGGACGTGCTGGGGCGCGGCGAGGGCTGGCAGAAGCAGCTCGAGCGCATCCCCATGGGCCGCGCCGCCACCGACGAGGAAGTGGCGGGGCTCATCGGCTTTCTGTGCTCGCCGGCGGCGGCGTTCATCACCGGCCAAGCCATCAACATCGACGGCGGCGTGGTGATGTGGTGAGGTAGAGTAGGCGCGCACCTACCGACATCAAAGGAGAGCGGAACATGGCCGCCAAGTACAAGGTCGTCGTCCAGAAGCCATCCGGCGGGGTCACCTATGACCTGGCGGACCCCAGCTACAGCATCGAGCGGGAGGCCCTGGATCCCATCGGCGCCGAGATCATCGAGGTGCCGGCGAAGACGGAGGAGGAGTTCATCGCGGCGGCGCGGGACGCCGATGCCCTCATCGCGCGCAATCGCCGCATCTCGGCCGCCATCATCAAGGGGCTCCGGAACTGCAAGGTGATCGGCCTCGGCAGCGTGGGCGCCGACACCGTGGACGTGGATGCCGCCACCGAGGCCGGCATCGTGGTCACCAATGTCCCCGACGTCTTCATCGACGAGGTGGCCGACCACACCATGGCCATGTTCCTGGCCGCCCACCGCCGCCTGCGGCTCATGCACCAGCTCACGGTGGAGGGGAAGTGGGCGGAGGGCCGGCCCTATTTCAAGGACATCCCGCGTCTCTACGGGCAGACCATCGGCCTCATCTCCTTCGGCAACGTGGCCAAGGCGGTGGCCCGGCGCTGCCATGCCTTCGGACTGCGCGTGATCGCCTACGATCCCTTCCTCGCCGAGCTCGAGATGACGGCGGTGGGGGTGGAGCCCGTCACCAGCCTCCTCGAGCTGTGCCAGCGCTCGGACTTCCTCTCCATGCACGCGCCGCTCAACGGCGAGACCCATCACATGATGGGCGAGCGGGAGTTCCGCAGCATGAAGCGCAGCGCCATCTTCATCAACAACGGCCGCGGCCCCACCGTGAACGAGCAGGCGCTGAGCGAGGCGCTGCGCCAGGGCTGGATCGCCGGCGCCGCCCTGGACGTCTTCGAGACGGAGCCGGTGGACACCGCCAATACCCTGCTGGCCATGGACAATGTCATCGTCACCCCGCATATCGCCTCCGCGACGGCGCGCATGGCGCCCGAGACGCGCCGCCGGCTCGGCCGCGAGATCGCCACCGTGCTCCAGGGCAAGTGGCCGCGCTCGGCGGTGAACCCGGGAGTCCTCCCGCGCACCAGCCTCATCCGGTGGCAGCCCTATCCCATGGGCCGGGGACCGAACCGGTAACGGGGATGCGCCACGTTCGCCTCGGCCGCACGGGATTGCAGGTCTCGCGGATCTGCCTCGGCACCATGACCTTCGGCCTGCAGTGCGACGAGCCCACCGCGGTGGCCATCCTGGACCGCGCCGCCGCGGGCGGGGTCACCTTCCTCGACGCCGCCGACGTCTATCCGGTGGGCGGCAGCCTCGACACCGTGGGGCGGACCGAGGAGATCCTCGGGCGCTGGCTGGCGGGGCGGCGCCATGGCTTCGTGGTCGCCACCAAGTGCGCGGGGGTGATGGGCGCCAAGCCCTGGGAGCGCGGACTCTCCCGCAAGCATATCCTCGACGCCATCGACGCCTCCCTGCGCCGCCTGCGCACAGACTACGTGGATCTCTATCAGGTGCACTCGCCGGATCGCGAGACGCCCATCGACGAGACCCTGCGCGCGCTGGACGACGTGGTGCGGGCGGGGAAGGCGCGCTACGTGGGTTGCTCCAATTACCTGGCCTACCAGGTGGCGCGCGCCATCGGCCGCAGCGAGACGCAGGGGCTGGTGCGCTTCGACTCCGTGCAGCCCCGCTACAACCTCCTCTTCCGCCAGATCGAGCGCGAGCTGCTCCCGCTGTGCCGCGAGGAGGGTATCGGCGTCATTCCCTACAACCCGCTCGCGGGCGGCTTCCTCACCGGCAAGCACAAGCGGGAGGCGGGTCCCACCCCGGGGACGCGCTTCACGCTGGGCAGCGCGGCGGGACGCTATCAGGATCGCTACTGGCACGAGCGCGAGTTCGACACCGTGGAGGCGCTGCGCCCGCTTGCCGCGGAGGCGGGCATCTCCCTCACGCGATTGGCGGTGGCGTGGGTGCTCGCGCATCCGGCGGTCACCGCGCCCATCATCGGCGCCAGCCGTCCCGACCAGCTCGACGACGTGCTGCCGGCGGTGGAGAAGGATCTCGGCGCCGATATCAAGGCGCGGCTCGACACCCTCACCGCCGCCTACCGCCTGGGCGACGATCCCCGCTGAGCGAACGGAGGCATACCGGCATGGCGCGGGTGGCGATCCTCGACGACTATCAGGGCGTGGCGCTGGGCATGGCGGACTGGAAGAGCCTCCCCGCCGGGACCGACGTTCAGGTCTTTTCCGACCACCTCGACGAGCCCGACGCGCTCGCGAAGCGGCTGGCCGACTTCGAGGTCGTGATGGCCATGCGGGAGCGCACGCCCTTTCCGCGCGCGCTGCTCGAGCGCCTTCCGCGGCTGCGCCTCCTGGTCACCTCGGGGATGCGCAATGCCTCCATCGACGTGAAGGCGGCGGCGGAGCGCGGGGTCACCGTGTGCGGGACCGCGGGGCTGCCCTATCCCACCGCCGAGCTGACCTGGGGGCTCGTGCTTGCCCTCTTTCGGCGCATCGCGGTCGAGGACCAGGCCACGCGCGCGGGCCGCTGGCAAACCACGGTCGGTCTCGGCCTCAACGGCAAGACCCTGGGGGTGATCGGGCTCGGATCGCTGGGCTCGCGGGTGGCGAAGTACGGCCGCGCCTTCGAGATGGAGGTGCTGGCCTGGAGCCAGAACCTCACCGCCGCGCGGGCGGCGGAGGTGGGCGCCACGCTGGTTTCCAAGGACGAGCTGCTCGCGCGCGCGGACGTGGTGAGCATTCACCTCGTCCTGGGGGACCGGACCCGCGGCCTCATCAGGGCGCGCGAGCTGGGGCTCATGAAGCGCACCGCGTACCTCGTCAACACCTCGCG
>Ga0105242_10005155_pt1 | contig 10078 bp, 4 predicted proteins | sample KBSM24metaG_FD_81521 | JGI IMG/M metagenome (GOLD analysis project Ga0105242, IMG submission 81521) | Miscanthus rhizosphere microbial communities from Kellogg Biological Station, Michigan, USA - KBS M2-4 metaG | ecosystem: Host-associated > Plants > Roots > Rhizosphere > Soil | place: Michigan... | reverse complement strand
GTCCCGGCCGTGTTCGACGTGATCAACGAAGTGAGGTCCGTCGTATCCATCAGGCCAGAACCCGAATCCGCCTGGAAATTCTGGGCGAAACCCCACGCCGTTCCGTTGCCGCCCGTCAGGGTGACCGGTACCGGCAGGGTGACATCGATGGTGTAGAAGTTGCCGGCGACCGTGGTAAGCGGGCCGAGATCCACTACTACGGTCGTGCCTGCCGCGCCGGTAAAGACTGGCGTGTTGCCTGAAGTGTAGGTATTCCAGAATTGGATCCTGGCGACGACGTCGTTGTAAGTCTGAGCCGTCACCGCGACCATATACAATCGCAGGGTCGTGATCTTGAAGCTCGTCGTGCCTGCCGGCAGGGTGTTGTTGGTGAATCCGTCGCCCATGTAGGTGTGGGGCACGCTGCTAGTAAAGCTTACACCGTCTGCCTGGGTGAAGGTGTCTAGCAACACCATGTTGCCCGGAGGCGTTGCAGTCGCCGTCGCAGTAGGAGTTGCGGTTGCGGTAGCAGTAGATGTCGGCGTCGCTGTCGCTGTTGCGGTCGGGGTTGCAGTAGCCGTGGCCGTTGCGGTAGCTGTGGCAGTCGTTGTTGGCGTCGGACTCGTCACTGGAGTCGCCGTAGGTGTAGAGGTGGCGGTGGCCGTCGCCGTGGCAGTTGCAGTTGCAGTTGCCGTGGCGGTCGCGGTCGCGGTCGGCGTCGGACTAGCCGGATCTGGATCGAAGTCGTAGATCGTTTCGGCTCCATTGATGCCGACGGTGACTGCATCTGCGTTGCCGTCGAAGCCATTCCAGTTACCGCCCGACTTAAGGAGGAAGCGTCCGTAGACCTGGGCGTCGGGGAAAGCAGCCTTGATTTGATCCCACGTGCAGGGAGTCGACTGCGAGCAATTACCTGCCGGCAGAGGAACCACCTGGGCGCCTCCGGTTCCGGCGGCGTTAGTTTTGCTGGCCCACCAGGTCCCATTCAGCGGCGACCATTGTTGCCAGCCCGAACCAACTGTGACCGTTCCATTTTGGTTCGGCTCAAACACCAGTCTGCCGCCATAGGACGTATCCGAGGTGCGATAACGCACATCGAACTGCAAGGCGATCGCCAGCAATGGTCCCGGCTGGTAGCTCGAGTATCTCAGGCTCGTGAAGTTCGCGAGAGGCGTTTGGAAGTAGGCATCCGTAGCGATGACCGCCTGGGAACCGTCCCCGCTGGCGACGTTGAGCGGTCCTAGCTCTACGCTCCCCGTGCCGAGAGGCGGAGTGGCGGGGCCCGAGACCAGTGCGCCCGGACCGCCGGCCGCGTCGGTAACGTCATTCCAGAAATACCATCCATTCATCGCGGACGGCTTAATTACGACTGTTACTGGGACCGGAGTCGCTGTGGCGGTCGCCGTCGCTGTTGGAGTAGATGTCGGCGTTGCCGTCGCTGTCGCCGTTGGCGTAGAGGTCGCGGTGGCGGTCGGCGTCGGAGTGGAGGTAGCGGTTGCAGTCGCCGTAGCCGTGGCGGTGGCAGTAGCCGTTGGTGTCGGTGACGGCGTCGGAACGCTCAGGACGACGCTGTTCGCGTTATAGGTAATAGTGAAATCGGTGCCGCCAATATTGACGGAAGAGCCTTGCGCGAAGGTGCCGCTGATCAAGCCGGTGCTTTGAATGATGGTGAACTGTTGTCCGGCCGCTGGAGTAAAGCCGTTAATGAGCAAACCGCTCAAGGCAGTTACACCAGCTCCGAGATTAACCGTGCCGCTAACTTGCAGCCGATCGTATTCGGTGCCGGCATTCACGCCGCCGATATCGACCTTGAAAGTCGTGCCGGTGCCAAAGGTCACGTTGCCGGCCGAAGTCAGCACGCCAGCGCCGTTTCCTGGCGCCACAGCTCCATTCGTCGCGGTAATACCACCGACTGTGCCGGTGCCGCCAAGCGTTCCACCGGTGATATTCACCACGCTGCCGGAAGTGTTACCGTTTATGAACAAGGTACCGAGGACCAGCGCTGTGGGGCCAGTGTAGGTATTGGAGGGGTTGCTAAGAGTCAGGGCGCCGTCGCCGTTCTTCACCACGCCGCCCAGGCCGCTGATCTGCCCTGTCCAAGTGGCGCTAAGGCCAGGGTTAATGAGGGCCCCGACGCTTCCGCTTCCTGCGACAAAGACGCGATTAATGTCGAAGCCGATGCCGTTAAGAACGAAGTCGTTGTTGATCGTCGAATTATCCAGCGGGGCGAGATACATCAGCCCCGCGGTCGTCGAATTATTCGTCGAGATTACCCCGGTGGGCAACGCACCGGCAGTGTAGGTTACAGAGCCGCCGGGATTCGTGCCGTTAAGAATAATCGGCGCCGTGCCTCCGGCTGTGCCGGTGAAATTAATCCGTGTGACACCGCCGGTCTCGCCGAGCCAGAAGCCGCCGGCATTGCTGTAGTTGCCCGAGAAATTTACCTGGCCGTTGACCACGCGAATGAAGGATGGACCGGTGATGTTACCCGTGACATTGGTGGCACCGGTGCCCGTGTTACCGCCGCCCTGGAAGCGGAGTGGAGTGTTCAGCGTGATGTTGCCACTGAGGGTTTGCGCACCCGTGGCGTTACTCAACGGCGAAATCCCGACCATGAAAGAATTACCCAGCGCCACTCCGGCGTTGGTCTGAGATCCGGCACTCACGATGATATCACGCGCGATGGTTGCGTTAGCACCCGCACCGGAGATGCTCATAAGTGGAGGCGCACCAATCAGGTCCACGTCGTTCGCTGCGACGCCGAGCGTGATCGGGCCCTGACCGGCGAGCGTCTGGCTGGTGTTGACGTTGAAGGTACCTTCACGGATTTCGAATGAGCCGGGGAAGGTATTGGTCCCAAGGGTGAGCGTTCCGAAACCGTTCTGGGTGATCGTGCCGCTAAGTCCGGCCAAGTCTCCGTTCAGAGTCAGAGTGCCGATGGCGTTGAGCAGACCGTTGGTGCCGGTGATGGCGCTGGTGCTGATTGTGTTGTTTCCCCAGAACGCGCCGGGGTTGGAGCCGAAGGCAATTGTGCCGCCGGCATAAGTCCGGGTGCCCGAGGTATTCAACATCATGCCCGAGTTGATGCCGAGCGTTTGGCCAGCACTGATAGTCGTTGTGACACTCCCGCTGCTCTTGATCGCATTGACGTTCACCGAGGTGGGAACCGTTGCGGCCGCAGTGACAGAAACGTTTGTCCCGGCGGTGCTGAAGTCGGTCGCATAACCGGTGTAATTCGTGAAGCCGGTGGTGCCGTTGTAGGTCAGGAAGTCGGTCGAGTTAACGATGCGCGGCAAAATGCCGGTAGCATCAGGGGCCGGCAACGTGCCGTTCACAAACATCTTGCTAGCTGCACCCAGCGTCGTTGCTTGAACGGAGAGAGTAGAGCGCGGCACCATGGTGAGGTCTCCCGCCACCGTAACCGTGGCACTGCCAGTGCCGTTCGCGAACAAGTTGATGACGTTGTTTCCACCCAGGATGCTTAGGCTGCCGATTGTCTCCGAGCCGGCGACATTGGATTGTCCCCGGTAAGTGAAGCCGCCGTCGCGCAGTTGGAGCTGCGCATTGTCCGCCAACCGATTGTTGTTCTGCGCTGCAGGAGTTGCCGGAAAAAAGCTCGTTCCGGAGAGCGCGGCGTTGTTATCGAGTTGCAAGGTGCTGCCCGAAAACACTTGGAGCGTGGTCGCGGAAAGATAGGAACCATTCGCGCCCTGGAGCGTTAGTGTGCTGCCGCCGCTATTCCCAATTACCTCGACAGAGGTAGAAGCGTTCGTGCCCGTGACCTGGTTGGCGCCACCGCTGATACGGGTGGAACCGGTGTAGGTATTGTTGCCGAAGAGGCCGATGCCATCGCCGGTGTTCATCACCCCGTTCTGATTGTAACCCAGTGTCTTGAGGAGCGAACCGTTGGATAAAACACCAGTCATTTCCAGCGCGCCGCCCTGGGCAAAGACCGTGGCACTGGAGATGCGGAAGACCTGGGTTCCGCCGCCAAAGTCCACATCATTGGCGATCGCGTTCGCGCCAAAATTGTTCCCGGTCACGTTGCCCAGCACAATGATATCGCCGGTAATGCGCAGGGTGCCGGTACCGGTAATTCCCACGCCCGGTGTGCGAGTGGCCGGATTGAAGGCGAAGAAGTCCTGGTCGTTGTTGAAGGTAACCGAGGCGAGCGTTTGGTTCAGTGCGCCAAAATCGAACAAGCCATTGGAAACGCCGAGCCGCGTGGTCGTCGGCAAAACGCTGGCGTTCAAGATTCTTGTAGTTCCACTGTAATCGGACGGCGATTGGCCCGAGATGCCACCGGCAAGAATATCTACCGGAAGGATGTTCGTAGCGACAGTAAGGGAGCGGCCGAATCCGCTAAAAGTAATCGGCCCGGCGAGCTCCAACGTCCCCGGTGCTCGCTTTTGCAGGCCTAACGAGCTGTTGATGGGCGCGTTGATCGTCTCGAGGAAACCAGTGTCGACGAAGATTTTCCCGGTACCAAGCGAGCTGGTGCCATTGACCAGGCTAATCGGACCCGAACCGTTCAGAGAGTAGCCGCTTGCGGTAAAGCCAATGCTGTTCACGTTGATCGGAGTAGTGACGTTGATCGCGCCTACGCCAGTCCCGGCAAAGACGGCACCATCGCCAGCCGCATTATTCCAGAGGCCGATGGACCAGTTCGGGTCGGTGAGGTTCCAGTTGAAGCTGGCGGATCCGTTGTTCCAGGTGATGTCCGCCGCGCGAAGAGGCGCGACAAGAACAAAGAGAAGCGCGAGCGCCAGGGCACTGGCGTAACGCAAACTCTTGGTCAGGAGCTGGGTCTTGGAAAGTTGGGAGTGGGATTGGTTGAGGTGGGTAGGTTGGATCATTTTCGCTTCCGGATTTGGAAGCGGGAGATAAGCACCTATCCACCCAGTCTCTAAGACAATCTGGCATGCGTTGCGCCGCGAAATGATGCGCGGCGCAGTTCCGGCATGTACGGCGCAGCGCGATGATGCGCGACGCAGCTTCCCGCTACCGCCTCAAATCCGCACCTCGCATGAAAGCGAGTTCTTCCTGGATATGATCGAGGAGCCAGTCGTCTGGTTTGAGGCATTTCTTGGCCACCTTTTCCACCTGGGTCACGGCGTCGAAATGCAGCTTCAAGTTGACGCCCTTCCAGCCCTCCTTGCGGAGGGTAGCGAGGTTCTCGATCGCGCGGCGTTGCTGTTGCCAGCTGGCATTGGCGAAAGCTTTTGCGATCGGGCGCTTGGGAAGATAAAGCAGGTCGGTAAAACAGAGCGCCACGAAGTAGGCGGACAAGCTTCGGAAATCGCCGATGCGATCATTGAGAAGTTGTTCCATCTCGGCCGGGACATTGATCGTGTGGCGAATTGTCTTCATAGATTTAAGGTTTATCCCTGACGGCACCCTTCTGTAAAGCGGGCTGCACGGCATCCGGTCGACGGTCATCCATCGACGGTCGTAGACCGCCGCTACAGTGGATGCAACGAGGCAACGATCTTTTCGAGTTCTTGGAGAGAGATCGCGGTGGCGGAGATGCCGTGGTAGCGGCCGAGGATCGGGTGAGCGAGGCCTTTGGCTTTCTCGGACTTCATGTTGGCGTCGGCGGCCCAGTTGGCTTTGATCTCAACTTTCTGGGCGGTCTTCCCCTTCCCTTTCGGAGTGAATATCAGATACATCGGGCCGAAGGGCGATGAGATCGTGATCTCTTCGCTGTCCTCGGTATCCATCAGGTTGCGATCGCCGATTCCTTCGCGAGCGGACTCGATGGTGAAGGTCGCGCCGCCGGTGCGGTCGGACCATTGGCCGGAAGGATTCGACGGCGCGGTCGGGCCGTTGCCGTATTCAAGCGAGTAGAGCGGGAAACGGCCGACGCTGCCTTCGTCGGGGCCGGGTTCGTCGTAGGAGATGGTGACGCTTCTTAGTTTGAAGCCTTTCGGCAGCCAGGAGGGAACGTAGCAGAGGATCTCCAGCTTCTTCAGGTCGTCGAGCGTCGCCGGGCGAGCGCCGGAGGACGCGCTGCTCGTGCATAAAGCGAGGATGGAGAATGCGAGGATAGAAGATGGGAAAAGGCGCATCTGTTGCATCGCACCACAAGAACGGGCGGCGAACAAGCGTTTGCAGCCGACACGGGGCGGAGCCAGCCTTCGCCGAGCCACCTTCGCAACGATAAGGAGCTGCCGGGGGCTGGCGTGCAACGTGTTTTTGATGGCCAAACCATCTCACTCCGTTCAACGCTCGTTGCCGCCCGGCAGCTCATCTTATTCTCGTTAGATTCTATGGGTTTGGCCGTTGCCTTCAGGTTGGGCGGCACTTCCATAGTATCTACCTTGGAATCTCACCTTCTCTTAGTGAAGAGGCTGTGGCTCGCCGTAGAGGAAGTCATCCATCATGACGATGTCATGCCGCCCATCGTCATTCGGCCCAGGGGCGACGTCGCCGTTCGTGATCCTGACCGACGCGATGCGCGCATCGTCAAACACGATGCCGAAGAAGGAGAGGCTTCCATCGCCCGGCGAAGCCGGCACGAAACTGCTGAATATCAACCTGCCGTCGCGGTCGAAGTAATCGATCAGCGTGCTGGCGTCTCGGTTTCCGCGCTTTACACCAGGCCCGCTGCCATCTGGCTGGTCAACGTCTGTGAAGACTGCACCGAAGCCGCTGACCGTTGCCGGGTTGGCACCATTAGTACCGGGTACAAAGAACACAGCCTGGGTGATGTTACTGCCCACCGGCGTGAACAGCCGCGACGCGCTGAACGTGCTGAAGATGCTGCCGTAGGTGGGATTATTGAACAGCACCGCCAGCCCGCCTTGGGGACCGCCCGAGGGAGGAGCCTGCGAAAGGCCCAGCCCCGGCGTGGTAAACTGGCTACCGCGCGTGTTCAGGAACACGTTGAACGGCGTTACCGGAGCGGTCGTAGCCAGAACGCTGGGGTTGCCACCATCCCAGTTGATTTCCCGGCGACCGCTTGTCAGGGGCCCTGGGTTGTTTGCGTTATTGGGATTCCCGAGAGCAGCGCGGAACGCGTCGACGGTACTCTGGATGGATGCCGCATTTGGCCCGGCCGCCTGAAACACATGCGGCGCAATAAAGTCGCCCTCCGCGTGTGCAGTTTGGCTAATTGGAAGCAGCGTCGACAGCAAGCCACAGACGGCTACGACGGTCGAACGAATTGGCAGCTTCACCGCTGTCTGCTTTTCCCTGCGGGTAGTCGAAGGCTGGTGAGTGTTTGAGTTGGTTACTGATTGTTTAGTTTGCATAGGTTTTTCTTGTTTGTTTGCTTTCTGTTTGGTTTTTCCGGCTCTGGTTTATGCCGGTTCATTTGGGGCAAGCGGAAAAGCCGCCTGAAACCCGCCACACCAGCCCGTTTTTTTTATTGACTCCCGACGTGCCGTAAAAATTCCCTCGAACGTGTTAGAAGTTGCGACATTGATCGGCCTGTATGACAACGCGTCCATCCACGCGGCAAGAAGTCACCCGATTACTTGGCGCCTGGAGCGGCGGAGACGAGCGAGCGCTGGAGAAGTTGTCCCGCAACACTCTTCGGACAAATTTCACCGCTCACTCCTGCGCTCGGACGGATTACAGAAGAAACAAAGGAAACGGAGCGAAGGGATTCTTCCACCCTCGGTTCTCTCTGTTATCTCCTGTTAAAGAGAAGCTGTCGCTGGCCCGGCTACAGATTCGGCGTTCAATAAACGCCGCTCCGTTGTCTATGGGAGCGCGTAAAGTTTGCGGGCATTCTCGCGCAGGGCGAGACGGGCGAGATCCAAGGCTTGCTCCCGGGTAATCTGGCCGTCGGCCATCATGCCGGTGAGGGCGAGGGCGAGAGCTTCACGGGCACTGCGGTTCGAGAGCCAGGCTAGTTCCGGCCAACCAACTTCAGGCGGGATATCGAACGCGTCGGTCCCGAACAGGACTTTCTCGGGCACGAACTCGAGCCAGCTCCGGAGCACGACACTGAGTTCGCGGGTAGAGAGCAGAAATGTTTGGGCGGAGAAATCGGCATACACATTCGGTTTGTAGAGAAGCATGCGCGTCTGCTGCGCGAAAGGCGATCCGCCGTGGACCAGGACAAACTTTGTTTTACGCAAGGCTGGATCGTTCAGGACAGGCTCGAGCAGAAATGGATTCGCACCGCTCTGGTTAAAAAAGCCGCTCGCGCCGGCGCCGGTATGAATGTGAAGGGGAAGGCTTATCTCCCCGGCTTTCAAAGCGACGTGGCGAAATAGGTAATCCTGGAGCGCTTTATAGTCGGCGGCCGGAGGCACCCCGCCCTTGACGAACCGCGCATAGACGCGAGCGGCCTCGGCTTCGGAAGGATTGCTGAAGTCGAGCGTGCGCATGTAAGCGACGGTGAACTTGAGGGCAACAGCACCGGCCTTTTTGTGTCGCGCAAGGGCTGGATCGACAACCTTGCTCAGGTACCCGGCGAGTGAGTCAGGGAGCTGGGAAAGGCTGGCGTCGTGCAGGTGCCCCTGGAGCAGTCGAGTCGTGCCATTGAATTGCGCGCGGTAATCAGGGTTCGCGGCGCCCGCGGCACTGTTATCGAGCGGGAACAATAATCCGTCGCCATAAGGCACCCAGCGAAACCTTGGCGCGGCCAGGCCGGCACCCATTGTGACTCGGTTCGCGAACATGGTTTCGATGTTGAGCTGATCGAGGACCCACGCTGGGAACTGGTCCTGTTTTTCGTCGCGCATCTTTTTCTTCGCGGCCGCGAGCTGATCGGCCGAGCTGTCGCCGTTTTGGGTCGTTAGGTAAAGGAACCGCCGGGCGGCAACGAACTCCGGATTATCGGGGCGGAGGCGCACAGGCACATCGAACGGGCTTTCGAGTGCATCGGCAAAGTCGGTCGCGGGATCGGTCTCGCCCTCCTGCAGCGCGCGCTTCGGGTGGGCGTGATTGTCGATCGCTTTGATCTCGTTAATCGCGGCGAGGAGCTCTGGGTCGGCGGCCGTTTGGCCGCACAGACTGGAGAGGGACAAAGCGAGGGCGAAGGATAGGAGGACCGAGGATAGAAGGCAGCGCATCGGAGTTAGGATGGCAACACGTGCGGGCGCGGAGGGCAAGCCATTGCGTGAAGTATCGGAACGGGATTTAACAGGAGGAAACAGAGGTAACGGAGATGAGCCTCCCAGATCTCTGTGAGCTCCGTTGCCTCCCGTTAGAATCTGAATATGCAGTTTTCGTTTGGTGCTCGCGCGCACGGTAGTCGAAGCTTGCTCCGATGCTACGTTGCCCCTGGGCCGCCATCTAGCCGAATATCACCTGTCACGATGAGGAAGGGGGCGTGCCCGTGCCGACGAGCGCAAGCTCTTCGGGTTTCTGATTCTGGAAGGCGCGCAGGCCGGTTTGAGCTGGAGCACCATCCTGAAGAAGCGCGAAAATTTACCGAAAGCCTTCAGCGATTTCCGCCCGGAAAAATCGCCCGCTACGGTGCGCGCGATGTGCGTCATCCTCCCTGCCAGCCTTCTCCGGACTTGCTCGCGACATCGGGGCCGGCGCGGCGCGAGGTGAGGGTTGATCCCGTGCTCGCGGCAATGATAAGCGCCACCGCCAGCCATTGACGGAACGAAAGCAGTTCATGCAGGACGACCACGCCAAGTAGCGCGGCCACGGCCGGCTCCAGGCTCATGAGAATGCCGAAAGTGCGTGCCGGAAGTCGCTTGAGGGCGATCATCTCCAGCGTGTAAGGGATCGCGCTCGAGAGCAAAGCCACGCCGATCGCCGCCACGAAAAGCGGCAGCGTTAGCCGCGCGAACCCGCCCGTTGCAATCGCCGCCGGCAACGCCACAAAGGAACCGATCACCATTCCCGTCGCCACCGAGGCGCCACTGGGCATGACGCGTGACACATGGCCGCCCAGCAGAATGTAAGCGGCCCAGCACACCCCCGCTGCGAGCGCGAGCGCTACGCCGAGAGCGTCCGTTCCGCCGCCCGACCACGGCGTGATCAGCGCGATACCTGCCGCAGCCAAAACAACCCACGCGATATCCACCGCGCGCCTTGATCCGAATACCGCCACCGCCAGAGGCCCGATGAACTCGACCGTGACCGCGACTCCGAGCGGGATCCGTGAGAGCGAGAGGTAAAACGCAATGTT
>Ga0105242_10005151_pt1 | contig 10082 bp, 8 predicted proteins | sample KBSM24metaG_FD_81521 | JGI IMG/M metagenome (GOLD analysis project Ga0105242, IMG submission 81521) | Miscanthus rhizosphere microbial communities from Kellogg Biological Station, Michigan, USA - KBS M2-4 metaG | ecosystem: Host-associated > Plants > Roots > Rhizosphere > Soil | place: Michigan... | reverse complement strand
AAGGTGGATCCGCGCACGCAAATCCGGCCTTTGGCGTCCTGCCAGAGCTTCTGTTCGGCGTGCAGGCTTCCCAGCGCACGCGCTATGGTCTGGAAGTCGTAGCCGGAAAACTTCTCCGCCAGCTCGGTGTAGTAAAGCGGCGTCTTATCTATGAGTCCGAAAATCTTCTGGGCGAGCTCCGCGGCGGCGCCGGCTCCGCCGGGCTGCGCCGGGTCGGTCTTGCCGGCAAGATAGTCCGCGATCCGGGCGCGGTCCGCATAGGCATACGAGATGCGCTCGTAGCGCTCGCGCGGGATCCCTTCGGCGATCGTCGCGTCGATGCCGACCTTGGCGGTCGTCGGCACGACGCCCGGCGCGGTGGGCGCGAGGCTTGGATCGAGCGGCTTGCCCCGCGCGTGCGTGACGATCATGACGTCGCGGTCGGCCTGGACGCGCGTCGCGATGGCCCATTCGACTTCGGTGGGGTCGAAGACGTCGATGTCGTCGTCGACGACGACCACGTGCTTCAAGTCCATCACGGAAAGCGCCGCGAGCAGCGCATTCTTGCCCTCGCCCGCCTGCTTGCGGATCGAGATGACCGCGTGCCAGAACGCGCGGCCTCCGAGCGTTACGTTGATGTCCTTCACCTGCACGCCCGCGGTGCGCAGGGCGCGCCGGATGGCCTGATAGCGCGTGGGCGCGGCAAGCCAGGTGTTTTCCCAGGGCATGTGCAGAGCGTAATAGACCGCATCGCGGCGCATCAGCACGGCCTTCACCCGCACGTTCGGGTTCCAGTGCAGCCCGCCCATCAGGCCCGTGAACTCGCCGAAGCGCCCCTCGGGCTGCGTCCACCCGGTCGGCAGGATCTCCGCCTCGAGCACGATCTCCGCGTCGGCCACGTACGGCAGGTCGATGGTTTCGCACGGCGCGAGCTCCACCGCGGCGCCGCGGATGCCGCCCGTGATCGCCATCTCGTCCATGCCGATCGGCGCGCGATAGCCCGCGCCCATGATCTCCATCGGGTGCGTCCCGATCGAGATGGAAATCGGGCAGGGCTTGCCCGCCTCGTAGGCGCGTTGCGCGAAGAGGCGCATGTTGTTCGGGGTGACGATGTCGATGCCCGTGAGCGCGCGTTCCTTCAGCATGAAGCGGTAGACGCCGCTGTTCATGCCGTGCTCCGGATCGCGCGCGATGACCACGCCGGCGGTGATCATCGGACCGCCGTCGTAGATCGAGGACATCGGCACGGGAAGGCGAAAGAGATCGACCTCGTCGCCCGACAGGATGCGCTCCTTCGTCGGGGACGTCGCGACGCGCCGCGGCGGGATCGGGTGGTCGATGCCATGCTGGAGCTTGGCTTCGATCTGCGCGTAGTCGGTGCAGCCCATCGACATGATGGCGCGGTTGCGCGAGCGGATGAGGCCGGAGGCCACCGGCATGTCGTAGCCCACCGGCCGATGGAAGAAGAGGGCCTTGTCTGATTGATCGACCAGCGTCGCGATGTGCCGGATGTCGACGGGCTGGCGGATGTCGACCAGCTCGCCCGCCGCGCGCAGCCGCTCCATGAACTCGCGGAAGGTCTCGGTGAAGGGCTCGGCCTTCAGGCTTTTCGCATCGTCGGCTTTCATCGCATTCCCGGGGGATTTTCACATCTATGTTACTGCGCGTAGAATGGCCGCGCCCGCCGCAGTGCAGGCGGCATCCTAGAGGGGAGGAAACAACGCCATGAAACGCCTGTCTTTACCCGCTGCAGCGCTGTTCGCATTCGCATTGGCAGTCGCCGGCTGCTCGATGATGCCCGGCGGGGATTCCGGCTGGGTCAAGCTGATCGACGGAACCAAGGGGCTCGAGAACTGGAACCAGATCGGCGATGCGAACTGGAGGGCCGAGGACGGAGCGATCGTGGCCGACAAAGGCAAGGGCGGCTATCTCGTCTCGAAGAGCTCGTACAAGGATTTCCAGATCCGCGCCGAGTTCTGGGCCGACCACACCACCAACAGCGGGATCTTCCTCCGCGCGGCGGATCCCAAGAAGATCGGCGCCGACACCGCCTACGAGGTCAACATCTTCGACCAGCGGCCCGACCCGAGCTACGGCACCGGCGGCATCGTCAACGTCGCCAAGGTCGACCCGATGCCGAAGGCCGGCGGCAAGTGGAACACCTACGAGATCACCGCGCGCGGCACGAACCTAGTCGTGGTCCTCAACGGGCAGAAAACCGCAGACGTGAACGACAGCAAGCTCGCGCAAGGACCGTTCGCGTTGCAGTTCGGCAACGGCGCGAAGGACGCCCCGGGTGGCGCGATCAAGTTCCGCAAGGTCGAGATCAAGCCGCTATAAAGTTTCATCCGGTAAAGTGCGCGGATGCCGCTGATCTGCGCCTTCGCCACGTCGCACGCCTACACGTTCCAGGAGCCGGAGACCTGGGACGCGCGGCGCGCGCGCTCCAAGGCGAACGTCGAGCGCAAGGCCGGCAGGCCCGCCGCGGACACGGCCGAGGCGCGCGCCGAAACGCTGGACGATAACCGCACCCGCTACGCGCACATCCGGGAGGCGCACGGGGCAATTCGCGAGCGCCTGAGGCAGGCGCGCGCCGACGTGGTCCTCATGGTCGGCGACGACCAGACCGAGAACTTCGGCCCCGACAACCTGCCGCAGCTCCTCGTGTACACCGGCGGCGACTACGTCGCCGACGATTGGGACCGCAAGCAGAAGGCGCAGGTCGCGGCCCATCCGGAAATCGCCTCCACGCTCGTCGAGGGCTGCCTGGACGAGGGATTCGACGTCGGCTTCTCTGCGTCGTTCAAGGAGGGGAGGCTTCTCTCGCACGCCCACGTCGAGCCGATCCTCTACCTCGTGCGCGAGAGCGGCACACCGGTGATACCGATGTTCGTGAACGCGGTGCATCCGCCCGCGCCCTCCGCCGCGCGCTGCTATTCGTTCGGCCAGGCGCTGCGCCGCGTGATCGACCGCAGGCTCGGCGCGCGGCGGATCGTTCTCTGCGGCTCCGGTGGCCTCTCGCACTTCTCGCCCTCGCACCCCTGGGCCCACCATGTCGGCTCGCGCTACGTCGGCGACATCAGCGTGGAGTTCGATCGCCGCATCGTCGGGTGGATGCGTGCGGGCGAAGGTCACCGGCTCGCCGGGCTCACGTCCTCGGAGCTGATCGAGCACGGCGAGGCGGAGCTGCGGCAGTGGATCGTGCTCCTCGGCGCGGTGGGCGCACTGAAGCCCCAATTCCTGGTCTACGAGCCGCTTTTCCGCAGCATCATGGGCATGGGAGTGGGATGGTGGCAGCTCGAGTGACGCTGCGTTTTTTCGCCTGGTTCCTTCTCGTGTGGAGCGGATTTGCGCTGCCGCAGGAGGCTTATCCCTCTCGTCCCATCCGGCTGATCGTATCGTTCACGCCCGGCGGCGGCGCCGACCTCACCGCGCGCGCCGTGGGACAGGGGATGAGCGAGGCGCTGCGCCAGCCGGTGGTAGTGGAGAACCGGCCGGGCGCGAACGGGCTGGTCGGCGCGGCGGCGGTAGCGAAGTCGCCGCCCGACGGCTACACGCTGCTTCTCACCGACCGCGGCGCACTGGGCGTCAATCCAAGCCTCTACAAGAGCCTGCCCTATGACCCGCTGCAGGACTTCGAATACGTCGGCATCGTGACTTCGGCGCCGTACGTCCTCGTGGTCGCTCCCCGGCTTGGAGTGACGTCCTTGGGCGAGCTGGTGCGGGTCGCCGAGGCGAAGCCCGGCGCAATCAACTATGCGAGCTTCGGCATCGCCAGCATGGCGCAGCTCAACATCGAGGCGCTGAAAGCGCGGCTGGGCATCAACCTCTCGCATGTCCCATACAAGGGCGCTGGGCCGGCGGTTCAGGCGGTGGTCGCGGGCGAGGCGGGCGTCACGATCTCTTCGCCCGCCGCGGTTCTCGGCTTCGTGCGCGACGGACGCCTGCGCGCGCTCGCCATCGGCGCACATGGACGTTCGGCGCTGCTTCCCGACGTTCCGACGCTCGCCGAAGCCGGCGGCGACGACGACACGCTGGTCCCGACGTATTTCGCATTCGCGCTTCCCGCGGGCACGCCGCGGCCGATCGCCGAGCGGCTGCACGAGGCGATGAAGCGCGCGCTCGGCGCCCCTCAGATCGCCGAGCGGCTGGGCGCGGCCGGCCTCGAGCCGACGGGCGGAACGGGCGACTCGTTGCGTGAGCTCGTGCGTCGCGACATCCCGAGATTTCGCAAGATCATCCAGGACATCGGCATTCAACCCGAGTAAGGCAAATGGACTTCTTCAAAATTCTGCTTCTGTCCCTCCTTTTCGCACCGTGTTACGGCATGTCCCAGGCACCGCCGATCGTGAAGGAAGGGACCACGGTCAAGGTCTCGGAGCACGTGTTCGCGATTCCCGACGAGCGCGTGCCCATGGTGCCGAACGTGGGGATCGTGGTGGGCAACCGCGCAACGCTGATCGTCGACCCAGGCATGGGCGCGCGCAGCGGCGAGGCGGCAATGCGCGAGACCGCCAAGGTGAGCCGCAACCGCGAGCTCTATCTCGTGACAACGCATTTTCATCCCGAGCACACCACGGGAGAGGCGGGCCTTCCGCCGACGGCGAAGCTCGTCCGCGCAAGGGCTCAGCAGCAGGACGTCGACGAGATGGGCATGGAGTGGGTGAAGATCTTCTCCGGACGCTCTCCAGTGGTTGCCGACGTGCTGAAGGGCTTCACGTCGTTTCGCAAGCCCGACGAGCTTTTCGACAGCGAGAAGACGCTCGACCTCGGCGGCGTGAAGGTGCGCTGTCTGAGGCTCGGACCCGGTCATACGCGCGGTGATGTCGTGTTCTACGTCGAGGAGGACCGGGTGCTTTTCTCCGGCGACCTCGCGATGAGCGGCGCCTTCCCGGCCTTCGCCACGCCTCAGTCGCGCGCCGATACCTGGCTCAAAAGCCTCGACGCGCTCGACGCGCTCGGAGCGCAGCGCCTGGTGCCGTCGCACGGGCCGCTCGCCGACGCTTCGATCATCGGGCAGTACCGCGCATACCTGAAAGGCCTGCAGCAACGCGTGGCCGAGCTCAAGCGCGCAGGGAAGTCGTCGAACGAAGCGTCCGACGTGCTGCAGGCGGAGTTCCGCGCGAAATATCCGGATTGGGCGCAGCCCGTGCGGATCGTCGCCGCGGTCAACGCCATCTACGCAGAAACTCCCTAGTCGAGCTTGACGCCGAGACGGCGCCCGATCTCGCCCCACTTGTCCATGTCGGTCTTGATCAGCGCGCCGAACTGCTCGGGCGTGCCGGGCGCCGGATCCATGCCCTGATCGAGGAGCGTGCGCCGGACGTCCGGCGCCTCGAGTGCGCGGCGCAGCTCGCGATTCAGGAGATCCACGGCGGCGCGCGGCGTCTTCGCCGGCGCGAGCACGCCCCACCAGCCGATCACTTCAAAGCCGGGCAGGCCAGACTCCGCGATGGTCGGGAGATCGGGTGCGGCGCTCGAGCGGGTCAGCCCGGCGACGCCCAGCGCGCGCAGCCTGCCTGAGCGCACGTGCGGCATGCCCACGGCGATCGGCACGAGCGAGAACTGCACTTCGTCGGCGAGGAGCGCCGTGATGGCGGGAGCGATGCCTTTGTAGGCGATGTGTGCCATCTGCGTGCCGCTCATCGAGAGGAAGAGCTCGGTCGCGAGATGCGGCGAGCTGCCGGGGCCGGAAGAGCCGTAGTTCAGCTTTCCGGGGCGCTCTCTCGCGTAGGCGATGAATTCACCGACATTCTTCGCCGGCAGCGAAGCGGGTACCACGGCGAGCAGGGGCGAGGTGGTGGCGAGCGCGACAGGCGCGAAGTCCCGGATCGGGTCGTAGGGCAGGTGGCTGAAGAGCTTCGCGCTGCTCGATAGCGACGAGAAGGCGAAGAGCAGCGTGTAGCCATCGGCCGGCGCCTTGGCGACGAGGTCGGCGCCGACGATGCCCGAGCCCGCAGGCCGGTTCTCGATCACGAAGCTCTGCCCGAGCTTTTGGGAGAGCTGTTGCCCGAGGATGCGCGCCACGATATCGGTCCCGCCGCCGGGCGCGAACGGCACGATCACGCGCACGGCGCGCGCCGGATACTCGTCGGCGCCGAACGCCGCAGAGGCGAACAGAACGACCAGGACGCCGATGAGCTTGCGCATCGCTTCTCCTTCTGAGTTAGTCTAAGTCACATGAGGCTCATGAGAACCGTTTTTCTGCTCGCTGTCCTCATGCCGTGGAGCGCGGCGTTCGCCTTTCCCACCAGGCCGGTCAAGATCATCGTGGCGTTTCCGCCCGGTGGCGGCACCGACATCGTGGCGCGTCTGCTCGCGCCTCGCCTCGGCGAGGCGTGGGGCCAGGCGGTGATCGTCGAGAACCGGGCCGGCGCGAGCGGTACCGTCGGCACCGAAGCGGCAGCGCGCGCCGACCCCGACGGCCACACGCTTTTCATGGCCACGATGGGCAACATGACGGCGAACCAGCATCTGTATCCGAAGATGGCGGTCGACCCGCTGCGCGCGTTCGCGCCGATCACCAAGGTGGTCGACGTGCACTTCGTGTTCCTCGCCAATCCTTCGCTTCCGGCGAACAACGTGCAGGAACTGATCGTCCTGGCGAAGAAGCGCCCGGGCGAGATCGCCTACAGCTCCTCCGGGCCCGGGGGTGCGCCGCACCTCGCCATGGAGCTCTTCAAGCGCCGCGCCGGCGTCGATTTGCAGCATGTGCCCTACAAAGGCAGCGGACCGAGCTTCAACGACCTCATCGGCGGCCGCGTCATGCTGACGATGGACAGCCTGGTGCAGTCGCTGCCGCACATCAAGGCCGGGCGCCTGAAGGCGCTCGCGGTGCTCGGACCGAGGCGCACGGCGCTGCTACCCGATGTTCCGACCGTCGCCGAATCCGGTCTTCCCGGCTACGCACTTACCAACTGGTTCGGCCTGCTAGCGCCGGCCGCCACGCCGAAACAGGTCCTCGTTCAGCTGAACGCAGATGTCTTGAAGGTCCTGAGACAGGAAGACCTGCAAAAAAGAATCGCCGACCTGGGCGCCGACGTAGTCGGCAATTCCGCCGAGGAATTCGGCGCCGCGATGCGTGCCGAGTCGGCGCAGTGGGCCGAGGTGATCAAGGCCGCCGGGATCCGGGTGGAGGAATGAGCGCGGCGAAGCTCTGCGCCGCCGGGCTCGTGCGCGGGCAGATCGTCTCCATCCTCGGGTCCTGGGGCATGGATCCGGAGCTCGTGCGCACGACCGCCGAGGTGATGGTGGAGACCGACCTCGCTGGCGTCGATTCGCACGGCGTCTCGATGCTGATGGACTACGAGAACTCGAAGTCCAAGGGGAAGCTGAACCTCAAAGCTCGCCCGCACGTGGTCAAGGAGACGGCCGTTACGGCCCTGGTCGACGCCGACGCCGGTCTCGGTCATCCCGCGGCAGTGATGGGCATGAAGCTCGCCATCGCCAAGGCGAAAGCGATGAGCGTCGGCGTAGTGAGCGTATTCAACTCGCATCACTTCGGCGCCGCGGGCTACTACGCCGCGCTCGCCTCGAAGGAAGGCCTCGTCGGCATGGTGACGAGCGCCACGCGCTCGATCGCGGTAGTGCCCACGCGCGCCGCGGTGCCGGTGCTCGGCACCAACCCGATCGCCTTCGCCGCGCCGGCGAAACGCAATCGCAACTTCCTCCTCGACATGGCGACGTCAACCGTCGCGAACAACAAGATCAAGGTCTACGACCTGAACGCCAAGAAACTGCCGCCCGGCTGGGTGCTGGACGGCCAGGGCAAGCCTGTCACGGATCCCGCCGAGGCGATGGACATCGTCTATAGCCGCAAATCGGGCGGCGGGCAGACGCCGGTCGGCGGCACCCCGGAAATGTCGAGCCACAAAGGCTACGGGCTCGCGCTGATGGTGCACATCCTCGGCGCCACGCTGTCCGGCGCTTCGTTCTCTCCCATCCGCGTGAAGACGCAGAAGCCCTCCGAGCCGGATCGGCTGGGCCATTTTTTTCTGGCCATCGACCCCAAGGCGTTCCGTCCCGACGGCGCGTTCGAGGAGGATCTCGACGCCGTGATCGACGTGCTGCACGGGACGGCCCCGGTCGATCCGGCGCAACCCGTGCTGGTGCCGGGCGATCCGGAGACCGCGTCGCGCGAGCGGCGGCTGCGCGAGGGCATCCCGCTGCCGGCGCCGCTGCTCGAGAAGCTGCGCGCGATCTGCGAGCGCAGCGGGGTCGCTTTTATCCTCTGAGCTGCGCCGCCATCCAGTCGGCGGTCTGGTCGCGGTAGCGGTACCAGAGGTTGTTCACCACGTGGTTGCCGCCCTCGATCACCGACAGCACGCACGGACCCGAGACCTCGGCGGCGAGCTTCTCGGCCTCGGTGTGCGGCGTGAGGCGGTCGCGGGTGCCGGCGACGATGTAGATCGGACAGGTGATGTTCCGCGCCACGCCCTTGAGCGACATGCGCAGCGCCACCTTGCCCGCCTCCTCGAGCGTGGCGCTCTTCGAGCGCACGCGGAAGGTCTCGACGTTGATCGACGGCCGGCCCTCGAAGCTGTCCGAGCGCGCATAGGGACCCGAGAGGGCCACGCAGGCCTTGAGGCGGCGTTCGAACGCCGCGGCGCGCGGCGCGTAATAGCCGCCGAGCGATACGCCCCAGATCCCGGCGCGCTTCGGGTCGACGTCGCGCCGCGTCTCGAGCCAGTCGAACACCGCCTTCACGGGCTTCTCGTATTCGGGACAGATGGCGAAGTCGTACTCGGCCTCGCCCTGGCCCGGGCCGTCGAAGGCGAGCGTGGCGAGCCCGCGCGCGAGGAAGCGCTCCTCGTAGTCGTGCATCTCCTCCTTCGCCGAGTCGAGCCCCATGCACATCACCACGATAGGCGCTCTCGCACTGCCTGCCGGCCTGCGCAGATTGCCGTAGAGGTGCTTCCCTTCGTAGGGAATCGCCACGCGCTCGCCGGGCGGCGTTAGGTGCGGCAGCGCCCGGTTGCGGCACTCGACCGCCTTCATGTGGGCCTGCTTCATCTGCGCGACGTCGATCACGAACAGGAACTTGCCAAAGTGGTAGCAGACGGCGGCCCGCGTGTAGTGCCCTGCCGCTGTCAATGTACTCTTTTGAGAAAGAGCGGTTGCACCCAGCTCCTCGTGGATCGCGGCGCGCTCGGACCAGAGCCGGCACCAGTCCTCCCAGCGCTCGCAGCTCCCGGTCACTTCCTGAAAGTCGGAGAGCGGTACGCCGTTGACGACGAAGCGCGGCGCCCAGTGCGAAATTGCAGCTTCGACGCGAGGATCTTTCATGTCGTTCAGGCTCCGAGGGTCGTGAAGTATCCGGGGGTGTAGCGCTCGCCCGCGCGCGTGCCGGGCTTGAAGGTGTCGGCAAGAACGCCCAATTCCCGTTCACTCAGGGAAAGCGAAACGGCGGCGACGTTCTGCTCCAGCCATTTCTGCTGCTTCGTTCCGGGAATCGGAACGACGTCTTCGCCTTGCGCCAGGAGCCACGCGAGCGCGATCTGCGCCTTGGTCGCGCCGTGCGCCGCGGCGATCGCGTCGAGCGGCTTGAGGAGCTCGAGGTTGCGCTCGAGGTTGCCGGGCTGGAAGCGCGGCTGCAGGCGCCGCAGGTCGTGCGGAGCGATATCGTCGAGCGAGCGCACGTTGCCGGTGAGCAGCCCGCGGCCGAGCGGCGCGTAGGGCACGAAGCCGATGCCGAGGCGCCGGCAGGCGGGCAGGATTTCGTCCTCGACGTCGCGCGCCCACAGCGAGTACTCGGTCTGGAGCGCGGTGATCGGATGCACCTTGCAAGCGCGCTCGAGCGAACCGGGGCCTGCCTCGGAGAGCCCGAGCCATCGCACCTTTCCCTCGCGCACGAGCCTGGCCATCGCGCCGACCGTTTCTTCGATCGGCACCTCGGGATCGATGCGGTGCAGGTAGTAGAGGTCGATGCAATCGACGCCGAGGTTTTTCAGGCTTGCCTCGCAGGCCTGCGGCACGTACTCCGGCTTGCCGTTGTAACCCTTGCGCCCGCCGGGCAGGTCGAAGTTGCCGAATTTGGAAGCGAGGATCACCTGGTCGCGGCGGCCCTTCAGCGCGCGCCCCAGCAGGTGCTCGTGGCGCCCCTT
>Ga0105242_10005146_pt1 | contig 10084 bp, 9 predicted proteins | sample KBSM24metaG_FD_81521 | JGI IMG/M metagenome (GOLD analysis project Ga0105242, IMG submission 81521) | Miscanthus rhizosphere microbial communities from Kellogg Biological Station, Michigan, USA - KBS M2-4 metaG | ecosystem: Host-associated > Plants > Roots > Rhizosphere > Soil | place: Michigan... | reverse complement strand
CGTGCACGGCGCCCGCGGCGCCGCCGGCAAAGGGCTTCAGCAGTGCCACCGCGCGCTCGATGGCGCGCGCCTGGCCGGAAGGGTCGACGCCGCGTTCGAAGCGCTGGCCCGCATCCGTCACCAGGCCCACGCGCCGGGCGCGCCCGAGAATGGCCGCGGGGGCAAAGAAGGCCGACTCGAGGTAGACGTCGCGGGTGTCCGCGCTGACCGCCGTGCGCAGCCCGCCCATGATGCCGGCGAGCCCCACGGCACCGGTCTCGTCCGTGATGAGGAGCATGTCCTCGTCCGCGCGGATCTCCTTGCCGTCGAGGAGCACCAGGGCCTCGCCCTGCAGCGCCAGCCGCACGCGGATGCCGCCCTGAAGCTTCGCAAGATCGTAGGCGTGCAACGGCTGCCCGAGTTCGAGCATGACGTAGTTGGTGACATCGACCACCGGGCTGATCGGGCGCAGGCCCGCGCGGCGCAGGCGCTCGCGCATCCACAGCGGCGTCGTGGCGTGATTGTCGATGCCGCGCACGATGCAGCCGGCGAAGCGCGGGCAGGCCGCGGGCGCCTCCAGTCGCACCGTGAGCGGTTCACCGGCCGCGCCCGTCAGGGGGCGGATCGCCGGGCCCGTGACCGGCGTGCCGGTGAGCGCCGCGACTTCGCGCGCGATGCCGAGCATCGACATGGCATCGCCGCGGTTGGGCGTCACGTTCACTTCCAGCACCGCCTCATCAAGGCCCAGGTACTCGCGCAGGGACTTGCCGACCGGGGCATCGGGCGGCAGCTCGAGAATGCCGTTCGAGCTCTCCGCCAGCCCGAGCTCCTTGGCGGAGGCGAGCATGCCCTGCGACTCGATGCCGCGCAGCGTCGCCGCGCGGATGGCGAGCTCACCCGGGAGCACGGCTCCCACCTGCGCGAGCGCGCTCTTGAGTCCGGCGCGCGCGTTCGGCGCGCCGCACACGATCTGCAGCGCATCCCCGCGCCCGATCGAGACGCGGCACACCGTAAGCTTGTCGGCCTGCGGGTGGCGTTCCGCGCTGAGAATCTCCGCCACGACCACCCCGGTGAATTGCGGGGCGGCGCTTGCCAGGGATTCGAGCTCGAAGCCTGCCATGGTGAGGCGCGCGCCAAGTTCGGCCGGTGGCCACGGCAGCTTCACCCATTCCGCGAGCCAGGAGTACGGCACCTTCATGCGCTGAAGGCCCGGAACTGCGTGAGGAAGCGCAGGTCGTTCTCGAAGAACAGGCGCAGGTCATTCACCCCATAGCGCAGCATGGCGAGGCGGTCGATGCCGGCGCCGAAGGCATAGCCGCTGAAGCGCTCCGGATCGATGCCGCAGGCGCGCAGCACGTTCGGGTGCACCATGCCGCAGCCGGAGATCTCCAGCCATCCGGTGTGCTTGCAGGTGCGACAACCGCGCCCGTCGCAAAAGACGCACGACATGTCCACTTCGGCGGAAGGCTCGGTGAACGGGAAGTAGGACGGGCGCAGCCGCATCGCGAGGTCCTTCTCGAAGAAGGCCTGCAGGAACCCGTGCAGCACCGCCTTCATGTTGGCGAAGCTCACCTGCTCCCCGACCGCCAGTCCCTCCAGCTGGTGGAACATCGGCGAGTGGGTCATGTCCGAATCGCAGCGGTACACGCGCCCCGGGGCGATGATGGCGAGCGGCGCTCCACGTTCCTGCAGCGCGCGGATCTGCACCGGCGAGGTGTGCGTGCGCAGCAGGCGCCCGTCGGGGAAGTAGAAGGTGTCGTGCAGCGCCCGCGCCGGGTGGTTGGCCGGGATGTTGAGCGCCTCGAAATTGTGGAAGTCATCTTCGATCTCAGGTCCCGCGGCGACCTCGAAGCCGGCGCGGCGGAACAGGGTCTCGATGCGCAAGCGCGCCCTGGTGACCGGGTGCAGGCCGCCCGGCTCCTCGCCGCGCCCGGGCAGCGTCACGTCGATGCGCCCGCCGGCGAGCTCGCGCTCGATGGCGGCCCGCTGCAGCTGGGCGCGCCGCGCCTCAAGCGCCGCCTGCAGGTCCTGCTTCGCCTGGTTGATGCGCGCGCCCGCGGCGGGTCGCTCGGCGGCACGCAAGGCCCCGAGTGACTTCAGCTGCTCGGTGAGCGTGCCCTTCTTGCCGAGCCAGCGCACGCGCGCGTCCTCGAGCGCCGCGAGGTCGCCGCAAGCGGCCACCTCGGCGAGCGCCCGGCCGGTCAGGGCGGTCAGGTCCGACACGACCCGCTCCCTTGGCTTCAGGTGATACCGAGGGCGGTCTTTGCCTGCTGCGCGATCGCGCCAAACGCCGCGGTGTCGTGCACCGCGATGTCCGCGAGGACCTTGCGATCGATCTCGACGCCCGCCTTGTTCAGCCCGTTGATGATGCGGCTGTAGGTGAGACCGTAGAGGCGCGCCGCGGCATTGATGCGCGCGATCCACAGGGCGCGGAACTCACGCTTGTTGGCGCGCCGGTCGCGATAGGCGTACTGGCCGGCCTTGATGACGGCCTGCTTGGCGACGCGATACACCTTGCGGCGGGCGTTGTAGTAACCCTTCGCCTTACCCAGAACTTTCTTGTGACGGCGCCCGGCCGTCACGCCACGCTTTACTCGTGCCATGGTGGTGCTCGATTACTTGTGATTGGGAAGTAGCTGCACGAGACGACCCTTGTCGCTTTCGTGCACGAGGCTCGAGCCGCCCGAGCGTGCGTGGCGCTTGACCTTGCGGGTCTTGTGGCCGAGGTTGTGGCGACGATTGGCCGCGTAGCCTTTGAAGCTCTTCGCCGTTTTGCGAAAGCGCTTGGCCGCAGCCCGGTTGGTTTTCAACTTGGGCATCGAATCACTCCTGATTGTGTAGCAACCGCTCACAAGGCGCCTGAGGCAGGCACCCGCTTGCGGGCGAACGAGCGCAGGCCCCTTGGGCGGGCTTGCGAGCGTTACTTCTTCTTCGGTGCAAAGACCATGATCATCTGCTTGCCTTCCATGAGCGGGTTCTGCTCGACCACCGCGTGCGGCGCCAAGTCAGTGGAAACCCGGTCAAGGAGCTTGCGCCCGATGTCCTGATGCACCATTTCGCGGCCGCGGAACCGTAAGGTCACCTTGGCCTTATCACCCTCGGTCAGAAAGCGGGTCAGATTACGCACCTTGATCTGGTAATCCGCCTCTCCCGTACCGGGACGAAACTTAACTTCCTTTACCTGAATCTGTTTCTGCTTGCGTTTGGCGGAGTGGGCTTTCTTGTTCTGCTCGAACAGGAACTTGCCGTAATCCATGATGCGCACGACCGGCGGTTCGGCGGTCGGCGACACCTCAACCAGATCCAGCTCCGCGGACAACGCCATCTGCAGGGCGTCGTAGCGGGACATCACTCCAGCCTGCGACCCATCGGCCGCGATCACACGCAGTTGCGGCGCGCTGATGTCCTCGTTGCGCCGGACCCGCTTTGTTGCACTAGCGATTCGTCATCCCTCCATTACTGTGCGCCCGCGGCTTTTGAGCTCGACGCGGAGTCGTTCGGCGAACGTCTCCGGCACCATCGTGCCCAGATCCTTGCCGCTGCGGGTACGCACTGCGATCAGGTTTGCGGCTACTTCCTTGTCGCCCGCGACCAGTAAATATGGAACACGCTTAAGCGTGTGCTCGCGGATTTTAAAGCCGACCTTCTCGTTACGCAAGTCGGACTCCACCCGAAATCCCTGATTTTTCAGGGATTCCGTAACCTTGCGGACGTACTCATCCTGGCGGTCGGTGATGCTCAGGACCACGACCTGCACCGGCGCCAGCCACGCTGGCAGGCGCCCGGCGTGGTGCTCCAGCAGGATCGCGAAGAAGCGCTCCAGCGAACCGAACATCGCGCGGTGCAGCATCACCGGCGTGCGCTTGCTGCTGTGTTCGTCGATGTAATAGGCGCCCAGGCGCTCGGGCATGTTGAGGTCGACCTGCAGCGTGCCGCACTGCCAGTCCCGGCCGATGGCATCGCGCAGGACAAACTCGAGCTTGGGGCCGTAAAAGGCCCCCTCGCCCTTGTTCAGGGTGTACTCGATGCCGGCGGCGGCGGAAGCGGCCTTGAGGGCGGCCTCGGCCCGGTCCCAGATGTCATCCGACCCCACCCGCTGCGGGGGGCGGTCGGCGTACTTGATGCGCACGTCCTCGAAGCCGAAGTCACGGTAGATATCCAAGATCAGCTTCGTGATCGCCACCGACTCGGATGTGATCTGCCCTTCGGTGACGAAGCAGTGCCCGTCGTCCTGGGTGAAGGCGCGCACGCGCATCAGCCCGTGCAGTGCGCCGGAGGGCTCGTAGCGGTGCACCTTGCCGAACTCCGCCAGGCGCACCGGCAGTTCCTTATAGCTGCGCAGGCCGTGGCGGAAGATCTGCACGTGGCCCGGGCAGTTCATGGGCTTGATGGCGTAGGTGCGCTCATCGGGGGTCTTGGTGAGATACATGCTCTCGCCGAACTTCTCCAGGTGCCCGGACTGCGCCCACAGCTGTGCGTCCATGAGCTCCGGCGCGCTCACTTCCTCGTAGCCCGCCGCCCCCTGGCGCTCGCGCATGTAGCTGATCAGGGCCTGGAACACGGTCCAGCCCTTGGGATGCCAGAACACCGCCCCCGGTGCCTCCTCCTGCAGGTGAAAGAGGTCGAGTTCCTTGCCGATGCGGCGGTGGTCGCGCTTCTCGGCCTCCTCCAGCCGCTGCAGGTACTCGTCCAGCTGCTTCTTGTCGGCCCAGGCGGTGCCGTAGATCCGCTGCAGCATCTCGTTACGCGAGTCCCCGCGCCAGTAGGCGCCGGCAACCTTGGTCAGCTTGAAGGCCTTGAGCTTGCCCGTGGAAGGCACGTGCGGGCCACGGCACAGGTCCACCCAGCTGCCCTGGCCATAGAGGCTGATCTCATCCTTGTCGGGGATGGCGGCGATGATCTCCGCCTTGTAGAGCTCGCCCAGGCTGCGGAAGAACTTCACGGCCTCATCGCGCGGCATGACGCGGCGACTGACGGCCTGGTCCTTTTTGGCAAGCTCGGTCATCTTGGCTTCGATCGCCGTGAGGTCCTCGGGCGTGAAGGGCCGCTCGAAGGCGAAGTCGTAGTAGAAGCCATCCTCGATCACCGGCCCGATCGTCACCTGGGCGGAGGGGAACAGCTCCTTCACCGCCTGCGCGAGCAGGTGCGCGGTGGAGTGGCGGATCACCTCCAGCCCGTCCGGATCCTTGTCCGTGACGATGGCGAGCTGCGCATCGTCTGCGATCACGTAGGAGGTATCCACCAGCCGGCCGTTGACGCGGGCGGCGAGTGCCGCCTTGCGCAGGCCCGCGCCAATGCTGCCCGCCACCTCGTCCACCGTCACCGGGTGATCGAAGGGGCGCTTGCTGCCATCGGGCAATGTGACAACGGGCATAGGACCAACCTTCCGGGCATTCCCCAAAAGCGCAGGCGGCGCGACCGCTGTGAAAAAAAGGGCGCCGCGGTGTTGCCGCGAGCGCCCTCTTCTTTCAACTGGTAGGCGCGAGTGGGATCGAACCACCGACCACCACCATGTCAAGGTGATGCTCTACCACTGAGCTACGCGCCTGCGTTTAAGCCATCAGCACAGCAAGGGGGCGCGAACGATACAAGAGCAGGCTTCTGCGCGCAAGCTAATCCGATAATTTCCAAGCACTTACGTTTGGGTCAGCGGCGCCGGGAACCCCAGTTCCAGCTGCTTCAGGCGCTCGATCTCATCGCGCAGCCGCGCGGCGTCCTCGAACTCAAGATTGCGCGCCTTTTTGAACATCTCCCCTTCCAGGCGCTTGATCTGCTTCACCAGCGCCTCGGGCTTCAAGTCCGCCGCCGTGAGTGCCTTGCCGCGCCGGCCCCGTTCCCCGGGCACGGGCGCTTCCGAGCGGGCCCCTTCCATGATGTCCATCACCGCCTTGGTGATGCCGCGCGGGGTGATGCCGTGCTCGAGGTTGTAGGCGACCTGGCGCTTGCGCCGGCGGTCGGTCTCCTCGATCGCACGCTGCATGGAGCCGGTCATGCGGTCGGCGTACATGATGGCCCGGCCGTTGATGTGGCGCGCCGCGCGGCCGATGGTCTGGATGAGGGAGTTGTCCGAGCGCAGGAACCCTTCCTTGTCCGCGTCCAGGATCGCGACCAGGGCCACTTCGGGCATGTCCAGGCCCTCGCGCAGGAGATTGATGCCGACCAGCACGTCGAATTTCCCCAGTCTTAAGTCGCGGATGATCTCGGTGCGCTCCACCGTCTCGATGTCCGCGTGCAGGTAGCGGACCCGCACCCCGTGTTCGTTCAGGTATTCGGTGAGGTCCTCGGCCATGCGCTTGGTGAGGGTGGTGATGAGCACGCGCTCACCGGCCTGCACGCACTTCTTGATCTCCGACAGCACGTCATCGACCTGGCTTGCCACCGGTCGCACTTCCACCTCCGGATCCACCAACCCGGTCGGCCGCACCAGTTGCTCGACGAGCTGGGAGGTGTGCGCGGACTCGTACTTCCCCGGGGTGGCGGAGACGAAGATCATCTGCGGCGCGAGCTGCTCCCACTCCTCGAACCGCAGCGGGCGGTTGTCGAGCGCCGAGGGCAGCCGGAACCCGTACTCCACCAGCACTTCCTTGCGCGAGCGGTCGCCCTTGTACATGGCGCCCAGCTGCGGCAGCGTCTGGTGGCTTTCATCCACGAACAGCAGCGCATTCTTCGGCAGGTAGTCGAACAGGCACGGCGGTGGCTCCCCGGGCGCACGCCCCGAGAGGTAGCGCGAGTAGTTCTCGATGCCGGCGCAGTAGCCGACCTCCTTGATCATCTCCATGTCGAACATCGTGCGCTGCTCCAGGCGCTGCGCCTCCACGAGTTTCCCCGCCTCGCGCAGTTCCTTCAGCCGCTCGCGCAGGTCGTCACGGATCTGGTCCACCGCGCCGATGAGCCGCTCCCGCGGTGTCACATAATGCGTACCCGGATAGACGGTGAAGCGCGGCACCTTGCGGTTGATCGCCCCCGTCAGGGGATCAAACAGCGTGATCGAGTCGATGCTGTCATCGAACAGCTCCACGCGCACCGCCTCGCGCTCGGACTCGGCCGGGAAGATATCGATGACATCCCCGCGCACCCGGTAGGTTCCCTGGGCGAGGTCGAGTTCATTGCGCGTGTACTGCATGTCCGCCAGGCGCCGCAGCAGCGCGCGCTGATCGATGCGATCACCGCGCTTCAGGTGCAGCACCATGGCCAGGTACGCCTGCGGGTCGCCCAGGCCGTAGATCGAGGACACGGTCGCGACGATGATCGAGTCGGAACGCTCAAGCAGCGCCTTGGTGGCCGAGAGGCGCATTTGCTCGATGTGCTCATTCACCGAGGAGTCCTTCTCGATGTAGGTGTCCGAGGAGGGAACGTAGGCCTCCGGCTGGTAGTAGTCGTAGTAGGAGACGAAGTACTCGACCGCGTTGTGCGGGAAGAACTCGCGGAACTCCCCGTACAGCTGCGCGGCGAGGGTCTTGTTGTGGGCGAGCACCATGGTGGGGCGCTGCACCCGCTGGATGACTCCGGCCGCTGAGTATGTCTTACCGCTTCCCGTCACTCCGAGCAGGGTCTGGTGCGCCAGGCCCTCCTCGATCCCCTCGACCAGCTTGTCGATCGCCTGGGGCTGATCGCCGGCGGGGGAGAAATCGGCTACCAGCTCAAAAGGTCGCGAATCCATGCGGGATCAGGCTGCTTTGTATAAGGTGGTGGTACGCGTGCCGCGTGGCCGCGGCAGGCGTAATCTCTTAATATAGTCGCGCCGCCGGATTTGAAGCGAACGGCAGGAAATAAAATATGACGGTCCCCGTGTCCCGGCGCGTCCAGCGCGTCAAGCCCTCCCCCACGCTCGCGGTCACCGCCCGGGCCGCGCGCCTGAAAAAGGAAGGCAAGGACATCATCGGCCTGGGCGCCGGTGAGCCGGACTTCGACACCCCGGCGCATATCGCGCACGCGGGTATCGAGGCCATCCGGGGCGGGTTCACGCGCTACACGAACGTCGATGGCATCGATGAGCTCAAAGACGCCATCATCGCCAAATTCAAGCGCGACAACGCCCTCACCTACGAGCGCTCGCAGATCCTGGTGTCCTCCGGCGCCAAGCAAACCATCTACAACCTGTGCATGGCGCTGCTGGATCCGGGCGATGAGGCGGTGATCCCGGCGCCCTACTGGGTCTCCTACCCCGACATGGTGCTGCTCGCCGACGGCCTGCCGGTGATGCCGTTTGCCGGCATGGCGCAGGGCTACAAGATCACCCCGCGGCAGCTGGAAGCGGCGATTACTTCCAAGACCCGCCTGCTGCTCCTCAACAGTCCCTGCAATCCGACCGGCGCGGCCTACACGCGCGCGGAACTGAAGGCCTTAGGGGAAGTGCTGCTCGAGCATCCGCGCATCGTCATCGGCACCGATGACATGTACGAGAAGATCTACTGGGAGCCGGAGGCGTTCTGCAGCCTGGTCACCGCGGTGCCGGAACTGTACCCGCGTACCGTGACCATCAACGGCGTTTCCAAGGCGTATGCCATGACCGGCTGGCGCATCGGCTACTGCGGCGGACCGAAGGAGCTCATCCACGCGATGGGCACCATCCAGGGGCAGTCGACGTCCAATGCCTCGAGCATCTCCCAGAAGGCCGCGACCGTGGCCCTGAACGCCGACCAGGCGTGCGTCGGCACCATGAATACTGCGTTCAAGGAGCGCCGCGACTTCGTCGTGCGCGCGCTCAACAACCTCCCCGGGGTGAGCTGCCTGCCCGGCGCCGGCACGTTCTATGCCTTCGCGGAAGTCTCGCGCGCCATGGCGGCGCTGGGCTGCCGTGACGACAATGAGTTCGCGGAACTGCTGATTAATGAGGCGGGCGTCGCCGTGGTGCCCGGCTCAGGCTTTGGGGCGCCCGGGCACATGCGCCTATCGTTTGCCTGCAGCATGGAGACTCTGGAAAAGGCGCTCGCGCGCATCGCGCGCCTGCTGACCGAGCGCATCGCCGCCTAGCGGCCGCGTGGCTCCGGGCGATGGCCTGGTCGCTGCTCGCCGATGCGCTCGTCACGCTGCACTTCGCCTTCGTGGCGTTCGTGGTGCTGGGCGGCTTGCTCGCATGGCGCTGGCCGCGGATCGCCCTGCTGCATCTGCCGGCCCTCGCCTGGGGTATCTGGGTCGAGCTCACCTCGCGGGTCTGTCCGCTGACGCCGCTCGAGAATCACTGGCGCGCGCTGGGAGGCGAGGCGGGTTACTCCGGTGGGTTCCTCGCCCATTACCTCGGCGCCCTGCTCTACCCGGTGGGTCTGACGGCACACATCCAGATGCTGCTCGCCACGATACTGATCGCAGTAAATCTCCTCGCCTATGCGGGCTTACTGCTGCGTCGCCGGCGCCGTCGAGATTAAGGGCAGCGCTCACCTTGCCCTGAAGATGAACGCCACGCCCCCCACGCTTCACACGAGCCACCTGGCGATGCTGGCGCCGCCCAAGCAGGTCACGGACCTCATCCTCTGCGCGACGCGCGCGTGAAGCGGGCTGCTCCGTAGACGGTGCTGTTGTAGGCGAAGGCCCCGGCCGGCGTACACTTGCCGGGAACGCCGCAGCGGTTCTGCGGCGCCGGGGCCGTCCCGATGCACAACTCACCGGTGCCCGCCGAGGCCCTTTCCCGGGAGGTTCCCGCGCGGAATCTCCTTGGCCGTATCCTGCTTCACATCCTGTCACTCGGGTGTGCGGCGGGTGCCTTCGTGGCCTACCAGCATTTCAAGCTCAACGGCCAGTCGACCGCGGCGACCGTGAGCCTGGTGGCCGCCGCGGTGCTCGCCTTCTCACCGGTCCGGGCGCTGCTGGGGGAATTCTTCCGCCTTGAGGGCAAGATGCTGCACGCAGCCCACGGGCTGGGCGCGCTCGGCCTGGTGGGCCTCGCCGCAGGCGGAGTGGTCTCCGGCACGCCGCTGCTGAATCACGCCGCGATGGCACCGTTTGCGATCATGGGCGCCGCGCAGGCGATCATGCATCAGGACCATCCGCGCAACGCGCAGCAGGCCGCGGCGCTGCGCAACTTTGCGACGAGCCTGCCCGAGGTCGCGCAGTTCACGCAGGGCAGTCTCACCGATCCGGCCAATGCCGCGCGGGCCGTCCGAGTGCT
>Ga0105242_10005143_pt1 | contig 10089 bp, 5 predicted proteins | sample KBSM24metaG_FD_81521 | JGI IMG/M metagenome (GOLD analysis project Ga0105242, IMG submission 81521) | Miscanthus rhizosphere microbial communities from Kellogg Biological Station, Michigan, USA - KBS M2-4 metaG | ecosystem: Host-associated > Plants > Roots > Rhizosphere > Soil | place: Michigan... | reverse complement strand
GTCGGTCGGCAAGAGCGTCGAGTTGCCGATGCAGCTGAAGATCGTGCAGGTTGCCGAAACGATCACTGTCAGCGGCGAGTCGCCGGTCATCGACACGAAGGCGACCGGCACGTCGACCAACTTCACCGCCGACGAGCTGACCAAGATTCCGACGTCCCGCGATCCGTTTGCGCTGATGCGCTCGGTGCCGGGCGTGCTCGTCGATCGCGTCAACATCGGCGGCAACGAGACCGGCCAGCAGTCGAACTTCGCGTCGAAGGGCACGCGGCCCCAGGATGCGGTGTGGACGATGGACGGGATCAACATCACCGACATGGCGGCGACCGGCGCGTCTCCGAGTTACTACAACTACGACAACTTCGAGGAAATCCAGGTCTCGACCGCGGGTCAGGACATCAAGCAGCCCACGGGCGGCATGGGGCTGAACCTCGTCGTCAAACGAGGGACCAACGCGTTCCATGGCGGCGTCCGCGGCTACTTCGACAATCACGCGATGGAGTCGACCAACGTGCCCGACGAGCTCGCGGCCACCGGAGTCACGCGAGAGACGTCGGATCACAACAAGCAGATTTCGGACTACGGCTTCGACCTCGGCGGACCGATCCTGCGCGACAAGGCGTGGTTCTACGGCTCTTACTCGATTCAGGACGTGCAGCTGGTGCGGCGCGCCGGCGCGCTCGTCGACGAGACCAAGCTGAAGAACCCCGACGTGAAGCTGAACTGGCAAGCCACGAAGAAGGACATGATCAGCTTCCTGTACTTCGATGGCTTCAAGATCAAGGACGGCCGCAGCCCGGGCATCTCGGGAATCCTCTTCGATGCGCCCGGTGCGACCTACCATCAGGACAACGCGTACACCGACAACCCGCTCCACGGTCTGTGGAAGATCGCGGACGATCGCGTCTTCGGACCGAACCTCTTCGTCTCGGGCAAAGTGGCGTTCTTCAACACCGGGTTCATCCTGGCGCCGGAGGCTGGTCTCGACACACAGGCGGGACGAAGCTTCACGACCGCGCAGTCGTTCGGCTCGATCAACCAGAGCACGAACGTCCGTCCGCAGCACATCTACAACGTGGACGGCAACTCGTTCCTGAACGGGATGGGCGCGACGCACGACCTGAAGTTCGGCTTTGGCTACCGGACCGCCGAGGCGCTCTCCGCGCAGGTGTATCCCGGCAACATGATCCTGGCGATTGAGAACTCACCGACCGATCTGCGCGCGCAGGTCTATCGCCAGGCGCTGGGCAGCAACAAGGCGTACTACACCGACTTCTACGTCGGCGACACGATCGCGAAGAGCCGTGCGACCATCGACGTCGGCTTGCGCTACGACCAGCAGTGGGGCAAGGCGCTGCCCAGCCAGACGCTGGCTAACGCCGCGTTCCCGAATGTCGTTCCCGGTCTGACGTTCGCCGGATACGACACGCCGTTCACCTGGAAGAATCTGTCTCCCCGCGCCGGCGTGACCTTTGCGCTCGACGAGAATCGCAAGACCGTGGCGCGCGCCAGCTTCAGCCGGTACGCCGGCCAGCTCGAGACCGGCACGGTCGGTGTCACGAACCCGAGCACCACGATCGGTTCGGCGACCTACCGCTGGGTCGATCTCAACGGCGATCATTTCGCGCAGGCGAACGAAGTGCTGCTGAACCAGTTCATCACCGCCGCGGGCGGCTTCAACCCGGCGAGCCCGACGTCGGTGACCTCGTCCAACGTGCTCGATCCGAATCTCGAGGCGCCCCGCACGAACAGCTTCGTCGCCGGCGTCGACCGCGAGCTGCGCCCGAACCTGGCGCTGCAGGTGAACTACAGCTACACGAGGACCAGCGACTTGTTTGGCAACTTCACCAACCGGATCACGCCCCGCGTCGGCGTGACACTGGCCAACTACGCGCCGGGCTCAGGCTTCTCGGGCACGCTGCCCGACGGCACGCCGTACAACGTCGCGACGTACATCCCCAACGCGGCCGCAGTGGCGGCGGGCGGCAATGGCTTCATCACGACGAATATCCCGGGGTACTCGACCAATTTCAATGGCATCGAGCTCGGGCTCGTGAAGCGGCTGTCGAACAAGTGGATGAGCCGCGTGTCGTTCGCCTGGAACAACGCGCGCGAGAACTTCGACGATATCAACGGCGTGATCGACACCAACGGCAACCCGACGCCGACGCTGTCGGAGCCGCTCAAGAACGGCGGACAGTTCGCGCCGCAGAGCGGCGGCAGCGGATCGGGCAGCATCTACATCAACGCCAAGTGGCAGTTCAACGCGAACGCGTTGTATCAGCTGCCGTACGGCATCGACATCAGCGGCAACGTGTTCGGACGCCAGGGCTACCCGAACCCGCTGTTCCGGCAAGGCACGACCGCGGCACTCGGCGGCGACTCGACGCTGTCGGTCCTGATCACGCCGCAGATCGACACGTTCCGCTACGACAACCTGTGGAACACGGACCTGCGCGCGTCGAAGGTGTTCAAGTTCAACACCGTGACCGTCCGCGGCATTCTCGATGCGTTCAACATCTTGAACGCCAACACGGCGCTCGTGCGAAACAACAACATCGCGTCGCCGACGTTCAACACGATCGCGCAGAACCTGAGCCCGCGGATCTTCAGAGTGGGCCTGGTGGTGGGCTTCTAAAAGGCTAAGGGCTGGGGGCTGGGGGCTGGGGGCTAGAGGTCGGGGGGCTTGGTGCTGGGACGGCTTAACGCCAGCCCCAAGCCCCAAGCCCCCAGTCCCTAGCCCCTAGCCCCTATTCCCTCCTCGCAATCTCCTCGTACAGAAACGCCGACGAAATAATGCCGCCGTGAAAGTTCGCGACATCGAGCTTCTCGTTCGGCGCGTGCGCGTTCTCATCCGGCAGTCCCACCCCGAACAGCACTGACGGCAATCCCAGTTCTTCCTGGAACGTCGAGACGACAGGAATCGAACCACCCTCTCGGGTGAACACCGGTTTCCGGCCGAACCCGCGCTCGATTGCCCGGCCGGCGGCCTGCACGAACGGGTTGTCGTACGACGTCATCCACGGCTTGCCGCCGTGCATGCGCGTGACCTTGAGTTCAACGGTCTTGGGCGCCACGTCACGCAAATACGCTTCGAACAGCTCCGCGATCTTGTCGGGTGTCTGGTTGGGCACCAGACGCATGCTGACCTTTGCCATCGCAAGCGCCGGCAGCACCGTTTTCGCGCCTTCGCCGGTAAAGCCGGACAACAGGCCGTTGACCTCGAATGTGGGACGCGCCCACGTGCGTTCCAGCGTCGTGTAACCGGTCTCGCCGAAGACCTTCGGGATGCCGAAGTCCTTGCGGTACGCCTTCTCGTTGAACGGCAGCGACGCCCACGCCTTCCGCTCCTCCTCCTGCAGCGCCACCACATCGTCGTAGAAGCCGGGAATCTTGACCCGGCCGCTGCGATCCTTCATCTGCGCGAGGATCTGCGACAGCGCGAACGCCGGGTTCACCACGGCGCCGCCGAACGATCCGGAGTGGAGGTCGGTGCTGCTGCCGCGCAGGTCGATCTGAAAGTAGACCAGGCCGCGAAGGCCGTAGCAGATCGAGGGCACTCCGCGCGCGAACATCGGTGAGTCCGAGATGACGACGACGTCGGCGCCGAGTTCGCTCCGATGATCGCGGATGAAGTTGTCCAGGTTGACGCTGCCGACTTCTTCCTCGCCTTCCAGGATGATCTTCAGGTTGACCGGCAGCTTGCCGTTCTGCTTCAAGTGCGCCTCGATCGCCTTGAAGTGCATGAACACCTGTCCCTTGTCGTCGGCCGAGCCGCGCGCGTAGATTTCGCCGTCGCGAACGGTGGCCTCGAACGGCGGCGACTGCCAGAGATCGAGCGGATCGACCGGCTGGACGTCGTAGTGCCCGTAGAACAGGATGGTCGGAGCACCCGGCGCGCCGAGCCAGTCGCCGTAGACGACCGGATTGCCCGGCGTTTCGACTAGGCGGACGTTCTGCATGCCGATGCGGCGCATCTCATCCGCGCACCAGTCGGCACACCGCTTCACGTCGCCGGCGTGCTGCGGCAGCGCGCTGATGCTGGGGATGGCGAGAAAAGCCTTCAACTCGTCGAGATAGCGCTCGCGGTTGACGTTGATGAAATCAATGACATTGTCCACGGAACACCCCGCTGCGCAGCGATCACCTGAGGGCCCAACGGCCGCCTTCGTCCGCTGCACGCTGTTCGGTTTTCAATTTCTCCAGATGTGCGCGCACATTTTCCTGCGCCGCCGGCATCAGGGCCGGCGCGAGACCATCATAGATGGATTCGGCAATCGCCTGCACGGTCGCGTGACCACGGCGGAGCGCGTCGACCACCTGCCGTTCACGCTGGAGCCTGTGCTCGATGTAGCCCATCAGAATCTTCTGCGGGTCGTCAATCACGGGACCGTGTGCGGGAAGCAGACGCCGTGGACCGAGCGACAACAGCCGCTCGAGCGAGGCGAGGTACTGGCCAAGGTCGCCTCCCCTGCTCCAGTGGATCATCACGCTGCTGCCCTGGACGACGAGATCGCCGCTGAAGATCGTCGCGGTGCCCTCGTGCCAGAAGGCGATGTGATCCGGAGAGTGGCCTGGGGTGTAGACGGCTTCCAGCACGTCGTCGCCGGCGCGCAACCGCTCACCGTCGTGCAGCGGGCGCCATGGCACGTCGTACAGCGCGTCTTCGTCCGGCCAGGGAAGCTTGCGGAACGCCGCGGTGGCATGCGCGGCGGCGATCGCGGGAGCGCCGGCCGCATGATCGCGATGTCCGTGAGTCACCAGCACCGCATCCAGCTGTCTCGCCCCGAGTGCCGTTGATAGATCCGCAAGGTGCCGCGGTTCGCCAACACCGGCGTCAATCAGCGTGGCCGACTCGAAGTCTGCGATCAGGTAGGTGTTGTTGCCCGAGCCGGTCATCGGACCGGGGTTGTGCGCCGGCAGGAGGATGGGCTCCACCTAGAAACTATAGCGAAGCGCGGCCTTGACGTGAGAGTTCCGGCTGTACTGACCGAGAAAGTCGTCGCTCGCACCGGCGATTCCGATCGCCGTGATCGTGACTCGCCAGTGCTGGCCTCTCGCCTGGGAATACTCGGCCTTTCCGTAAAAGCCGTCGCCGTTCTGACGGATCGCAGTTTCGAAGCCCAGGCTGCGGAGAGAGTCGATGGTGTAGGACGCGCGCGCGACAAACGAACGGGTCAGGCCGCGGTCCGGCGCGAAGGTCAGCGTGGATCGGCGTTCGGTGATCGCCTCGCCGGCGTAGCCGCCGACGATCACCCACTCGCCGGTCTGCCGCTCCAGCTGCACCACGTACAGCACGTACTCGTCGGTGAGCGGCGTGGTTGTCGTGAAGTACGCGGCCTCACCCTTGATGGTGAACCATTTGGTGGGAACGGCCGCATCGCCGCCATACGTGCGGATCGCGGGATAGGTCCGGCGAACGGCAATAGTGGTGGGGCACCCGAGACACGTTGGAGCGCTCGGGACGGCGATCGGCGCCGCGAACGCTTCGACGTTCGGCAGGTTGTTGAAACCGTTGAAGAACGACGCCGAGTACTCGAATCCGTCGCCGACATGGCTCCATCGAACACCCGCCTGCGATCCGTCGGGGAACACGGCACCCTCATCGATGAGGGTTGCCGACGGCGCTTCGGGCACCGCGGTCCAGCGCTGATCCAGCAGCGGAACACGGCTCGGCGTGAAGCGCGGGACCCACACGACTTCCAGCGTCTCGGATCCGTGCTGTACGACGCCGCGAACACCGGTAACCGCAATGAAGTCGTTGTCGACGACATTGAGAAAGTCACGTGGCGCAAAACGATCCGTGGGGTTGAGGATGTCCGCCTTCCCCCAGCGGATGAACTGCTTGCCGGCATCGAGGGTGAACGGTCCGTGCGTAAGCGTCGCCGTGAGCCTCCGAAGCGAGAGTCGCGGGCGCTGCGCGCCGCGGTCACTCACGTCGAGCCGCCAGCTGTCCTCGACTTGATCGTGCGAGTTGGCGCGAAGATCCAGGCCGCCGGCAAACTGCACCCATGGAGCCGGCTTGACGAACACTTCCTCCCGGGCCAGAAAATCGCCCATCACCTGCGTCGAATCGTTCGGAGCGTCCTGGGGAAACAGGTAGATGCTGCCGTCGAGGAACCCGCGCTGGGTCAGCATCTGCGCGTCAACGGGCCGGGCGGACGACGCACACATCACCAGGCATGCGACGTAGGCGAGGAGGCGTCGTGGCATCCGCTATTGGCGACGGATGGCCTGGAGCGTGAAGTCTTCGTCTTTCAACGCCACGTTGTATTCCAACTTGTCGAGGCTGAGCCGCGTGCGGCTGCCGCGCCGGACGTCGGTCATCTCCATCTGCCTGGCCGTCCAGATCCCCTGGACGTTCTCGATCTTCGAGTAGTCCAGGCGGCGCGCGATCTGATCCTTGACGTAGTTCTCGAAGCGCGCGAACGCGTAGTTGTCCTTCCGAACCCACACGATCGACTTCGTGTACTGCGACGACTTCGTCTCGCGCGGCGTCGATTGAATCTTCCAGCACGCGGCGCCGTCGACGACATCGTCTCCAAGCAGCACGTATTCGTACTGGTTGACGTCGCGCTCCTCGAGATCTTCGAAGCTGAAGTCCGTCCCGAAGAATCTCGTGGATCGATCCTGCAGCGCGATGCGACGGTCTCGCTCGATCGCGGGCGTCCACATCCACTGGTCCGACGCGCGGTCCGGGTGGTTCACCACCAGTAGCGCGACGCCTTTTACCTCGGCCGGCATGGTGAACCGAAGAACGGTCTTGCTCTGCCCGTGCGCACCGAGCCGCTCCACCGTCCAGCGTTTGTCGCTGATCTTGCCTTTCGCGTCGAACACCTGCAGCAATCCCTCGTACCGCTGCGACTTCACATCGGTTCGCTTCTGGACCTCATCGACAATCCGGCGCGCTTCGTCCGCCGCCCGCAGTGGAGTGATGGTCAACAGCGCGACGATCGCGGCGAGCCCAATCCTCATGAACGAAAACCAGCGTCCGTGAGTCCCAACCTGCCCATCCTGCCCATCCCGCCCATCCCGCCCTCTATTCATACTCCAGCGCCTCCACGAGCGAGCCGTGCACCGCCGACTCCGCCGGCCAGATCGCCGCGATGAACGCGGCGCCGAGAATCGTGGGCACCAGCGCGAGGACCGTGCCTATGGGGAACGAGTAGTCGAGACGCATGCCCGCGATGTCGTTCTGGACGATCTGCAGGATGTAGTACAGATTGACGGCACCCAGCGCGAAACCCAGCGCAAGGCCGAGTGTGCCGACGCTCAAGGCTTCGAGCCAGATCGTGCGCCGAATCTGGCCGCGCAATCCGCCGACCGCCTGCAGCACGCCCAGCTCGCGCCGCCGATCGGTAATCGACACGGTCAGCGTGTTGACGATGCCGAGAATTGCAACCAGAACGGCAACGGCGATCTGCACGGAGGTGAGGCCGAACCACTGGTCGGTGACCTTCAGAATGTAGCTCTTGAGCTCCTGGTTCGTGAGCACGAACACCTGGCGCTGACCGGCATATTTCTCGAGGACTCGCTGCCGCACCTCGGGCACCGTCGCGCCAGGATTCAGGTACACCCGCAGCACGTTGACCGAATCGTCGTTCCAGTACCGGATGAACAGGCTGCGATCCATGAAGATGGTGCCCATCTGATCGGAAAAGTCGGTGATCACGCCAACGATCGGCAGGCGAATGAGTCCCCTCGGCGCAGGGACCTCGAGCATGTCGCCGAGCTTCAGGTGCTGGAGCCGCGCGAGGTTGTCGGCGATGATTAACCCCTCGCCCGCGGCCCCGCGGCGATACATGTCGTCAGCGTTTCCTTCAACGGGCGGGAGCTGGGCGGTCTCCGCCATGCTCTTCACCTCGATCGACACGACCATGACCGGCGTCTTGCGGAACATGACACGTGCGTCACGAACCATCTGCACGCGTCGCACGCCGGGAATCGCCGCTACCTCCGGCCCCATGGCAGCCGGGAACCGCATCGACCGGACGACGATGCTCTGAGACGGCATGATGAAGAGCTCGGGATTGAGAGCGGTCTCCATCCAGTCGATGATGGACGAATAGCTCGCGCGTGCCATGCCGGCGAACGCGATGACGAGCGCAAGCGACAACATCAGCGCCGCCACGCTCGCCGACGTCCGGCGCGGCGACTGAATCAGGCTGTCTGCCGCCAGCGCTCCCTCGACCGGACGGGCCCATTTGAGAATCGGCCGCAGTCCCTTCGCCAATATCAACGACAACAGCGGGCTGATCAGGAGCGCGACCACGATCGCCAGCACGTAGCCGGTGTAGAACACGGTCCTGGAGCTCCCGACGCTGAGGCACACGAGCGATACGGCGCCGAGCACCAATCCGAGAACAGCGCGCAGCCGGCTCTCTCCCTGCGAGAGCACCTGATATTTCCCCTTCTGCAACGCCTGGACGGGATCGACGCGCGCGGCGCTGTGCGCGGGGATGGCAGCGGCGACGATGCTCGTCGCGATGCCGATGGCGAGCGCCAGCAACAGTAGCGGCGGGCTCGTCGACACCTCGTCGGCGCGTTGAGCGACGCCGTACACGTCTGAGATCAGGGAGCCGATGGATGCGGCGATGCCGCGGGCGATCAGGATGCCGAAGACGAGTCCGCCGATCGAGCCGATCAGGCCGGTGACGGCGCTCTCGCCGAGGAAGAGCCACCGGATCTGTTCGCGCGTCGCGCCGAGGGCCCGCAGGATCCCGATCTCGGACCGGCGCTGCGTGACCGCAATCGAGAACGAGTTGTAGATGATGAACATCCCGATGAAGAGGGCGAAGAGGCTCGAGATGCCGACCATCATCGAGTAGGCGGCGAGCATCGCTTCGAACTGCTGCCCGCGGCCCGACGGCGGATCGACTTGAAAGCCGGGGCCGAGCATCGCGGTCAGCTCCTGCTCGGCGTCCTTGATGGTGCGGCCTTCCTTCACGGCGAGATCGATGCGATCGAACGAGCGGCCGCGGCCGAACATGTGCTGGGCCGCGTAGATGTCCATCACCGCGAGGTTGCCGCCGAACGCGCTCGTGAGCCCCGAGGATTTCATCACGCCGCGAACGGTAAAGGGCTTCTGTCCTTCAACCGTGCCGAGCGTCACACGGCTGCCGACGGCGATCTGGTTCTTCTCAGCGAACTCGTTCGACAGGATGATCGAGTCCGGCTGCGCGAGAAACACCAGCGGGTCGTCGACGACGGCATCGTCGCCATCCAGGTCGTAGTCGCGGAGCGTGCGATCGCCGGTCATGTCGACGCCGAGGACGAGCAGGTTGCCCTGGCCTTTGAGGTTCGTGTCGACGACGGCTTCGATCACGGGGACGGCGACGCGCACGGTCGACGCGGCCTGAACTTTCTCGAGCACTTCTTCGTGGAAGCCGGCCTCTCCCGCCGTCACCTGCAGCTCGGTCTTCCCGGCAATGCGATCGACGGTGCGCGAGAACGCGAGCAGCACGCTGGAGTTCGCGGTGTGCATGCCGACGAACACCGCGACGCCGAGGACGATGCCGGCGGTGGTCAGCGCGGTTCGGAGAACGTGCTTCCGGAAGTACGGCCAGGAGATCAGCCGGAGAAGGATCATCGGCGCACGTCCTCGACGATCCGTCCGTCACGCAGCGCGACCGTCCGCTGGCAGCTCTCGGCGACTTTCATGTCGTGGGTCACGATGACGACCGTGCAGCCGAGGCGCTGATGGACGTCGCGGATCAGCGTCAGGATCTCTTCTCCGGTGCGCGTGTCGAGGTTGCCGGTCGGTTCATCGGCGAGGAGGACGGGCGGGTAGACGGAAAGCGCGCGGGCGATCGCGACGCGCTGGCGCTCGCCGCCGGAGAGCTCCTCGGGCAGGTGGTTCATGCGGCGATCGAGCTGGACGAGCGTCAGGAGCTCGCGGGCGCGCTCGTCGACTTTTTGGCGCGGCCAGCCGCGCAAGTGAAGCGGGAGGCCGACGTTTTCGACGCACGAGAGTGTCGGCAGCAGGTTGAAGAACTGGAAGATGAAGCCGATCTTGTCGCGCCGTACTCTCGTCAGCGCATCGTCCGTCAGATTGCGGAGGGGTTCGCCGTCCACGCTGACCTGACCGGTGGT
>Ga0105242_10005141_pt1 | contig 10090 bp, 7 predicted proteins | sample KBSM24metaG_FD_81521 | JGI IMG/M metagenome (GOLD analysis project Ga0105242, IMG submission 81521) | Miscanthus rhizosphere microbial communities from Kellogg Biological Station, Michigan, USA - KBS M2-4 metaG | ecosystem: Host-associated > Plants > Roots > Rhizosphere > Soil | place: Michigan... | reverse complement strand
TCGAGAGCATGGCCGAATTGCTGCAATGGGGTCTGCTGCAGTTCGTCGCCGCCGGGCTGCTGTTGGTGATGACCCTGATCCTGATGACCGCGCTCAGCTGGCAGCTGACGATCGTCGCGCTGATCGTGCTGCCGATGCTCGTCGTCGCGTCGATGCGGTTCCAGAAGCAGTCGAACAGCGCGTATCTCGAAGTGCGCGAACGAGTCGGCCAGAACCTGTCGTCGCTGCAGGAGGGGATCGCCGGAGTGCGGGTCATCCAGGCCTACCACCGCGAGGACGAGCAGACCAGGCGCTTCGTCGTCGGCAACCGCAGCCTGTTCCGGGCCCATATGCACAGCGTGCGCATCAGCACGTGGTACTTCGGCTTCGTCGAGATGACCGGCATCTTCGCCATCGCACTCGTCATCGGCATCGGCGGCTGGCTGGTGCATCAGGGCTCGGTGCCCTTCGGCACCGTCGCCGCGTTCGTGCTGCTGCTGTCCAACCTCTTCGACCCCGTGCAGCAATTGTCGCAGCTGTACAACACGGTGCAGAGCGCCGCGGCCTCGTTGCACAAGCTGTTCGGATTGATGGACACGGTTCCTGACGTCGCCGAGCATCCCCACCCGGTCCAGCTGCCCGAGACCGGAGTGTTGGTGGCCGATCACGTCGGCTTCACGTACGAGGGCAGTGAGCGACCCGCTCTCATCGACGTGTCGATCTCGGTCGCCGGTGGCGAGCGACTGGCACTGGTCGGCCCGACGGGTGCCGGCAAGAGCACATTGGCGAAGCTGCTGTCGCGCCTCTACGACCCGACCACCGGTCGCGTCACCTTCGCCGATACCGACCTGCGCCTGGCGTCGCTCGAATCGCTGCGCCAACGTGTGGTCGTCGTGCCGCAGGAGGGCTTCCTGTTCAGCGGTTCCATCCGCGAGAACATCCGCATCGCCCGGCCCGGGGCCACCGACGCCGAGGTCGCAGCGGCACTGTCGTCGATCGCCGTCCTCGACCGCTTCATGGAGTTCGCCGACGGTCTCGACACCGAAGTGCGCGAGCGAGGTTCGCGGCTGTCGGCCGGCGAACGCCAACTCGTGTCGCTGGCGCGCGCCGCGCTGGTCGACCCGGCCGTTCTCGTGCTCGACGAGGCGACCAGCAACCTCGACCCCGGCACCGAAGCGGTGGTCGAGCACGCCCTCGAGCAACTGATGACCGGACGCACGACGATCGTCGTCGCTCACCGGTTGTCGACGGTGCGTCGTGCCGACCGAATCGCGGTGATCGATCACGCCCGGCTGGTCGAGATCGGGACGCACGACGAGCTCATCCGTCGCGAAGGGCGCTACGCGGCGCTGGCGGCAGCCTGGGCGCGCACCCAACCAGTGTGAAGCCGAAAACTGCAGAGTCGTCAACCGTCCACGCCAGAATGAGCGCCATGACCGCTGATGTTCGTGTTGTCCGTACCGTCCCCAAGTCTGTCGACATCGTGGGGGTGCCGGTGGGAACTCGCGGTGCGGTACCGCGCGGGCTCGGCCTGAACCGTGCCTCGCTGGCCGCGCACGGCTTCGACGGCAAGCCCGGGCAGACGCTGGTGGTGCCCTCCGCGAGCGGCCCAACACAGATCGCCGTCGGCATCGGCGACGACGCCATCACCACGGCGACGTTGCGCAACGCCGCTGCAGCACTGGTGCGTGCCGCAGGCAAGCGGGCATCGGTCGCCACGACGCTCGCCGATGTCGAAGGCATCGAGGCGGGTGCGGCCGCCCAGGCAGTGGTCGAAGGCGCGTTGTTGGCGGCCTACCGGTACCACGGCCTGAAGACGGAGGCCCCGACCCCCGGCCTGCAGGAGTTGGCTCTCGTCGTCGGCGAGCGCCGCACGTCGGCCGCCCAGGCCGGCGTCGGCCGTGGCCTGGCGACGACGGCCGCGGCCAATCTGGCCAGGGACTTGGCCAACACGCCGCCTGCGCACCTCACGGCGCGGATGATCGCCGACAAGGCCGTCGCCCTGGGTGGTGCCAGCGGGCTGGGTGTCGAGGTGTTCAACAGGGATCAGTTGGTCGCGATGGGCTGCGGCGGCATGGTCGGCGTCAACAAGGGCAGCGCCGAGCCGCCGCGTGTGGTGCGGCTCACGTACAAGCCCCGCAATCCCCGGGGCCACCTCGTGCTCGTCGGCAAGGGAGTGATGTTCGACTCCGGTGGCCTCAGCCTGAAGACGAACGACGGCATGAAGACGATGAAGATGGACATGAGCGGCGCGGCGGCCGTGCTGGCGGCAATGACCGCGTTGAAGGACCTTCGATGCAAGTCGGCCGTCACCGGCTACATGATGTGCACCGACAACATGCCGTCCGGCAGCGCGCTCAACGTCGGCGACGTGCTGACCTTCCGCAACGGAAAGACCGCCGAGATCCACAACACGGATGCGGAGGGTCGCCTAGTACTGGCCGACGGACTGTCGCTGGGTGTCGAGGACGAGCCCGACGCGATCGTCGACATTGCCACCCTCACCGGCGCGGTGATGGGCGCGCTCGGCCTGAAGATGGCCGGAGTGTTCGGCAACAATCAACCGTTCGTCGATCGCGTCACCGCGGCGTCGAAAGACGTCGACGAGCCGGTGTGGCAGTTGCCGCTCGAGCGCGGCTACCGCAAGCTGATCGACAGCAACGTCGCCGACATGAAGAACGTCGGCGGCGCGTTCGGCGGAGCGATCATCGCCGCGTTGTTCCTCAGCGAATTCGTGGGTGACACGCCGTGGGCACACCTCGACATCGCCGGCCCGATGAACAGCGACGCCGACGAAGGATGGTTGTCGCGTGGCGCTACCGGTTTCGGGACCAGGCTGTTGATCCAGCTGGCCCTCGACTTCAGCGCCTGAGCAACGCCGACTGCAGCGTGATGACCTCGTCGGCCGCGTCGATGAGGTCGGGATCGTGGGTTGCGACCAGCACGCAGGTCCCACGCGAACGCGATGCCAGCAGCGATTCGACGACCCGCGCGGCCCGACGTTCGTCCTGATGGCCGGTCGGTTCGTCGAGCACTGCAACGCACGGGTTTCCGAACACGGCACGGGCGACGGCCGCGCGCTGTTGTTCGCCGAACGACAGCTCGTGGGGCTGCCGGTGCACGACGGCTTCGAGGTCGAGTTGGGCGACGAGGGCCGACAGCTCGGCCCCCTCGACAGCGCGCCCAGTGGCCCACGACGGCAGCAGGATGTTCTCCTGCACTGTCAACGAAGGCAGCAGTGCCAGCCGCTGTGGCGCGACCGCCATGCGGGCCCATCCACGAGCGCCCAGATCTTCCCACCGAACCTCGCCGGAGTCGGTGCGGTCCCAGCCGAGCAGGATGTTGCACAGCGTCGTCTTGCCGGAGCCGGACGGGCCCGCCAGGGCGACCAGCATGCCGGCGTGGAGCACAGCGCTGACCGGTGCGAGCATCGTCGTCGACTCGCCGTCGTGGTCGACGTGTCGCGACACGTTGTCGATGTGCACGATCGCGGTGTGCTCACTCATCGTTGCCGTCCGAGACGGGACGCAGCACGACGGTGCCGTCCTGCAAGGTGATCTCGGCACGGTTGCCGGGGAACACGGCGAGGAGTTCGGGTGGTAGCTGGACACGACCGACCGCGTCGATGACGGCCACCGACGCACGGCCGCTCAACCGTTCGCTGTGCAACGTGCCGTGGTGCAGCGCGAGCACGCGGTCGGCTGCCGCGGCAACCGCCGGATCGTGCGTGTTCACGACGACTGCGACTCCGGTGTCGGCGCTGGCCCGCAGATGAGCGATCACCGCCGCGGCGCTCTCGGCGTCGAGCTCGGCGGTGGGCTCGTCTGCGAGTAGCACGGTCGGCCGGCCGATGCCGGCCATCGCCACGGCCAGACGTTGCTGCTCGCCGCCCGACAACTGGTCGGGCCGGTTCGACTTGCGCTGCGACAGGCCGACGGTGTCGAGGGCTTCGTCGATCTCGGACTTGGCGGCGCCACGCCAACGGGCCGCCAACTCCACGTGCTCGTGCGCCGTGAGTTGCGGGAACAGGTTCAACGTCGGCCGTTGCAACACCACGGCGATCGAACGGCGGCGGAGACGGCGCAGCGTTCGCACGGGGGCACCGATCGCGTTCTGCCCGTTGATGGTCAACTGCCCGGCAGTCGGCCGTTCCTCCAACGCCAGCAGTCGCAGCAGGGTGCTCTTCCCGCTGCCCGACGGGCCGACGACCGCGGTGACCGTTCCCGCGGCGAACGAGGCATCGACGCCACGAAGGGCGTGCACCTCGCCGCTCTCGACCCGGTACACCTGCACCAGGCCGTTGCAGTCGACTGCGACGTCAGTCCGCGCCACGGAGCACCTCCGCAACGGGCAGGCGACGCGCCGCGCGCAATTCGACGAGGTTGCCGAGGATCGAGACACCGACGACCAGTGCAGCGGTCGCACCGACGGCTGCCCATGACAGCCCCCCTGTATTGGCCGGAGCGAACGACGGCGCCGGGTCGAGGCGCGGCGCCATGAAGGCAACGACCACTGCCGCGACGCCTGTCGCGATGACGATCGTCACCAGACCGACGAGCACCGACTCGAACACGAGCGCGGCCGTGGTGGCGCGACGACGGACACCCATCGCCGCCGCCATCGCCACGTCGATCGCCAGGTTGGCCCGGCGGCGCGCACCGTGCACCCACAGAGACGCCAGCGCGACGAGCAGCATGGCCGCGCCCGCGAGTCGCAGGTAGGGCAGCGACCGGTGGTAGGCCACGAAATCCGGACGGAGGTTCGCCGTCGACACGTTCGCGGTTCCTGTCTGGTCGATCTGATCCGTCGTCTGAGTGATAGCCGCGTCGAGTGCCGCCTGCGAGCCGTTCGACCAGACCTCCGAAAGGAAGACCCGATCGAGCCCGTCGACCGTCATCGCTCCCGGGATCGACCCGTCCGCGTTCGGGATCAGTGGGGCGAGCGAGCGTTCGTCGATGATCACCATCGACGACCGTTCGCGCTGACCGGGAGCCGCGGCGATGCGGTCGACGACGTGGTACGAGGCGAACAGTCCCTGCATCACGAGTGTCCCGTTGGTGGGGAAGGTGTCGTTGTAGTTGCCGGCGAGGATCACGTTGACGGTGCTCTGCGGCGGGTCGCGCAGGTCGGCCATCAGCTGCGGCAACGACTTGTCGGCGAACGAGTCGCGCCACGCCGCGGTCTCGACGAACCGTTCGGGGTCGACGACGAGCACGTCGGACACCACGTTCTGTGCCATTTGCGCGTCGGATCCTCTCCACACGACCGTCCACCCGTCGGGCAGCCCGGCGGGGAACCCGTCGTCGCCGACGAACAGATCGCCGGCGGCACCGATGCTGCGCGTCGCCTCTGCTCCACCGAGGGCCGCAGCCTTGTCGGCGATGCCGCGCTCACCGTCGTGTGCGATCGATGCGCTGTACACGTACATGCCGGCGCCGGCCGCGACCACGACGACGAGCGCGCTGACCTCCGTGATGACGTACGTCAGCCGCCGCCTGGCCAGCCACAGTGCCAGCAAGCGAGGTGGGGCGACGCGTGCGGGGCGGGCGTGACGTGTTCGGTCGACGACGTAGGCGATGAGGCGCACGACGATCGCCGCACCGGCGAGCAGGGCCAACAAGGGGAACAGCAGCGCCGACCCGCTGTGCAATGCCGGTCCGTCCTGCGTGACGAGTTGCGTTCCTGTGGCGACCGCGGCGATCACCACGATGGTCTCCCATCGGAACGCGCCGGCCAGTCGCCCGGTTCCGACGTTCGTCGTCGGCTCGAGCGGCCAGACCGCGGCGGTGACCGCCAGGATGACGAAGCCGATCAGCCACGGCAGGCTCCACACCACCGCGTGCCGAGCCGAGGCGAGCGTGTGTGGGTCGAACGAACCGGATTCGGCCAGCACGCTCGGCGCCCAGCGGACGACGGCGTAGACCGCGACGACCGCGGCGACGATCGCCCCGATCTGCTCGACCATTCCGGTGATGCCGATCCGGGCCGGATGCACGCCCATTCGCAGCGCGGCGAGATGCTCGGTGCGACGGGAACGGGCAAGCAGCCACAGCATCGTCGCCAGCACGGCGAGGCTGATGATCTGGGCGGCGAAACCGATCGACCTGACCAGTGGCTCGAGCGCGGACGCCGAGTCCTCTGCGTCGGCGACGAACTTGTCGACGCCGCTCGACAATGAGACCGGTTCGACGTGAGCGACCGCCGTGACCTGACCCGGGTGGGTGTTGCTGTCGTGCAATTGGCTGTCCAGCGTTCGCCACGCGGCGGCGCCGACCCGGCCCTGTTCGAGCGTGACCGGCACTCGCCACGGTGCATCCCACGTCACAAAGGCACGGTCACCCATCCCGGTGATCACCGGGACAGCGGTGTCGGTGTCGGTGATGAGCAGAGCCGCCCGCTTCGACGTGTCGAGCGGGTCGTGGGGCAGCGACGCGGTGAGGGCCTGCCAGTCGACGGAGTGCGAGACCGGAAGTCCATGACTCGTCTGGTACACGCCGGCGACCCGGACCGGAACACCGCCCGCCAACGCGATCTCTTCCGGAGTGGGGTCGCGGACTTCCACCGCGACGTCGACCGAGTCGCCACTGGTCACGCCGAGTTCTGCGGCCACCGTGTCGGGCACCCACACTCCGGGCTCGTCGCCGGTGTCGACGGGGGTGGTGCCAGGTGCCGGTACCAGCGAGGTGTTGGCGTCGCCTCGGGAGTACACGACGGCGGTCGCCTCGTGCTGACCGTCCTTCGTTCGGATGACGGGCGTCGGGTTACGTGGATCGGTGTACGGGAACAACGGCGACGCCGAAACCTGTGACGAGCCCCACGCCGGCAGGTCGTCGATGAACTTCGTGATCTGATTGATCGAATCCGTGTCGGTGAGACCGCCGACTGCGGCGCGGATGTCGAGCCCGCGGCCGGGAGTGGTCGGCGTCTTTGCATCCGTGGTGAAAGCATGATCCGCGGCAGCGTCACCGACGAGCGCCGGGGTCACACGGGCCACGAGCAGCATCGCGACGGCGACCGCGATGGCGATCGACCATGCAGGAGATCGCAACGGGAACTTGAGGGCGCGTCGCAGCAGCGGATCGGCGCCGGAGCGGGGCCGACGTTCGTCAGGTCGAGGCTCAGCCGCGGGTGATGGCGCGGTGTAGTCGTCGGGATGGGCGGCCGTTTCCAAGCCCCGCGACGCTAGCCGGAATACCGCCGGATTCGTCAGGCGGCGTCGGGCGAGAACCCGCGGCCGATGGCCATCGACGTCGCCTCGATCGCCGCTGCCGGGGCGACTCCGAGGGCCAGTAGTTGCCGCTCGACGACGTCGGGGTCGTCGCCCGTCTCCACCATCGCCTCGGCAAGCACCCGGGCCCGTTCGAGGTCGGCGAGCGCGATCCGCCGTGTCGGCAGGCTCCACTGCTGATGGGCCTGGCGCAGGTGCGGAGGCATCCGCATGAGGTGGCGATTGGCGACCTGCGGCACCCGCCGCCGCACCGCGAGGCCGCCGTCGGTGGGTTGGGAGACACCGAACAGCACGCATCGGTTCAGGGATCGCATGAACGCGTTCGCCGTGCCGATCGTGTACGACAGCCCAAGTGCGCTGGCCGTCTCGTCGAGGTCGAGTTCGTAGCCGAGCGGGTAGCGGTCGAACCCGAGTACCAGCCGCCGCAGAATCCACGTCGCAGTCGGGCCGAGCACGTTGAGCCAGAACAGCTCGACGTACTGCGACCGCACTTCGTACCCGATCGAGTCGACAACGGGATCGAGCCATGGCACGACCATCAGCTGCGAATCGGTTGCCGAGATTTCCAATTGGGCATGTGCCATCCGGACTCCTTCGCAGGTGACGGGCGAAACGGGGGAGCCAACACATAGATGCGCGGCGAGGTGCCGGGGACGGAAGTCGTTGGGTCAAGATGTGCACCGTGACGGCCGACGATTTCGAGCAGGCCCGCGACCTGGTCGCGGCGGCAACGCGGATCACCGTGCTGACCGGCGCGGGCATCTCGACGGATTCCGGCATTCCCGACTTCCGCGGTCCGAACGGAGTGTGGACGAAGAACCCGGCGGCCGAGAAGGCCTCGACACTGCAGAACTACCTCGCCGACCCGGAGGTGCGCCGCCTGGCATGGCAGAACCGGCTGCACTCACCGGCGTGGGATGCCCGGCCCAACAGCGGGCACATGGCGATCTACGAGCTCGAACGGCAGGGCCGTCTACGAGCGGTGGTGACGCAGAACATCGACGAGCTCCATCAACAGGCCGGCCACGCCCCTGAGAACGTCATCGAGGTGCACGGCACGATGCGGTGGAGCCGCTGCTGGACGTGCGACGATCGCCGTCCGATGGCCGAGACGCTGGCCCGGGTTCGTGACGGCGAGGAAGATCCGCACTGCCTCGTCTGCGCGGCGAACGGTCGGGTCGGGATCCTGAAGAGCGACACCATCTCGTTCGGGCAGTCACTGGTGCCGGAGGTGATCGACGCGGCGTTCGTCGCCGCTGACGAGTGCGATCTGCTGTTGGCCGTCGGCTCGACGTTGTCGGTGTTCCCGGCCGCCAACGTGGTGCCGACTGCCAAGGTCGCAGGTGCCCGCGTGGTGATCGTCAACGCCGAACCGACCGGCATGGACCGTCTTGCAGATGTTGTTCTGTTGGGTCAGATCGGTGACGTGCTGCCCGCGTTGATCCGTGTCTGATCGCGGGCGTCCTATCGAACAGTGGTCAGCTGACGACCTCGGAGATCTGCATGACCGGCGCGATGTTGGTGTAGTTCGCCACGTCGGCCATCACGTCTCCGATCTGCGGGCTGCCGAGCGCGCCCTGCAGCGCATCCATCGAGTCGAAGTAGAACACGACACCGGCGACGTTGGGCCCGTCGATGCCTTTTTCGATCTCGGTCTTGGCGGGCTGGAACGTGCTGTTGCACAGGGGCACGTGCGTGCCCGAGGAGTAGTCGTGGTGGAAGGTGGCGCCTTCACCTTTCGGGTATGACACGGTGAGCTTGATCATGGGGAGCGAGCGTACGGTACGCGTGCGTCGGTGATCGGCTCCTGCTGTTCGGCGTAGTCAAATCCCGACCAGTTCGGTAGGCTTTCGGTCATGGCTACGTTCCGAGACCTGCTCCAGGCCACCAAGAAGGAGATCACCGAGGTCGACAACTCCGAGGCCGCACGACGAATCGCGGCCGGCGCGATCGTGCTCGACGTGCGCGAGCCCGACGAATACGACCAGGGTGCGCTCCCCGACGCGATCCACATTCCACGCGGCCATTTGGAGTCGCAGGTCGAGAGCCGTCTGCTCGACAAGAACGCCGAGGTCGTCATCTACTGCGCGGGTGGCGTGCGCAGCGCATTCGCCGCGAAGACCATGCAGGAGCTCGGATACACCGACGTCAAGTCGCTCGCCGGTGGTTTCGGCAGGTGGAAGGACGAGGGCCGGCCGTGGAAGACACCGGTCGTGCTCACGCCGGATCAACGAAACCGCTACCAACGGCATCTGCTGCTGCCGGAGGTCGGTGTGGCCGGCCAGGCCAAGCTGCTCGGTTCCAAGGTGTTGATGCTCGGCGCCGGCGGGCTCGGCTCGCCGGCCGCGCTCTACCTCGCAGCCGCGGGTGTCGGCACGATCGGCATCGTCGACATGGACGAGGTCGATGCCAGCAACCTCCAGCGCCAGATCCTGCACAACCTCGATCGTGTCGGCGATCGCAAAGTCGACTCGGCCAAGAAGACGCTCACCATGTTGAACCCCGATGTCGACATCGTCACGTACGACACCCGCCTCGACGCCGGCAACATCCTCGACATCATCGCCGGGTACGACGTCATCGTCGACGGCGCCGACAACTTCCCCAGCCGCTGCCTCCTCAACGACGCCAGCGTGAAGCTCGGCATCCCCGTCGTCCACGGCTCGATCTTCCGGTTCGAGGGAATGGTCAGCGTGTTCCATCCGCTGCTCGGCCCGACGTACCGCGACATGGTTCCCGAGCCGCCGCCTGCCGAGCTCGCTCCGAGCTGCGCCGAGGCAGGGGTCCTCGGCGTGCTTCCCGGCATCATCGGTTCCATCCAGGCGCTCGAGACCATCAAGGTCATCCTCGGCCTCGGTGAACCGCTGATCGGGCGGATCCTGT
>Ga0105242_10005139_pt1 | contig 10093 bp, 7 predicted proteins | sample KBSM24metaG_FD_81521 | JGI IMG/M metagenome (GOLD analysis project Ga0105242, IMG submission 81521) | Miscanthus rhizosphere microbial communities from Kellogg Biological Station, Michigan, USA - KBS M2-4 metaG | ecosystem: Host-associated > Plants > Roots > Rhizosphere > Soil | place: Michigan... | reverse complement strand
GAGCGGCTCGCCAGCCGCAGGGGCGGGCGTCGCAGGAGCCAGCTCGAGGATCTCGCCCAGCTGGTTCTCGGCGGTCATGCGCCAAACGCGACGGGGTGCGCGTGAAACGTCTGCTTTCATGATCACCCCCAATTGGAACCAACGATCGCGGCCAGTGCCTCTGAGAAAAAGTATGCGCGCAAAAGCCGGGCTTTCGAAAACTTGAGGACTCGATGCAGCCCCGGCTGTGAAGAAATGAATAAATGTCGGCCGTGCGTGGCTCAGTCCCCACCTGCACTCGCCGCTCGGCATTTCCGAACGCGTCGGCTTGAGTGGCCTTCATGCTGGAGGACCGCCGGGCTACGGCCGAGGAAATCTTCGCCGCCGGCGCGGCCTTCACCCTTCTCGCTTGGGCCTTCGCGTATCTGTTCGTGCTCACGCAGACTGTGGACCGGTGCGTCCGTGGGCGCGATGCGGCCCGACTCGCCCAGGACTGGGCCCGAACTAATGCACTTGAGCTTTGCATTGCTCTCCAGCACAAGGATGGGCCGATGGGCGACGTCCGCCCCATGAGCGGCGCAGCACGGGGCATTGCAGCGCACGAGATTTTCCGAGGCATCACGTACATCGCCGTCGTGGTGTCGCGGGCTGTCGGATTAACCGTAGGCCTATCCGCTCCCGACAGCTGACCCGCTACGAGGGCGCTTGAAGGCGCTGGCAAAGCGCTAGCGTTGGGTCGTCGCCGCGCCCTGTCTTGAAGTTGACCTGCCCCGTTTTGCATTCATTCGACGTCTGGCCAGGGGCTCTCGCCACCCGGCAAACTCGGGCGAGTCGACGTCTCCTCCTAAGATGCGTATCAGTTCATTGGCGCGCTTTAGAGGACCGGAACGACGTGTTCTACACCGAGGGCCTCCAGCCGATACGGGGGTCCCGACACGCTGAGCGCCCCCATGAGCCGAGCATTGACCCCGAACAACGAGCTTTACGCTGAGCTCGCTGCTGCGATGCCACGACTTAATCTGGGCCTCGAACTCGTCGACGAGAGTGTCCACGTTCTTGAGGTGCTCGGTCAGGCGAGCGATCAGCTGACGGAACGAGCCTGGAAGCGGCTTGCTCGCACCTTCGAGCAAGCTCGGTACGCGCTTGGCGATGTGAGAGATCCCTACCGGCATGATCAGGCCGAACTCGCCCAGGAGACTTCGGATCTGGTTGGCTTGGGCGGTACGCGCCTTAACAAATCCCGGGCGGACCCGGTGCAGCCATAGAACGGCCTGCTGTTGTGGATCACATATCCTGCTAACGGTGCTCACGTATCGGCGATCTACGCCGTGGGCCGTCACAGGTCTACCGCGGTGATGAACTCCTGCGAGTACGCGTCAACCCGGCGCGCCACGGCGTCTTTCACGCCGTCGAAGACCTCGGGCTGCAGGGTGAGCCGGAAGCGCTGCACGTCGATACTTCCCTGCGATAAGCCCTGCCACTCGAAGAAGAGCATCCGAGTCGAGTCCATCTGCCCGGAGACTTTCACCGCAAGAAGCGTGAGCTGGACTGACAGGCCCTCTGGGCTCGCAACGTGCGCGATCTGGAACCGCGCCCCGTCAATGACGCGGCTGTGGCGCCGGAACAGCTGCAGCGGCTCACGCGTGGCGCTGTCATCGCCGTCCGCGCCTAGTGCCTGCCCGAGCAGGGCCTGCAACTGGGCCTGCGCCGCGGGCGGGCACATCGCTAGCAGAACGCCCTGCATCTGCGCGCGCGCGTCCTCACGGCTCGGAGCCACAGCCAGCGAAGTCGTCGACTGGCTGTCGACCGACCACCCGGTGTTTACCAGCACGGAAACGAACTTCGTGACCCAGTCCTTCGCATCGCCGTTGACCTCTGGATCGGCGCTGTTTGCCGCCAGCTGGGCAAACAGAAGGGAATTGGCGATCGGCGTGCGCAGCTCTGGACGCAATTCGGCGAAGCCTACGAGCTGCGAACCGATGACGATAAACCGCGAGTCGGCTGCCGCAGCAGGGCCGTCCCGGGTATGCGGCCGGGCTGCCCCGGCCGAAGCGGTGGCCAGCGGCTCCTCGGCCACCAGTTCGCGCGACATTGCCGGCGTGGGGATGGCGAACAGCAACTCCGCCAGTTCGCTCGCCGCCTCGCGGTACAGCTTCATGCGGTCAAACTCGGCGCTGTTGGCGAGCGACATCCACATCTTGCGCTGGCGCGTGCCCAACTCGTCCATCAGCTGCCGGCACCCGGGATCGGACGCGAGCAGCGCCTCAGAAACGCCGAGGATCTGCGCGATGAGGATCCGCTCTCCAGTGCCAATTGCTCGTTCGCGAAGCTTGAACGCCTCAAACTCCAGGCGGCAGACCGGCGAGCGCAGCCAGCCAGGCGACAACAGCAGCACGAACAGGTCGCACCCGGCGATGGCATCGTCGATCGCCTTCGACCACGTCGCGCCCCAGCGCAGGTCGTTCACGTCACGCCATATGTCGAAACTGCGGCTACCCCAGGCGGCGCGCGTCTTCTTCTCAAGCTCTGCGTGAATCTCCGCGATCAGCGCTCCCTCGCTCTCCGCGTCGATGTGCGAGTAACTGAAGAACGCAAGCACCGTGCTGCCCTCCATGGCAATCGGGGCCTCATGTTGGTCCCCACCCAAAAATGATTGCCCCGGTACCGCGCCGGAGGGCAGATGGCTGTCGCACGCGAGCAGCGCGACCGGCATGCCGGGCATGGCTCCCGAGGTGGTGACCTCGGACGGTCTGAAGCCGCAGACGGCCTCTCAGTCACCCTGTCGTGCGCCTACCTACGGGTGCCCGGTTGCAGGTCCCACCCTTCGGGTCGCTGCGTCACGCTCGCCGACGGCGCGACCGGCGGCGCGAGAGCGCGACGACATCACCCAAGGTAGGGCCGCGGAAACAGCGGCGCCAGTCCGAGCTCGGGGGCCCCGCCAGACCGTGCGCGCGGCAAGCTGGCCGAGCCCTTGCAGCAAGCAGTCGCAGTCGGCGGCGAGGCGATGCAGCGGCGTGTCGACGACGACGCCGTGCCGCCAACGTGCAGCGGCGCCAGATCGAACCGCAGACCGGCATCGAGACACGTGCGGACCTGGGCGATCGCTCGGCGACGCGCATGCCCGAGACAGCTACGTTGACGATGTCGTCGTCGGGATAGTCGGCAGCCAGGAGGCCGGCGATGACTCCTCGGGACGCGTCGCACCGACATCCACAGCGGTGCTGTCTCCGAGGATCAGCCTTGTCGCGCCCTTCGCTGACAGTCGCCGCTCGAAGCGCTGTTCCGCCTTGGCGAAACGACGGGCGCGGTCGACGCCACGCAAGAAGACGGCCGCCTCGAGCAGCACGCCGACGACCGTGAACGACGTAGAACAAAGCAAAGTAACCACCGCCCATGCCCGGCAGGGCACATCGAATGTGGTCAGCTTTAGTCTCGCACGGCGCGAAGTAAACGTGCCGATTCGTCTTTGCGCGAAGCAAATCAGCCACTTTGTGGATGCGTCGACGATGGCGGTACGTAATGTGTTGATCCATGAAGGATTTCATCCCGAAACGGCCAACATCTCTTCACGTCGCTCGCTCTCGTGAGTGATCCTGGCTTTTTTTACCGCCTGATCGGCGTCCTTGGCGATTCTCCTTGTCGTGATAGAAATACCGCAAGACGGCCCTAGTCCGAAGGCTTGACGTGAATGATCGCCAGCAACTCGAGGCGGCCATTGCGGCGCTGGAGGCGCAGCGAAGCCTCGTCGGCGATACTGTGACCGATGCCGCGTTGGCCCCGATGCGCGAGCGCCTCGCGGGCATTCGCGAGCATGAGCAATCGCTCAAGCAGGTCACCGTTTTGTTCATGGACGTGGTTGGCTCGACCTCGCTGAGCCGTCGACTTGATCCCGAGGACATCCACGCGATCATCGATGGTGCCCTGCACCGATTGGCCGCAATCGTGACCGATCACTTGGGCCGAGTGCTGCAATATGCCGGCGACAGCCTGCTGGCGGTTTTCGGGGCTGATGAGGCCCGCGAGGATGACCCCGAAAGAGCCGTCCGCTGCGGTCTTGCGATCGTGCGTGAAGCGCAGCAGATCGGTGCCGAAGTCCGGATCGCCTCGCGAGAGGCCAATTTCGACGTGCGCGTCGGCATTCACACTGGATCCGTGCTGCTTGGCGGCGGCGTCGACGACGCCAGCACCATCCGCGGCATTGCGGTGAACATCGCTGCCCGCATGGAACAGGCTGCGCCGGTGGGTGGCGTGCGGATCAGCCACGAGACACAGCGCCATGTGCGGGGCAAGTTCCATCTCACCGACGAGGCGCCAATCACCGTGAAGGGCTTTGCCGAGCCCATGCGCAGCCATCTGGTTCTGAGTGTCATTCAGCGCATTTTCGGGACGGTCGGTCGCGGCATCGACGGGGTGGCCACGCCGATGGTCGGACGCGAGGCGGAACTCGCCAGGCTGATCGAGGCATATGAGACTGCACGCGAAGAGCGCACGCTGACGCTTGTCACGGTCTCGGGCGACGCGGGGCTGGGCAAGACGCGGTTGATGGTCGAGTTCGAGCACTGGATCGAGCACACCGACGCTGCCGCCGTACGTCTGCGTGGACGAGCCCAGCCCTACAGCAACAGCGTGCCCTACGGGCTGCTGCGCGACGTGCTGGCCCGAGACTTCGAGATTCTCGAGAGCGACTCTCAGGCGATGGCCCAGTCGAAGCTCGCGCAAGGCCTGGCCGGCCGATTGGGTGAGCTCGCCGCCGAACAGGTTGTCTGCGTGGGCCGGCTGATCGGGCTCGACTACAGCGCGAACACGAGCATCACCAGCATCGAGGGTGATGGCCGCCAGGTTCGTGATCGGGCGTTTCGCGCCATCGCGCAGTACCTGCGCGTGCTGCACCGGGAGAGCGGAGCGGTGGTCGTTCTGCTCCTCGACGATCTGCACTGGGCCGACGATGGATCCCTGGACTTCATCAATCACATCGCGAGCGCCTGTCAGGACGTGCCCATCTTGGTGCTTTGTCTCACCCGGCCCTCGCTTTTTGAGCGGCGTGCTCGGTGGTGCAGCGGACGAGACAACCATCTGCGCGTCGACTTGGCCGCGCTATCCAGACGCGACAGTCGCAAGCTGACCGAAGCGCTATTGGCGCGGCTGGACACCGCACCCGCGGCGCTACGCGACCTCGTGACCAGCAGTGCGGAAGGCAACCCCTATTTCATCGAGGAACTCATAGGCATGCTTATCGACGACGGCGTGATCGTCGCCGACGGCGAGCGCTGGCAGGTGAGCGCCGACCGCTTGGTCCACGTCCGCGTGCCATCGACTCTTGCGGGTGTGCTTCAGGCGCGTCTCGCTACGCTGCCGCCACAAGAGCTCGCCACGCTGCAGCATGCCAGCGTCATCGGCCACGTGTTCTGGGACGAGGCGCTACAGCGCATGGCGCCCGTCCCGTCCGGTGTCATGGACGGGCTGATGCGGCGCGACTTTGCGCGCGGTCGCGATACCAGCACCTTCGAAGGGACGCGTGAATACGTCTTCAGGCACCACCTACTCCACAAGGTGACCTACGACAGCGTACTCAAGCGAGACAAGCGCGAGCAGCACCGGGTGACCGCGGAGTGGCTCGTCGCGCGCAGCGGCGATCGCGCAAGCGAGTACCACGGCCTCATTGCGGATCACTTCGAGAAGGCGCGAGACACCGCAAACGCGATTGTCTATTTGCGCAGGGCTGCCGACGATGCGGCTATGGCTTACGCCATCGATGTCGCAATCGGATACTTCGACCGTGCGCTGGCCCTGATGCCCGAGTCTCCGGAAAGATTCGACGTGCTGCTCAGGCGATTCGATACCGCGGCGGGCAGGCGTCCCAGAGAAGCCATCGAGCGCGATCTGACTGAGATGGAACGGCTGGCGGAAACGCTGAATGACGATTCACTCCGCGCGCTTGCGGCAAGTTTGCGGGTGGCGGATCGGGCGGGCGTCGGCGACCTTGCTGGAACGTCCACCGCAGCCGTCAAGGCTCTTGGTTATGCCAAGACCTCGGGCAACGCCGCCGCGGCGATGCGTGCGCACAACCAATGGGGCTACGCACTGTGGGCTGCAGGCGAGGTGGCGGCCGCACAGGAGCAACTCGAACAAGGTCTTGCGTTGGCTCGCTCAGCCCGGGATTGGTGGGGCGAGATTTCAGCACTGCACAAGCTCGGTGGTATCGCCCGCCGCCTTGCAAGGTATGGTGACGCGCGACGCTACCTCGAGGCGGCACGGGACGTCGCACAGCGCAACGGTGACCAAGGATGGGCGAGCGTGGTCCTCTGCATGTTGGCGGAGAACGAGCTGTCCATCGGACACTACGCGCGGGCCAACGAGCAACTGCTTGCTGCTCTGAGGGCTTCGCAGACGATCGGGTGGCCTGAGGGCGAGGTCTATGCCGCTGCGCGCTTGGGGCGGTCAGCCTATCTGCGGGCCGAATTCGACGAGGCGCTTGGGTGGCTGGACCAGGTCATCGAAGTGGGCCCCAAAGTTCAGGAGGATGCGGAATTGCGGTTCCGAGTCGCGTATGACTTCTGGCGTGCGGACTTGCATTCCGCGCTTGGTCAGGTGCCAGAGGCCGTTTCTTGGTACGAGCGGGCTGCCGCCGCGTGTCGGGAACTCCACCGCCCGCTGGCTGCGCTTGAGATGCAAGCGGGCTTGGCGCGAGTGTGGTTGTCGAGTGGCGACTGTGTTCAGGCGAATGCTCACATTGGTCCGGTGGTCGCGCAATTCGACGCAGGATGGAACGCCGAAGGGATCGTGATGGACGACCTTCGCCTGTTGTTGACCTGCTACGAAGTGCTTGCTGCGCAAGGTGACAGGCGGGCAAACGAATTCTGCGCGATGGCGAACGAACGGATGCAGGCCCGAGCTGAACTGCTCGACCCGGCCGACAGGGACGCCTATCTCAGCAACGTGTCCACGAACCGCGCCATCCGCGAGGCGTGGCAAACCGTGATGGCGACGAGTCGATAGTTGCGTTGCTCGTGCCCGCGGCATCAACGGTCGTTTCAGCAGACCGCGTACGGCCACAAGCCGAAGTTTCCGAACGATGCTTAACCGCTCACTGAGTTGGTCCCCGAGACTCAGCAACGCCGTCAGTTCACTCACTCTGAGCGGATGGCCTCTCTTTCTCTCCAGATGTTCAGTTCAACAACGGCTGCGAGCGGCATTCAACAACGAATGCGAGCGACACCGGGCATGGAGCCGACTGGACTGCGGAGTTTTTGCAACAGCCCTGCTCTTCTAATTCAATAACAGCTGCGAGCGCCCGAAGCCGTTTCAATAGAGTCTGCGACTGTCGGCTTTTCTCGAGGTAGCGCCGCGCGCCACAGGTCGTGATTGCGAGCATGAACAGTGCTCCGCGCCAGCGTGCCTCCTGGGAGAAAGTACCCGATCAGCGCGAAGACTCGAGCTGCGGCGCATCCGATGCATTCGCACGGGAGCTGGTGTGGCTCGAGCAGCACATCGACACCTGGGATTCCAGAGGGAATCCCGTGTCTGAAAGAGGCCGGATGCCTCCCCGTTCGGCTAGTGCGGGCGCCGGACGTCAGCTGGTGAACAGCCCGATCGCACTAGCATTTCGGTACGCTCGCAGCTGTTATTGACACGGCTCGCACCTGTTGTTGAACTCAACAGCAAGAGAGCTCACCATGTAGGCGTGCGTGCAATGGTCATCCGGTTGACAATGGCGCTGCCCCAGACCGGAAGCTGCGTGCCCTGAAGCAGGTTCGGCACTTAAACCGCGAGCCGCAGAACACTGCGCCACTCTGTCCGCGGCGACGCTTGCACATTTGGCAAGTCAGGAGCGGCGAGTGATCGAAGCGGCTGCCCCGCAGCGGCTTAGGAGGCTCACGTCTAGGGTGGCGCCTCGATCACTGGGTGGACGTCAGCCGCGGCGTCGGGGAAGTCGTCGGCTTCAACCTCGCGCAGCAACATCGAGGGGGATTCGCTCGGCTTCCGGTGATGTCTGGGCTTCGGCCTCGGTCAGCTGGAAGAGGGTTCGACAGACCCGCCCGCTCTTCGAATCCCGGTAGCGCCACCGCCGGTATCGACGAGCTTCTTGGCCGATCCCATGCTCGACTATCGGCGAGCCCGCGGACGACCTAAGCACGCGCGAGCACAACATCACTCTTTCTCGTGTCCTCCTGCCCAGACTAAATCGGGCGTGTGTGGCCCCTGCCGTCATCCGGACGCGAGTCGAAGATTTGCTTACGCGGGCGGTAACTCTCAAGGGGGCGCGCGCTTGTTGCAGCAGGCTGCCACACTCCAACGCGAGGCAGCCGCGGCGCGAGCCGCCGACCAGGCTCCACCATGCGACGCTGCGGCCGTCAGCGATCCATCCAGCGCTGCCGCTTCTCCTCGATCCTTCGCGCGTCGGCGCACTCGGGGTGTAGGTGCCACCCGGGTGCCTGGCATTGCCGGCCGAGACAGAGCGCGCGCGAGATGAAGTTGCGGCCGGCGCACGCTTCGGCAGGGCTGGGCGATGCGCGGCCGGCGGTCATGGCGCCGGACGATGCCGGCGCAGCTGGCGGCAAGGACTTCGCGGCGACGAGCGGGCGTTTACTCGGTCGCGGCGGTTGCCCGGGCGACTTTGCGGCATCGCCCTTCACTGCCGACGTGCTCGCCTGCGCCGTCTGGATCGGAACGGACGTCCACACGAGCGTCGCTTGCGCCGCGGTCGCTGCCGGTGTGGCTGCGGCCGTCGGTGAGACTCGGGCCATCGGCGCCGGTGCCACATGCGGCGTTGGCGCGGCTGGGGCCGACACTGTCGACATTAGCGCCCCCGTGCCCACGCCAACCGTGCCGAACGCGGCGAGTGCGCACCCGACGAGCACGCGCCGCGACACCTTCGCGCGATGCGGGGCGGCCGGCACCGCCGCGCACGGCGCGTCGTCGCCAAGCGCCGCGCGCAGCGCCTCGACGCTTTGCGGCCGGTCGTTCGGCGCGACCGCCATCGCCCAATCGACGGCCGCCAGGAACTTCGCGCCCACGCCCGGATACCCGGCGAGCCTCGTCGCCGCGAGCGGCGCGCGCACGTCGTCGACGACGCGCATGACGGCCGGCGTCGGCGCCTCACCGGTGAGCATGAATTGAACCGTTGCCCCGAGCGCATAGAGATCGGTCCACGCGCCTTGCGGCATGCCGGCCTCGTGCGCGTACTGCTCGATCGGCGCGAAGTTGGGCTTGAGCACGGCGGTCAGCGACTTCGCCGCGTCGCCGACGACTCGGCGCGCCGACCCGAAGTCGAGCAGGATCGGCCGACCGTTGGGCAGCAGCAGGATGTTGTCGGGCGAGAGGTCGCGGTGGTACACGCCGGCACGGTGCAGCCGCTCGAGCGCGTCGAGAATCGGCTCGACGACGGCGCGCAGCCACGCCTCGTCAGGCGGCGCGCCCATCGCCCGGCGCGCCTGCGCGAGCGTCATGCCGGGGCAGTACTGCATCGCCATGTAGGAGGGGCCGTTCGCCTTCCAGAACCGGTAGACGCGAACCAGCGCGGGATGGTTGAAGGGCGCGAGCAGCCGAGCCTCGTTGAAGAACGAGTCGAGCGCGTGCTGAAACTGCTCGGCGCAGTGCGCCGAGCGCGGTGCGACGATGCCCGTCGGGCCGCGCGCGGCGAGCTCGCCGGGCATGAACTCCTTGAGCGCGACCTGGCGCAGCAGCGAGTGATCGAGTGCGAGGTAGACGATGCCGAAACCGCCGATTCCCAGCGGCCGCAGGATCTCGAACTCGTCGAGACGCGTCCCAGCGGGGAGTAGGCGCGTGTCCTCGAGACCGGCAGGCGCCGCGATCGGAGGGGTTGCCGCGAGCATCATCGGCGGGGGTCGGGCACGTGGCCCCTTTATCGGCAGCGGTGCGGGGTTCTAAAGGGCAAGCCCGCGCGCCGAGGCCGGTGCGCCGGAGGCACGCGCATTCGTAACGAAACGCACGCCTGTCCTCCGAACGGCGAGGCCGACACGGGCGCGCCGATCGAAAATCATCCCTGTCGAGGGGGTTCGAGTGAGCACGACGGGCATCTACAAAGGTTATACGTTCGCCGACGTGTCGACGCCGACGGAGAACGGTCGGTACCGCGCCAGGGTCGCAATCCTGG
>Ga0105242_10005138_pt1 | contig 10095 bp, 9 predicted proteins | sample KBSM24metaG_FD_81521 | JGI IMG/M metagenome (GOLD analysis project Ga0105242, IMG submission 81521) | Miscanthus rhizosphere microbial communities from Kellogg Biological Station, Michigan, USA - KBS M2-4 metaG | ecosystem: Host-associated > Plants > Roots > Rhizosphere > Soil | place: Michigan... | reverse complement strand
TTCAGTTACATCGACGGTGCGCTGCCGAGGGTGACGACGAGATCATTCGTCGTCTGGTCGGCGTGGGTGACGCTCAAGGTGACGTTCTGGTCGGGCTGATGGGCGGCAATCGCCACCTTCAACTCGTCGACGCTGTGGATGGCCACCCCGTCGATCGCTGTGACCACATCTCCGACCGCGACGCCGACCACTGCCGCCGGACCGTCGGGATCCACCTTGTCGATGGTGGGAGCACCCTGATCGCCAGCGGTGACGTGGACACCCAACCACGCTGCGCCTGGCGCCGGCTTGGACGGCGCCAACATTGCGGCGACGTTGGCGACGCTGACGATCTCGACGCCCGATGAACCGCGGCTGCACATGCCGACGAGCTGGCCGTCGGCGTTGACGATCGGTGCACCCTCCGGCGTCGACTGCGACCAGCCGTCGAGCGTGAGATGACCATCGGCGGTCACCATGACCTTGGCGGGCGTCGGCGTGGGTCCCAGCACCGTGACGGAATCGCCGGCCGCTGCCGCCGGACCGATGCCGTACGAGGTGGTGACGGCGGCCGCGTCGGCGGACAGGACAGCCAGTCCGCGCTCACGGTCGACCATCAACACGGTGGCGTCGTGCGGGTTGCCGTCGCCGTCGGTCAACGTGATGGACGTGCGTCCGCTCACCGCCCGAGCAGTGGTGATGACCAACGAGTCGCCGACGCCGACAGCGACCGGCGGTACGTCGAGGACCTCGGTCGCCGTGGCATCGCTCGTCGGAGCGGGCGTGTCGGCGACGGTGGTGGCCGTGCTGTCCGGTGCAGCGGTGGTGGGAACAACCACGGCGCGAAGGGTCGTGGTCGGCAGATGGGTCTCCACCGACGTCGCCACGAAGGTGTCGGGCCGTGCCGTGACGACGGTGGCGGGAAGCTCGTTCGACCGGCTGGTGACGACCGTCGGCGCGGCGACTCCGCCACGACCGGCGGATGGCAACATGGCCCACAAGACAGCGAGGGAAAGCAGGCCACCGATGGCACCTGTGGTCAACAGAAGGCCACGGCCGATGGTGATGGGCGGTTCCGTGTGGACCCAGACTCCGTGACCTACCTCGGATGGATGCCGCCACGTTCGCTCGTGCGCGGGAAGGGGTGCCGGCGGATACGCGTCGTCTCCGGACGCGTCATCATCGGGCAACTCACTCCGCTCCACGAGCTGGAGAGGTTACCGAGGTTGAGCATGGCGCGGGCATCGCCCCGCTGTCGCCAGGTGGCCTTCACCTACCGGCGGGCTACCATCTCTCGTCGTGCAACCTCCGGCTAGCGGCAACTCGTGGCTCGCACTGACCAGCGACCCGTTGCCGATCGCCGCCGCCTACGAGTGGGCAGTGCTGCCCGAGTGCGGTGCCGTCGTGCTGTTCAGCGGAACTGTCCGCGATCACGCGCATGACCAGCATGGCGTGCTGCGCGACCACGTCGAGACCCTGACGTACGAGGCGTACGACGAGCAGGTCGTGCCACGATTCGAGGCCATCGAGGCCGAGCTCCGCCGGCGCTGGCCGGAGACCGGTCGAGTCGCGGTGATGCATCGCGTCGGCTCGCTCGGGCTCGGCGAGAGCTCGGTGGTCGCGGTCGTCAGCGCTCCGCATCGGGCCGAGGCGTTCGAAGCTGCCCGGTTCGCCATCGACGAGCTGAAGGCCGGCGCGCCGATCTGGAAGCACGAAGTGTGGCAGGACGGCGCCGATTGGGGCCTCGCCTCGGGTCAGTGGACCCAGTCGTGACGGTCACCATCGCCATCGTTGCGGTTGCCTTGATCATCGCCATCGTGGTGATCGCCTACGTCCGCCGTCCGCGCCAGGATGCCGGTGTGACCAGCTTCCGTCGGCACATCGACGCTCTGTCGCCAGAGTCGCGTCGAGCGGTGATGGACCGTGTGCGTCCCTCGTACGAACCGGACGCCGATGTCGACTCGCAGGAGACCACGGACTAGCCCATGGCCCGCGACCTCGCAATCGACCTCGGCACGGCCAACACCCTGGTGTACATGAAGGGCCGCGGCATCGTGCTCAACGAGCCGTCCGTGATCGCCCTCAACCGGCAGACCGGTGAAGTGTTGGCGACGGGTCGCGAGGCATGGCAGATGATCGGGCGCACGCCCGGGTACATCGTCGCCGTTCGACCGCTGCGCGGTGGTGCGATCACCGACTTCGAGATCACCGAACGGATGATTCGGCTGCTGCTGCAACGCGTCGGCGTCAGCCGCTTCACGCGACCGAAGGTCGTCATCTGCGTGCCGTCGGCCATCACCGAAGTAGAGCGTCGAGCCGTCACCGACGCAGCGCGTAGGGCCGGCGCCGCCGATGCCCAACTGATCGAGCAGCCGATGGCTGCGGCGATCGGCGCCGATCTACCGATCGACGAACCGGTCGGCAACATGGTCATCGACATCGGCGGCGGCACCAGCGAGACCGCGGTGATCAGCCTCGGTGGCATCGTCGCGTTGGAAGCGGTGCGCGTCGGCAGCTTCGACATCGACGCCGCGATCCAGGCCTACGTCCGTCGCGAGCACGGCATCGCGATCGGCGAGCGCACCGCAGAAGAGGTCAAGGTCGCGATCGGCTCCGCCGACCCGGCCGACGACGAGAACCAGGCCGAAGTGCGCGGACGAGACCTCATGAGCGGCTTGCCGAAGACCGTCGTCCTCACACCGGAAGAGATCCGGCTGGCGATCGACGACGTCATCAGCAGCATCACCTCGTCGGTGGTTCGCTGCCTGTCGAAGGCACCGCCCGAACTGGCTCAGGACTTCCTCGTCCGCGGCATGTACCTCGTCGGCGGCGGTGGTCTGCTGCGTGGCTTGGCGCAGCGCATCGAGCGCGAGACCCAGGTGCCGGTGAAGATGTCGACCATGCCGCTCGAAGCGGTCGTGATGGGAGCCGGGCACTGCATCGAGCACTACGACGCGCTGAAGAACATGTTCATGGGAGCGCGCCGCTAAGTGCGCATACGGGCCGATCTCACCGACGACATCGTCGAGGGTCTGCAGGAGATACGTCACCAGTTCGAGATCCCGGCTGAGTTCCCGGCCGAGGTGCTGCAGGCCGCCGAGTCCGCGGCGACTCGCAAACCGACCGCCCACGTCGATCGCACCGACTGGCCGTTCGTCACCCTCGACCCGGCCACCTCGACCGATCTCGACCAGGCCTTCCACATCGAGACGAACGGGTCCGACATCGTGTTGCACTATGCGATCGCCGACGTCGCCTGGTTCGTCGACGATGGCGACCCGGTCGACACCGAGGCGTGGCAGCGCGGCATGACGCAGTACCTGCCCGACGGCAAGGCCGGGTTGTATCCGCCGGTGCTCGCCGAGGGGGCGGCCAGCCTGCTGCCGGACGGCGATCGGCCGTCGGTGGTCTTTCACGTGCGGATCGGCACCGATGGGAACAGCAAGCTCGACGGCGTCGAACGGTCGGTGATCCGCAGCCACGCCAAGCTCGCCTACGAATCGGTCAAACCGGACCAACTGCCGGCGGCGTTCCCCGAACTGTCGCGCCGCATCGCTGCGGCCGAGGACGCACGCGGCGCCTCGCGTATCGAGCCGCAGGCGCAAGACGTCAGGGCGACACCGAACGGCGGGTACGAGCTCGACTTCCGCCCCCGCCTGCAGTCGGAAGACGAGAACGCGGCGATGTCGCTGGCCACGAACCTGGCGATCGCCGATGCACTGTTCGCCGCCGGCACGGGACTCTTTCGGGTGATGGCCGAGCCAGACGAACGCGCCGAGCAGCGGCTGCGGCACTCGGCCCGAGCCCTCGGCATCGACTGGCCGGCGGGGACGAGCCTTCGCGACTTCCAACGAACGCTCGACACCTCGAAACCGAAGGATTCGGCGCTGTTGATGGCAATTCGCCGCTCTTCGGGAGGTGCGTCGTACGTGCCGTTCGCGCCCGGCAAACGCCCGTGGCACTCGGCGGTCGCGGCGACCTACGCGCACGGCACCGCGCCGCTGCGCCGGCTCGCCGACCGCTTCGTCGTGATGGCCGCGCTGGACATCGCCAACGGTCGCGCCGTGTCCGAAAATGTGTCGGCGGCGTTCGCCAAGCTGCCCGAAGTGATGCGCCGCGCCGACGAGACCGCCGGCCAGATCGAACGAGCCGTCATCGACCTCGCCGAGGTCGCGTTGTTGAGCGCGCAGACGCAGCACACGTTGACTGCAGTCGTCACCGACGTCGATGATCGCGGCGCCCACGTCCAGTTGTGCGACCTGCCCGTGGTCAGCCGCCTTGCCGCCAACCACGTCGCACCGGGCGACGAGGTTCGTGTTCGGGTGGTGTCGACCGACATCCCGACTCGTACCGCGAAGCTCGAGCGGGTCGCCTAGCCCTGACCGACGGCGTAGATCGAGCCGTTCTGCGACGCCACGAACAGTTCGCCGTCGGGTCCTTCGCTGATCGCCGTCACGGCGGGCACGGTCCCGAGCGCCACCTGCTTCACCTCTGCCCGGTCGGCGATCTGCAGCGCCCGGATCTGGCCGCTGCAGTAGTCGGCGAAGACGTAGTAGCCGACCAACGCAGGGATCGCCGCACCGCGATAGAGCGCGCTGCCGCTGATCGAGCAGTCGTTGCCGACGTGCTCGTACTCGTGGATCGGTGCGGTGACACCGTCAGTGGACTGGTCGTCGTTGAAGCGGTGATTGCCTTCCATCGCACTCCATCCGAAGTTCAGCCCACGTCCGCCACCGTCGGCGGCCCAGCCGACGTCGACTTCCTCCCACTGGCCCTGACCGACGTCGGCGATCCACAGATCACCCGTCGAACGGTCGAAGCTGAACCGCCACGGATTGCGCAAGCCGAACGACCAGATCTCCGGACGTGCACCGTCGACGCCGACGAACGGGTTGTCCGGCGGCACGGTGTAGCCGGCGCCGCCGCTGGGATGAGGATCGATCCGCAGGATCTTGCCGAGCCACTCGCTCATGTTGAGTGCGCGCCGATCCGGATCGCCGCCCGAACCGCCGTCGCCGGTACCGATGTAGAGCATGCCGTCGGGACCGAAGTCGATGTCGCCCCCGTTGTGGTTGGGGTACGGCTGGTCGAAGCCGAGCACCTCGCGTCGGGTCGACTTGTCGAAGGTGCCGTCGGCGTTGACGGTGTACTCGTCGATGCGCGTGTTGCCGTCGTTGTTGGTGTAGTCGACGTAGGCCAGGGCGCCGTCCTTGCTGATCGCCAGACCCAGAAGACCTCGTTCGCCGTCGGCGTTGGTGAGATCGGTCATGTCGAGTGCGGTGCCGCCGGCTTGGCCGTTGGTCAGCATGACGATCAGCCCGTCCTGTTCGACGACGTACGTGGCGCCGTCGGTGGGCCGGAAGGCGACCTCGACCGGTTGGTCGAAGCCGTCGATCTTGGTGAGCGCGACGACCGGATCACCGAGCGGCGCGCCACTGGTGGGAGCCGGACTTGTCGCCCCGGTCGCCGCCGGTGCGGACTCCGCGGTCGACGGTGCAGTTGTCGCATTGGCTGCGGTCGTCCCCGGCGCCGCGGCAGCGGTGGTTGCCGGTGTCGATCCCACACCGCTCACCGACACGTCCGACGAATTGTCGGAACAGCCGACAGCCAGCACTGCCAGAACGGTGGTCGTGTACATCGCCAATCTGTTGCGTCGAGTCATTCCTCTTTGATCCTCGCTAGGCCTTCTTGGACGACGGTCACGGCAAGCGTGCCATCGATGGTGAAGATCGCTCCGCCGGCCAGGCCTCGACCACCCGTGGTCGAGAACGCCCGCTGGTCGTAGAGCAGCCACTCGTCGGCGCGAAATGGACGGTGGAACCACATCGCGTGATCGAGGCTGGCCATCTGCATGCCGGGGCTGTCCCATGACAGCCCGAACGGCAGCACTGTGGTGTCGAGCAGTGTCATGTCGCTGGCGTAGGTGACGATGCAGGCGTGCAGTGTCGGGTCGTCGCCGAGGCGGCCGTCGGCGCGCATCCACACACGCTGGCTGTCGGACGGGTTGTCGTGGCGGTTGAACGGGTCCCGATCGATGTACCGCACGTCGATCGGGCGTGGGCGGTCGTACCAGACGCCCATCCGTTCCCTGTACGGCGCCATGCGCGTCTTGAAGTCGGGCAACGTCTCCGGCAACGGAACGTCGGTCGGCATGGCGAGTTGATGGTCGCGTCCGCTCTCACGGACGTGGAAGCTGGCCTGCAGGTTGAAGATCGCCTTGCCGTGCTGAATGGCGACGACTCGTCGGGTCGTGAAGCTGCGCCCGTCGCGAATTCGATCGACTTCATACAGGATCGGCACCAGCGGGTCTCCCGGGCGAAGGAAGTACGCATGGAGCGAATGCACCCATCGGCCAGGATCTTCGACTGTGCGAGTCGCTGCCACGAGTGCTTGCCCGGCGACCTGACCGCCGAAGACCCGCTGGCGGAACTCGTCGGGGGAGCGGCCGCGGAAGATGTTGACCTCGATTGCCTCGAGGTCGAGCAACTTGACGAGGTCGTCGAGAGCGGTCATCGATTCATCCTTGTCGACAAGTGCTCGGGTCGACGGGTGCGAGCAGGTACAACTGGCCGCCGGGCACCGAGGTCTGCAGCTCGAGATCGACGAGCGCGGCGAGGTCGGGGCGCCGTTCCTTGGGGCCGATGCCGGCGTTCAACAGACTGTCGAACCACGCCAGGTAGGTGTGGCCGCCGCACGCCTCGTCGAGAGTGTCGGCGGCGTCGAGGGGGTAGTGGCTGTTGCCGGGGCGCGGTCGGGTGAACCCCATCTGGGTCGGCACGCGATCGGTGAACCACCACACTCGTTGAGGGTTGTTGGTGAGGATGCGGGCGTCGGCGGGCAGCGTGTCGATCGCGTCGTACAGCTGTGGCGCGAACTGCGGCTTGTACGCCGAGCTGGAGGGTGCGAAGTCGGGGAACCGCGCCGCGAAGGCGATGCCCTGGTACATCCACAGCGCCAGCAACGCGACGCCGATCACGGCGACCGCGCGGCTGGTGCAAACACGGTCGAACGTGACGACGGCGAAGTAGATGAGCGGGATCACTATCGGCGACATCACCCGCAACTCGATGTCGTTGGCGGTCAGTCGGCGGGCAAGGATCGGCACGACGAACGCCGTCGCCGCGAATGTCGCCATGCCGATGTCGAGGATCAGACCCTTGCGGCTCTGCAACGCGAAGGCGGCCAGCAGGGCTATGCCGACGATGACGATCATGCCGATCCGCGCCATCCCATCGAGCGAGTGTTCGTCGCCGGCGACGATGTTGCCGATTCCGATGAACGCCAGGCGAATGGTGGTGCCGAGCGGCTCGGCAGCGCCGCCTTCGAACCGCGGGCCGAGCGGCTGGCCTGTCTCGACGAGGTTGCGGACGACCCACAACGAGATGACCGCGACGGCGGTCGCGGAGAACGCGCCAAGCGGCCTCATGAGCTTCGACCGGCCACCGTCCTGCGACGCCGAGACTGCGACGATCACCGCGCCTGTCGCCAGCAGGCCGGCACCCGCGTAGCGGGTGAGGAAGCCGAGGCCGCCGAGCAAGCCTCCGATCGCGGCGGTCCGCGTGGTGATGGACCGTCGGGAGAGCACGAGGATCATGCCCAGGGCGATCGCCGCGTACGGAGCCTCGCTCCAGACCACCGATGCCATGAGGACGAAGGCTTCGCTTGCGCCGAAAGCGAGCGCGCCGGCGAGCGCCATCACGGGCCGGACGCCACCCTGCAACACCAAACCCTTCAGCACCGTTCCCGCGGCGATCGCGACCATGCCGACGAAGGTCGCCCACACGAGGCTGCGACCGCCGGGCGCGAGCAACAGCGGATAGACGGGCCCGAACACCGCCATCGCCTTGCCGGTGAAGTCGGTCAAACCCTGCCCGGCGCGGACGTGATCGGCGGTGCTGAGATAGGTGATCGAGTCGGGGGACAGCAAGGGATCGTGGCGCGTGGCGATCGCCACGAGCAACGCCGCGAACAACGGAGCGCCGATGAGCGCCCACTTCGGAGGACGCCAATGAGCCGTCGTGGTGACGCCAGGTGGGCTGATCACGGCGTGTGACACATCCCGATTATGGTGCCCGGCATGCCGTCGGCACCCCTCAGCCCCGTGCTTCGCGCCCGGGCCATGGCGGCCAAGGGGTTCATGCCGGGCGACGAAGGCGACGCGTTGTACGACGCGGCGACAGCGGTGGCCACCAACGTTGGACACCCGATGGTGGAGGTCGGTTCGTACTGCGGTCGCTCGACGGTGTGGCTCGGGGCGGCGGCGCGCGCCGCGGGAACGGTGTTGTTCGCCATCGATCATCACCGCGGCAGCGAGGAGAACCAGGCCGGGTGGGAGCACCACGATCCCACCGTCGTCGATGAACGCACCGGGCTGATGGACACGCTTCCCACGTTCCGGGCGACGATTCGCGATGCCGGCCTCGAAGATGTCGTGATCGCCGTCGTCGGCCAATCACCGGTGGTCGCAGCTCATTGGTCGACACCGCTGTCGTTCGTGTTCATCGACGGCGGTCACGGTCAGGAGCCGGCACGCCTCGACTACGAGGGCTGGTCGAGGCACGTCGCGGTCGGTGGAACATTGGCGATCCACGACGACTTTCCCGATCCCGCCGACGGCGGACGGCCGCCCTACGAGCAGATCTACTTGCCTGCGTTGCGCAGCGGTCTGTTCACCGAGATCGGAGCCGTCGGCAGCCTCCGCCTGCTCAGCCGAACTTGACTCCCTGCGCCAACGGGAGGTCGTTGGAGTAGTTGATGGTGTTGGTGGCCCGGCGCATGTACGCCTTCCACGCGTCGCTGCCGCTCTCGCGGCCGCCGCCGGTGGCCTTCTCGCCGCCGAAGGCACCACCGATCTCAGCACCGCTGGGCCCGATGTTGACGTTGGCGATGCCGCAGTCGCTGCCGTCGGCGGCGCAGAACCGTTCGGCCTCACGCACGTCGGTCGTGAAGATGCTGCTGGCCAATCCTTGCGGCACGCCGTTCTGCAGATCGATGGCCTCGTCGAAGTCGCCGTAGGTCAGCACGTACAGCAGTGGAGCGAACGTCTCCGTGGCGACGATGTCGGTCTGCTTCGGCATCGTCACGATCGTCGGATGCACATATGCGGCGTCGGGCGCCTCGTCGGCGAACAAGCGGTCGCCGCCGACGGCCACCGCGCCACCGTCCGAGCGCGCCGTCTCGATCGCCTGTTGCATGCGGTCGAACGCGGTGCCCGTGATCAACGGGCCGACGAGAGTTCCGGCGTCGAGCGGGCTGCCGACGGGCAGCGACTCGTACGCAGCCGTCATCCGCTCGACGACCTCGTCGACGCGCGACTCGTGCACGATGGCTCGACGCAACGAGGTGCATCGCTGGCCCGCCGTACCGGCAGCGGCGAACGTCATGCCGCGGACGACGAGCTCGATGTCGGCGGAGGGCGCGACGATCGCCGCGTTGTTGCCGCCGAGCTCCAGGATGCTCCGGCCGAATCGGCCGGCGACGACACCGGCGACCTGTTGACCCATCCGCGTGGACCCCGTCGCACTGACGAGCGGGACGCCTGGATGGGCAACCAGTGCGGCACCGACGTCGCTGCCGCCGAGCACGACCTGCGCGAGATGCGGCGGCGCACCGACGGCCTCTGCAGCCTTCTCGAACATCGCGTTGGTGGCGATCGCCGTCAGCGGAGTGAGGTCGCTGGGCTTCCAGATCACGGGGTTGCCGCACACCACCGCGAGCGCGGCGTTCCAACTCCACACCGCGACGGGGAAGTTGAAGGCGGTGATCACGCCGGTGGGGCCGAGTGGATGCCATTGCTCCATCAACCGGTGCCCGGGACGTTCGCTGGCGATCGTCAGGCCGTGGAGTTGCCGGCTGAGACCGACGGCGAAATCGCAGATGTCGATCATCTCCTGCACCTCGCCGAGCGCCTCGCTCTCGATCTTGCCGACCTCGAGCTGCACCAGCCGGCCGAGATCGGCCTTGTGCTCCCGCAGCAGCAGCGCGAACTGACGGATCAGTTCGCCGCGGAGCGGGCCGGGCGTGATTCGCCACGTGCGGAACGCACTGGTTGCACGGTCGACCGCTTCGTCGACCGATGTCGTTGCGTCAACGCCACCGAGCGTGGCTCCGGTGATG
>Ga0105242_10005136_pt1 | contig 10096 bp, 8 predicted proteins | sample KBSM24metaG_FD_81521 | JGI IMG/M metagenome (GOLD analysis project Ga0105242, IMG submission 81521) | Miscanthus rhizosphere microbial communities from Kellogg Biological Station, Michigan, USA - KBS M2-4 metaG | ecosystem: Host-associated > Plants > Roots > Rhizosphere > Soil | place: Michigan... | reverse complement strand
CGGCGACTCGATCGCGTGGTACGTCTCACCCGCCGCCGGCTTGATCAACCGCGGCACCTTGCCCACGATCGGCCCTTCGGGCACGCCCTCGGTGGCCTGACGGATGATCCGGAGCGACTGGCGGAATTCCTCCATCCGCACCAGGTACCGGTCGTAGGTGTCGCCCGCCGTACCGACCGGCACGTCGAACTGCATCTCATCGTACGCGGCGTACGGTTCGTCCTTCCGGATATCGCGCGGAATCCCTGAACCGCGAAGCGGCGGGCCGCTGAGCCCGAGCGCGACCGCCTGCTCGCCGGTGATGAGGCCGATCCCCTTCGTCCGTTCGAGCCAGATGCGGTTGTGCGTCAGCAGCTCCTCGTACTCGTTGACCTTCGCGTCCATGATGTCGCAGAACTGGAGCACCTTCTTGTCCCAGCCCGGCGGCAGATCCTGCGGGAGCCCGCCGATGCGCATCGAGTTGTAGGTGAGGCGCGCGCCGCAGAACTCCTCGAAGAGATCCAGAATCAGCTCGCGCTCGCGGAACGCGTAGAGGAACACCGTCATCGCGCCGATGTCCATCGCGTGCGTGCCCACCCACAGGCAGTGGCTCGCGATGCGCTGCAGCTCGCAGAGGATGGTGCGGACGTAGCGCGCGCGCCGCGGCACCTCGATCGACATCAGCTTCTCGACGGTCTCGCAGTAGCCGACGTTGTTGGTTGCGGCCGCGACGTAGTCCATCCGGTCGGTGAGCAGGATGATCTGGGTCCAGTTGCGGTTCTCGCTCAGCTTCTCGATGCCGCGATGCAGATAGCCGATCACGACGTCGGCATCGACCACCTTCTCGCCATCCAGGCGCAGCACCACGCGCAGCACGCCGTGCGTGCTCGGGTGTTGCGGGCCCATGTTGATCACGAGCTCGTTGGTGTCGAACATCGCGCCGTGATGGATCGCCGGCGAGTCGAGCGCGTTCCCCGTGCTACTCATTACTCAATGTCCGCTTCTTCGCGCGACTGGCGCAGCTTGAGCCAGTCTTCCGGGTTTTCCATCAACAGCTCGCCCGGGCCCTCGAGCGGATAGTCCTTCCGCTGCGGAAAGCCCTGCCAGTCGTCGGGCATCAGGATGCGCCGCCGATCCGGATGGCCGGTGAAGTTCACGCCGAACATGTCGTAGACCTCGCGCTCCAGCCAGTTCGCGGCAGGCCAGAGAGCGGTCGCGGACGGCACCGGCGTCTGTTCACCGACCCGCACCTTCACGCGGATGCGATGCCGGAGCCGCGTCGAATAGAGGCAGTACGACAGGTCGAAGCGCGCCTCCTTGCGGGGCGGCCAGTCGGTGGCTGTGACGTCGGAACAGAAATCGAACGCCGCGTCCGGCGCGTCGCGCAGATGCTGCAGCGTCGCCATCATCTGCTCCAGCGGCACGACGATCATCCAGTCGCCGACATAGTAGCTGACGAGGCTGACGCTGTTGGGCACCGCGGATTGCAGCGTCTGAATGAACACTGGGACCGGGAGATCGGCCGGTGGCGCAGGCTCCGTCGGGCCGCTCGGCGGTGCCGGCGCCGGCGGTGGATGCGGAGCGGCCTTCGCGGCAGGAGCAGCCGGTTTTGCCGCAGCAGCAGCCGCTGGCTTGGCGGCGGCAGGCGCCGCAGGCTTCGCCGCGGCGGGCGCAGCCGGTTTCGCAGCAGGCGCGGCCGCCGGTTCGGCGGGCGACGGGCTCGCGGGTTTGTCGGCAGCCGCCTGCGCGGGAGCTGCGGGCGCCGCTTCGGCGCCCGGGGTAGCGATTGGTGGCGTCGGAGGCTCAGGGCTCTTGGGTTCGTCAGCCATTTACACCCAGTCGAGCGCGCCCTTCTGCCACGCGTAGTAGTAGCCGACGACCAGGATGAAGATGAACACCATCATCTCGATGAGGCCGAAGAGCAGGAGCTTGTTGAAGATGACCGCCCACGGAAACATGAAGACCGTTTCCACGTCGAAGATGACGAACAGCATCGCCACGAGGTAGTACCGGATGCTGTACCGATCGCGCGCATCGGTGACCGGCTCGATGCCGCACTCGTACGGTTCGAGCTTCACCTTGTTGTACTTCTCCGGATGGATCAACCCGGAAAAGACCAAGGTGAACAATGCAAAGCCGGTCGCGACGGCGACGAAGATGGCTATCGGTATATACGCTGAAGGCATTGGAATTCGGATCGCGTGAAGATGAAGCGCGACCTTGGAAAAGCCTCGGTTTTATAACATGCGACCTGAGGGGTGTCAAGAAACCGGCCAGTTCTCGTCGCGATGAAATGATTCGCCGCAACCTACAGATTTCAAACCGTTTTTGGCCACCAGATCGCTTGACGCTTTCCAAAAGCGGGACCTATACTGACCCCATGACCAATCGGCGTCGCATCACTGCCGGTTTCCTGGTTGCCGCGTGTGCGTTGGCCTTGTGCAGCACGCTCGGCGCGCAATCGAGACAGCGCTCGATGTACGTCAGCGTAGTCAACGACGCCGGGGCCCCGGTCGCCGACCTCGGTCCATCCGATTTCATCGTCCGCGAAGACAACATGGCGCGCGAGGTGCTCAAGGTCGAGCCCGCGCTGGAACCGATGCAGGTGGCCGTGCTCGTCGACACCAGCCAGGCCGCACGTAACGATATCTCGCACATGCGCACGGCACTGCCGGGATTTGTCAAGACGCTCACCGGCGGCGCCGTGAAGAACGAGGTCGCCATCATCGCGATTGGCGAGCGGCCGACCGTGTTCACCAACTACACGACCAATCCGGCTGAATTGAAGAAGGGCATCGATCGCATCTGGTCGACCCAGGGCTCCGGCGCGTATCTGCTCGACGCCATCATCGAGACCTGCCAGGGCTTCAAGAAACGCGAAGCCCAGCGGCCGGTGATCGTCGCGATCCTGAGCGAAGGACCGGAGCTGAGCAGCCGGCATCACGATCAGGCGCTCGATCCGTTGAAATCCAATGGCGCGGCGTTCCACGCGATCACGATGGGACGTCCGTCGAGCAGCGTCGCCGAGGAGTTCAGGGAACGCAACATGGTCCTCGACGAAGCCCCGCGCCTGACCGGCGGGCGGCGCGAAGAACTGCTGACCCCGATGGGGCTCGACCCCAAACTGGCACAGCTCGGCGATGAACTGACGCATCAGTACAAGATCACGTACGCCCATCCGGACACGCTGATTCCGCCGGAACGCGTGACCGTCGCCGCCGCCAAGGCCGGATTCACGGCGCGCGGGACCTTGATCAAGGAAGCCAAGGCGCGCCCGTGATCGCCGGCAAGCTCCGTCCTCGTCCGTGGCAGTTGGCCGCCGCGGGTATCGCCGCCACGCTGCAATTGACAGCCGCGCAAGCGCCGCAACCCACGCAGCCACCCTTTCGTGCCGGCGTCGATCTCGTCTCGCTGAATGTCACGGTCAACGACGGAACGGGCAAGTACGTCACCGATCTGACCACCGACGATTTCAACGTTTTCGAAGACGGCGTCAAGCAGGACGTCACCTTCTTCAACCGCACCAATCTGCCGATCGCACTCGCGCTGCTGCTGGATACCAGCGCCAGCATGGATACCAAGCTGCCGACGGCACAGGAAGCGGCCATCGGCTTCGCCAAGCGGTTGCGGCAGCAGGATCTCGCCGAAGTGATCGACTTCGACAGTCGCGTCGTCGTCCTGCAGAACTTCACGAACAACGCGTCGGAGCTCGAGCAGGCGATCAGGAAGACGTCCGCCGGCGGATCGACGTCGCTCTACAACGCCGTCTACATCGCCCTCAAGGATTTGAAGAAGGTCGTCGCGAAGAACACCGAAGAGATCCGCCGCCAGGCGATCGTCGTGCTGTCCGACGGCGAAGACACGTCGAGCCTGCTGCCGTTCGAAGAAGTGCTCGACCTGGCGAAACGATCCGAAACCGCGATCTATTGCATCGGCCTCCGCGCGCCGGACGGTCCCGGCACCACGACCAAGGGCTTCAAGGAAGCCGAATTCGTGCTGCGGCAGTTCGCCCAGGAAACCGGTGCCCGCGCCTTCTTCCCCAATCAGCTGTCTGAACTGTCCAACGTCTACGGTCAGATTTCCGACGAGCTCTCGAGCCAGTACACGGTCGGCTACACCTCGCGTAATCCCAAACGTGACGGTTCCTGGCGCCGCGTCGTGGTCCGCGTGGCCCGCCCGAGCCTGACCGCACGAACCAAACTGGGGTACTTCGCGCCGACGGCGCACTGACCGTGGGGCAAATAAGAGAGATGGGGCAGGTAGATCAGGTGGGTTTACCTACCCGGCCTACCCGGCCTGTCAGACTCATATGAATATCGTCCCCCTCACCCTCTATGCCTGTGCCCTGGTGGCCTACGCGTGGCACTTCGCGCAGCGCAATTCCGTGGTCGGCCGGTCCGCGACGACGCTGCTCGTGGCGGCCGCGCTCTCCCATACCTTCGTCATCGGCATGCAGACGATGGAGGTCGGACACGTTCCGGTGGCAGGCGCCACTTCGGCGATCTCGACGTTCGTCTGGCTGCTCGCGCTCTCGTATCTCTACGTCGAGATGACGACCGACGAGCGGGCGATGGGCGTCTTCATCCTGCCGCTGCTCGTCGCGCTCCAGACCATTCCCGCGCTGAGGCCGGGCGTCGAGGACCGCGCGGCCGTGCTGCAGGGCCCGCTTTTCGGTGTCCACGTCTCGTCCCTGCTCTTCGCCTACGCCAGCTTCGCGCTGGCCTGCGTGATCGGGATCACCTACGTGCTGCTGTTCAAGGAAATCAAAGCCAAGCACCTCGGATTCTTCTACGCGCGGCTGCCGTCGCTGCAGGTGCTCGACCGGATGAACCAGCGGGCGATCGTCATCGGCTGGATTTTTCTGACGATCGGCATGATCGTCGGCGCCATCTGGGCGGCGCAAGCGCGCGGCGGCTATGCCGGCGACCCGCGCGTGCAGGCCATCTCGCTCGAGGATCCGAAGATCTTCGTCGCGGTGCTGTGCTGGTTCGTGTATTCGTTCGAGCTGTTCGCGGCTCGCCGCATCGGCTGGGGTGGACGCCGTGCCGCGTACCTGTCGGCGCTCGGGTTCCTGATCGTGTTGTTCAACTTCGTGCCGATCACGTATTTCTTCACGAAGAGCCACAACTTTTAGTTCATGCATTTGCTCCTCGTCGGAATCAGTCATCGCACCGCGCCGGTCGAACTGCGCGAGCGGATCGATTTCCAGGCGCGGGGAATCGCCGAGGCGCTCCAGTCGCTCGCCAGCCGCGGATCGACGCGCGAAGCGGTCGTCGTGTCGACCTGCAACCGGGCGGAGGTCTACGTGGCATGCGACGAAGCGAACGCCACGCGGAACGATCTCGTGCGCTTCGTCAGCGAATTCAACGGCGTCTCCTCGAGTGACATCGCGCCGCACGTGTACGGCGTCACCGATCTCGACGTCGCGCGGCACCTCTTCCGCGTTGCCGGAGGCCTCGACTCACTCGTGATGGGTGAACCGCAGATTCTCGGCCAGGTGAAGGACGCGCACACGATCGCCTCGGAGACACGTTCATCGGGGCCGGTCCTCAACCGGCTGTTCCACTCGTCGTTCGCGGTCGGCAAGCGGGTCCGAACCGAGACCGGGCTCGGCTCGGGAGCCGTGTCGGTGAGCTACGCGGCCGTCGCGCTCGCGCGCAAGATTTTCGGCGACCTGGGCGGACGAAGCGTCGCCGTCGTCGGCGCGGGCGAAATGGGCAAGCTGACGGCGCTCCACATGAAGTCGCAGGCGGTCCGGCACGTCACGATCGTGAGCCGGACGATGGCGCACGCGGCGCGGACGGCGGAGGCAATCGGCGGCGCCAGCGCCGCACCGTGGGAAGAGCTCGATGGCGTGCTGAGCGCCAGCGACATCGTGATCACCGCCACCGGCGCCGCGAGACCGATTCTCACGAAGGCCCATATCGAGGCAGTCATGCGGCCGCGCCGCAATCGTCCCCTCTTCATCATCGACATCGCGATGCCGCGCGACGTCGAGGCCGCGGCCGGCGAAATCGAGCAGGTGTTTCTCTACAACATCGACGATCTTCAGGCGACGGTCCGCGAGAACCTCGCGCGGCGCGCCAGCGAAGTCACGCGCGCGGAAGCGATCGTGAACGAAGAGGTCGAGAAGTTTGGTGGCTGGTTCCGGTCGCGCGGGGCGATTCCAACCGTGGTGGCACTGCGGGAGCGGTTCGACGCGATCCGCCGATCCGAGCTGGAACGGCTGGACTTCAAGCTGTCGGCGCTTCCGCCGGAGGCGCGGGCCCGCGTCGACGAGATCACGCACCTCATCGTCGAAAAGCTGCTGTTGACGCCGACGGAACAGCTGAAGTCGCTGGACAACTCGGAAGCCGTGAGCACGTACACCGAAGCGCTCACCCGCCTGTTCGCGTTGACGAACCAGCCAGGCGACGAGCAATCCGACCGTGACCGTGCAGCGAAGGGCGGACGCGTCGAGCCGTTCAAGCGGCCCACGGGACGCCGCTGACGTCTGCGATCATCAACCGCGACATGAACACGCAGGAGCTTCGTCTCGGCACGCGAGGGAGCCAGCTTGCTCTCTGGCAGGCGAACACCGTCGCTGCGCGCATCGCCGACGCTGGCGGACCTCCGTGCCGGATTGTCGTCATCAAGACGGACGGCGATCGGCTGCAGGAGCGGCCCCTTTCCGAGATTGGCGGCAAGGGACTGTTCGTGAAGGAAATCGAGGATGCCCTGCTCGGCGGTGCGATCGATCTCGCCGTGCACAGCAGCAAGGACATGTCCGCGGTCCTGCCGCGGGGGCTGGTCATCGGCGGCGTGCTGCCGCGGGAGAATCCGCTGGACGCAGTCGTCCTGCCGAGCAGGGCTAAGGGCTTAGGGCTCAGGGCTCCGGACGCGTCGGCAGAAGCGGCTGCCCTCAGCGCTGAGCCCTCAGCCCTGACATCGATCGACGATTTGCTGAAGACGCTCGGCCGGTCTCCGTCAATCGGCACCGGCAGCGTGCGTCGCGTTGCGCAGCTGACGCGCCTGTTTCCCGGGGCCAGATTCACCGGAATCCGCGGCAATCTCGACACCCGATTGCGAAAGCTCGACGAAGGGGCGCATGATGCGCTGGTGCTGGCCGCCGCGGGACTGTCCCGGCTGGGGTTCGCGTCGCGGATCTCGCTCGCCTTGCCGCAGGAGGCCTGCGTGCCGGCGCCCGGCCAGGGAATCGTCGCGATTGAGATCCGCGCCGGCGACGATCGCGTAGGCGACGCCGTGGCTCGCATCAACGACGCCGCCGCGAACGATGCGCTGACGGCGGAACGTGCGCTGGTCGAAGCGCTGGGCGGTGGATGTCAGACGCCGGTCGGCGCGTTGGCGGCGGTCGTCGACGGCGATGCGCTCGAGCTCGACGCGGTGGTGGCAGCGCTCGACGGCAGCCGGCTGGTGCGAGGCAAGGCGCGGGCCGCGCGTTCTGATGCCGCGACACTCGGCGCTCGCGTGGGCGCACAGCTCATCGCGGACGGCGCGGGCGAGATTCTCGCCGAAGCGGCATCGCGACCATAATCGTTCGACGTAACAGAACGACGAACGCAGAACTGCGAACGACAAACGTATGAGTATTGTGTATTTGATAGGCGCTGGCCCCGGCGATCCGGGCCTCATGACCGTCCGCGGCAAGCAGTACCTCGCGGCAGCCGACGTCGTGCTCTACGACCATCTCGTGCCGCAGCGACTGCTGCGCGCCGCACGGCCGGGCGCGGAACAGATCGATGTCGGCACGGCGGCCCCGCAGCCGCTGGAACAGGAAGCGATTTGCTATTTGCTGGCTGAAAAGGCCCGCGAAGGCAAGACGGTGGCCCGGTTGAAGTGGGGCGATCCGTTCTTCTTCGGCAGCGGCGGAGCGGAAGCGTTGTTCCTTCACGAGCAGGGAGTGCCGTTCGAAGTAGTCCCCGGAATCCCCGCGGGCATCGCGGTGCCTGGCTACGCGGGCATTCCGATCACGTATCCGGCTGGCGGCGATACCGTGACCTTCATCCGCGGGCATGAAGACGATGGCCGGATGCCGGCGTCGATCGACTGGACCAGCCTCGCGCGCCTCGAGGGAACGCTCGTCTGTTACGCCGGCCCGCAGCAGCTGCCGAAGATGCTCAGCGCGCTGCTGGCGCACGGCAGATCGCCGGAGGAATCCGCGGCGCTCGTCTACGACGGCACGCGGCCCCAACAGGAAACGGTCGCAGGCACACTGCAGGAGATTGCCGAGCGCGTCTCCCAGAACGACGGCCGGCAGCCGGCGCTCGCCGTCATCGGACGCGTCGTCGCGCTGCGAGAGCACTTGCGCTGGTTCGATGCGCGGCCGTTGTTCGGCAAGCGCATCCTTGTCACGCGCCCCAAGGATCAGAGCGCGGAGCTGATCGAGCGCCTCGAGGCGATGGGCGCGGACGCGATCGAAGCGCCGATGATTCGCATCATGCCGCCGGAGGACTACGGTCCCCTCGACGAGGTGGCGGCGCGTGCGAGCGACTTCGACTGGATCGTCTTCTCGAGCGTCAATGCCGCGGACGCGTTCATGGGCCGGCTGCTGGCCGGACCCAAGGATCTGCGCGCGCTGGGCGGCGTCCGCCTGTGCGGCGTCGGTCCGGCCACCGCCGATCGCCTGGCAGCCTACGGGTTGAAGGTCGATCTCACGCCGCCGGAGTACCGCGCGGAATCGATCCTTCGCACGCTCTCGGAGAGCGGCGATCTCCGGGGAAAAAAGATTCTCCTGCCGCATGCGGACATCGGCCGGGAGTTGCTCACCGAGGAGCTGCGGAAGAAAGGCGCGGATGTCACCGAAGTGGTCGCCTATCGCACGGTCGCTGTCGATGCCGACCGCGAAGGCGAGCCCGACGTCTACCGCATGCTGCTCGAGCGGAGCATCGACGTCGTGACGTTCACGAGCGCATCGGCCGTCCGGAATTTCGTGCGCGTCGTCGGCGCCGAACCGGCCCCCGATCTGCTCGGCACGACCGTCGTGGCCTGCATCGGTCCGGTGACCGCCGAGGCGGCATCCCAGTCGAACATCAAGACCACGATTCAGCCCTCGACGTATACCGTTCCGGCCCTCGTGGACGCGATCGCGAAATACTTCGAACGGCTGGCCAAAGAAACCGAGAGCGCGGCGCGCTAGAGAGGCGCGAACCATCCTTCGACAGGCTCAGGATGAGCGCTCATAATGACGCCGGCTCCGGTCTGAGATAATGACGGACATGACCCGCATTCAAGCACCGACCGGTCTCACGATGACGCGACGGCTGCGGCGGCTGCGACGGACGCCGGCGATGCGCGCGCTCGTCCGGGAGACGCGGCTGTCGCCCGACATGTTCATGCTGCCGTTGTTTGTCTGTGAAGGTCGAGGCGTGCGGCGCGAAGTGCCCTCGATGCCCGGCGTGTTCAACCTGTCGGTCGATGAGGCCGTCAAGGAGACGGCGGCAGCCAGCGCCGATGGCGTCAAGAGCGTGATCCTGTTCGGCATCCCCGACCACAAGGACGACATCGGCTCGCTCGCGTACGATCCCGAAGCGCCCGTGCAATCCGCGGTCAGGGCCATCAAGCGGGAAGTCGCCGACGTCCTCGTCGCGACCGACGTGTGCCTTTGCGAGTACACCGACCACGGCCATTGCGGCATCGTCATCGACAACGAGATTTCGAACGACGCAACCGTGGATCAGCTCGCGCGCGCGGCCGTGTCACACGCGGCAGCCGGCGCCGACATCGTTGCACCGTCGGACATGATGGACGGACGCGTCGGGGCGATCCGGCGTGCGCTCGACGAGCGCGGGTTCGAGAACACCGCGATCATGGCGTATGCGGCGAAATACTGCTCCGCGTTCTACGGGCCGTTCCGCGACGCCGCGGCGTCGGCACCGCAGTTCGGCGACCGGCGATCGCATCAGATGGATCCAGCCAACGGGGCCGAGGCGCTGCGGGAGGTCGAGCTCGATATCGCAGAGGGCGCGGACATCGTGATGGTGAAGCCGGCCATCACCTATCTCGACGTGATCGCGCGCGTGAAGGACACGTTCAACTTCCCCACCGCGGCCTATCACGTCAGCGGCGAGTACGCGATGCTGAAGGCGGCGGCGCGCAACGGCTGGATCGACGAGCCGCG